>WNFJ01314374.1_pt1 | contig 51109 bp, 42 predicted proteins | sample 5400461 | NCBI WGS metagenome assembly WNFJ01 (sample SAMN13153349, study PRJNA577476) | soil metagenome | isolation source: 115 cm saprolite on Douglas fir-dominated hillslope | place: USA:California | collected 2013-09-17
GCCGTCTCCTCGACGTGGGCGAGGTGCGTGCGCCACCGGCCCGGCTGGCGCGCCTGCTCGAGGAGCGTGTTGTACATGATCTGGCGGCCGCACGCCTGGGCGAGCCGGCTCAAGAGCTTGTCCTTCAGCTCGGGGTTGGTGCCGCCGCCGCACTGGATCACCCCGGTCCCGGCCTCGCGCAGCACGTCGGCCAGCGCGAAGAGCTCCGACTCCGGGGCGCAGGCGGCAGGAATCCGCTTTCCCACGACGTCGAAGTGGTTCATGTTGCGCGTGATCGAGAGCCCGAGCGCCCCGGCCTCGAGGGCCTCGCGCACCAGGCGCCGCATGTGGTCCAGCTCGGCCTCGGTCGCCGGGCGCTCCGAGCACTCCTCGCCCATCGCGTAGAGGCGGACCGCCGAGTGGCCGACGAGCGTGCCGACGTTCACCCCGAGCCGCCGGCCGATCACGCTCATGTACTCGGGGAACGTCTCCCACGTCCACGGCACGCCCGCGCGCAGGACCTCCATCGGGATCGCCTCGACGTAGGAGAGCATCCCCGCGAGCTTTTCGCGCGCCTCGGCCTTCACGGGCGCGAGCGCCAGCGAGCAGTTCCCGATGATGACGGTGGTGGCGCCGTGGTTACACGAGAACGTGCACAGCGGATCCCAGAGGACCTGGGCGTCGTAGTGGCAGTGATTGTCCACGAACCCCGGCGCCACGACCCGCCCGTCGGCCTCGATCACCTGACGCGCGGCGCCGCCGAGGCGGCCGAGCTCCACGATCTTCCCCCGCGCCACCCCGACGTCGCCGTGGAAGGCGGGCCGGCCCGAGCCATCGATGATGCGACCGTTCTTGATCAGGAGATCGTAGGTCATGCCGTGGGTCCTCCCCGAAGCCCCTGTGCCCTGCGCCCGACCGGTGGCGGCCTGGCCCGCATGGTAGCACCGATCCGCAAGCGCCTCCGTCGGGAGCATAATACGGCGCATGCGGCCCCGTGAGGAGACGATCCCGGTCGGCGGCGTCGACGTGCACGCCTGGGTCGGGGGGCGGGGGGACCCGCTGCTCGTGCTCCACGGCGCCGGCGCCAACCGCGGCTTCACCCGGTGGGTCGAGCGGGTGGCCGAGCGCTACACGGTGTGGGCGCCGACGCATCCCGGGTTCGGCAAGTCCGGCGACGCCGAGTGGATGGAGAGCATCGACGACCTCGCGCGCTTCCACCTCTGGTTCATCGACGCCGCCGGGCTCGGCCGGCCGCACGTGCTCGGCCACTCGATCGGCGGCTGGACGGCCGCGGAGATGGCAGTCATGAGCCCGCACGCGATCGCCAAGCTCGTCCTCGTGGCGGCCGAGGGCCTCAAGCCGGAGACCGGCGAGATCCTCGACGTCTTCTATCACTCGGACGCGCAGCTCCGCGAGCTGATCGTCCACGATCCGAAGACGATCCCCGAGTGGGACGAGCTGTTCGGCCGCCCGCCGACCCCGGCGGACCAGGCGCTCGCGGAGCGCAACAGGGAAATGACGGCGCGGCTCACCTGGAAGCCGTACATGCACAACCCCCGGCTCGCGCGGTTCCTCCCGCGGGTGACGAACCCGACGCTGATCGTGTGGGGACGCGAGGACCGCATCGTGCCCGTCGCCTGCGGCGAGCAGTACCGCCGCGCGATCCCCGACGCGAAGCTGACCGTGCTCGAAGGCTGCGGCCACCTGCCGCCGATCGAGCAGCCCGACGTCTTCGCGCGGCTCGTGCTCGACTTCCTGGGAGCCGCGGCATGAAGCTCTACTACTTCAGCGAGATGCCGCACCACGAGTATCCCGACGCCGAGGGCGAGAAGTACCCGTCGCTGCGGCTGGCGTTCCCCAACCGCTTCTTCGACCGCGAGAAGGCCGCGGCGAACTACCGGCGCTACCTCGACGAGTACGAGCTCGCCGACCAGGTCGCCTTCGACGGGCTCATGATCAACGAGCACCACTCGACGCCGTCGTGCGTCAACGTCGGCGTCAACATGACGGCCGCCGTGCTCGCGCGCACGACCACGCGCGCTAAGCTCCTCCTCCTCGGCAACATCCTGCCGATCGAGGACAACCCGGTGCGGATGGCCGAGCAGATCGCCATGGCCGACTTGATGTCGGGCGGCCGCGTGCTCTCCGGCTTCGTGCGCGGGGTCGGGGTGGAGCAGTGGTGGGCGAACGCAAACCCCGTCCACAACCGCGAGCGCTTCGAGGAGTGTCACGACCTGATCCTCAAGTGCTGGACGGCGCCGGGACCCTTCCGCTGGGAGGGCCGCCACTACCACTTCCGTCACGTCAACCCGTGGTGTCTGCCGCTCCAGCGGCCACACCCGCCCATCTGGATCCCCGGCACCGCGAGCCCGGAGACCGCGGTCTGGGCCGGCGCGCGCGGCTACACCTACGTGCCGTTCCTGGTGCCGTTCGAGATCGCGCGCGAGCTGTTCGAGTACTATCGTCAGGGCGCTGCCGAGGCGGGCCGGACCGTGACGCCCGACAATCTCGGCTTTCTCATCTGCGCGGTCACGGCCGACACGAAGGCCAAGGCCCTGGAGGCCGGGCGCCATTTCGTCTGGCGCATGGGCCCGACGCTGCGCGGGCCCATCGAGTGGTTCTCGCCCGTCGGCATGCGCTCACGCGCGGGCAAGCAGTTCGCGCTGAGGGCGCGCCCGCGCTCGCTCGCGACGATGAGCTACGAGGAGCTGCTCGAGGGGCACTTCATCATCGCCGGCACGCCCGACGAGGTGGCCGAAGGCTTCGCGCTCGTCCAGCGCGAGCTCGGCATCGGCCACCTGCTGCTCGAGGCGCAGGAGTCGCGCATGGACCACGCGACCACGATGCGCTCGATCGAGCTGATGGGCGCGAAGGTGATCCCGGAGATCGCGAGAATCTAAAGGAGGTCAGCCATGACACGCGCGTACAACGTCATCGACGCCGACGGACATGTGCTCGAGCCGGTGGACCTGTGGGAGAAGTACATGGACCCCGGCTACCGCGACCGGGCGCCCCGGCTCTTCGTGGACACGGACGGCAAGGAGCGCATGCGCGTGGAGGACAAGGTGCTCGGGAGCCCCAAGGGCCTCGGCCTCCTCGGGGCGATCGGCGCCCGGCAGGGCGCCGTGTCCGACGTCACCATGAAATATCTCGAGGGCCGCAAGGGCGGCTTCGACCCGCACGCCCGGATCGTGGATCTCGACCTGGACGGCATCGACGCGGCCTTCCTCTATCCGAGTCTCGGCCTCTTCAGCGGCGCGATCGAGGAGCCCACGCTGGCCGCGGCCGTGTGCCGGGCGTACAACCGCTGGCTCGCGGACTACTGCCGGCCCTACCCCGACCGCCTCTTCGGCGTGGCCATGCTGCCCATGCAGTCGGTCGAGCTGGCCATCGAGGAGATGCGCTACGCGCGCAAGGAGCTCGGCATGCGCGGCGGGTTCCTCCGCCCGAATCCCTACAAGGGCCGCATGCTGCACCACCCGGACTACGCGCCGTTCTGGGCCGAGGTCCAGGAGCTCGACTTCGCCATCGGCCTGCACGAGGGCTCCAGCGGCGGCATGCCTCAAGTCGGCGTGGACCGCTTCACGACCCGCGGCGCCCGGCACATCATCTCCCACACCATGGAGATGATGCTCGCCGCGATGAGCGTCATCTGGGAAGGCGTGTGCGATCGCTTCCCCCGCGTGCGCATCGGCTTCCTCGAGTCCGGCGGCGGGTGGATCGCGCCCTGGCTCGACCGGATGGACCGGCACTTCGACGACGAGGGCTTCAACGACTCGACGCTCAGCATGCGTCCGAGCGAGCTGTTCCGGCGCAATTGCTGGATCTCGTTCGAGCCCGTCGAGGGCAGCCTCTCCGTGCTGGCCGACTACATCGGCCCGCACAAGATCCTCTGGGCCACCGACTATCCGCATCCGGACGGCTTCTTCCCCGGCGCGCCGAAGCTGATCGCCGATCGGCCGGAGCTGTCGGCGGAGACGAAGCGCCAGATCCTGGCGGGCGGCGCCAAGGGGTTCTACGCGCTGACGTAAGGCGATCCCGGAGTCAGTCCGATGGCGCCGGCCCGGGAACCGTCGGGGCCCGACCCAGCCCGAGCGCCGCGCGCGTGCGCGCGGTCGCCCGCCCCACCGCCACGCGGAAGCGCTCCATGTAGAGGTAGATGACCGGCGTGGTGTAGAGCGTGAGCAGCTGGCTCAGCATGAGGCCGCCGACGACGGTGATGCCGAGCGGGCGGCGAAGCTCGGAGCCGGTGCCCGTCCCGAGCGCGAGCGGGAGCGTGCCGAGGAGGGCGGCCATCGTCGTCATGAGAATGGGCCGGAAGCGCTGCAGGCAGGCGCGGTGCACGGCCTCGTGCGCGGCGAGGCCGTGGCTGCGCTCGAGGTCGAGCGCGACGTCGATCACCATGATCGCGTTCTTCTTCACGATGCCGATGAGCAGGATGATGCCGATCAGCGCGATGACCGAGAGATCCATGCCGAAGATCATCAGCGCGCAGACGGCGCCGACGCCCGCGGACGGCAGCGTGGAGAGGATCGTGAACGGGTGGATCAGGCTCTCGTAGAGGACGCCGAGGACGATGTAGACCGCGATCAGGGCCGTCACGATGAGCAGGGGCTGGTTCGCGAGCGCGGCCTGGAACGCCTGGGCCGTGCCCGTGAACCGTCCGTGGATGTTCGTCGGGAACCCCATCGTGCGCTCGGCGGCGTCGATCGCCTTGACGGCATCGCCGAGCGCCACACCGGGCGCCAGGTTGAAGAACGTCGTCACCGAGGGGAACAGCCCCTGGTGGTTGATCTGGATCGGCCCGGTGCCGGTCTTGAACTGCGTGACCGCGCTGAGCGGCACCGTCGCGCCCGTCGTCGATCGCAGGTAGATGTTCGCGAGCGCGTCCGGGCGCTGCCAGTACTGCGGCTCGACCTCCATGACGACGTGGTACTGGTTGAGCGAGGTGTAGATGTTCGAGACCTGGCGCTGGCCGAACGCGTCGTAGAGCGTCTCGTCGATCATGCGCGTGCTCACGCCGAGTCGCGCCGCCGTCGCGCGGTCGATGACGACCGGCACCTCGAGGCCGCGGTTCTGCTGGTCGCTGCTCACGTCGCGCAGCTCGGGCATCTCGCGCATCGCGCGGACGAGCCGCGGCGCCCAGGTGTTCAGCAGCTCGAGGTCGTCGCTCTGCAGCGTGAACTGGTACTGCGCGTTCGAGATCCGCCCGCCCAGCCGCACATCCTGCACCGCCTGCAGGTAGAGCGTGGCGCCGGGGACCTGCGCCAGCTTGGGCCGGAGGCGCGTGATGACTTCGTCGGCGCTGAGCTTCCGCTCGGCGCGCGGCTTCAGCGAGATGAATCCGCGACCGGTGTTCGCCGTCGTCCCGCGCCCGCCCCCGCCGCCGGTGAAGAGCGTCACGCTCTCGACCGCGGGATCGTCCTGGATGATCGCTCCATAACGCCGCAGCTTCTCGTGGATCGCGGAGAACGAGACGTCCTGCGCGGCGACGATGTTCGCGGCGAGCCGGCCGTTGTCCTGCTGCGGGAAGAACCCCTTGGGGATGGTCCAGAAGAGGTATGCGTTGATCGCGAAGGTCGCGAGGAAGATCGTCATCGTGATCGCCGTGTGGCGCAGCGCGACCGTCAGCGTGCGGTCGTAGGCCCGCGTGATCCAGTCGAAGACACGCTCGCCGAGCACGGCGAGCCGGCCGCGGCGCTCCTCCGCCCGCGGCTTGAGCAGCAGCGCGCACATCATCGGCGTCGTCGTGAGCGAGACGACGAGCGAGATCAGCACCGCCACCGACAGCACCACGGCGAACTCCCGGAAGAGCCGCCCGACGATGCCGCCCATCAATAGAATCGGGATGAAGACCGCGATCAGCGACAGACTCATCGACAGGACGGTGAAGCCGATCTCCTTCGCGCCGGTCAGGGTCGCCTCGAGCACCGGGACGCCGTGCTCGATGTGACGCATCACGTTCTCGACCACGACGATGGCGTCGTCGACGACGAAGCCCGTGGCCACGGTCAGCGCCATCAGCGAGAGGTTGTCGATGCTGTAGCCGACGAGGTACATGACCCCGAAGGTGCCGACGAGGGAGACCGGCACGACCACGCCCGGGATGGTCGTCGCGCGCACGTTCCGCAGGAACAGGAAGACGACGAGAATGACGAGCCCGATCGCGATGAGGAGCGCCTCCCCGACGTCCTTGATCGAGGCGCGGATCGTCACCGTCTGGTCGAGCACCGCGGTCAGCGCGATCTCCGCGGGCACGAGCGCGCGCAGGTACGGGAGCTCCGCGTGGATGCGGTCGACGGTCTCGATGATGTTCACGCCCGGCTGGCGGAAGATCACGAGGACGACCGCCGTCTTGCCGCCGGACACCGCGGCGGCGCGCACGTCCTCGACGTCCGCGCGGACCTGCGCGACGTCCACCAGCCGCACGGGCGCGCCGTTACGCCAGGCAACGATCAGCGGCTCGTACTCGGGCGCGCGGCGCAGCTGGTCCGTCGCGTTCACTTCCCAGGTGCGCATCCCGTCGTCGAGCTGACCCTTCGGGCGGTTGACGTTCGTGCTCGCGAGGACCTGGCGTACCTCGTCGAGCCCGATGCCGTAGCGCGCGACCGCCATCGGGTTCAGCTCGATGCGTACCGAGGGGAGCGAGCTGCCGCCGACGAAGATCCGCCCGACGCCCTCGAGCCGCGCGATCTTCTGCTGCAACACGGTGGACGCGATGTCGTACATGCGCCCCTTGTCCACGCTCGTCGAGGTGAGCGCCAGGATCAGGATCGGGGCGTCCGCCGGATTCACCTTCTGGTACGTCGGCAGGTTGGGCAGGTTCGTCGGCAGCTGGCCGCGCGCGGCGGCGATGGCCGCCTGCACGTCACGGGCGGCGCCGTTGATGTCGCGGGCGAGATCGAACTGCAGCGTCATGGTCGTCGCGCCGAGGAAGGAGACCGACGTCATCTCGGTGACGCCGGCGATCCGGCCGAACTGCCGCTCGAGCGGCGTGGCGACGGCCGACGCCATCGTCTCCGGGCTCGCGCCGGGCAGGCCCGCGACGACGGAGATCGTCGGGAAGTCGACCTGCGGCAACGGCGCCACCGGCAGGAACCGAAAGCTGATCGCGCCCGCCATGACGAGCGCGATCGTCAGCAGCGTCGTGCCGACGGGCCGGCGGACGAACGGCGTGGAGAGGCTCACCGCGCCGTCACCGGACGCCCGGCGCGCGCCCGGCCGCCCACCCGGCGCGTCGCCAGACGCGTGGCGAGCCGATCGAACGCCAGGTAGATGACCGGCGTCGTGTAGAGCGTCAGCACCTGGCTCACGATCAGCCCGCCGACGATCGCGATCCCGAGCGGCTCACGCAGCTCCGAGCCCACGCCGCGCCCGAACGCGAGCGGGACGCCGCCGAGCAGCGCGGCCAGCGTCGTCATGAGGATCGGCCGGAAGCGGAGGAGGCACGCCCGCTCGATCGCCTCACGCGCCGGCCTGTGCTCGGTGCGCTCCGCGTCCAGCGCGAAGTCGATCATCATGATCGCGTTCTTCATGACGATGCCGATGAGGAGAACGATGCCGATCAGCGCGATGACGGAGAGGTCGAGGCGCACGAGCAGCAGCGCGAGCAGGGCGCCGAGGCCTGCCGACGGCAGCGTCGACAGGATCGTGATCGGATGGATCCAGCTCTCGTAGAGGATGCCGAGCACGATGTAGACGGTCACGATGGCGGCGAGGATCAGGAATGGCTGGTTCGCGAGCGACGCGCTGAACGCGCGCGCCGCGCCCTGGAACCCCGTCTGGATGCTCGCCGGCAGGTCGATCTCCCGCCGGACGCGGCCGATCGCCGTCACCGCGGCGCCGAGCGAGACGCCGGGCGCGAGGTTGAAGGAGACGGTCACGGCGGGGAACTGGCCCTGATGACTCACGGCGAGCGACGTCGCCCGCTCCTCGATCGCGGCGACGATCGAGAGCGGGACCTGGCCCCCGGCCGACGAGCGCAAGTAGACGCGATCGAGCATCGCCGGGCTCGCGCGGAACTCGGGCAGCACCTCCAGCACGACGCGGTACTGGTTCAGCTGGGTGAACACCGTGGAGATCTGGCGCTGACCGAACGCGTTGTAGAGCGCGTCCGTGATCATCTGCGGGGTGATGCCGAGCCGCGACGCCGTCGCGCGGTCGATGCGGACGGTCGCCTCCAGCCCTTGATCGAGCTGGTCGGTCGCCACGTCGCGGAGCTCGGGCAGCTCGCGCAGGCGAGCGACGAGCTTGGGCGCCCACGCCCGGAGCTCGGCCTCGTCGGGATCCTCGAGGCTGTACTGGAACTGCGTTCGGCTGACGCGGTCCTCGACGGTCAGGTCCTGGACGGGCTGCAGGTAGAGCGTGATGCCGTCGACGCGCGCGAGCGCGGCACGCAGCCGATCGATCACCGCGCCGACGCTCTCCCCGCGCTCGGCCAGCGGCGTGAGCGTGATCTGGATGCGCCCGCTGTTGAGCGTGGTGTTGGTGCCGTCGATCCCGATGAACGACGAGATGCTGGCGACGGCCGGATCCTGCAGGATCACTCGGCCGAGCGCGCGCTGCCGCTGGGCCATCGCGTCGAAGGAGATGTTCTGCGGCGCTTCCGAGATACCGAGGATGACGCCGGTGTCCTGCACCGGGAAGAGGCCCTTCGGCACCACGCCGTAGAGCAGGAGCGTGAGACCGAGCGTGCCGACGGCGACGAGCAGGGTGCCGCCCTGGTGCGCGAGCACCCAGCGGAGCGTCCGCGCGTAGAACCCGAGGAGCCCATCGAACGCCGACTCGGCGGCGCGCGCGAAGCGGCCGGGGTGCTGCTCGGCGGCGGGCTTCAGCATCCTCGCGCAGAGCATCGGCGTCAGCGTCAGGGACACGACGGCCGAGACCAGGATCGCCGCCGACAGAGTGAGGGCGAATTCCCGAAAGAGCCGGCCCACGATGTCGCCCATGAAGAGGAGCGGGATCAGCACCGCGATGAGCGACACCGTCAGCGAGAGGATCGTGAAGCCGATCTGGCCCGAGCCGACGAACGCGGCCTGCAGGGGCCGCTCGCCCTCCTCGATGTAGCGGCTGATGTTCTCGATCATGACGACCGCGTCGTCGACGACGAAGCCGGTCGCGATCGTCAGCGCCATCAGCGACAGGTTGTTCAGGCTGAAGCCGAGCCCGTACATCACCGCGAACGTCCCGACGATCGACACGGGGACCGTGATGCCGGGCACGAACGTCGCCGCCGCGCTGCGGAGGAACAGGAAGATCACGAGCACGACGAGGATGACCGCCAGCGTCAGCTCGACCTGGACGTCGTGCACCGAGGCGCGGATCGTGACGGTGCGGTCGGTCAGCACCGTGACCTTCACCGCCGAGGGCAGCGACGCCTGTAGCTGCGGCAGCAGCTGCTTCACGCGGTCGACGACCTCGATGAGGTTGGCGCCGGGCTGTCGCTGGATGTTGATGATGATACCGGCCTGATCGCCGACCCACGCCGCCTGGCGGATGTTCTCGGCGCCGTCGATCACGTCCGCGACGTCCGAGAGCAGAACCGGCGCGTTGTTCCGGAACGCGACGACGAGCCTCTTGTACTGCGCGCTCTGGAGGATCTGGTCGTTGGCGGCGATCGTGAACGACTGCGCCGGGCCATCGAAGCTGCCCTTGGCTTGGTTCACGTTGGCGGCGCCGACGGCCAACCGTACGTCGTCCATCGTGAGACCGCTCGCCGCGAGCCGCGTCGGATTGACCTGGATGCGCACCGCCGGCTTCTGGCCGCCGGAGAGCGTGACGAGGCCGACGCCGGGAAGCTGCGAGATCTTCTGCACGAGACGCGTGTCGGCGAGATCCTCGACGACCGTCAGCGGCAGCGACGTCGACGTCAGCCCGAGCGTCAGCACCGGCGCGTCGGCCGGGTTGACCTTGCTGTACACCGGCGGGTTCGGCAAATCGCGCGGCAGGAAGGTGGCGGCCGCGTTGATCGCCGCCTGCACCTGCTGCTCCGCGACGTCGATGGAGAGCGCGAGGTCGAACTGCAGCGTGACGATCGACGAGCCGCTGGAGCTGATCGACGTCATCTGCTTGAGGCCGGGCAGCTGGCCGAACTGGCGCTCGAGTGGCGCGGTGACGCCCGACGCCATGACGTCGGGGCTCGCGCCCGGATAGAACGTGACGGTCTGGATCGTCGGATAGTCGACCTGCGGCAGCGCGGCGACGGGCAGCTGGCGATAGGCGACGATACCCGCGAGCACGATCGCCACCGTCAGCAGCGACGTGGCGACGGGGCGGAGGATGAACTGCCGGGAGAGGTTCACGTGCCCGGCCGGGGAGCGGGTGGACGCGCCGGCGCGCCGACGGGCGGCGCGGCGGCGGGCGGCTGACCGGCCGGCGGCGCGCCGGGCTGGCGCACGCTCGGCGCGACGCGCGCGCGGTCCTGGACCTTCTCCGCCCCGTCGACGATGACCGCCTCGCCGGCCGCGACGCCGGCACGGACCGCGACGGTTCCCTCGTCGCTCGGTCCGGGCTGCACGCGGCGGAGCTGGACGACGTTGTCCTTCACCACGAAGACGTACGGGCCCTGCGGTCCACGCTGGATTGCCTCGGCCGGCGCGAGCAGGGCGTCGTGCAGGACGTCGATGAGCACGCGCGCGTTCACGAACTGGTTCGGATAGAGCGCGCCGTCCTTGTTCGCGAACGACGCCTTCAGCTTCACGGTGCCGGTGGCCGGATCGATCTGGTTGTCGATCGCGGCGAGGGTCCCGCTCGCGATCTTCGTGCGTCCCTCGCGGTCGTATGCGTCGACGGGCACGCCGCCGCCCGAGCGGAAGCGGCGGAGAATCGGCGGCAGGCTGTCCTCGGGCACGCTGAAGATGAGCGCGATCGGCTCGAGCTGCGTGATGACGACGAGGCCGCCCGTGTCCGCGGCCTTGATCACGTTGCCGGGGTCCACGAGACGAAGGCCGACGCGGCCGGTGATCGGCGCGGTGATCCGGCAGTACGTGAGCTGGAGCTTGATCGCGTCGATGTTGCCCGCGTTCATCTTGATCACGGCCTCGGCCTGGTTGACGACCATCTGCTGCGTGTCGAGCTGCTGACGCGCGATCATCTCCCGCTCAGCCAGCCGCGTGTAGCGCTCGAGGTCGAGGCGCGCGTTCGCGAGGTTCGCCTGGTCGCGCGCGAGCTGCCCTTCCGCCTGGACGAGCTGCGCCTGGAAGGGGCGGGGATCGATCTCGGCGATCACGTCGCCCGCGTGCACGATCTGGCCTTCGGTGAAGGGCGTCCGCATGAGCTGCCCGTCGACGCGGCTCTTCACCGTGACGGTGTTGAGCGGGGTGACCGTGCCGAGCGCGGTCTGGTAGACCGTCAGATCGCCGGTGCGGACGGGCATGACGACGACCGGAACGGGCCGCGCCTCTTGTCCACCGCCGCCGGCGGCCCCGCTGCCGGCGGCCTTCGCCGGCTGCATCTTGCCCTGGCGCCCGTGGGCGATCCAGGCGCCGACGCCGACCAGCGCGGCGAGGACGATGAGGATGACCCAGAGCCGGCGACGGCTGCCGCGAGCGCCGAGTCCCCGAGCGTCCCGATCTTCTCCGCTGTCTCCTTGCACCCAGACCCTCCTCGGATGGACGATGCGCGCGCCCTGCGGGCTATTTCAACACAGAATCTCGTCGACGCGGAAGACGACCGATGACGGCGTGGCGGAGGCGGCGCCCGGCTCGAGGACACCCTCCTCACTTGTGACTGACGAACGACCGGGGAGTCGGTTGACCGTCCGGCGAATCCCCGGCGTCGCGCGCCCCTCGTAAACCGATCGGCGGCACCGTCGTCTGCAGAGTCATGAGAGAACGTCAGCGGTCGTGCCCTCCAGGCCGCGGTAGGGCCTCATGTTGACCCGCGCGCTGGGCGTCGTATGCCTGCTCGTTGCGGTCCCCGTACTGGTGACCGTGAGTACCCAGGCCCAGGAGCGTCGAGGGCGTGAGCGGGAGGAGGAGCGTCGGGAGTTCGAGCGCCGCGACGAGCGCCCGTGGCGCTTCGAGCGTGGATTCGGCTGGCGCTTCGAGCACCGTCCCGGAGTCTGGTCACCGTATTACGCCTGGTGGTGGACGGAGGGCCATGTCGTGCTCCTTCCGGTCCCCACGGTGCGCGTGATCCAGTACCCGCACGGCCGGTACGAGCTGCAGGGAGACGGGATCGCCGTCCCGTATCAGTGGGTCTGGGTTCCGACGCAGCCACCCGTCCCACCGCCACCGCCCGTCGCCGCGCCACCGCCGCCGCCAACCGCACCGCCGCCCGCCGGCTCGGCTCCTCCCGCGCCTCCGCCGCCTCCTCCGCGGTGAAGACCGAGCGGGGCCTTCGGTTGGCTCGAAAGTGACCGTCCGATCACGGATTGATCGGGCTCGCCGAGGCAGGCTGTCACACAAGCCCCGGATCTTTCTGGAAATTCGATTTCGGTATCAGATTTGCGTAGTAGTGCCGCCAGGAGGATTCCGGAATGGCGGTCAATGTAGTGAACGTCAAGACCCTGTCCGCCCTCCGGGTGCTGGTTACCGAAAACTCCGCGGTGATCGCGCCCGGGTTCCGGATCATGGGCGCCGGCGTCCGAGTCGGACAATCCTCGGTCGACCTCGTCGGACTGGACTCGCTCGATACACCAGCGCTCATCGCGCTCGACGTGACCGGAGACGAGACGGTTCCCTTCAGAATGGCCGAGGCGTATGCGTCGGCCCTCGAGGATCCCGACTCGATCCGGCAACTCATGCAAGGCGCGCGCGGACGCGTGGGCTGGCCTCCGCGCGTCATCTTCATCGCCGAGCGGCTGTCCGAATCGTTCTTGCTGAGACTGAAGCTCCTCGCCCTTCCCGCGGTGGATTGCTTCGAGTACCGATGCGTCGAGGCCAACGGCCAGACGAGCCTCCATCTCGACCGTGTCGAGTGCGGCGCGAGGTCGGCCGGTGCCTCGACCCCGCCGGCCGTCCAGGCGCCGGCGCCATCCCCTACCCGCCAGGACTCACGGCCGTCCGGCTGGCATGACCTCCTCGCGGAGCTCAGCACGAGTCCCGAAGTCGAATTCCCTCACGCGGACGCCGAGCTGCCCGCGGCTCCGACGCCTGCGGCGCCGCCCAGGGGCGGCGTGCCCGTGCCGGCTCCCGAGGTCACGCCCGTGTGGAAGAGGTTCGCCGCAAGCCTCGCGGGGGCGCAGGCAGCCGTGGTGGAGCGCGCCGCCGCCTCGGCAGCGCCGCGCGCGCGGGCGGTCCCAGCGGCGCCGATCGTCGCATCGGGACGGATCGACGACAAGCTCGCGGCGATCCGCGAGTACTTGCAGCGCGAGTTTCCCCTGCTGATGATCTACGATTTCTACGAGCCCGAGCGAGGCGCGCACGTCTTCCAGCTGCAAGACAGTCAGGGGATGGTGGCTCACCTCGCGGTCGTCACGTCCGAATTCTTCGACGCGCATCGCGACACGAAGCTTCTCGCCACGCTCGAGCGGATGCGGCTGGCCGAGGCGATGCGGCGGGCGGGCGGAGCCGGCGTCCGCGTGACGCCGACCCGGGTGGAGCAGGCGCGCTGAAGGTCAGTCCTTGGCGCGGCTGGTGTGGGCGAGCCGCGCGCGAACCCGCTCCGTAAAACGGGCCGCCTTGTCGCGATCCCCGAGCTCACGGGCGAGGCTCTCGATCACGTCGTTCAGGCTCGTCGCTCCGCTTCGCGCCGCCCGCGTCAGGTGCTCGTTGCAGACCACTCGCGCCATCGGACCGAGATACTCCACGAGCTCCGCCTCGAGGATCGCGCTGCTTCGATTCAGGCTCGTCGGCATGGGCCCCGTGGCGGCTGCGCCGCCGTCACCGGTGTCGCCGGCCGCGCCGCCCAGCAGGGTCAGCAGCTCAGCCGTCGGCGGCAGCTCCGCCTGCGACTCGTGCTGGAGGAGCCCGTCCGAGAAGCTCAGGCGTCCACCGGTGATCCGTGCGATCGACGTCACGGCCGCCAACCCGGTCTGCAGCCCGAAGCCCACGGCGCTGATGGTCCCGCCGCGCAGCACGAAGCGGACGGAATGGTTGTCGGACGTCGTGATGAATACCGTGCCGGTCCGGCCCTCGGCGCTGAGCCGCCGCACCTCGCCGATCAATTCACGATAACCGAGGCCCGCGTCGCCGCTCTTCACCGGACCGTCAGGCGCCGAAGCGCAATCCGCTCAGGGTCTCACGACCGCGTGACCCCGCCGCCGAGGACCGGGGGGTGGTCGCGCACCAGCACTCGCTGGTCTGCGCCGAGGCGTTTCATCGCCGCCTCGACGCTGCTCTTCAGCCGGTCGATGGCCCGGGCGAGCCCGCCGATCTCGTCGGAGCGGTCGACCTCGTCGATCGCCGCGGCCAGGTTGCCGCGGCTGATGTCGTTGGCCATCGCGGTCAGGTTGCGTATCGGCTGCGTGAGACGCGGGGCCAGCAGGCTCGACAGGAGGGCCACGAACAGGACGCTCGCCCCCAGGAGGAGCAACGCATTACGGTTCGCCTCGGCGAGCGGCGCGTAGGCCTCGGCGTAGTCCTGCTGGGTGACCAGCGTCCAGCCCTGGTCCGTCTTCTGTGCGTAGGCGACGATGTCCTTGCCGGCCTCTCTGAAGACGACTTTCTTCTTGGACTCGTAACCCAAGGCCAGAAGCGCGGGGTGCGTCGCGAGCGCGCCGCGAGCCTTCGGATGCGCGATGACATTTCCCTTGTCGTCCACCAGGAACGCGTACCCGGTCTCGCCGATGCGGACCGCGGTGATCTTTGCCGAGAGATCGTCGATCGCCATCGCGATGGCGAGCACGCCGACCCTCCAACCGTCCTCGGAGACGATCGGCACCGACAGGATGAAGGCGGGCCTTCCCGTCGTCTTGCTGATCACGACCTGCCGACCCAGGGGTGCGCCGCCCATGGCTTGCTGGACGTACTCGCGGTCGCCGTAGTCCTTCGGCGCTTCCTTGTCGCTCCGCGCGACGTTCATCCCATTGGGCCCGACGGTGTGGGCGAGGAAGACCCAGGGATACTGACGGGCGATCGACTGCAGCAGCGGCGCCTGCCGGCGGGTGGCCATCGACACCATGTCGTCGACACTGGCATTCTGCCTGAGCAGCCTGGCGTGTTGGTCGACCCAGGCATTGACGTAGCTGACGGCGTTGTCCGCCTGCGTGCCGAGACGCTCGTCGATATTGCGCGAGAGGTACTCCAGCGACGCCCGATAGTCCACGTACCATATCGCGCCGAGCGGAACGACGGTCACGGCGATCAGAGTGATGAAGAGCTTGGGAAGGATTCCAAAGTGGATCGAAAGCCTCTTGCCTCTCACGCCATCCTCCTTCGTCAGCGAGCGCGCGCCCTCTTGGCCCATCGGCCTCTCCCGGGCGATGTCGCTCACCTGCCCGACAGAGGGATGCGAGGGCGCTGCCAGGAGTTGCGCGCGGTCAGTTCCCCGAAAATGCTCGCAGGAGAAGCAACTTGCGCCCCGCCAGTCGCGAATCGTGATCGCCCAGGCCGAGACACCGTGGCAATACAGGTGACAGATTGGGCTGCGAACCCTGATGTTTAGATGGTGGGCGGCGCAGGGCTCGAACCTGCGACCTCAGCCTTGTAAGGGCTGCGCTCTCCCAGCTGAGCTAGCCGCCCGTCGGAGGGCTCGCGCTTACTCTACCTCAGATCCAGCGTGGCCAGGCGCGACGCCGTCGGGATCCCCTCGCCGTCCCAGCCGCGGAGGGCGTAGTACTCGTCGAGCATCGCGGAGAGCTCGTCGGGCGGGCAGTAGGCGCCGGCCGAGGGCCCGTCGGGGATGGGCTCGTGCATCACCTTCCACGGGAGCGCGTCCTGGGTGCGCCGCACGCCCTCGCGCACGTTGAAGAGGCGCTCGAGGTTGATGATGCGCTCGCCGGCGCGCTCGAGCTCCTCGAGCGTCATGTCCCAGCCGGTGACGGCGCGCACCATGCGCGCGTAGGGCTCCTCGAGGAAGAGGCCGAAGCCGCGCTCGGCGGTGAAGCGGCACATGACGAGGGAATCGCCGATGGCGGTGAAGTGCTGGCTCCGGACGGCGAAGGCCGGCTTGCCCTTGGTGCCGCGCCGGTCGAACCCCTGCGCGTATTGCGGCGTCGGGCGCGTGTCGTGGTGGCTCCCGCCGCGCGTCGCCGTCGCGTAGCCGATCGAGAGGCCCTTGAGCGCGCGCGCCGAGTGGGCCGGCAGCTCGAGCCGCTTCACCGCGTAGACGAGCTTCGTGCCCTCGGGGTGGACCTGCTCGGCGAGCCGCCAGGCGCCCTCGGCGAGCCGCGCGCCGAACCCGTCGCGGCGCGCCGTCATCTCGACGAGCTTCAGCATCCCGCGCCAGTTCCCCCAGCCGAAGTCCACGCCGAGGTCCTTGGTCGTCAGCCAGCCGCGCTCGAGCGCCTCGCAGACGAAAGCGAGCGTAACGCCCATCGTGATCGTGTCCATCCCGAGGAGGTCGCAGAGGTCGTTGGCGAGGATGAGCGCCTCGGGGTTCGCGATGCCGAGCATCGGCCCGAGCGCGAAGATGGTCTCGTACTCGGGCATCTTCGCCTTCGTCCCGGCGAACTCGCCCTCGGCGATCGCGTACTGCTTGCCGCAGGCGACGGGGCACTTGAGGCACGTCGTGTCGCGGTCGTGGTAGTGGGCCTTCATCTCCTCGCCGCCGACGGCGCGCGCCTCGGCGAAGACCTCGGACTTCATGTTGTAGCTCCCGAGCGCGCCGAGGGCGTTGATCGGGCCGACGAGGACGGGCGTGCCCCAGGTGGAGAGCGCCTGCGTGCCCTTCTTCAAGGGCTCGCGCGTCTCGTCGATCAGGGCCTTGAGCGCCGCGGGGTCGGCGACCTCGGTCTTCCGGGTCCCGCGCACGACGACGGCCTTCACGTTCTTTCCGCCCAGCACGGCGCCGATGCCGCCGCGCCCCGAGACGCCCTCGCGGTTCTTCCAGTAGTGCGCCATCGCGGCGAAGCGCACGCGCTGCTCGCCCGCCGGGCCGATGGCGATCGCGTCGGCGTCGGCGCCCTCGGCGGCGACGAGGGCGTTGACGGTGTCGCGCGTCGTCCGGCCCCAGAGTGGGCCCGCGGGCTTCACCTCGGCGCCGGCCTCGGTGACGAGGACGTAGGACGGCCGCGACGCGCGCCCGGCGATCACCACCGCGTCGAAGCCGGTGCGCTTGAGCGTCGCGGGGAAACGCCCGCCGAAGGTCGAGTCGAAGAAGAGCTCGGTCAGGGGCGACTTGGTGGCGACGCACGCGCGGCTGTTGCCGGGCACCGTCGTGTCGGTGATCGGCCCCACGCTGAACACGACGGCGTTCGCGGGGGCGAACGCGTCGGTGCGCGCGGGCACATGGTCGTAGAGCAGGCGCGCGGCGAGGCCGTTGCCGCCGAGGTAGGCGCGCGCCGTCGCGGCGTCGAGCGGCTCGACGCGCGTGGCGCCGGTGCCGGCGTCGACGAACAGGATCCGGCCGCCGTAGCCCTTCACCGCCCGAGGTCCTGGAGCCCCTTGCGCGCGGCGGCGGCGAGGTCGGCGGGCACGTTCGGCTGGTCGAGGAGCTTCCTGTAGACGATCGCCGCCGCGTCCGGCTGCTTCGCCGCGATGAAGCTCGTCGCCGCGCCGAGAAGCGCCTTGCGCCCGGCGGCCGACTCCGGCGCCACGTAGGCCGCGGTCATGAAGTACTCGGCGGCGGCCATCTGGTCGCCCTCGCCCTGCCAGGCCTCGCCGAGACCGTAGGCGGCGTCGGCGACGATCGCGTCGTCGGGGCTCTTCAGGAGATCGCCGAGCAGCGCGCGCGCCTCGGCCGGCTTCTTCGCCTGGACCAGCAGGCGCGCGTTGCCGATGAGCGCGCGCGGGCCCCAGTCGGCGCGGCCGTCCTTCGCCGCGCGCGTGTAGGCGTCGAGCGCGCCCGCCGCGTCGCCCGTGGCCTCGCGCGCCCGGGCGAGCACGAGCCAGATGCGCGGCAGCTTCGTGTCGGCCGGCGCCGCGGCCGCGAGCCGCTCGAGCTCCTCGCGGGCGACGTCCGCGCGCCCGGTCTCCACCTTCGCCTCCGCGAGGACCCAGTGCCCGTTCACGACGAACGGGCTGTTCCCGAAGCGCTGCTCCATCTCGGTGTACGCGTCGTACACGACCGGCCACGCGCCGGCGGCGGCCGCGCCCGCCCCGACGCGCTCGAGGGCGTCGTCGGCGGCCTCGTCGCCGGGGAACTGGGCGACGAGGCGCTTCGCGTGGTCGAGCGCCCCCTTCCAGTCCTTCTCCTCGACGGCGACGCCCGTGAGGACGTAGAGGAGGCGCGGCGCCGCCAGGCCGGCGGGCGCGGCCGTGAGCTCGGCGAGCGCCGCCTTCTTCCACTCCGCGCGGGCGCCCTGGTGGTAGGCGATCACGGCGAGCCCGTACTCCGCGGCGCCGGCGATCGCGGGCGTGCCGTTCGCGCGCGCGTCGGTGAGGAGGCCCTTGGCGGCGTCCCACTGCGCCTGCGCCAGCTCGACGGCGCCGAGGCCGAGGGTGGCGAGGGCGCCCACGTCGGCCTTGGCGGCCGTGAACGCCTTCGCCGCGTCGGCGGGCTTGCCGGCCGCGAGCAGCGCGACGCCGAGCGCCGCCTGGGCGCGGCCGACGAGCGGCGGGAACGGCGCGCGCTTGATCCAGTCGGCGAGCACCGGCTGCGCCGCGGTGGCGTCGCCCGTGCGCAGCAGGAGGATCGCGCGGTTCAGCCGGGCGAAGTCGGTGCGCGGCAGCTTCGCGTAGTCCGCGACGATCCGGTCGAGCAGCGTCCTGGCACCCGGCCACTCGGCCGGTTTCTTCAACGCCAGCTCCGAGGCGAGCAGGAGCGCGTCCGGCGTGTAGGGATGGTCCGGGTAGAGGCGGGCGAACTCGAGGAACTCCCGGCGCGCGTCGTCCAGGCGGTCCTGGCGGAGCGCGATCCACGCGACACCGATCCGCGCGACCGGCGCGTCCCGGTGCTGCGGCAGCTCGACGAGCAGGCGCTCGAAGGCGCTGCGCGCCCCGGCCTGGTCGCCCGCATAGTAGGCGGCCTCGCCCTGGAGCAGGAGCGCGGCCGCGCGCGCGTCGGGGCCCGTGGCGGACGCGATGACGGGGGTGAGGTCCTTCGCCGCCTGGGCGAACTCCCGCAGCTCGACGTTGACCTGCGCCAGCCGGAACGCCGCGAACCAGCCCGTCGCCGACGCGGGATCACCGCGCTGGGCGAGGTCGTACTGCGTGCGGGCGTCGTCGAGGTTCCCCTGCCCGCGGTGCGCCTCACCGTTCAGCAGGAGCGCGTAGGCGCGGGCGGCGGGCGTGAGGTTGCCGGCGAGCACCTCCTGGAGGACGGTCAACGCCTCGGCCCCCTTGCCGCCGTCGATGAGCGAGCGCGCGAAGCGGACGAAGAGCGGCTGCAGGAGCGGCGAGCCGCGGCTCTCGAGGTCGCGGGCGGCCTGGCGCGCCGCATCGGGGTCGGAGGGCAGGAGCCCCAGGACGATCCCCGCCTCGGCCCAGTCACGCTCGGTGCCGATCTTGGGCGCGGCGGCCGGCGACGTCGGCGTGAGGAACGCGCGAAACGCGGCGACGGCCTCCTTGTACCGGCCGGCCTGGAGGCTCCACCAGCCGAGCCTCAACTGGCCTTGATCGAGGAGCGGGTGCGGGCCGCCCTGGACGAACCGCCCGAGCTCGGTCGCCGCGCGATCGGCCTGGCCGACGCGCCCGAGCGCATCGCCCGACCAGAACGCGACGTCGCGTTCGAGCGCGCCCGGCACGCCCTTCGCCCCGAGCGCCGACCACGCGGCCACCGCGTCCTGGTGGCGGCCGAGCGCGTAGCTCGAGAGCCCGAGGCCGTGGCGCACCCACGGCTCCATCGAGAGCGGCATGGGGCCCGCGAGGAGCTGCGTGAACGTGTCGCGGGCGCGCTGCGCGTTGCCGAGGCGGAGCGCGGTCCACGCCGCGCCGTGCGTGGCCCACAGCGCGAAGTCGCTCCCCCGGGGCGCGGTCTGCACGACCTCCCGGAACAGGCGGTCCGCCTGCTCGACGCGGCCGAGGACCCAGTAGGTCTCGGCGAGCCAGTAGCGCGCCTCGAGCACGAGGTCGGCGGCGCCCCCGCTCCGCGCCGCCTGCTCGAGCGCCTTCGCCGCGTCGTCGTACTCGGACTTGGCGAAGCGCGCGCGCCCGCACTCGAGCGCCTTCGACGCGACGCCGAAGAACGCGCCCACGCACGCGAGCGCGCCGGGCTGCTCGACCGCGGCGGTCGGCTTGTCGGCCGTCGGCGGCGCGAACGCGGCCAGGGGGAACGGCGGGAGGTCCGTGGGCGGCGGGGGCAGCGGCAGCGTGGCGCCCCCGAGCTTCGGCTTCTCGCCCGGCGCCTCCGCGAACGGCACGAGCCGCGCCAGGTCGGGCAGGGGCGGCGTGAGCGGCAGGAGCCCCTGCGCTGCGGCGCCCGTCGGCGCCGCGAGCCACGCCGCCAGGAGGAGGCCGACCGCCGCCCGGCGCATCAGGAGCCGCCCCCGGCCTTCGGCGCCGGCGTCTTCGGCAGCCGGCCCTTGATCGCCGTGGCGCGATCGCGCGCCCAGTCCCGGAGCGTCGCGTCGGGGCTCTTGGCCGCGACCTGCTCGTAGGCTGCGAGCGCGGCCTTCGGGTCCTGGAGCTGCTCCCTCGCCAGGCCGAGGCCCGCGAGCGCCCGGTAGCGCGTCGCCGCCTCCACGCTCTTCACCGCGCCGACCGCCTCGAACGCCTTGGCCGCCGCGCTGAAGCGGCCGAGCTTCAGCTCCGACTCACCCTGGAGCACGAGCGCATCCGCGCGCACGGCCTCCTCGTCGCTCTTCGCGGCGGCCTGCGCCTGGGCCGACGCCTCCCGCCAGTCCTTCCTCTTGAACGCCGCGTTGGCCAGGTCGAGCGCGGCGCGGGAGGCGAGCTGGTGGTTCGGAAACTCCTTGCGGAGCCGCCGCCAGGCGGCCTCCTGGTCCTTCGGGCGCCCGAGCCGCCCCGCGATCGCGCCCGCGTCGTAGAGCGCCTCGGCCGTCGGCGGCGCCTGCTCCATGAGCTGCTTGTAGGTGTCCTGGAGCTCGGAGCGGTCGCCGTACTTCGAGAGCGTCTCGGTGATCATCCGGCGCGCCGCCGGCGCCAGGTCGTGGCGGGGCGCCGCCGCGACGAACGCGCGCAGGTCCTCGAGCCCGCCCTTCGCGTCGCCGGAGGTCACGCGCGCCCAGCCGAGGAGGTAGCGCGCGTCGGGGACGAGCTTGTGGCCCCCGAACTTCGTCGGAAACGCCTCGAGCATCGGGATCGCTTCGCCGAACCGCTTCAGCTCGACGAGGGTGCGCGCCAGGTAGAAGGTCGCGTCGGGCGCGAGCGCGTGGTCGGGCCAGCCGTTCAGGAGCTCGCGGAACGCCGTCACCGCCCCCTCGGGGCGGCGCAGGTCGAGGTCGGTGAGGCCGAGGCCATAGTACGCGTCCGGTGCGCGCGGCGACTGCGCGTCCTTCCGCGTCACCGCCTCGTACGCGGCGCGCGCCTCGGCGAAGCGCCGGAGGCGGTAGAGCGCCTCGCCCTGCCAGAACTTCGCCTCGAGGGGCGGGCCCGCCGCCGGGAGCTTCTCCGCGCGCCGGAACGCCTCGAGCGCCGCCTCGCCGTCGCCGAGCGCCAGCCGCGCGCGCCCGAGGGTGAGCAGCGTCTCGGGGAGCTTCGGATCGTTCGGGTACTCGGCGACGAGGCGCTCGAGCGCCCGGCGCGCGACGGCGTAGAGGCCGTCGCCGAACGCGCGCTCGCCGACGAGCCGGAGCCGCGCCGGCTCGTCGAGCGCCCACGCGGGCGTGCTCGCGAACGCGACCGTGAGCAGGAGGAGGAGCGCCGTGACGGGCCGCAACCTGCGAGTCATGTTGACCAAATCATCGTAGCACGGCTGTGGTACGGTCAGGACGTGGCGCTGTGCGTGTTCGACCTCGACCACACCCTCATCCGCACACCGCTCGACCTGGCGGCGATGGCCGTCGACATGCGGGCGCTCATCGAGCGCGCCCGCGGGCCCCTGCCGCCCCGCCCCGAGCGCTGGCGCGTCGGCGAGCTGGTGCAGTGGACGAAGGCGGGCGCGCCCGAGCTCGAGGGGGCGGTGTGGGAGGTGGCGCTCGCGCACGAGGGCCGCGCCATGGACGCCGCGACGGTCGAGCCGGGCGCGCTCGACGCGCTCGCGGGCGCGCGTCGCGCCGGCTTCCGCACCGCGCTCTGGACCAACAACGCGCGCGCCCTCACGCTGCCGGCGCTCGAGCGCCTCGGGCTCGCCGCCCTCCTGGATCTCGTGGTGACCCGTGACGACATGCGCGCGCTCAAGCCCGATCCCGACGGCTGGCGCGTGATCTGTGACCGCGTCGACGGCGCCGAGCGTGCCGCCGACTCGGTGGTCGTCGGCGACTCCTGGGTGGACGGCCTCGCCGCGGCCGCCGTCGGCGTGCCCTTCCTCGCCTACCGCCCGCGCGAGGAGGAGCTCCGCCGCTGGGGCGTCGAGCCGGCCGGCCGGCTCGACGACCTCGCCGCCCTCCCCGCGTGGCTCGCCGCGCGGGGCAACGGGCGCGAGGCGCGCTGATGGACCTCTTCGAGGAGCCGGCGCCCGGCGCGGTCGCGCCCCCGGCGACGCCGCTCGCCGACCGGATGCGGCCCAAGACCCTCGACGAGGTCCTCGGCCAGGAGCACCTCCTCGGCCCCGGCAAGGTCCTGCGCACAGCACTCGAGCGGGGCGAGCTCCACTCGATGATCCTCTGGGGCCCGCCCGGCTCGGGCAAGACCACGCTCGCCTTCCTCCTGGCGCGGGTGACCGGCGCGCGCTTCGTCGCCTTCTCCGCCGTGCTCTCGGGCGTGAAGGAGATCCGCGAGGTCGTCGCCGAGGCCGAGCGCGAGCGCGCCCGGCGCCGGACGCGCACGATCCTGTTCGTGGACGAGATCCACCGCTTCAACCGCGCGCAGCAGGACGCCTTCCTCCCGCACGTCGAGAAGGCGACGGTGATCCTCATCGGCGCGACGACGGAGAACCCGTCGTTCGAGGTGAACGCGGCGCTCCTGTCCCGCTGCCGCGTCTACGTGCTCCAGGGGCTCGGCGAGGCGGAGCTCGTCGCGATCATGCGGCGCGCGCTCGCCGACGGCGAGCGCGGCCTGGGCGCCCTCGGCCCCGAGGTGGACGACGCCGCCCTCACCCTCGTCGCGCGGCTCGCCGACGGCGACGCGCGCGCGGCGCTCAACATCCTGGAGCTCGCGGTGCTCCTCTCGGCGGAGGCGGGCGGGCGGCGGCGCGTCACCGAGGCGTCGATCCGCGAGGCCGCGCAGCGCAAGACGCTCCTCTACGACAAGGCGGGCGAGGAGCATTACAACCTGATCTCGGCCCTCCACAAGTCGCTGCGCGACTCCGACCCCGACGCCGCGCTCTACTGGCTCACGCGCATGCTCGAGGCCGGCGAGGACCGCCTCTACCTGGCCCGGCGGCTCGTCCGCTTCGCGTCCGAGGACGTGGGCAACGCCGACCCCCGGGCGCTTTCGCTCACGCTCGCGGCCAAGGAAGCGTATGATTTCCTCGGTGACCCCGAAGGAGAGCTCGCTCTCGCCCAGGCGACGCTCTACCTCGCGCTCGCGCCCAAGTCGAACGCGGTCTACGTGGCGCTCGACGCGGCCCGGGCCGACGTTCGCGAGCGTCCCGCCGAGCCCGTGCCGCTCCACATCCGGAACGCGCCCACCCGACTGATGAAGGACCTCGGCTACGGCAAGGGGTACCAGTACGCCCACGACGCGCGCGACGCGCGCGTGGACCAGGACGACCTGCCCGAGGCGCTGCGCGGCCGGCAGTACTACCAACCGACCGACCGCGGGCTCGAAGCCGAGCTCGGCCGCCGGCTCGCTGACTGGCGGCGCTGGCGGGCGGAGCGACGGCGGGAGCGGGACTAGCCATGTGGTTCGGGATCAAGCGCACGCACTGGATCCTGATGACGCTCGTCGTGCTGTTCCTGGCCTTCTACTTCGGGCTGCTCTCGTGGAGCCGGCTCGGCGACGCGCTCGAGACGCTCGCGGCGAACCCGGGCGGCGGCGCGAAGATGTTCGCCGCCAAGGTGGACCGCGCCGACGCGATCTTCATGATCTTCATGCTCCTCTTCCTGACGCCGCTCGCGATCGTGGCGGTGGGCGGGCTCATCGTGTTCGTCACCGCGGCGCTGGCGGGAATGTTCCAGAACTTCGCGGGAGCGAAGGGCGCGCCGTTCTGGGTCTTCTCGGGCTTCGCGTACCTCGTGCTGGTCGTCGTCGGCTTCTTCACGCGGGGGTACTGGATGCCGCACGTCCAGGGCGCGGTCAGCCTCATCGCCCGCGCGCTCCTCGCCGCGTCCCGGTAACGCCGCCGCGCGGCGGCCGGCGCGGTCGTTCCTGCTAGAATGACTCGCATGCCACGCTGGCGCGTGGGCGACATTTATCGGGTGCCGCGAGGCCGGCGCACACCGAGGGTGGCCTGACCAAGATGCGCGTGGGCGACATTTATCGGGTGCCGCGAGGCCGGCGCACACCGAGGGTGGCCTGACCAAGATGCGCGTGGGCGTCGTCTTCGGAGGCCGCTCCGGCGAGCACGAGGTCTCCCTGGCCTCCGGGGCGTCGGTGATCGCGGCGCTCGAGCAGCGCGGCCACGCCGTCGTGCCGATCGGCATCGCGCGGGACGGCCGCTGGGTCGTCGGCGGGGAGCCGTTGCGCGCGCTGGCCGCCGAGGCGCGTGTGGCCCTGCCCGCGGACGACGCCGCGGGCTCCGTGAAGAAGGCGCTCGCCGACCGCGCCGAGGCCGTCGAGAGCGGCACGCAGAGCCTGGCGCGCACCGAGCCGCCCGGCGGCCTGCCGGCCGAGGTCCGCCGCCTCGACGTCGTCGTCATCATGCTCCACGGTCCGTACGGCGAGGACGGCACGATCCAGGGCCTCTTCGAGCTGGCCGACGTCCCGTACGTCGGCGCCGGCGTTATGGCGTCGGCGATCGGCATGGACAAGGCGATGATGAAGACCGTCTTCCAGGCCCACGGGCTGCCGGTCGTCGAGCACCTCGTCGTCGCCCGGCGCGAGTGGCGGGAGGACCCGGCCCGCGTCGCGCGGCGGGTCGCCGAGACGCTCGGCTTCCCCTGCTTCGTCAAGCCCTCGAACCTCGGCTCCTCCGTGGGCATCAGCAAGGTGCGCGACGCGGGCGCGCTGGCGCCGGCGATGGACGAGGCCGCGCGGCACGACCGCAAGATCCTCGTCGAGCGCGCCGTGCGCGGGCGCGAGATCGAGGTCAGCGTCCTCGGCAACGACGCGCCGGTCGCGTCGCTCCCCGGCGAGATCACCTACGCGAGCGAGTTTTACGACTACGCGACCAAGTACGCCGAGGGGCAGGCGCGTCTGACGGTGCCGGCGCCGATCGCGCCCGAGGTCACGCGCAAGATCCAGGAGCTGGCCCTCGCCGCCTACCGCGCCGTGGACTGCGCGGGGATGGCCCGCGTCGACTTCTTCCTCGAGGGCGACCGGGTGCTCGTCAACGAGATCAACACGATCCCCGGCTTCACGGCCACCAGCGGCTACGCCCGCATGTGGGAGGCGTCGGGGCTCGCCTACCCGGACCTGTTGGAGCGCTTGATCCAGCTCGCCCTCGAGCGCCACAAGGATAAGGGTGCCGGCTGAGATCGTCATCGCGGGCGGCGGCACGGGCGGCCACACGAGCCCGGGTCTCGCCGTCGCCGCGCTCCTCGCCGCGCGTGGCGTCGGCTACGCGTGGATCGGCTCGCGCGGCGGCATCGAGGCGAGCCGCGCGCCCGAGGCCGGCATCCCCTACCACGCGATCCCGACGGGCAAGCTTCGGCGCGCCATCACGTGGCGAAACGTCGTGGACCTCTTCGTCAACGTCCCGGCGGGCGCGGCGGAGGCCTTCCGGGCGCTCGGGCGCCTTCGTCCGCGAGTCGTGTTCGCGACCGGCGGATACGTCGCCGTGCCGGTCATGCTCGCGGCGGCCGCGCGCCGCATCCCGATCGTGCTGCACGAGCAGACGTCGGTTCCCGGGCTCGCCAACCGCCTGGGCGCCCGGCTCGCCCGCCGGGTGGCCGTGACCTTCGACGAGAGCACCCACCACTTTCCCGCCCGCAAGGTCGTCGTGACCGGCAACCCGCTCAGGCCCGAGCTGCGCGGCGGCTCGCCCGCGCGCGCGGCCCGGCGGTTCGGGCTCGACGCGGCGGTCCCTCTCGTTTACGTGACGGGGGGCGCGCAGGGCGCCCAGCGCATCAACCGGGCGGTCGGGGCGAGCCTCGCGCAGCTGCTCGAGCACGCACAGATCATCCACCAGTGCGGCGACAACCCGACGACGGGCGATCGGGCGTGGCTCGAGACGCGTCGCGCGGAGCTCCCGCCGGCCCTCGCGCGGCGCTACGCGGTCGCGCCGTACGTCGGCGCCGAGCTCGCCGACGTCTACGCGGCCGCGGTGCTCGTCGTCTCCCGCGCCGGGGCCGGCACGGTGAACGAGTGCTGCCAGCTCGGCCTTCCCGCGCTCTACATCCCGTTGCCGGGGGCGCGCGGCGACGAGCAGGCGGCGAACGCCCGACTCGTCGAGCGTACCGGGGGCGCCGCCGTGCTTCCGCAGTCGGATCTCACGCCCGAACGGCTCGTCGCCGAGGTCACGGCGCTGCTCGCCGACCCGCGGCGCCTCAAGGAGATGGGCGAGCGCGCCCGCCGAATCGCCGTCCCCGACGCCACCGAGCGCCTCGTCGCGCTCCTCACCGAGCACTCGTGAGGGTTCCCAGGCCGGGTGCCTTGGTCGACCACGCTAGCGACCAGATCGTCGGCGGTCGTGTCCTGTGGCGCTGCGCCCGAGCGACGCCCAGAAGCTACGGGTCTCCCAAGGCACCCGGCCTGGGAACGTCCGGCGAGCGCTCGGCGAGACTCGCGGGCGCGGGTCAGCGGGCGGGCGCGCGGCCGCGGAGATCCCAGCGCAGCGGGCAGCGCTCGCAGCGCGGGACCGTGCGGCAGTGCGACTTCCCCACCGCAACGAGGAGCGCGTGATACTCGTTGAACAGCGCGGGATCGGACGGCAGATGCGCCTCGAGAAAGGCGCGCGCGGCCTCGTAGCCCGCGCCGCGAGGCAGGAGCCGGTGGCGCGCCAGCACGCGCCGGGCGTAGGCGTCGGCGACGAACACGGGTCGGCGCGCCGCGTAGAGAAGGATCGCGTCGGCCGTCTCGGGCCCGAGCCCTGGCACCGCCAGGAGGTCGCGACGGAGCGGGCCGAGCGGCTCATGGCGGAGCCGGGCGAACCCGCCCCGGTCGAGCAGCCAGCGCGTCAGGGCGAGGAGCCGCCGGGCCTTCACGCGAGGCGTGCCCGCCGGGCGGATCACGCGCGCGAGCTTGGCCGCCGAGAGCCCCGCCAGGCGCCGCGCCGTCAGGCGCCCGCGCGCGCGAAGGGCGGCGACGGCGCGCGCCGCGTTGGTCCACGCCGTGTGCTGGGTGAGAACCGCGCCCGCCGCGATCTCGTAGGCCGTGCGGCCGGGCCACCAGGCCTGCGGCCCGAATCGCCACGTGAGCGCCAGGTAGAGGCGGAGCAGGCGCGCCTTCACGCGGTCGCGCGGCGGACCGGGCACCCGTCTCCGGCCGCCGGGCCCGGCGCGCGCTGAGCCGATGCTCGCCCTCATCGCCCTCCTCCAGAGCCTGACCCTGGCCGTGAGCGGACCGGCCACGTCACCCGAGTACCTCCCGATCCGCGTGGCCGAGGCCGAGGGCTACTTCACCCAGGAGGGGCTCGCCGTTACGCTGAAGACGACGCGCGCCGAGTCGGGCGCCGCCGAGGCGCTCGCTCAGGGCCAGGCCGACCTCGCGGCGACGACGCTCGAGGCGCTCCTGCGCTTCGGGCCGCGCCTGCCGGGTCAGACGCCGCGGCTCGTCTACGGGCTCAGCGCGGCGCCGCCCGTCGCCCTGCTGACCGCGATCCCCCACGCGCAGACCGTGCGCTCGGTCGAGGACCTCGCCGGCCTCCGCGTGGGCGTCACGACGCCGGGCGCCCCCGAGCACGCCTGGTTCGGCTGGCTCCTGGCCCGGCACGGCGTGAGTCTCGCCGACGTCCACCTCCTGAGCGTGGGCGCGCGCGGCCTCGTCGGGGCGATCGACTCGGGCGAGCTCCATGCGGCGCTCGTCCCCGAGCCCCTCGCGAGCCGGCTCATCGGCGAGGGCCGGGCGAAGCTCCTCGCCGACTTCCGCACCCCCGCGGCGGTCGCCGCGGCCCTCGGCAAGCAGACGGTCAACGCAGCTCTCTTCGTCCGCGCCGACCGGCGCCCGCGGGATTCCGTGCTTACCGCCCTCGCGAAAGCGCTCCTCGCCGCGGAGGAGCGCATCCGCACGGCGAGCGCCTCGGCGCTCGCCGCGAAGCTCGACCGGCGCGTGACCGGCGCCCAGGACGAGTTCGAGGCGCGGCTCGAGACGGCGCGCGCGTGCGCCATCGCCGACGGGCGCGTGACCGTCGAGGACGTCGAGCAGACGGTCACGATCGTCCGGGCCCACACGCCGCTCCCCGCCACGCTCCGGATCCCGCGCCCCGAGCACATGCTTCACCCCGAGCCCCTCCAGAAGGCGCTCAAGGCGCGCGCGGCGCGCTGACGGGCACGCCGAACCCCTCGAGCAGCTCGCGCGTCTCCTCGAGGGGGAGCCCCACGACGTTGCTGTAGGAGCCGTCGAGGCGCGCCACGAGGGCGCCGCCCAGGTCCTGGATCGCGTACGCGCCCGCCTTGTCGAGGGGCGCGCCCGACGCGACGTAGGCATCGAGCGTCGCGTCAGGGTAGCGCGCCATCAGGACCCGGCTCACGACTGCCCGCGAGGCCTCCCGGCCCTGCCCGGCCTCCACCACGGCGATCCCGGTGATCACCTCGTGCTCCCGCCCGCGGAGGCGCTGGAGCATCGCGCGCGCCTCCTCGGGCCCGGCGGGCTTGCCGAGCGCCTCGCCGTCCAGGACGACGACCGTGTCCGCCCCGAGGACGATGCCCTCGGCCACTCGGGCGGCGACGGCGCGCGCCTTGCGCGCGGCCAGCCGGGCGACGGCCTCGGGCGTCGGGTCCCCGTCGAGCGTCTCGTCGATCTCGCTCGGCACTACCTCGAACTCCCGGACGAGCCTCGCGAGCAGCTCGCGACGTCGCGGGGAGCGTGACGCGAGAATGACCTTCAGACGAGCCGGCTCCGGCCGGCTAGAGGCGGCGGAGGGCCAGCGCCGCGATGACGATCCCGACGACGCCGACGAGGTTGATCTTGAGCGCGAGCCCGAAGGTCAGGGCGACGAAGCGGAGGTCGAGTGTCGCGGGAGGCGTCAAGCCGATCGTCGGGCCCCGGCTGATCAGGTCCTGAAGCCGCCCGGCCGGCAGGAGGCTGCCGAGCAACTCGCCGAGCAGGGAGCCGACCAGCAGGCCGGCGATGACCACCAGGAGGATCAGCTTGACGCCGTGGCCCGCCGCCATACGGCCGGGCTCAGGCCATGATCAGGGGGTTCGCGTCAGTGACGACCCGAGTCTGAGCGTCAACGGCCTTTCTGATGAACTTCGGCAGGCTGAAGGCGTGCTGATGGGTCTGGCCGTCCCAGTACGCCAGCGGGCCCGTCACCCGCTCGGCGATGAGCTTGTCCACGGCCGGCGTGTCCTGCCGCCGGGGATCCACCTTCTTCGTGGCCGCGAGGAACCCCCAGGGCGTGCCGAAGCAGGAGATGAAGGTCTGGTAGCCGGCGACGACCGGGAAGACCTCGCGCAGGGTCCGGTGGACGGTGCTGTAGAAGGCCAGCTCGCCGATCTTCGTCATGCCGGCCTGCATCGTCATCGCCCCGGCCGGGGTCAGCCGGTCGCGGACGAGCGTGTAGAATTCCTTGGTGAAGAGCATGCACGCCGGCCCCTCATCGAGGGGCTCGACGAGGTCCACGGTGATGAAGTCGAAGCGCTCGGAGGTCTTCTCGAGGTAGCCGCGGGCGTCCTCCGTCCGGACCTCGGTGCGCTTGTCGTCGAACGCCCCCCGGTGCATCTCCGGCAGGTGCTTCTTGCAGAGCTCCACCACCTCGCCGTCGATGTCCACCATGACGGCCCGGGCGATCGAGGGATACTTCAGGACCTCCCGGAGGGTGGCGCCCTCCCCACCGCCGATGACCAGGGCGCTCCGCGGGGCGCCGTCGGTGGCCAGGAGCCCGGGGTGGACCAGGGCCTCGTGGTAGATGAACTCGTCAGCCTGGCTGGACTGGATCCTGCCGTCGAGGATCAGGACTTTCCCGTAGGAGGTCGTCTCCATGATCTCGACGTGCTGAAACTTCGTCTGGGCCTCCACGACCGTCCGCTTGATGGCGTGCATGTGGCCTTCGGCGGGGGTCGTGGTCTCGAAGAACCACTTGTAGCCCTGCGGGTTGATCACCTGCCGGCGGCGAAGGCCTTGTTCACGATGGGCACCGAGGAGTTGAGGAACATGCCCCGCTGCATCTCGACGACCGAGGTGCGCTCGGCGGAGAACTGCTCGACCAGGTAGCAGGCGGCCACCTCGGGCTGCAGGGTGTCGCCGCAGGAGAAGATGTCCACGGCCGCGTAGCGGTACTCCGGCCAGGTGTGGATGGAGAGATGGGACTCGGCGATGACGACCACGCCGCTGATACCGAAGGGGTTGAACTCATGGAAGACGACGTCGACGATCGTGGCCTGGGCCCGTCTCGCTGCCTCGACCAGGGCCCCCTTCACGGCCTCGAGGCTGTTGATCACGTCGGTGTCGCAATCAAACAGCTCGAGAAGCAGGTGTCGTCCCAGGGCGTTCAATCGAGTGGCCCTCCCTTCTGCGATCCGGCCATCTACCGCACCTCTCCTGCGACGCGGTCATCGCGTCGCCGTTCCGCGCCGAAAAAATTTCGCTCTATGACAAAAACTTGATTCACTGTATGGCCCACGTTTTTCGATTGCAAGAAAAAAACACCATTTCGGGCCCCGTCGGCGGCCCGGAAGGCGGCTCGCGGCGCCCGCGCGACGCCGCTCCGAGCCCCTGCCGCGGCCCCCGATCCGCACTTTCCTCTTGCATCCGGTCGCGCGGCCGGTAGAGTGACGAAGGATCGATGTCGAAGACGGTCACGATGGCGGCGGCGGCGGTCGGCAGCGCGGAAGGCGGCTCTCCGCTCAACGCCTTCGACAACGCGCTGCTGGCGGCGGGCCTCGGCAACGTCAACCTCATCAAAGTCTCGAGCATCATCCCGCCCGACGTCACGATCGTGGACCTTCCGAAAATCAAGCCGGGCGCGCTCATCCCGACGGCGTACGCCGCGATGACGAGCGACGTGCCCGGCCAGACGGTAGCCGCCGCCGTCGGCTACGCGCTGCCCGACGACGCGTCGAAGCCCGGCGTCATCATGGAGTTCCACGATGCCGCCACGCGCCGGGACGCCGAGCGGGCGGTCCGCGCGATGCTCGAGGAGGCGTTCTCCGTCCGGGGCGAGCCGATTCGCGAGCTGAAGGTCTTCGCCGTCGAGCACACGGTCGCGCGCGTCGGGTGCGTCCTGGCCGCGGTCGTCCTGCTCGCCGAAGAAGACCTCGCGTAGCGGCGCATGCGCCCCGTCTCGCCTCGCTTCATCGCCTGCGAGGGCACGCTCGCCAACTCGAAGATCATCGTCTACGGCATCCCGTTCGTCGGCCGGGTCAACCTCCGCAAGGGCGCCGAGGACGGCCCGCGCGACCTCCGGCTCGCCTCGGACTCGGTCGAGACCTACTCGCCGTGGGTGAACCGGGACCTCGAGGACCTGCCGATCGCCGACATCGGCGACTGCGAGCTGCCTGACGGCGCGTCGCCGCGGGAGCAGCTCGACGCCGCCCGGGAGGAGATCGCCGCTTGGTGGCGGCCGGGCCTCATCCCCTTCATGATCGGCGGCGACCACACCGCGACCGTGCCCGTCATGGAGGCGATCGCGCCCTCCTTCCCCGACCTCCGCATCCTCCACCTCGACGCCCACCCCGACACCCGGGAGGAGTTCCTGGGCGAGCGCTACAACTACGCCTCGGCCATGGCGCGGGTGATGGACGTGGTCCCGGCCGAGCGGGTCTACCAGGTCGGCATGCGCACCGGCTCCCGCGAGGAGTACGCGCGCCGCAAGCCCCACTTCTTCCCGGTCCTCGCCGGCCACCCGGTGGACGTCGTCCGCGGGCTCCTGCCGGAGCTTCGGGGCCACCCGCTCTACGTCACGATCGACGTGGACGTCCTCGACCCGGCGGACGCCCCGGGCACGGGCTCGCCCGAACCCGGCGGGCTCCGAGTGCCCGAGCTGGTCGAGATCGTCCGGATGCTCGACGGCTGCCAGGTGATCGGCGGCGACCTCGTCGAGGTGGCCCACGCGTGGGACCCGACCGGCCGCACCGGCATCGCGGCCGCCTGGGTGATGCGCGAAGCCTTCCTGACCTGGTGGGGCACCGTGAGGTGACCAGCCAGTACAGCGCCCCGCGCCTCTACGAGATCGCGTTCGACACCAACCGGAAGCTCGAGGTGGACTTCCTCGTCCACTGCTTCAAGCGCTACGCCCGAGGACGGGTCAGCCGGGTGCTCGACATCGCCTGCGGCACGGGCCCGCATCTGATCCGCCTCGCCGACCGCGGCTACCGGATGTCCGGGCTCGACCTCTCCCGCGAGTGCATCGAGTTCGTCGGGCAGCGCCTGGCGGCGAAGGGCCACCGGGGCCAGCTGGTCGTCGGCGACATGACCGACTTCCGCCTCGAGCGCCCGGTGGACGCGGCGATCTGCATGCAGGACTCCCAGGGCCACCTCCTGACGAACGCGCAGCTCGTCGCCCACCTGCGCGCGACGGCGCGCGCGGTGCGCAAGGGCGGGCTCTACGTCTTCGACCGCTACATGGCCTCGTCGTGGACCGACCCGGCGCGCGCCTGGTCGTGGTCGAAGCGCCGCGGGAGACTGATCGTGCGCGCGTCGTTCTCGGCGCTGAACGACGTCAATCCCGTGACGCAGGTCTTCAGCGAGCGCATGACGCTCGAGGCGGTCGAGAACGGCTCGCGCCGGCTCTACCGCCAGACGCACCTCTCGCGGATGGTCTTCCCGCAGGAGCTCCGCGCGCTGATCGAGCTGGCAGGCGGCTTCGAGTTCGTCCAGTGGTTCTTCGGCTTCAAGCCTCACCAGATCCTCGAGCGGTCGAAGCACCCGCTCATCATGGTCGTCGTCCTGCGCAAGAAGTAGCGCCGGGCGCCATGCGGCCGGCGCGCGCGGCGGTCCTGAGGCTCAAGCGGGGCCGCGACCGGCCGCGCCACCACCCCTGGATCTTCAAGAACGACGTCGCCGACGTGAGCGACGTCGAGCCGGGCTCGGCCGTCACCGTGGTGGACTCCGCGGGCCGGTTCGTCGGACGCGGCCACTACAACCCGCGCCCGGCCCTCTGCTGCCGCGTCCTCACCTGGGCCGACGAGCCCGTCGACGCCGGATTCTTCGAGCGCAGGATCGCCGGGGCCGTCGCCCTTCGGGCGGCCGCCAGCGCCCCGCCGAAGCTCGGCCGGCTCGTCTGGAGCGAGGCCGACGGCCTCCCCGGGCTCGTCGTGGACCGCTACGGCCCCGTGCTCGTCGTCCAGAGTTTGACCCTCGGCATGGCCCTGGCCCGCCGCCAGATCGGCGCCGCGCTCGCGCGGGCGCTCGGCGAGCTACCGGTCTTCCACAAGGACGAGGACGCCGCGGCGCGGCTCGAGGGCTTCGAGCCGGCCCAGGGCTGGGCGGGCCCGGCGGGGCCGTCGACCGTCGAGGTGACGGAGGACGGCGTCAGGTTCACTGTGGCGGTCGGCGGGGGCCACAAGACCGGGCTCTATCTCGATCAGCGGGAGAACCGCGGCCGCTTCGGAGCGCTCGCCCGGGGCCGGGACGTCCTCGATGGCTTCGCCTACACGGGCGGCTTCGCCTGCCATGCCCTCGCCGGCGGGGCCCGGCGCGCCGTCCTGATCGAGTCGGGGCCGGAGGCGCTCGCGGGCGCGCGTGACAACCTCGCCCTCAACGGCGTCGCCGAGCGGGCCGAGGTGGTCGCGGCCAACGCCTTCGACGAGCTCCGCCGCCTCGAGCGCGCCGGGGCGCGCTTCGGCGCCATCGCGCTCGATCCGCCGCCCTTCGCGAAGAGCCGTACGCAGCTCGAGGCCGCCGCGCGCGGCTACAAGGAGATCAACCTCCGCGCGCTGCGCCTGCTCGAGCGCGGCGGGAGTCTCCTCACCTTCTCGTGCTCCTACCACGTGTCGGCGGAGCGCTTCGAGGCGATCTGCCGCGAGGCGGCCGCCGACGCGGGCGTGCGCGCGCGCGTCGTGGCGCCGCTCGGCCAGGGGCGGGACCACCCGATCGTCCTCACGATCCCCGAGACCCGCTACCTCAAAGGCCTGCTGCTCGAAGCCGTGTGACGGGCTGCTGGCGGGGTGGCGCTGGTGACGTGCCGCGGGCGGGGTGCGAGCTGCTCCGAGACCCGTGTAGTCAGCGCACGGAGGCCACGCGCCGGTAAGCCGAAGGTGCGTGAACGATACCGTCGTGGTCGAGGAGCAGCTCACACCCCGCCTACGGCCCGTCACCAGCGTCGCGTCTCGCCGTGCTTCAGGATCCACAGGCGCTCGGCGTCGAGGCCGAGCCGGCGCGCCTCCGCCTCGAGGCGCTTGGGCGGCTCCTCGATCGGCTCCTCGGCGAGGTCGAAGGTGCCCCAGTGGATCGGGACGATGCGCCGGCCGCGGACGTCGGCGAGCACCCGCAGCGCCTCCTCGGGCGACGTGTGGCTCGGCTTCATGATCGTGGCCGGCAGGTAGGCGCCGATCGGGATCGCGGCGAGGTCGAAGGGGCCGAGCCGCGCGCCGATCTCCTTGAGCCCGTCGTAGTAGGCCGTGTCCCCGGCGAAGTAGAGGCGCTTCGACCGGCCGGCGACCGTGAAGCCGCTCCAGAGGCGGCGGTTCCTGTCGAAGAGGCCGCGCCCGGAGAAGTGCTGCGCGGGCACGCACGTGAAGGTGAGCCCGCGCACCGTCCGGCCGTCCCACCAGTCGAGCTCCTCGACGTCGGTGATGCCGCGCTGGGCGAGCCAGGCCTTGATCCCGAGCGGCACCAGGAAGTGGGGCCGGTGGGTCGCGGCGAGCCGCCGGACCGTCGCGTCGTCGAGGTGGTCGTAGTGGTCGTGCGAGATGATCACGACATGGATCGGCGGCAGGTCCTCGAAGCGGAGCCCCGGCGGAGTCACGCGCTTGGGCCCCGCGAAGCCGACGGGGCTCGCGCGCGCCGACCAGTGCGGGTCGGTGAGGACGTTGACGCCGTCGAGCTGGACCAGCAGCGTCGCGTGGCCGACCCAGGTCACCGTGTCGGCGCCGGCGGGCCCGCGGATCGTCGCCAGGTCGCTCGCGATGACGGCGAGATTGGCGGTGCGCGGTGAGAACGTCGAGGCCCAGACGCGCCCGACGAAGAAGGTGAGCCGCGTCCACGCCCCCGCGGGCGCGTAGGCCGGGTTCGTGTTGGCGAAGCCTCGCTCGCGGTGGTGCGGGGGCGCGCCGGGCACGGGCGCCCCGGCGCCGGCGCACGAGGTCAGGGCCAGCGCGAGTGCCGGGAACAGGAGCGCGGAGCGGCGGGCCACCAACCGCGCTACTTCGATCGCGCTTTCTGGTCCACCGCGGGCAGCTCGAGGATGAACGACGCGCCGCCCTCGGGCCGGTTGTGGACCTGGAGGGTACCCCCCAGCTCGGTGATGATCCCGTAGGACACCGAGAGTCCGAGCCCGCTGCCCTCGCCGGGCGGCTTGGTCGTGAAGAAGGGGTCGAAGATCCGCGGCATGACCTCCGAGGGAATGCCCGGGCCCGTGTCACGCACCTCGAGGCAGACGGTGACGCCGTTGGGCCACGTCCGGACGGTGAGCACCCGCGGCCCGGGGCGCTTCGCCATCGCGTAGTGCGCATTCTGGACGAGGTTCAGCAGCACCTGCTGGAGCTGGTTTTCGTCGCCCAGCACGAGGGGGCTCGCCCTGAACTCGGTCACCACGCGGATGCTGTCCTGCTGGAGCTGGTAGCCCTTCAGGTCGAGCACGCGCTTCGCCTGGTCGGGCAGCGAGCACGGCCGCCGCTCGGGCGTGTACTGGCGCGCGAACAGGAGCAGGTTCTGGACGATCTTCGCCGCGCGCGAGGCCTCCTCGGCGACGATCTTGAGGCGCTCGTTGAAGTGCGGCGTCACGTCCGGGTGCGTGAGCAGCAGGTGCACCTGGCCGAGGATCGTCGTCAGCGGGTTGTTGATCTCGTGGGCGACGCCGGAGGCGAGCTCGCCGACCGCCGACAGCTTCTCGGCGTGGATGAGCTGCGCGTGCGCGCGCTTGAGCTCGTCGAGCTGGCGCACCGTCTCCTCGAAGAGCCGCGCGTTGTCGAGCGCCAGGCCGATCTGGTAGGCCGTCGCCTTGACGAGCGCGATCTCGCGCGTGTCGAAGCGGTCGGGGGTCTGACGGCCGAGCGAGAGCGTGCCGAGGATCCGGCCGCGGCAGCGGATCGGGACGCAGACGAAGCCGCGGATCTGGTCGAGCCGGACCGCCGCCTTCGCCGGCGGGAACAGGTTAGGGGCCCGGAAGACGTTCTCGGACTGCGTGGACCGGCCCGTCTTGGCGACCCGGCCGATCAGCCCCTCGCCCACCGGCAGGCGCCGGTTGACCTCACGCAGCCGCGCCGACATTCCCCGCTCGCCCTCGAGCTCGAGCGTCTTGCCGTCGGACGAGAGCAGGTGCAGGCTCGCGATCTCGTGGCCGGTGACGTGCGTGAGGGCCTCGAGCGCCGTGCGCAGGACGTCGCGGACGTCGAGCGTGCGGCTGACCGTCTCGGCGACTGTGCGGAGGATCTCGAGGTGGGCGCTGACGTCCGAATGGTCGCGCGACCGCTGGCGGCCGTCGGCCGGGGGATCGGAGCGCGGGGCGCGCCGCTTCGCGCGCGGCGTCGGGCGGCTCATCGCCGGTATTCTAAACCGTTTTGGGCGGCCTAGGCGGGGGCGCGGGCGACCAGGTCGTAGACGCGCGCGAGGGCCGCGTCGAGTTTGTCGGGCTCGGGGCCGCCGCCCTGGGCGAGGTCGGGCCGGCCGCCGCCGCGGCCGCCGACCGCCGCGGCGACCTCCTGGACGAGCTTGCCGGCCTGGACGCGCTTGGTCAGGTCCTTCGTGACGGCGGCGACGAGGTTCACCTTGCCGTCGACGACGCTGGCGACGCACACGACGCCTGAGCCCAGGCGCTCGCGGAGCGTGTCGGCGACCGAGCGGAGACCTTCCGCGTCGAGCCCGTCCACGCGCGCAGCGATCACGGCGACGCCGTTGACCTGGCGCGCCGACGCGACGAGCTCCTCCGCCCGCGAGCGGGCCGCGCGCGCCTCGAGCGTCTCGAGCTGCTTCTCGAGGGCCTTCTGCTCCTCGAGGAGCTTCTGGAGGCGCCGCGGCACCTCGAGCGGCGCGATCTTGAGGATCTCGGCCGCCTCGCGGAGCGCCGCTTCCTTCTTCGCGACGGCCTCGAGGGCCGCCGGGCCGGCGACGGCCTCGATGCGCCGGACCCCCGAGGCCACGGCGCCCTCCATCTGGACCTTGAGGAGGCCAATCTCGCCCGTCTGGTCGAGGTGGGTGCCGCCGCAGAGCTCGGTCGAGAAGTCGCCGATCTTGATGACGCGCACGCGGTCACCGTACTTCTCGCCGAAGAGCGCCAGGGCGCCCAGCCGGAGCGCCTCGTCGAGGCTCATCTCCTGACGCGTGACGGGCGTGTTCGCCTGGACCTGCTCGTTCACCAGCTCCTCGATCTGCGCGAGCTCGCGGTCCTTCACCTGGCTTCCGTGCGAGAAGTCGAAGCGCAGGTGGTCGGGCGCCACGAGCGAGCCCGCCTGGGTCACGTGCGTGCCCAGCACCCTCCGCAGCGCCGCGTGGAGCAGGTGCGTCCCCGTGTGGTGCTGGCGCAGCCCCTGGCGCCGCGGCGTCTCGACGCTCACCGCGACGTCCTCGTTCTCGTGGAACCCGCCCTGGACGACGCGGACGCGGTGGACGATGAGCTTCGGGCCGCGGTAGTAAGTGTCGAGGATCCGCCCGCGCCCGGCGCGGCCCGCGAGCGTCCCCGTGTCACCCACCTGGCCGCCCGACTCGGCGTACGCCGGCGTGCGGTCGAGGATCATCTCGACCTCGGCGCCCTCGGCAGCCTCACGCACGCGCCGGACGCCGCCGTCGGCCGGGTCCACGATCGCGAGGATGCGCGCCGGCGCGGTGAGCGTGTCGTAGCCGACGAACTCCACGGGCGGGAGCTCGGCGCCGAGGCGCTGGTAGACCGCCCCCGCCTCGGTCTCCTGGCCCCCGAACGCGGCGCCCGCGCGCGCCCGCTCGCGCTGCGCCTCCATCTCGGCTTCGGCCGCGGCGCGCGTCTCGTCGGTCACGCGCCAGCCGGCGTCCTCGAAGACTTCCGCGGCGAGGTCCATCGGGAAGCCGTAAGTGTCGTAGAGGGTGAACAGGAAGCGGCCGTCCACCACCCGCGCGCCCGTGCCCGCGTGGGCGTCGAGCCAGTCGCGGATCTTCCCCATCCCCGTGTCGAGCGTTTCGGCGAAGCGCTCCTCCTCGTCGCGGACGGTCTCCTCGATGCGCCGGCGCTCGGTCCCGAGCTCGGGATAGGCGTCCCGCATGAGCTCGGCGACCCACTCCACCGTCCGCCAGAGGAATGGCTCGGTGAGGCCGAGCATGCGCCCGTGGCGCATCGCGCGGCGCATGATGCGCCGGAGGACGTAGCCGCGCCACTCGTTCGAGGGCATGACGCCGTCGGCGATGAGGAACGCGGTCGTCCGCGCGTGGTCGGCGATCACCTGCATGGAGATGTCGTCCTGCTCGCGTGCGCGGTAGGGCTTGCGGGCGAGGGCCGAGACGCGCTCGATCAGGGGCGCGAACAGGTCCGTGTCGTAGTCCGACCTCTTGCCCTGCAGGACCGCGGCGACGCGCTCGAGCCCCATGCCGGTGTCGATGGACGGCCGCGGCAGCGGCGTCATCGCGCCGCTCGCGTCGCGATCGAACTGCATGAAGACGAGGTTCCAGATCTCGAGCCAGCGGTCGCATTCGCAGGCGGGCCCGAGGCACGGCCGGCCCGCGGCGGCCTCCGGGCACGGGATGTGATCGCCCTGGTGGAAGTGGATCTCCGAGCACGGGCCGCACGGCCCCGTGTCGCCCATCGCCCAGAAGTTGTCCTTCTCGCCGAGCCGGAGGACGTCGTCGTCGCGGAGCCCGGCGATCTTCTTCCACAGCGCGTGCGCCTCGTCGTCGTCGGTGAAAACGGTCGCCTTGAGCCGGCGCGGGTCGAGGCCGAGGTCGCGCGTCAGGAACTCCCACGCGAACTTGATCGCGTCGGCCTTGAAGTAATCGCCGAACGAGAAGTTGCCGAGCATCTCGAAGAACGTGTGATGGCGCGCCGTGCGCCCGACGTTCTCGAGGTCGTTGTGCTTGCCGCCCGCGCGCACGCACTTCTGGCAGCTCGTGGCGCGCACGTAGTCGCGCCGCTCCTCGCCGAGGAAGACGGACTTGAACTGGACCATGCCGGAGTTGGTGAAGAGGAGCGTCGGGTCGTCGCCGGGCACGAGCGAGGACGAGCGCACGCGCGTGTGGCCCTGCGCCTCGAAGTACCTGAGGAATTTCGCGCGGAGCTCGGCGCCGGTCATAGGAAGGCCAATTGTACCATCGGCTCTCCGGGCCTTTCGGTGCGCGCGCGGGGGCTCATTCGTCGGGCGCGACGCCAACCGCCTCCCGCACCACGCGCGCGACGATCCCCGCCGCGAAGCCGCGCCGGAGGAGCTGGTCGCGCAGGCGCGCCGCCGCGCGCTCGGGCGCTGCGCGGCGGAGCGCCGGGAGCCGGCGCCGCGCGAGGGCACGCGCCTGGGCGAGCTGGTCCTCGCCCTCGAGGGTCGCGAGCGCCGCGTCCGCGAGCGCCGCGGCGACGCCGCGGGCGCGGAGCTCGGCGCGGAGGCGCGCGGCGCCGTAGCCGCGCGCGGCGCGCGTCTGGACCCAGTGGCGGGCGAACGCGGCGTCGTCCACGTGGCCGCGGCCGGCGAGCTCGGCCACCACCGCGGCCGCGACGTCCTTCGGGGCGCCGCGGCGCGCGAGACGCACGGCGAGCTCGCGCGCGGTCCACGCGCGACGGGAGAGGAGATCGGCCGCGGCGAGGCGCGCGGCCCGGGCGTCGAGGGCCTTCCTGGGCGCGCTTATCGCTTGAAGAAGGACGTGCCGGCCGGCGTCGTGACCGGCTTCTCGTCCTTCTTCTGCTCGAACGACGCCTCGCCCGCGGAGAAGATGCCGCGCACCTTCAGGTCGAAGTCGTCGGCGTTGGTCGCCGCCTCGCGCGCCGTTTCGTACGAGATCATGCCCTCGCGGTAGAGCCTGAGCAGGCACTGGTCGAAGGTCTGCATCCCGTACTGCGACTGGCCCTGCGCGATGAACACCGGGATCTCGGGCGTGCGCTTCGCGTCGCGGATGCAATCCTTGATGACGCCCGTCCCGACGAGCACCTCGACGGCGGGGATGCGCCCCTCGCCCCCGATCTTCGGGATGAGCCGCTGCGAGATGATGCCGACGACGACCGCCGCCAGCTGGTCGCGGATCTGCTGCTCCTGGTGGGGCGGGAACGTGCCGACGATACGGTTGACCGTCTCCGTCGCGTTCAGCGTGTGCAGGGTCGAGAAGACGAGGTGGCCGGTCTCCGCCGCGTGGAGCGCGACCGACATGGTCTCGGGGTCGCGCATCTCGCCCACGAGGATGACGTCCGGGTCCTCGCGGAGGGCGGCCCGGAGCGCGGTGGCGAAGCTCGAGGTGTCGTGGCCGACCTCGCGCTGGCTGACCACGCAGTTGATGTCCTCGTGCGTGAACTCGATCGGGTCCTCGATCGTGACGATGTGGTCGTTCCGCGTCCGGTTGATGAAGTCGATCATCGCCGCGAGCGTCGTGGACTTACCGGAGCCGGTGATGCCCGTGACGAGGATGAGCCCGCGCCGCTCCATGCCGAGCTGCTCGAGGACGACCGGCAGCCCGAGCTCCTCGAACTTCGGCTTCCGCGAGGGGATCGAGCGGAGGACGGCGCGGACGACGCCGAGCGACAGGAACATGTTCACGCGGAAGCGGCCGAAGTTCGGCACGGCGTACGCGCTGTCCACTTCCTTGCCGTCGTGGAGCTGGGCGTAGTAGCGCTCGTGCAGGCACTTCTTCGCGATCGCGTCCATCTCGTCGGCCGTGATCACGCCGAGGTCGGACTGCGGCACGAGCCGTCCGTGGATCCGGAGGATCGGCGGCGCGCCGGGCTTCAGGTGCAGGTCCGACGCGCCGCGTTCGACGCCGGAGACCAGGAGCTTGTCGAGGTCGATCGGCATGAGGGACTCCTACCTGAGGGGCGTGACCGGGCGGAGCCCGAGCGCCTCTCGGATTTTCGCTTCCAGGTCGGCGAGGACCGCCGCGTTCTCCTGCAGCCACTTCTTCGCGTTCTCGCGCCCCTGTCCGATCCGCTCGTTCTTGTACGTGTACCAGGTGCCCGACTTCTCGATGATCGACTGCTCCACGCCCGCGTCGAGGATGGCGCCGGCCTTCGAGATGCCCTCGCCGTAGATGACGTCGAATTCCGCCTCGCGGAACGGCGGCGCCAGCTTGTTCTTCACGACCTTGACCTTCGTGCGCACCCCGAGCGACTCCGTGCCCTGCTTGATCGCGTCCTGCCGCCGGATGTCCATGCGGATCGACGCGTAGAACTTGAGCGCGCGCCCGCCCGTCGTTGTTTCGGGCGAGTTGTGGACGACGACGCCATCGGCGAGATACGTATGGTGACCCTCGATCTCGAGGTCGAAGCGGTGCGTGGACCGCGACTGCGGCTTCACGTACTTCCTGAGAATCCGCGCCGGCACCACCCGCAGGCGCTCGCGCTGCGCGAGCTCTGCCGTCTCGAGCGGCGCGTGCCAGGCGAAGCGGCCCCGCTGGCTCGGGTGGAGCTTGTAGTCGAGCGAGGGGTGAAGGTATGGCGCGATGAGGGCATGGAGCCGGGCGCTCTGCTCGGAGCTGAACCAGAACCCGCGACCGTCGTCGCGCGGCCGCCCGATTCCGAGCCGCTCGGGGAGCGCCACAACCCGTGCGCGCGACTCGCCGCTGAGCGCCGTGTTATAGATGACGGCCTTGCCCTTGCCCCAGCGGGCGTAGGAGCCCGCGAACGAGCCGTCGTCGCCATACCATACCGCGAGCGCCCGGGCATCCAGACGATCGAGGATCCGATTCGTGGCCCGACGCTCCCGGCCCTCTCCGTAGTACTCAGCGCGGAGCTCGGCGAGCGCCGGCATCGCCACGGTATCGAAGCCCCAGCCGTTGCCGGTCCGCCTGATAGCGCCGGCGAACGGCGCGAGCATCTCGTGCTTCCAGCGGAGGTAGTCCTTCTGCGCGTCGCCGTGGCCGACCCGGAAGTGTGCGGCGTGGGTACCGACCCTGCGCACCGAGCCGTCACCGAAGCTGCCGCCGAGGATGACCTGCCATTGGTCGTCGGTCAGCTCGTAATCCTTGACCGACACGAGGACGTCGCCGCCGACCGAGAGGTCGCCGGCGCGGGCCGGCCCGTTTGGCGTGAATATGACGTGGCTCTCGGTCGCCGCGAAGTGCCGTCGCCCTGCCCGACCGCCTTCCACCTCGAACTGCACGAAATGGTCGGTGCGGCCGTTGTCGAACCAGCTGACGATGCGGCGGGGCTCGACCTTGCCGGTCGTCGGGTCCCAGGAGAGCACCTCGAGGGGCAGGCGCTGGTTGACGATCTTGCCGATCTTCATGCTCGTCCCGTCGGCGAGCCTGACCCGCGTGTTGTAGTGCAGACATCCAAACATTACCCCTATCTTCTCGCGGATCTGGTTGATGAAGATGACGATGGCGCCCGAGCGCGAGATGGCGGCGGTGAGCTTGCGCAGGGCCTGCGACATGAGGCGCGCCTGGAGGCCCGGCAGCGAGTCGCCCATGTCGCCGTCGAGCTCGGCCCGCGGCACGAGCGCCGCGACGGAGTCGATGACGATGACGTCCACCGCGTTGGAGCGGACGAGCGTCTCGGTGATCTCGAGCGCCTGCTCGCCGGTGTCGGGCTGGGAGATCAGGAGCTCGTCGATGTTGATGCCGAGCCGCTGGGCGTACTTGGGGTCGAGCGCGTGCTCGGCGTCGATGAACGCCGCGATGCCGCCGAGCCGCTGCGCTTCGGCGATGACGTGCAGCGCGAGCGTGGTCTTGCCCGAGGACTCCGGCCCATAGATCTCGGTGACGCGCCCGCGCGGCAGGCCGCCGATCCCGAGCGCCACGTCGAGCGGGAGGGCGCCCGTCGGGATGACGGAGATCTCCTCGAGCGGCCCGCCGACGCCCAGGCGCATGATCGAGCCCTTGCCGAACTGCCGCTCGATCTGCGCGATCGCCAGATCCAGGGCCTGCTTCCGGTCGCTCTTCACTTCCGCCGCCATGCGCCTCTCCTTGTGTGGGCCGTTGCGAGCATTCTAGGAGTCGCGGGGGGACGGCGTCAATGTCCAGGAATCGTGACGGCCCGCGCGAGCCTCACCCGAGGGGGGCGCTCCCGCGCTCGGTGTAACGGGCGCCGCGCGGCGAGAGCTGGCTCTCCATCAGGACGAGGCGCTCCACGCGCACGCGGCCGAACGCCTCGCCGGCGGCCGCGTCGAGGAGGCCGGCGAGCCGCGCGTCGCGTCGTGGGACGCGGACGCGCCCCAGCGTGATGTGGGGCGAGAAGAGGCGGTCCTCGGGCGGGAAGCCGAGCGCGGCGCAGGCCCGCTCCACGCGCGCCGCCAGGTCGGTCAGCCTGGGAGCGCCCTCGGCGACGCCGGCCCAGACGACGCGCGGGCGGGTCGAGGACGGAAACGCCCCGAGCCCGGCCACCACCGCATCGAACCCCGCGAGACCGGTGGCGGCGTCGCGGAGCCCGGCCGCGATCGCGTCGAGACGCGCGCCGTCCACCTGGCCCAGGAACTTGAGCGTCATGTGAAGATTTGCGGGCGCGACCCAGGCGACGTCGTGGGCCGCGCCGCGCAGGCGCTCGATGGCGGCGCCGAGCGCCGCGCGTACGGTGTCGTCGATGAGGACGGCGAGGAAGGCGCGGACCGACTCTATCGGGAGCCGTCCAGCAGGCGGAGCAGGTTCTGGATTCCCTGGCGCCGCTCGGGGTCCGTCTCCTTCTCGAGCGCGGCCTTCAGGTCCTCGATCGCGCCCGCGTGATCGCCTTGGAGCTCGCGCGTGAGCGCGCGGCTGGCGAGGGCGCGCGCGTCCACCGCCTCGGCGGGCGGTGCCGTGGGCGGCGGCGCGACGGCCGCAGGGGGCGTTGCGGGGGGCGGCGCCACGGCCGGCGGCGGTGAGGCCGGCGGCGGCACGGCGGCAGCCGGGGGCGGAGCCGGTGGCGGCAGCGCAGGTGCTGGGGGCGCAGCCGGTGGCGGCGCAGGCGGCGGCACGGCGACTGCCGGGGGCGCTGCGGGTGGCGACGGCTCAGGCGCCCGCGGTGCCACGGGTGCTGGCGGCGCAACGGCGTGCGGCGGCGCCGGCGGCACCGCGGCGGCCGGTGGCGGAGCGGGCGCCGGTGGCCGCGGGGCCGCGGGCGGCGGAGCGGGCGCGGGCGGGGGCGGCGCCGCAACCGCCGGCGGTGGGGCAGCCAGCGGCGCGGGCGCGGCGAGCCAGGCGCGGGCGCTCATCGCCTCCCGCGCCTTCGGATCGTCCTCCAGCGCGATCGCCTCGAGCCAGTCGGCGCGCGCCCCGTCGGCGTTGCCCGCGAGCAGGCGCGCGACGCCACGGTTGAAGAGCGCGCGGGTGAGCCTCGAGTCGAGCTGGAGCGCCCGCGTGTAATCGGCGACCGCGGCGCGATAGTCGCGCCTGCCGACGTAGGCGTTGCCGCGGTTCAGGAAGATGTCCGCGTCGCCCGGGGCGAGCTGGAGCGCGCGCGAGTAATCCTGGAGGGCGCCGTCGAGATCGCCGAGCCGGACGCGCGCGATGCCCCGGTTGGTCCAGGCGGCGGCCGAATCGGGCGTCTCGCCGATCGCCTCGTCGAACGCCGCCCTCGCCTCGGCGTAGCGGCCCTGGCGGTAGAGCGCGAGTCCGCGGTCGAAGGCGCCCATCCCGGTCGAGCAACCCGCGAGCGCCAGCAGGACGACGGCGGCGATCGGAGCCCTCATGCGCGTCCCTTCAGTGCCCGCCGCAGCATATCAAACGCCGCTTGCGTGGACTGCCACTTGACCGAGGCGCGATCGCCCAGGAACCTGAAGCGCCGCGCGCTCACCTGCCCCTCGACCGCGAGCCCGACGAACACCGTGCCGACGGGCTTCGCCGGCGTGCCGCCGTCGGGACCGGCGATGCCCGTGATGGCGAGCGCGCACGGGGCTCCCGCGCGCTCGGCGATCCCGCGCGCCATCGCCTCGGCGCAGGGCGCGCTCACGGCGCCGTGGGCGCGCAGGACCTCGGCCGGCACCCCGAGCAGCTCCTCCTTGGCGCGGTTCGAGTAGACGAGGACGCCGCGCTCGAAGTAGGACGACGAGCCCGGCACGCTCGTGAGCCGGTGCCCGAGGAGCCCGCCGGTGCAGGACTCCGCGACGGCGAGCGTGAGCCGCCGCTCGAGGAGCATCCGTCCAATGACGACCTCGAGCGTCTCGGCGTCCTTGCCGTAGCAGTCGTCGCCGAGCGCGGCGAGGACCGGCGGCTCGGCGCGCGCGAGGGCGCGCGCGGCGTCCGCCCCCTTCGCGCGCAGGCGCACCCACACCTCGCCGTCGCCGGGCACGAGGGCCACCGCCACGTCGCCGGTCCGGCTCTCGGGCTGGCCGAGCCACGCGGCGAGCCGCTCCTCCAGGTCGCCCGCGGTGACACCCGCGGTCCGGAGCGTCCGGACGAGCACCGCGCCGCGGCCCGCGCGGGCGCGCGCGTACGGGAGCAGGTGCCGGTCAACGATCGCGCGGAGCCCGCCGTCGCGCGCGAGCACCGCGAAGGCGCGCTCGCCGCTCTCGAGGACCCACCCGGGCTCACCCTCTTCCGCCGTCCACGCCTGGGCCCCCTGGGGCAGGAGCGCCAGCCGCTCGGCCCGCCGCGGGAGCGGGCGGTCGAGGCGCCGGTAGCGCTCCTCGAGCGCCGCGAGGAAGCGCTCGCTCAGGACGAGCCGCGCGCCGACCGCGCGCGCGAGCACACGCCGCACGAGGTCGCCGGCGTCGCCGCTCGCGATCACTACCGTGAGCCCGCCGTCGGGCGCGAGCGCCCGCTCGAGCGCCGCCTCGTCCTCCTCGACGGCGACACGGCTCGCGACGGGCACGCCCGCGTCGCCGAGCGCCTGGGCGACGGCAGCGCCCTCGGGGTCGGGGAGATCCGCCGTCGGCGGCACGCCGACCGTGACGACGGTCGCGCCCGGGGTCACGGGAATCCCAGAACGGCGCGCGCGAGTGCCAGGACGGCGAGGGCGTAGAGCCCGGCGATCAGATCGTCCACCACGATGCCGAAGCCTCCGGGCAGCGCCTGGCTCGCGCGGGCGGGAAAGGGCTTCACGATGTCGAACACGCGGAAGAGCACGAACCCGGCGGCGAGCGTCGCGGGCGTGAGCGGGAACGGGAGGACCGAGAGCGTCATGCCCGCGACCTCGTCGATGACGATCGCGCCAGGGTCCTTGGCGCCGAGGAGACGCTCGGCCCGCTGCGCCGCCCAGATCCCGACCACGGTGACGGCGACGAAGAAGGCGACGAGCGCGGGCCGCGAGAACGGGACGAGCCAGAGGACGATGGCGGTGAGGGCGCTGCCGACGGTGCCCGGCGCTCCCGGCGCCAGGCCCGCACCGCCCACCGTGGCGACGATCAGCGCCACGCGATCCGCGAGGGCCAGGCTAGGCGCGCTCGCCGACGAGCTCGTATCCCTCGACCTCGACGACGCGCGCGCGCGCGAACCGGCCCGGCTCGAATCGGCCGCGCAGGTAGACGACGCCGTCGATCTCGGGCGCCTGGCCCGCGGTGCGACCCTCGAAGGCGAACGCGGGGTCCTCGCTCGGGCCGTCCACGAGCACGTCGGTCACGGTCCCGACGAGCGTGTGGCTCCGCTCCCATGCGAGCCGGTCCTGCGACTCCTGGACGATCGCGGCGCGCTCCGCCGCGACCTCGGCCGGCACCTGGTCGGGAAACGCCGGCGAGGGCGTCCCCTCCTCGGGCGAGTACGTGAAGACGCCGAGGCGGTCGAAGCGGACGTCGTCGAGGAACTCGAGGAGGCGCTCGAACGCGGCCTCGGATTCGGCGGGGAAGCCGACAAGCACGGTCGTCCGGACGGTGAGGCCGGGGATCGCGTCGCGGAACGCCCGCACGATCTCCTTCATGCGGTCGGCCGTCACCGCGCGCCGCATGGACCGGAGGATCGCGTCGTCGCCGTGCTGCACGGGCAGGTCGAGGTACGGAACGATCCGCGCGCGCGCCCACCTCGCGATCAGCCGGTCGTTCACGTGCGCGGGGTGGAGGTACATCGGCCGGACCCAGGGCATCCGCGTCTCGCCGAGCGCCTGGAGGAGGTCGCCGATGTCGCCGTTGCCCGGAAGGTCTCGGCCGTAGGCGAGCGTGTCCTGCGAGACGAGGATCGCCTCCTGCACGCCGCGCGCGGCGAGCCCTTCGACCTCTTTCACGATGTCGGCGAGCGGGCGGCTCCGGTGGCGGCCACGGAACTGGGGGATCGCGCAGAAGGTGCACCCCATGTCGCAGCCCTCGGCGATCTTCACGTACGCGTACGGCGTCTTCTGGATGAGGAGCCGCGGTGTGCTCGCGTCGTAGAGATAGCCGGGCGGCGCCGAGGTCGCCCAGTCGTGGCGGCTCGAAGCCTGGCGGACGAGGTCCACGACCCGCTCGAGGCCGGAGGTGCCGAGGATCGCGTCCACCTCGGGCATCTCGCGCATGATTGCGCCGCCGTAGCGCTGGGTGAGGCAGCCCGTGACGATCAGCGCGCGGCACCGCCCGGTCTCCTTCAGCTTCGCCAGCTCGAGGATCGTCTGCACCGACTCCTCGCGCGCCCGGTCGATGAAGGCGCACGTGTTGACGATGACGCACTCGGCGTCCTCCGCGCGCTCGGCGAGCGGGAAGCCGGCCTCGGTCAGCATGCCGAGCATCAGCTCGGAGTCGACCTGGTTCTTGGGGCAGCCGAGGGTCGTGAGGTGGACGTTCATGCGCAGCTCTCGATTATACCGGGGGACGGGTCGTGGGGAATACAATCGCCGGGTCGCGGGTTCATGAGGATGACGGTGTCTCCGGAGGGGCTCTGATCCGCGGGCGCTCGACGGGCAGCGAGGAGTTCGAGCAGGTGGCCCTCGCCCACCTGGACGCGCTCTATCGCACGGCGCTCCGTCTCACGCGAAATCGTACGGAGGCCGAGGACATCGTCCAGGAGGCGTGCCTGCGCGCGTTTCGCGGATTCCATCGCTTCGACCCCGGCACGAACGCGCGCGCCTGGCTCTTCACGATCCTGCGCAACGTGTTCCTGAACCGGCTGCGGCGCGAGGGTCGCGAGGTGTTCCAGGGTGACGCGATGCTGGAGGAGGCGGGCGACAGCGCGACGTTGGAGGCGGCGAGCGCCAGCCCCGAGGAGGAATTCCTCCAGACCGTCGTGCACGGCGACGTGGACCGCGCCCTCAACGCGCTGCCCCTCGCCTTCCGCGAGGTCGTGGTCCTCGCCGACCTCGAGGGGCTCAGCTACCGGGAGATCGCCGAGGTGGTCGGCTGTCCGCTCGGCACGGTGATGTCCCGCCTCTCACGCGGGCGCCGGCTCCTGCGCACCTCGCTCGCCGGCTTCGCACGCGAGCACGGTTATCTGCGAGGGCCGGCATGACCTGCGGCGAGTTCCACGCGCGGCTCGACGCGTACGTGGACGGCGAGCTGCCGGTGGCCGAGACGGCCGCGGCGGACGCGCACGGCGCCGACTGCCCGCGCTGCGCGGCGCTGGCGCGCCGGGAGCGCGAGCTGCGCCGCCTCCTGCGTCATCAGCCGCGCGAGACGGCGCCGCCCGAGCTGCGCGCGCGCGTCGTGCGGGACCTGCGCCGCGCGGCGCTCCGGGCGCGGGTCCGGCCGTGGCTCGTCGCGCCCGCGCTCACGGCCGCCGCGGCTGCGCTCGTCGGCGTCCTGCTCCTGCCCACGCTCCGCCGGCCAGCGACGCTCGTCGGTGACTTCGTGGACAAGCACATCGCCTACGCCCAGCTGGAGCGGCCGGCGGAGCTCGTGTCCGACGACCGCGCGGAGATCGAGGCGTGGTTCCGCGAGCGGGCCCGCCTGCGCGTCGCCGTCCCCGACTACTCGTCCGCGGGGATCCGGCTCGTCGGCGCGCGGCTGGCCGAGGCCCACGAGCGCCAGGCCGCCTACCTCCTCTACGAGAAGGGCCGCACGCTCCTGTCGGTCTTCATGGTGCCGGTCGCCGCGACGGACATGGTCGGCGCGGGCACGCGCGTGAGTTACCGCGGCCACGAGTATCTGACGCGCGAGGTGAAGGGCTATCGCGTGGTCTCGTGGAGCGACGGCCGGGCGGTGTTCGGCCTCGTGTCAATGCTCGACTACGATGCGCTGCTCGAGTGCGCCGACGCCGCGCGCGCGAGCCAGGTCGTCAGCCAGTAGAGCCCCGCGTAGACGACCGCCATCGCGGCGCTGACCGTCAGGAGCAGCCGCCACTACTCGCGCGCGCCCCGGAGCGTGCATGCCTTCGGAGCGCGCCCGTCCCGGCGCCTACTTCGCCGCCTGCACCTCCACGATCGCGAGGACCTTCTGGCCGCCGGGCCCCTCGTAGAGGTTGCCCTTGATCGTCACGATGCCCTCGAGGTGGTCGCGGAGCTTCGCGTCCGGATCCACGAAGGGCTTGTCGGCCATGAGTATGTAGAGGACGTTGGCCTTCTCGTCGAGCAGCGACGCGCGCGCGCCGGCCTTCTCGCACCCGATGGCGCACTCGCGATGGCCCTCGCCCTTGAGGCCCATGCCGAGGAAGCAGGTGTTGTCCACGACGCGACCGGTCACCGTCACCTGCCTGGATTTCGCGCCTTCCGCCCAGGCGCCCGTGACTCCCGACAGCACCAGGACCGCGACCACACCCGCGAGCCGACCCCGAATCCTCATAACCCCTCCCTCGGCGCCTGTCCTTCCGCCACCTCTATCAACCCCGGGAGGGGTCCGGCTATTCCCCGCCGACGCCGCCGCCCTAGGAAGGGAGGTGATGGGACGGCGCGGGATACAGTCGGCTCTTCAGCGCGCGCGCCTCGATAGGTCTTCCGTCGTCGGGGCGTCGAGAACAGGGTGTGGAACTCGACGAGCTTGCGCTCGTCCTCGTCCTTCAGCACCGCCGACGACCCGCCGCGCGCCGAACGCGCTCAGCACCTCGAACGCCAGCCGGCGGTCGGCGTTGATGTGGACCTCGACGGGCGGCAGGCGGATCGGGATGATCATCGGTCCGCCAGCGGCCGGCCGTTCAGGAGGGTCTGGCTGTCGATCGGCACCGGGTTGAGGAGGGCTTGCATGACGAAGCAGCCGCGCTCGGCGTTGCGGATGACCCGGGCGACGCGCTCGGGCGGATCCGGAGACTCGATCTCCAGCACCGTCTCCGCGCCCACCATCTCGCCGCGGATCGTGTCCTGGAGGACCGAGCCGGTGACGCGATAGCTCGCCTTCACGCGCATCCGCAGCCGGCCGACGCTCACCCTCAGCATGTGTCCATATCTGGACACCTGGGTCATGAGTCAGAACGCGATGGCGGCGCTGAAGTACATGAGCGGCGTGGGCGCGGAGCCCAGGCCGCCGAGGCTCGGCCCCTCGTCGGACGCGAACGTCATGTGGCCTTCCCCGGCCCGGCTCACCGTCGCGAGCTTCAAGAACGGGGTCACGGACGTCACGTCGGCCTCGAAGACGATCTCGCGCCGGGTGATCGTCGGGTCCAGCCCGCCTGGCACCTTGGTCATTCCGGCGCGAAGTATACCGCGGCGCTCAGGCGACGATCTCCATTCGAAGGCCGCGCCGGTCCCGCTCGGGCGCCGACGGGAAGACGCGCGCCCGCCCGGTGCGGATCCGCCGCGCACAGACGAGGAGCGCGACGGCGTCCACGATGTCGTCGCGCGCGACCGCGCCCCGCCCGAGCGCCCGCCGCACGCGCTCGGGATCGAACGCGGGGACGAACGGCTTCAGGATCTCGAGGCGCTCGCGCTCACCCGCGGGCGTCTTCTTCGAGTGCTCGAGCCC
>WNFJ01066003.1_pt1 | contig 51015 bp, 44 predicted proteins | sample 5400461 | NCBI WGS metagenome assembly WNFJ01 (sample SAMN13153349, study PRJNA577476) | soil metagenome | isolation source: 115 cm saprolite on Douglas fir-dominated hillslope | place: USA:California | collected 2013-09-17
CTCCGGCAAGGTCGGCACCGGCTTCAACCAGCGAACCCTGGACAGCCTGCACGCGACGCTGGCCGGCCTGGAGCGGGACCAGCCCCCGTTCGATCACGGCCACCTGCCGCGATCTGGGGTGCACTGGGTCGAGCCGCGCCTCGTCGCCCAGGTGGGCTTCAGCGAGTGGACGACCGACGGGCAGCTGCGCCACCCGAGGTTCCAGGGCCTGAGGGACGACAAGGACCCCGCCGACGTAGTGCGGGAGGTGCCGTGAGGAGACTGGCGTCATGACCGCGAGGCGTGCGGAGAGCCTGACCGCCGGGGGCATCCGGGTCGAGCTGTCCCACCCGGACAAGATCCTGTTCCCGGACGATGAGATCACCAAGGGCGACCTGATCGAGTACTACGCACAGGTCGCCGACCGGATGCTGCCCTACCTCCGCGAGCGGCCGATCGCGATGGCGCGGTACCCCGAGGGCATCACGGGCCCGCGCATCTTCCAGAAGAACGTCCCTGACTACTTCCCTGGCTGGGTCACCCGTGCCGAGGTGCCGAAGCAGGGCGGCGTCCTGCACCACGTGATCTGCGACAAGCCAGCCACCCTCGTCTACCTCGCCAACCAGGCGTGCATCGAGGTGCACATCTTCCTCAGCGTGCTCGGCCGGCTCGACCACCCGGATCAGCTGGTCTTCGACCTGGACCCGCCCGCGGGGAACGAGTTCGGCGAGGTCCGCCGGGCGGCGCTGCGGCTGCGGGAACTGCTGGCGGACGAGCTCGGCCTGACCCCGTTCGTCAAGACCACCGGCGGCAAGGGGATGCACGTTCACGTGATGCTGAACGGCCAGGATGACTTCGATGCGGTACGCGGGTTCGCCCGCCAGGCCGGGGCGCTGCTAGCCGCGAGGAATCCGGACCTGGCCACCGTCGAGCAGCGGAAGGACAAGCGCGACGGCAGGCTGTACGTGGACATCATGCGCAACGCCTACGCCCAGACGGTCGTCGCCCCGTACGTGGTGCGGGCCCGGCCCGGCGCGCCGGTCGCGGTCCCGCTGCACTGGGACGAGGTGGCGGACAGCGATCTCGAACCCGGGCGGTTCACGCTGCGCACCGTGCGCCGCAGGCTCGGCGAGCTCGACCTGGCCACCGACCCGTGGGCGGGCCTGACCGAGCGCCGCTACAGCCTGGCCAAGGCCAGAAACCGGCTGGATGAGCTCACCCGAGCCGAGATTAGCCCGGCGGCCGCGGGTAGCTGAATCGTTATGGCTACCGAGATCACAGAGACCGAACGGAAGTACGACGCGCCGCAGGGAGCGGCCGTGCCGGACCTGGCCGACCTGCCGCAGGTCGCGGCCGAGTCCGACCCGGAGGAGCAGACGCTGCGGGCGGAGTACTACGACACCGACGACCTGCGCCTGATCCGCAACGGCATCACGCTGCGGCGCCGCACGGGCGGCAACGATGCGGGCTGGCACCTTAAGCTGCCGCTGGGCGGCGACTCTCGCAGCGAGATCCGGCTGCCGCCCGGCCGGGCCTCCCGGCAGGTGCCAGCGGAGCTGGCCCAGCTCGTGCTCGCATTCACGCGCGGCCGGCCGCTGCGGCCGGTGGCCCAGATCAGCACCGTGCGCCAGCGCCGGCTGCTGCTGGACGACGCGGGCGGCTCCCTGGCCGAGGTGGTGGCCGATGACGTGTCGGCCCGGGCCCTGGGCGACGGCGCCGCCGAGTCCCGGTGGCACGAGGTGGAAGTCGAGCTGACCGGCGGCGGCCCGCGTCTGCTGGAGGCGGCCGACCGGCGGCTGCGGCGCAGCGGGCTCCGCCCGGCCGGCCGGCAGGCCAAGCTGGAGCGGGCCCTGGCCGACCGGCTTTCGCCGGCCGGGCTGTCACCCGATCAGCCGCAGGCGGGCCGCCGGAGGCCGGCCGACGGCCGTTCGGGGCCGGCGTCGTGCTCGCCCGCGGCGGACGTGGTCATGGCGTACGCCAGAGCGCAGGTACGCACGCTGCTGTCCTTCGACCCGCTGGTACGGCGGGACGCGCCGGACTCGGTCCACCAGATGCGCATCGCCACCCGGCGGCTGCGCAGCATGCTGAGATCCTTCGGCCAGGTGCTGCGCCGTGATCAGATTGAGGGGGGAAGGGGACCCGGGCAGGGGCTCGGCGGTGAGCTGAAATGGCTCGGTGACGTGCTGGGCGCCGCGCGCGACGCCGAGGTCCTGGACGCGCATCTGCGGGGCGCCCTGAAAGAGATGACACCGGAGCTGGCCATGGGGCCGACCCAGGCCCGGGTGCGCGCACACTTCGCGCCGATCGAGGCCGGCGCCCGCTCCGCGGTGCTCGAAGCGCTCGGTTCCGATCGCTACCTGGCGCTGCTGGACGACCTGGACCGGCTGCTCGCCGATCCGCCGCTCACGCCGGAGGCGGGCCGGCCCGCCGCCGAGGCGCTGCCGCCGACGGTCCGGCGGGCGCGCCGCCGCCTGCGCCAGCGGATGCGCCGGGCCCGGAGCACGCCGGCCGGGCCCGACCGGGATGCTGCCCTGCACGACGCCCGCAAGGCCGCCAAGCACGCCCGCTACTCGGCCGAGGCCGTGAGCCCGGTGTTCGGCAGGCCGGCCCGCCGGTTCGCCAAGCGGGTGCAGAAGGTCCAGTCGGCGCTCGGCGACCACCACGACGGCGTGGTCGCCCGCGCCGCCATCAGGGAACTCGGCGTCGAAGCGCACCTGGCCGGGGAGAACGCGTTCAGCTTCGGCGTCCTGTACGAGCAGGACGCCTGCCGCGCCCGCGACCTCGAGGAGCAGGCCCGGCGCGCCTGGAAGCAGGCATCCCGCCCGAAGTACAGTGCCTGGCTCGGCCGGCGCTGACGACCGCGGGCGAGTTCAGCCCTCGCGCTCGCCCTCGCCGCCGTCGGCCTCGGCTGACTCTCCCGCCGGGCTGGCAGGGATCTCGACCGACAACCCGGTGGCCTTGGCTTCATCGGCGAGCCGGTTGTCGTAGGCGATGAACGTGGTCAGCCGCTCGCGGATGTGCAGGGCCGTCGCTAGGTGGATAGCACCCAGGCTCCCGGGCCAGGCTGATGCGGCTCAGGCCGCCGTCCCGATCAGCGCGGGCGCAGCTTCGTGACGAGACGGCTGGGAACAACCTCCACCTCGAACGGCCGCCGCGCGCGGAACACCTGATCGCCGGTTACGTGCGCCACCTCGGCGTAGGCGCCGTCCGTGAACTCGAACGCGCGCAGGGCAGGCCGGTCAAGATCCGGGTCGACCACCCAGTACGAGGGCACGCCGAAGCGCTCGTAGGCGGCCTTCTTCAGGTTCAGGTCCCGCAGCGCCGAATCCGGCGACAAGATCTCCACAGCCAGGAGCGGGGCGCGCAGCAGCCGCACGCCGCTGATGTCGGGAGGGCTCGCGACGACCACGTCGGGCTCGAGCGCGCTCGCGAGCGCGAGACGCACGTTCACGTTCGGGAAGACGACGAGCTCCTCGGGACAGGCATCCTCGAGAACGTGTATGAGGACGGCTGCGACGCGCTGGTGCGGCAGGCCGGGAGCCGGGCTCACGATCAGCGTCCCGTCAAGCAGCTCGTAACGGTGCCCGTCGTCGGGCATCTTGTCGAGGTCCTCGATGGTGAACTCCTGGCCGTACCGCGGCCAGGCGTCGGCGATGGTCACGGTTTCCATGATGCCTCCAGGAGGTCATGGCTGCCACCATCCCAGGGAGCACCGACATTTCGGGTGTGGCGGGCAGGCTGCCGGGGGAACAGCATCAGTGTGGCGCCCTGCATCCCGGGCGCCCTCTCCCTGGAGCCCGCCGCGATGTCTACTGCCACGCCGACGCCAAGCTCACGCCCGCGGGCCGCGACCTACCGGGTCCAGCTGCACGCCGGGTTCACCTTCGACGACGCGGCCGCGATCAGCGGCTACCTGGCCGAGCTCGGCGTCAGCCACCTCTACTGCTCGCCGTACCTCCAGGCCGCCCCCGGCAGCACCCACGGCTATGACGTCGTGGATCACGGGCGGCTGAACTCCGAGCTCGGCGGCGCCGAAGGCCATCGCCAGCTCGTGGAGAGCCTGGCCGCGGCCGGCCTCGGCCAGGTGCTGGACATAGTGCCCAACCACATGGCGCTGGCCGGGCGGGCCAACGCCTGGTGGTGGGACGTCCTCGAGAACGGCCCGTCGAGCGTCTACGCCAGCTACTTCGACATCGACTGGGACCCGCCGCAGCGCAAGCTGGCCGCCACCGTGCTGATGCCGGTCCTCGGCGACCAGTACGGCCGGGTGCTGGAGGCCGGCGAGCTGGTGATCCACCGGCAGGGCGGATCGTTTGCGGTCCGCTACCGTGACCAGGAGGCGCCGATCTCGCCGCGCACCCTCGGCTGGCCGGACGGGCCGCTGGCCAAGGCGGCGACCCGGGCAGGATCCGAGGAGCTGGAGAGCCTGGCGGTAGCCTTCGCCCGCCTGCCGCACGGCCACCGCACCGACCGGGCTGCCGTGGTCGAGCGGCACCGGGACAAGGAGGTGCTGCGCGCCCGCCTGGCCGACCTGTGCCGGGCCCGGCCCGAGGTGAGCAAGGCGATCGACACCGAGGTCGAGGCGCTGAACCGCGACCCCGATGCCCTCGACGACCTGCTGGGCCAGCAGAACTTCCGGCTGGCCTACTGGCGCACCGGGGCCGAAGAGCTCTCCTACCGCAGGTTCTTCGACATCGAGACGCTGGCCGGACTGAGGGTGGAGGACGAGGCGGTCTTCGCCGACACCCACCGCCTCATCCTCGCCCTGGTCGCCGACGGCACGCTCGACGGCCTGCGGGTAGACCACGTGGACGGCCTCGCCGATCCCGAGGGTTACCTGGTCCGGCTGCGCGACGCCACCGGCGGCGTGTACGTCGTGGTGGAGAAGATCCTCCAGGACGGAGAGGAGCTGCGCGGGTCCTGGCCGGTGGCGGGAACCTCGGGCTACGACTTCCTGAACCACGTCAGCCGCCTGTTCGTCGACCCGCTCCAGGAGCCGGCCATGTTCGGCTGCTACGCCCGGTTCACCGGGCAGCAGCGGCAGTACGCCGAGGTCGCGCACGCGGCCAAGCACCAGATCATGCAGGAGGACCTCGTCGCCGAGGTGGAGCGCATGACCGGCCTGCTGGCCGACGTCTGCGAGCGCCACCGTCGCCAGCGCGACCACACTCGCCGCGAGCTGCGCGACGCTCTGCGCGAGATAATCGCCGCCTTCCCCGTGTACCGCACGTACCCACGTCCCGGCCAGCCGGCCTCAGCCGCGGACCGGGCGCACGTGGCCGCCGCCGTAGACGCCGCGTGGCAGCGCCGGCCCGACCTCGACGCCGAGCTGCTCGGCTTCATCGGCGAACTGCTCACCGGAGGCTATCCCGGCGCGGCCGAGGCCGACTTCGTCGTGCGGTTCGCCCAGGTGAGCGCGCCGGTCATGGCCAAGGGGGAGGAAGACACGGCTTTCTACCGGTATCAGCCCCTGATCTCGCTCAATGAGGTGGGCGGTGACCCGGGCCGCTTCGGCGGCCCGCCCGAGGAGTTCCACCGGGCCATGGGCGCGGCGGCGCGGCGATGGCCGGAGGCGATGCTCACCCTCTCGACCCATGACACCAAGCGAAGCGGTGACGTGCGGGCCCGCATCAGCGTGCTGTCGCAGCTGCCCGAGGAATGGGAGAGCGCGGTGACGCGCTGGGCGGAGCACAACAAGCGGTACAAGCGCGACGGCTGGCCGGACCGCAACGCCGAGTACCTGCTGTATCAGACCCTGGTGGGCTCCTGGCCGATCGAGCCGGGCCGGGCCGCCGCGTTCATGCAGAAGGCGGCCAAGGAAGCCAAGGTACACACCTCCTGGATCGACCCGAACGCCAGCTACGACGACGCCCTGTCCGCCTTTGTCACCGCCGTTCTCGCCGACCAGGGCTTCGCCGCTGATCTGGAGGGCTTCCTGGCCGAGCACCGGCTCGTCGAGCGAGGACGGGTCAACTCGCTGGCGCAGACGGCGCTGCTGCTGAGCTGCCCGGGGATTCCCGACCTGTACCAGGGCACCGAGGTGTGGGATCTCTCCCTGGTCGACCCGGACAACCGCCGGCCCGTGAACTACCAGCGGCGCCGCTCGTTGCTGGACAGCCTGGCCGAGGCGGGGCCGGAGCAGGCCCTGGCCCGCGGTGACGAGGGCGGCCCGAAGCTGTGGCTGATCCACAGAGTGCTCGAGCACCGGCGCCGGCACCCCGAGGCCTATGGTCCCGGCTCCGGATACGAGCCGCTCCCCGTGATCGGTCAGCGGGCCAGGCACGCGGTGGCCTTCGCCCGCACCGGCGGACTGGCCGTGATCGTGCCCCGGCTGCTCGCCCGCCCGGACGAGGCGTGGCCCGGTACCGTGGTCGAGCTCCCGGCCGCCGAGTGGGTCAATGTGCTGACCGGCGACCGGGTCGACGGCGGCAGCGTGGCCGTGGCGGAACTGCTGCGGCGGTTCCCCGTGGCCGTTATGGGCAGACCCTGAGCGAGCCAAAGGGGCGCGGCGCCGCCTGGACTGAGGAGCGAGGGGCGAGGAGCGAAGCGACGAGCGACGAGGGAAGGCGGCGCCTCAGAAGCGCCCCGGAGGCGAGCGAAGGGCACAAAGGAGTGCACCGGTTCAGGGTGTGGGCGCCCGACCGGAACAGCGTCGACGTCGTCATCGGCGAGCGGCGGGTGCCGATGAGCCGTGATGAGCGCGGCGACGGCGATCGCGGCTGGTGGACAGTCTGCGTGGACGGGGCCGGACCGGGCAGCGACTATGCGTTCCGGCTGGACGGGGGGCCGCCGCGGCCGGACCCGCGCTCGGCGTTCCAGCCAGGGGGAATTCACGGCCCGTCCCGGGTGATCGACCACGCGGCCTTCGCCTGGAGCGACTCCGGCTGGCGGGGGATACCGCTGACGGGGTCGGTCCTCTACGAGTGCCACGTCGGCACGTTCTCGGCCGAGGGAACCTTCGACGGGGCGATCGGGCACCTCGGGCACCTGGCCCACCTCGGCATCGACGCCATCGAGCTGCTGCCGGTGGCCGAGTTCTCAGGCCTGCAGGGCTGGGGCTACGACGGCGTGGACCTGTTCGCCCCGCACCATGCCTACGGCGGGCCGGATGGGCTCAAGAGGCTCGTCGACGCCGCCCACGATCACGGGCTCGGCGTGGTGATGGACGTCGTGTACAACCACCTCGGCCCGGCCGGGAACTACCTGCCCGAGTTCGGCCCCTACTTCTCGGCGCGGTACCGGACCAACTGGGGTGAGGCCGTCAACTTCGACGGGCCGGGCAGCGACGAGGTCCGGCGCTTCGTGATCGACAACGCGCTGATGTGGCTGCGTGACTATCACTGCGACGGACTCCGGCTCGATGCCGTGCACGCCATCGTGGACCAGTCCGCGACCCACATCCTCGAGGCGCTGGCCGTCGAGGCGGGGGCGCTGGCCGCGCACGCGGGCCGGCCGCTGTTCCTGATCGCCGAGAGCGACCTGAACGACCCGCGCCTCGTCCGCAGCCGGGATGCCGGCGGCTATGGCCTCGATGCCGCCTGGGCCGACGAGTGGCACCACGCCCTGCACGCCACGCTGACCGGGGACCGCAGCGGCTACTACGAGGACTTCGGGCCGCTGCCGCTTCTCGCCAAGGCGCTGCGCCAGGCGTGGGTGTACGACGGCACCTACTCCCCGCATCGCCGGCGTGTGTACGGCCGGCCCCCGTCGGGGCTGTCGGGCGGCCAGTTCGTGGTCGCCACCCAGAACCACGACCAGGTCGGCAACCGCGCCGCGGGCGAGCGCTCCAGCGTCCTGATGAGCGACGGGCGGCTGCGGGTGGCCGCCGCGCTGCTGCTCACCTCGCCGTTCGTGCCGCTGCTCTTCCAGGGCGAGGAGTGGGGCGCAACCACCCCGTTCCAGTACTTCACCGGTCATAACGATCCCGGGCTCGGCCGGGTCGTGAGCGAGGGGCGGCGCCACGAGTTCTCCGACTTCGGCTGGGACCCGGACAGCGTGCCCGATCCCCAGGACCCGGCCACGTTCCGGCGCTCGAGACTCGACTGGACCGAGATAGAGTCCGAACGCCACGCCAGCCTGCTGGCCTGGTACCGGCGGCTGATCGCGCTGCGGCGGCAGACCGTTGCGCTCACCGATCCCCGGCTCGACCGCATCGAGGCCGAATGCGACACGGGCGGCGGCCGGCTGGTTATCCGTCGCGGCCCGGTGGTGATCGCCGCTAACCTGGGTGACAGCAACTGGGCCTTCCCGGCCGGGCTCACCGCGGAGCTACTCGCCGCGTCCGACCACCGCATCGACCGCGTGGATAAGGCCCTGATCCTCCCGCCCGATACCGTGGCCGTCTTGGCCGACGGCTCGCAAGCGAGCGGCGCGCTGCGGCCGTCGGCCCATCCGACGACGAAAGGACTCAGCCCTCATTGACATCCTCCGCCGCCGTGGAGGGCGGGGATTCCAGCCGCCAACTCAACGTAAGTACCGCAGCCCACTGACAAAACGGAGGGAGGGAAGCGGCGTTTCATCCCCGGCCTGAATGCCGGAGTCTCTGCGCCGCGACCTTCATGGCTCAGCCCTCAAGGACTGAGGCGATCGAGAACTGGCCGGGACGCCCCTATCCCCTCGGGGCCGCCTACGACGGCGGCGGGACGAACTTCTCGCTGTTCTCGGAGACCGCCGATGGAGTCGAGCTCTGCCTGTTCGACGACGAGGGCAGCGAGCAGCGGATCAGCCTGGAGGAGATCGATGCGTTCTGCTGGCACGCGTATCTGCCGACCGTCGCTCCCGGGCAGCGCTACGGCTACCGGGTCCACGGGCCCTGGGCGCCGGAGCGCGGCCAGCGGTGCAACCCGGCCAAGCTGCTCCTCGATCCTTACGCCAAGGCCATCGAGGGCCAGGTCCACTGGGACCAGGCGTGCTTTCCCTACAACTTCGGCGACGAGAGCTCGCGCAACGACGACGACAGCGCCGCCTTCGTGCCGAGGTCGGTCGTGCACAACCCGTACTTCGACTGGGGCAACGACCGGCCCCCGGATATCCAGCTCAACGAGTCGGTCATCTACGAGGTCCACGTCAAGGGCTTTACCACCGCGCATCCTGAAATCTCCCAGTCACAGCGCGGCACATACTCCGGCCTGGCCCATCCCGCCGCCATCGAGTACCTCACCAGGCTCGGCATCACCGCCGTGGAACTGCTGCCCGTACACCAGTTCGTCCACGACGCTCACCTGGTCGAGCAGGGACTCCGGAACTACTGGGGCTACAACTCGATCGGCTTCCTGGCTCCGCACAACGAGTACGCGGCCACCGGGCAGCGGGGCGAGCAGGTCGCCGAGTTCAAGGCCATGGTCCGCGCGCTGCACGAGGCGGGCATCGAGGTGATCCTCGACGTCGTCTATAACCACACCGCCGAGGGCAGCCACCTGGGCCCCGTCCTGTCGATGAAAGGGATCGACAACGCCGCCTACTACCGCCTCGTGAACGACGACCGCCGGTTCTACTACGACACCACGGGGACCGGCAACAGCCTGAACGTCAGTCATCCGCACACCCTCCAGCTGATCATGGACTCGCTGCGCTACTGGGTCACCGAGATGCACATCGACGGGTTCCGCTTCGACCTGGCCGCGAGCCTGGCCCGCCAGTTCCACGAGGTCGACCGCCTGTCCTCGTTCTTTGAACTGATCCAGCAGGACCCGATCGTGTCCCAGGTCAAGCTCATCGCCGAGCCGTGGGACCTCGGCGAGGGCGGCTACCAGGTCGGCAACTTTCCCGCCTTGTGGTCGGAGTGGAACGGCCGCTACCGGGACACGGTGCGCGATTTCTGGCGGGGCGAGCCCGCCACGCTCGGTGAGTTCGCCTCCCGGCTCACCGGCAGCTCCGACCTCTACCAGGCCGACACCCGCCACCCGGGGGCCAGCGTCAACTTCGTCACCGCCCACGACGGCTTTACCTTGAGCGACCTGGTCTCCTACAACGAGAAGCACAACGAGGCCAACGGGGAGGGCGGGGCCGACGGCGAGAGCTACAACCGGTCCTGGAACTGCGGTGTCGAGGGCGAGACCGACGACAAGGCCGTCATCGCGCTGCGGCACCGGCAGCAGCGCAACTTGCTCGCCACGCTGCTGCTCTCGCAGGGAGTCACGATGCTGCTCGGCGGGGACGAGGCCGGCCGCACCCAGCGCGGTAACAACAACGCCTACTGCCAGGACAACGAGGTCTCCTGGTACGACTGGGACCGCGTCGACGACGATCTGCTCGACTTCACCCGCCGCCTCATCGCGCTGCGGCGCGAGCATCCCGTGCTGCGGCGGCGCCGCTGGTTCCAGGGCCGCTCCATCCGGGGTTCGGTGGATCTCGGCTGGTGCAAGCCCAACGGCGAGGAGATGGGAGACGACGACTGGGACGCGGGGTCCGCGCCCTCGGTCGGCCTCTTCCTCAACGGCGGCGCCATCACCGACCGTGACCGCCGCGGCCAGCGGGTCACCGACGATTCCTTCCTGCTGCTGTTCAACGCCCACAGCGAGCCCATCGAATGGACACTCCCCGAGCAGTGGGGCGGATCTTGGGAGCTGGTCATCGAGACCGACCCGACCGGCCTCGACCGCGAGGGCGAGGCCCTGGAGAGCCGGGCGACGCTTCTGGTCGCCGGGCGATCCGTCGTCGTCCTGTGCCGCCTCCACACAGCCGAATGAGGCCGTTACCACCGAGTTCGGGGTTTCCTCGCCAGCCCGCAGTATGAGCTCGCAGGAGAATAACCCCTCGCAGCGCCGAACTCGCTGGGTGCCCCAACGGCCGCCGGGTGTTCGACGACGTGGTCACCATCGAGCTTCGGGCGATCGCCGGGGCGACCTACCCGCTCGGCCGGGAGACCGAGATCAGCCCGGCCGCCTGCGGCGCGCGCGCCCGCCGGACGCTCTCGCTGGTCCGGGATCACCGGACCGGCGCCAGCCCGGGTTACGCAGCCGTGTATCCCGGCCTGGCCGCCGGCGACTACACCGTCTGGCAGGACTCGGTCACCCCGGTGGGCACGGTCACCATCCATGCCGACCCGTCGTCTGGCCACTGGGGCTGGCGAGGACATCGGGGCCAGCGGGGCTGCTGGGGCAGCGGGGGCGTTCGTTTCAGCCGGCGGCTGCGGGCCGCCTAGACCTCCTCCGGGGACAGGCCCGGGGGGCGGCCGACGAAGGCGGCGCGTAGTTCGCTGAGCCAGTCCTCGAGCGTGCGGGGGTCGTCCCCGGTCACCTCGCGCACCGATGACGTTACCGAGTCGGTGGCACCGTGCCGGATCCAGTCGAACAGCTCGAGGTTGCCATCGACCTGCCACGGGCTCAGGCCGGTGGCCAGCATCTGCTGCTTGGCCTGCGCTTCCGGCAGGTCCTCATAGTCGACCTCGCGCGCGAAGACCGCCGAGACGCGGGCCGCGACGTCGGCGTAGTCCAGAGCCTCCGGGCCGGTCAGCACGTAGGTCTGATCCTCGTGGCCATGGTCCGGGCCGGTCAGGATGCTCGCGGCCACGCGGGCGACATCGCTGGTCGCCACGAAGCCGATCCTGCCCCGCCCCGCGGGCGCGAAGATCATGCCCTGGTCACGGATGGTGTCCGCCGCCTCCAGGAGATTCTCCATGTACATGTTGGGGGCGAGGTAGGTCACCGGCAGGCCGGTGGCGTCCAGGTGCACCGCGATCTGCCGGTGGCTGCGCATGAATCGCACCTCGCAGCCCGGATCCTGGAACCCGTCGGCCGCGATCTTCACGACGTGCGGGCGATGACCCGCCAGGACCAGGGCGTCGATGAAGATCGTCTCGAGTTCTACCTGCCCCTCGTGCGCCGGGCTGAGGAGGAAGACCCGGTCAAAGGCCCGCAGGAACTCCGCGGCCGGGGGATCGTCGAAGCTGGCCACTACGTGCTGCGGGGAACCCGGCAGGTCGGCGGCCTTCGCCGCCACCCGCACCATCGCGGTGGCCTCGGCGCCCGCGTCCGCCAGCTCTTCCATCAGGTGGTAGCCGACCTGCCCGGTCGCTCCAGTCACTAGGATCACGTAGCTATTCAAGCACCCTGGCGGCGGGCAGGACGGGTGCTGCCGGCCGCCGGGCTCGTCATCACCCAGGTCGCCGCGCTGCCCCTAGCCGTATCGAACCGGGAGGCGGTACGCCAGACCTCGAGCAGCACGATCGGCGGCCCCTGGCCCGCCAGCGGAACATTCGCTGTCGCCGGGCCCGTCTGGGCCGGGCCACTCGGTCAGCTCGGGCCGCCGGTGGGCCGGCGCTGAACCGGTTCCCGCCCGGCCGGCTGACTGGGCCGCGGCCGGGCCGGTGCCGCCGGGATCGGGCGGACCTGCGGCTTCCCGGCTGACACGGTCACCTTCGCGCCATGGTGCAGGACCTCGAGCGGCTCGCCGTCCGCCAGGGAGTACCTGGCCTCGGCGCCGGTTACCGCGACCCGCAGCCGCCGTCCGCGGATGAGCAGGGTGAACGCGAGCCGGGTAAGGCCCTCGGGGAGCCGCGGCGTGAAGCTGACGGTCCCGTCCCAGTGGCGCAGGCCGCCGAAACCGCAGACCAGGGCGACCCAGGTCCCGGCCAGCGAGGCGATGTGGACTCCGTCACGGGTGTTGTTCTCCAGGTCCCGCAGGTCCATCAGGGCGGCCTCGCCGAGGTAGTCGAAGGCCAGGCCCAGGTGCCCGACCTCGGCGGCCATGACCGCCTGGGTGCAGGCGGACAAGGACGAGTCCCGTACGGTCAGCGGCTCGTAGTAGTCGAAGTTCCGGACCATCTGGTCGGCGGTGAAGGCATCGCCGTGGAGGTGCATGGCCAGCACCAGGTCGGCCTGCTTGACGACCTGCTTGCGGTACAGGTCGACGTAGGGGAAGTGCAGCAGCAGCGGGTACTGCTCGGGCGAGGTGTGCGCGAAGTCCCAGACCTGGTGCCGGGTGAACCTCTCCGACTGCGGGTGCACGCCCAGCGCCTCGTCGTAGGGGATGAACATCGACTCCGCCGCGTCGCGCCAGGCCGCGGACTCCTCGTCGTCGACGCCGAGCTCGCGGGCGCGATCGGGATACCGCTTCGCGGCTTCCGCGGCTCCCAGCAGGTTCTGCCGGGCCGTCAGGTTGGTGTATACGTTGTCGTCGGCCAGGGCGCTGTACTCGTCCGGGCCGGTGACCCCGTCGATGTGGAACCGCCCCTGGGCATCGTGATGGCCGAGCGAGCGCCACAGCCGTGCGGTATGGGTCAGCAGGTCCATCCCCGTGCTCCGGGCGAACGCCTCGTCGCCCGAGACGTCGACATAACGGATCGCCGCGCGGGCGATGTCGCCGTTGATGTGGAAGGCGGCGGTGCCGGCGGGCCAGTAGCCCGAGCACTCCTCGCCGGCGATCGTTCGCCACGGGAAGGTCGCGCCCTTGAAGCCGAGCTGCGCGGCCCGGTCGATGGCCAGCGGCAGCGTGCTCTGCCGCCACCGCAGTGCGTGGGCCGCCGCGTCGGGGGCCGTGAAGGTGAGCAGCGGCAGCACGAAGGTCTCGGTATCCCAGAAGGCGTGCCCGTCGTAACCGGGCCCGGTCAGCCCCTTGGCGGGGATCGCCCGGTTCTCCGCCCGGGCGCCGGCCTGCAGGACGTGGAACAGCGCGAAGCGCACCGCCTGCTGCACCTCGGTGTCTCCGTCGATCTCGACGTCGGCCCGGTCCCAGAAGTCGTCGAGGTACGCACGCTGCTCGGCGAGCAGCCCGTCCCACTGCGTCTGCCTGGACGCGGTCAGCGCGGCCCAGACCTGATCCCGGACTGCGGGCAGCGACCTCTCTGCCGACCAGCCGTAGGCGACGAACTTGAACATGCGCAGCTTCTGCCCGGGCTGGACCACCGCGGCCGCGGTGACCACGCCACCGTCGGCGAACGCCCGCGACTGAATCTGCATGCCGGCCGGGCCGTCGATCATGTGATCCATCGCCGCGCCGATCCGCAGCCCGCTGCGCCGGGTCTTGTGCACCACGACGATGGCGGTCCCGTCGGTGCCCTGGAACTCGCTGACCAGCGGCTTGTCGAGCACGGCCGCGACCCGGGGGTCGCCGTTGGCCGCGGGCAGCTGCTCGTTCGCGATCAGCTCGGACTGCACGGCGATCCGCGCCGGCCCATCCAGCGGCTCCACCTCGTAGGAGATCGCGGCGATCGCCCGCTGGGTGAACGACACCAGCCGGGTCGAGGAGACGCGGACTGACTTTCCGGCGGGCGACACCCACTCGGCGCTGCGGTTCAGCACCCCGGCGCGGAAGTCAAGCACGCGCTCGTGCGCACGCAGCTCGCCGTAACGGACGTCGAACGGCTCGTCGTCGACGAACAGCCGGATCAGCTTGCCGTTGGTCACGTTGATGACTTCCTGCCCGGACTCCGGGAGGCCGTAGGCGGACTCGGCGTAGGGGAGTGGCCGCGACTCGTAGACCCCGTTGAGATAGCTTCCCGGCAGGCCGTGGGGCTCGCCCTCGTCCAGGTTGGCCCGCCAGCCCACGTGCCCGTTCGCCAGCGCGAACACCGACTCCGTCTGGGCCAGCAGGTCCAGGTCCAGGTGAGTTTCCCGGAGGTTCCACGGCTCTACCGTGAACGCGTCCTGCAGTATCACGGGCGGTCCACCAGCTCGGCGAGGTCGGTGACGACGATATCCGCGCCGTGTTCCTTCAGCGCCTCGGCCTGCCCGACCCGGTCCACTCCCACCACGAAGCCGAACCCGCCGGCCCGGCCGGCCGCCACGCCGGCCAGCGCGTCCTCGAAGACCACCGCGGTGGGCGGCCTCAGCCCGAGGGCCCGGGCCCCGGCCAGGAAGGTGTCCGGGGCCGGCTTGCCCCGCAGGTGCTCCCGCTCGGCGACCACGCCGTCGATCCGGGCGTCGAACAGATCCTCGATGCCCGCCGCCACCAGCACGTCACGGCAGTTGGTGCTGGAAGACACCACCGCGCGGGGCAGGCCGGCGGCCCGGACCGCCCGGACGTAGCGGACCGAGCCCTCGTACGCCTCCACCCCGTCCTCGCGGATCCGCCGCAGCACGATCTCGTTCTTGCGGTTGCCGAGGCCGTAGACGGTCGGCGCGTCGGGCGGGTCGTCCTCTTGCCCGTCGGGCAGCTCGATGCCCCGGGAGGCCAGGAACGACCGCGTCCCGTCGGCGCGAGGCTTGCCGTCGACGTACTCGTCGTAATCGGTGACGGGGTCGAACGGGACGAACGGCTGGCCCGTCCGCCGCGCCCGCTCGCTCAGGAAGCCGTCGAACATCTCTTTCCACGCGGCCGCGTGGACCTTCGCCGTCTTAGTGAGCACGCCGTCCAAGTCGAAGAGGCATCCGCGGATGCTGTCCGGGAGACCGAGCACGGCTCAAGCGTAACGGCCCGTCCCGCGGCTAGCCTCGGCTCCCCCGCATCACCATCCGTAAATCCGTACCGGGAGCTTATGCAAGGGCTCGTCTTCCGGGCCCGGATAGATAATCATCACCGCGATGTTGTCGGGGTCGCGTCCCTCCACCGCCGTGGTGCGCCCGCTGGTGCGGGTGTCCAGGTAAGCCGAGCGCTGCTTCAGCACGCGCTCGCACCGGTCGAGGTCCTCTTTCCCGGGCGCGGTCCAGATGACGTACTGGACGCCCACGCCCCCGAGCGAGTGGACGGCGCTGCCGCCCATCGCGCGCAGGATCAGCTGCATCCCGTTGGCGCTGGCCAGCAGGGCCGCGGTCGCGCTGCGGTCGGCGACCTCCAGCGCGAGGAGCTCCTGATAGAAGCTGACCGATCTGTCCAGGTCCTGCACGAACATGACTACCGAGCCGATTCGGGTGCCCTGCGTCATGTGCTGACCCCCATTCCGTAGCCTCGTGGCCTGCCAGCGGGCCAGCACCAGTCTCGCGGGCCGGCCGCCCGGCCATTGTGGCGCCCCGGCCCGGGGCTCCGCGAGCATTGGGTCAGGGAGCGGGCGGGGCGAACCAGGGATTCCCCGCGGGAAACAGGCAGCGGTCCGTGATGTGGTTGAGCACCCGCCGGGCCTGCCGGAACCGGTCCGCCACCTCGGCCACGACCGCGAGCCGGGCGGTGCGCGCGGGCGCCAGGCTCCAGGCGACGCGGTACCACCGGGCCCCGAGGTACTCGAACAGTTCGATCGCCGGGGCCGCGGTCAGCTGCTCATGCTGCCGCGCCGGGACCTGGGCGGCGCTGAGCAGCCGGGCCGCGCTGACCGGCCCGAGGGCGTGTGCCACGGCATAGTCGGGAAACACCCCGGTCAGGAACAACGCCACGTCGCCGAGCCTGCGGTAGACGCCCGGCCGGTCGGCCTCGGGCACGGTATCGAGCTGTGCGGCCGTCCGGGCCAGGTCAAGCTCGCTGAACCGGCGCGTGCGCGGGCGGCCTCGGACCACCGCCCGGTACTGCCCGCCGGCGGCCCGGGTGAAGGACGCCAGCAGCTCGGCCAGGAACAGCCGCCGGGCCGGCGAGCCGAGGAAGTCACGCAGGTCAGGGGCGTCGAACAGGGGCACCCGCTGGCGCGGCCCGGAGCGTTCGGGCACGTGATCCATGGACTCAAGCTCGGCGGCGGCCCGGTGCACGGCCACGGCGAAGATCAGGAACGGGGAGGCGAGGGCCGCGGCGGCGGCCGGGCCGGGCCCGAATACCGCCTGGAAGACGTGCGGATCGCCCAGCAGCGCCGGGAGATGCTCGGGGTGGCGGCGCAGCCACGCCACCTCCGCCCCCCGGGCAGGCTCGCCCCGCCCCGGCGACACCGAGGCAAGCAGCTCGAGGTCCGCGTCGGTCAGATGGTCCGCGTACCCGCTGCCAACGACTTCAACGTCCATCTCCTAACGTTAGCTCGCCGTTGTGGAGGCAGCGTAAACTCGTCGCTCCGGGGCACCGCACCGGCCGCCTCGATTCGAAAAGTCGGTCGCCTTACGGGCTATAGCAGCGTGAACTGACTGAACATGACCAACTGGGTACTGCACGTGGACCTCGACCAGTTCATCGCGGCCGTCGAGGTGCTGCGGCATCCGGAGCTGCGCGGGCGGCCTCTGGTCATCGGCGGCGACGGCGATCCGGCCAAGCGCGGGGTGGTCGCCACAGCCTCGTACGAGGCCCGGCAGCACGGCGTGCATTCGGGGCTGCCGATGCGGACCGCGGCGCGGCGTAGCCCCGACGCGGTGTTCCTGCCCACCGACCGGGATGCCTACGAGGCGGTCTCGGACCGGGTCATGACCGCCCTGCGCGAGCTTGGCTACGTGACCGAGGTCCTGGGCTGGGACGAGGCCTTCGTGGCCGTCGAGACCGACGATCCGGAAGCGGTGGCCCGGCGCATCCAGGAGCACATCAAGACCGTTACGCAGCTCGACAGCTCGGTCGGCATCGGCGAGAACAGGATCCAGGCCAAGCTCGCGACGAACTTCGGCAAGCCGGCCGGCGTTTTCCGGCTGACCAGCCAGACCTGGTTCAGCGTGCTCGGCAGCCAGCCCACCGGCGCACTGCTGGGCGTCGGCGCCAAGACCGAGCACAAGCTGGCCGAGCTGGGCATTGGCACGGTGGCCGAGCTGGCCGCGGCCGACCTCGCGGTCGTGGCGGCGAGGTTCGGGCCGACGATCGGGCCGTGGCTGGTGCAGACTGCCAACGGCCTGGGCTCCACCGAGGTCACGGCCGAGCCCTACGTGCCGCGCTCGCGCAGCCGCGAGACCACCTTCCAGCAGAACATCGAGGACTGGGCGCTGGTGCGCGAGGAGGTGCTGCGGCTGGCCGCGCAGGTGACCCGCGATGTCGAGGCGGAGCAGCGGCCGGCGATACGCATCGTGGTCAAGGTCAGGCACGCGCCGTTCTTCACCAGCACTCACGGCCACACGCTCGCCGAGCCGACCAGCGACCAGGCCGTGATCGGGCAGGCCGCGCTCGCCGCGCTGGACAAGTTCACCGACCGGCGGCCGGTGCGGCTGCTCGGCGTACGGGCCGAGTTCGCCGACGCCGGACGTTAGGGAAATTAAACTGCCCGCGCCAAGGGCCAGGCGCCGCCGGCGTGCCCATCGCCGGCGGATGAACCGACCGCGCGCGCCGGCCGTGGCCTGTCGTAACGGGGGACCGACGGGCAAGGCCGGGAAGCCGCAGCGGTACTCCAACGGCTTCCGGCCTCCGCACCTGTAGGCTGCCTTAATGAGTTCCAGGGCGCGGCCCTCCGCCTCGCACTGGGGCGCGTTCAGCGTGCGGGCCGAGCCCGGCGGGCCCGTCGAGGTCACCCCGCATCCGAGCGATCCTGCCCCGTCCCCCCTGCTCGGCAACATTCCCGGGGCCCTCCGGCACGCCACCCGGGTGACCAGGCCCGCGGTGCGGCGCGGCTGGCTGGAGGATGGGCCGGGGCCGAGCGACCGGCGCGGCCGCGAGCCGTTCGTCGAGGTCGGCTGGGACCGTGCGCTCGACCTGGTCGCGGCGGAGCTGGCCCGGGTCCGCGAGGCCCACGGCAACGAGGCGATCTTCGGCGGCTCGTACGGCTGGGCCAGCGCCGGGCGGTTCCACCACGCGCAGAGCCAGCTGCACAGGTTCCTCGGCATGCTCGGCGGCTACACCGCCTCGCGGAACACCTACAGCACAGGAACTTCGCAGGTGCTGCTGCCGCACCTCGTGGGCAGCGCGAACATCGTCTGGCGGGGGGCGTCCTCGTGGCCGACGATCGTCGAGAACACCGAGCTGATCGTGACGTTCGGCGGCATACCGGAGAAGAACGTCTTCGTCACCCCGGGCGGTATGACCGGCCACGGCACCCCGGGCCACCTCGCAGCGCTGGCCCGCAAGCGAACGCCGATCGTGCTGATCAGCCCGCTGCGCTCCGACCTCCCTGAGGGTCTTGACTGCGAGTGGCATCCCGTGGTCCCCGCGACCGACGTGGCACTGATGCTCGGGCTGGGGCACACGCTGGTGGCCGAGGGTCTGCACGACAAGGGCTTCCTGGACCGGTACTGCCAGGGTTATGAGACCTTCGAACGGTACCTGCTCGGCGAGCCGGACGGCGTGCCCAAGGACGCCTCGTGGGCGGGTCCACTCTGCGGCATCGAGCCCGAGGCGATCCGGCGACTGGCGCGTCGGATGGCCGCGGCTCGCACGCTGGTCACGGTCACCTGGTCGCTGCAGCGGGCCCAGCACGGCGAGCAGCCGGTCTGGACCGCGCTGACCCTGGCCGCGATGCTCGGCCAGATCGGGCTGCCCGGCGGCGGCTTCGGGCACGGCTACGGCTCGATGGGCGATATCGGCGGCTACGCCCCGATCGTCGCCCTGCCGACCCTGCGCCAGGGCCGCAACCCGGTGCGCACGTTCATCCCCGTGGCCCGGATCGCGGACATGCTGCTGAACCCGGGAGCCCGCTACGACTACAACGGCGACCGGCTCCGGTACCCCGACATCCGGCTCGTGTACTGGGCGGGCGGCAACCCGTTCCACCATCACCAGGACCTGGGCAGGCTGCGCACGGCGTTCGGGAGACCGGACACGATCATGGTGCACGAGCCGCACTGGACCGCTACCGCCCGGCACGCGGACATCGTGCTCCCGGTCACCACGAGCCTGGAGCGCGAGGACATGGGCAGCGGGCGGCGCGACACCCACCTGATCGCCATGCACCGCGCGGTCCCGCCGGTCGGCGAGGCCAGGGACGACTACGCGATCCTCGCCGCGCTGGCGGAGCGGCTGGGCTTCGGCGAGGCGTTCACCGAGGGCCGCGACGCGCACCAGTGGCTCGAGCACCTCTACGGCGAATGGCGCGAGACCATGGTGGCGCAGGGCCACGACGTCCCGGGGTTCGCCGAGTTCTGGGAGGCCGGCGAGTACCGGCTGCCCGAGGGGCCGACGCACTTCACGATGCTCGAGAGCTTCCGCGCCGACCCCGTGAAGTCGCCGCTGGCCACGCCGAGCGGGCGGATCGAGATCACGTCCGAGACCGTCGCCGACTTCGGCTACGCGGACTGCCCCGGGCACCCGGTCTGGCTCGAGCCCGACGAGTGGCTGGGCAGCCCGCGGGCGCGGCGCTTCCCGTTGCACCTGATCGCGAACCAGCCGGGCACCCGGCTGCACAGCCAGCTCGACGTGGGCGCGACCAGCCAGCAGGCCAAGGTCGCGGGACGCGAGGCGGTACAGATGCACCCCGACGACGCGGCCTCACGCGGCATCGCCGCCGGGGACGTGGTCCGCGTGTTCAACGACCGCGGCGCCTGTCTCGCCGGGGCGGTGCTGACCGCGGCGGTGCGCCGCGGCGTCGTCCGGCTGCCGACCGGCGCCTGGTTCGACCCGGTACCGGGGGCCGGGCCCGTGCCGCTGTGCGCGCACGGCAACCCGAACGTCCTCACCGCCGACCGGCCGAGCTCGCGGCTCTCCCAGGGCTGCGCCGGCCAGCACGCGCTGGTCGAGATCGAGCGCTGGTCCGGCCCGCCGCCCCCGGTGACCGTCGGCTCCCCGCCCCCGCTCCTGCCCGCCCCGGTCACGCCGCGCACCCAGTGATCAGGCCGACGGGGTGAAGGCGACGGCTGCCTCGCTGGTGAGCATCATGAAGGTCAGGGTCTCCTGCAGGTACAGGCGGACCTCCGCCTCGGTGTGGGAGAGGTAGCCGATGGCGAGATCCTGGCCGAGGTGGAGGCTGAAGTCGCCGCCGCGGGTGGTCAGGGCGAAGGCGCCGCTGATGGCCGGAGCCCAGATGATCTCGCCGGTCAGCAGGCGCTTGATGTGCTGGATCACCGGGTAGCCGTGGTCGCTGGTCTCGCTGACGGCGGTGTACGCATCGGCGCTGAGCGCCACCGAGTAGGGGCCGTCCACGCCGGCTACCCGCAGCTCGCTGAGCGCCGTGGCGATCGCGGCCGGGTATTCGCGGACGTCGGCGGGAAGACTCACCGGCGCGTTGCTGGATCCCTGGCGGATGCCGTCGATGCCGGCGGCCGGGTAGCCCATGAAGATGGCGCCGTCCTCGGCGAAGGCGACCTGCCGGGCCGCGTCCTTGACCGGCTGCCAGTCGGAGTCCTGAGCGCCCCGTTCCACGTCATCGATCTCCTCGCGGCTCAGGGAGAAGGGCGCGCGCAGCTCCACGATCGGCGCGACCTGCCGCTGCCGGGCGATCACGCCCTCGCCGGGCGGGTCGATATCGCGCACGCGGCCGGTCCCCACCGCGGAGAATCCCTCGCCAGCGGGCCCGTGCACGTCCACCAGGCGGCGGCCGGCCAGGTGGCGCTTGAACGTGCGCGCCGCCTCCTGCTCGATCTGCGCCCAGGCCTCATCGGAGATCGGCGCGAGCTCGCGGTGCAGGTTATCCATCCTGGGGTTCTCCCCTCAGAGTGCCGATATTCAGCGAACCGCTCCCGGCCGGGCGGTCGCCAGCCGCGGGTGGTCCGGCGTAGGCCGGCGCGGGTTCCGGCTCCGCTCCGGCCGCGTCCTCGGCCAGGCTCTCCAGCACGGGCACCGACGGCACGAAGAACAGGTTCCCCGTGACCGCCCGGCTTACATCGAGCAGCCGGTCGTAGTTGCCTTCCGGGCGGCCGACGAACATGTTCAGGATCATCTGCTCGGTCGGAGCCGGCGAGCGCGCGTAGCCGATGAAGTAAGTCCCGTACTCGCCCTTCCCGACGGCTCCGAAGGGCATGTTGTCCCGGAGGATCTTCACCTCCTGGCCATCCTCGGTGATCGTCGTCAGCGCGTTGTGCGCCGAGGAGGGCTTGGTCGCGTCGTCGAGCTCGATGTCGGCCAGCTTGGTCCGCCCGATGATCTTCTCCTGCTCCTCGGTCGTCAGCGCGTTCCAGGCGTCCATGTCGTGCAGGTACTTCTGCACGATCACGTAGCTACCGCCGGCGAACGCGGGATCCTCGTCGCCGATGATCGCAGCCTCGAACGCCGCCTGGCCGACCGGGTTCTCCGTTCCGTCCACGAAGCCGATCATGTCGCGTTCGTCGAAGTAACGGAAGCCGTGCACCTCGTCCACCACGGTCACTGCGTCGCCCAGCCGCGCCATAATCTGGGTGGCCAGTTCGAAGCACAGGTCCATGCGCGAGGCGCGGATATGGAACAGCAGGTCACCGGGCGTGGCGACGGCGTGACGGGGGCCGGCCAGGATCTCCCGGAACGGGTGCAGCCCGGCCGGCCTCGGCGGGCTCGCCAGCCGGTCCCACGCCGCGGCCCCGAAGCCGGTCACGCAGCTCAGGTATCCCTCCAGGTCGCGGAACCCCACGGCGCGGACCAGCCCGGCCAGGTCCGCGCACAGCCCGCGCACCGCGTCAGCACTGTCCGAACCTGGGTTCACCAGCGCCACCAGGAAGATAGCGGCGATAGTCAGCGGCGAGAGCACGGCCTGCGGCTCGACGCCAGCGGATCCGGCCGCGTCAGTGGTCACGCGTTTATCTTGCCCTAGCGAGGCGGTCGCTGCGGGCCGGACCGGCCCCCCAGTTAGTCGCATTCACCAGGTATGCTTACCTGCATGGATACGCAGGTAAGCGAGCCAAGCGACCTCGAGGTGTCCTGGGCGGTGGACACGCTGAAGATGCTGGCCGATCCGACGCGGCTGCGGATCGTGTGGGCCCTGCTGCACGGCGAGCACTCGGTCAGCAGGCTCGCCGAGCATGTGGACGCGCAGCCCGCGGCGGTGTCCCAGCACCTGGCCAAGCTCCGGCTGGCGCGCCTGGTCCGCACCAGGCGCGACGGGACCCGCGTCTACTACCTGATCGAGAATGACCACATTCGCCGGCTGGTCACCGAGGCCCTGTTCAGCGCCGACCACGCGCTCGGCGACCCGCCCGCTCATCACGCGCGGCAACGCGCCCTTTCGGCCGGCCCCAGGGCAGCGTGGGCCGTGAGCGAGCCGGGGGAGGGCCTGACGGCGCCCCGGACTCGAGCGCGAGCAGGAGACTCCGCATGAGCAGGCAGGACCATCACGCGTCCGACCACCCGCATGAGCACGGCCAGCCGCATGAGCACGGCCACCCGCCTGAGCACGGCCAGCCGCACGAGCACGGCGATCAGCACGGTCACGACCGCGGGCACCGTAAGGGGGTGGCCGGCCTCCTGCGCGCGGTCGTCGCCCCGCACAGCCACGATGCCGCCGAGTCGGTGGACCAGGCGCTCACGAGCAGTGACAGCGGGATGCGCTGCCTGGTGGTCTCGCTGGCCCTGCTGGCCGCCACCGCGGTCGTCGAGATGGTGATCGTGATCTTCTCCGGCTCGGTGGCCTTGCTGGGCGACACCATCCACAACTTCGCCGATGCGCTCACGGCGGTGCCGCTGGGCGTGGCGTTCTGGCTCCAGCGCAAGCCCCCGACGCGGCGGTACACCTATGGCTATGGGCGGGCGGAGGACCTTGCCGGGGCGTTCATCGTGGCGATGATCGCCGGGTCGTCGGTGCTGGCGGCGTGGGAGGCGACCGACCGCCTGCTGCACCCGGGCGGCGTGCGCGCCGTGGGCTGGGTGATCGCCGCCGGGCTCGTCGGCTTTGCGGGCAACGAGCTGGTCGCGCTGTACCGGGTCCGGGTCGGGCGGCGGATCGGGTCGGCGGCGCTGGTGGCCGACGGCCGTCACGCCCGCGCCGACGGCGTCACCTCGCTGGCCGTAGTAGGCGGCGCCCTCGGCGTCGCCGCGGGGTGGCCGCAGGCCGACCCGGTCGCGGGCTTGCTGATCACCATCGCCGTACTGGCGATCCTGCGGTCCGCGGCGCGCGACATCTACCGGCGGCTCATGGACAGCGTCGACCCGGCCCTGGTCGGCCAGGTGGAGCGGGTGCTGTCCGGCGTGAACGGCGCGCACCAGGTAAAGACGGTCCGGATCCGGTGGGTCGGCCACGTTCTGCAGGCCGAGGCCACGCTGGTCTCCGATCGCGATCTCACCCTCGGCGCCGCCCACGCCATTTCCGAGGAGGCGCATCACCGGCTGCTGCACGAGGTGCCGCGGCTCGGCGGGGCGCTGATCCACAGCGACCCGTCCGGTCACGGCGGCGACGAACCGCATGCCCTGACCGCGCATCACTTCGCCCGGCGCCACGGCTCGCTCACGGGCTGATCACGACTGAGCGAGATGAAGGGGCGCCCCGGACGTTGACCCTGGTGCGCGCCCGACCGGATCGGGATCGCCCGGAGAGCCGCCGCCTGGTGCGGTCGCCAGTGACCGCTTAGCCGGTTGAGATCGGGGTCGAGCGGCGATACTTGTATCTGATCGACCACGGTCACGGGCGGCGGCCCGTCGTCGCCGGGCCGCCCGCCTAGCTGCGCTTTGAACCGCATCGCGCGTGCTGGCGTACAACAGGTGATGGACAGGTCACAGTCATATGGACAGGTCACAGGTCATGAAGACATCGCACCGGCCAGGATGGACATGGCAGCGGCTAGGCCTGCGGATGACCGGGGCCGGGCTGCTCATTGCCACAGGGGCGATCCACCTCGACCTGTACGTGACCGGATACCGGACGATCCCCACGATCGGCTGGCTGTTCCTGCTCCAGGTGATCGCCGCCTTCGTCCTCGGCGCGGCCGTCCTCGTGCTCGGCGACCGGCTCGCCGCCGCCGCGGGCGCCGGCTTCGCCCTGTCCACCCTGGGCGGGTACCTGCTGTCCATCTGGGTGGGCCTGTTCGGATTCAAGGAGATTCGCACCACGGCCGGGATCGTCGCCGGAGTGATCGAGGTCGCGGCGTTCGCGGTGCTGGCGGCCCTGGCCCTCATCCCCGCCCCCGCGGCCATCCCCGCCCCCGCGGCGCGGCACCAGCCGGCGCGGCAGCAGCCGGCGCGGCAGCAGCCGGCCGGGTCGGAGTCGCACCGGGCCGGGCAGATGACCCGGCTGATGGCCGGGCTGCGGGACGGGGATCTGCCGGGCGCCGGGAAAGGAGTCGTCGGCCTGTCCGTAGTGGCCCTGGTGCTGCTCGTGGTCGCCGTCGCGGGCGCGGGCGGCTCGTCCAGCAGCGCGTCGTCGAGCGCCGCGGGACCGGGCCAGGTGCTGAAGACGACCAAGATCGGCGGTGTGACCGTGGTCACCAGCGCCAACGGCCTCACGCTGTACTGGTTCGTCCCGGACACTGCGACCGCGTCGAAGTGCTACGGGGCCTGCGCCCAGTACTGGCCGCCCGTGTTCGGCAACCCGAAGGCGGGCCCGGGCGTCACCGGCACGCTCGGCACGATCAAGCGGTCGGACGGCACGACGCAGGCCACCTACGACGGGCATCCCCTCTACACCTACATCGGCGACAGCGGCCCCGGCCAGGCTCACGGCAACAACATCAAGCTGAACGGCGGGGTGTGGCATGAGGTGCTCCCCTCTGGCTGACCCGGGCGGGCGCCTAGGCCGTGGCCGTGGCCCCGGGCGGGCGCCCAGGCCGTGGCCGTGGCCCCGGGCTGGCACGGGCGGCTCCGATGCGGGACTATCGCCGCATGACCACTCTCCGCCCGGCTGGGCACCAGGTCGGCTGACATGCATACCGTCGGCATAGTCCTGCATCCCGAACGCGACTCCGCCGAGGCGGTGACCGCCGTCCTCGACTGGGCCGACCAGAGGTCCATCCAGGTCCTCGGCATCAATGCGGAGATCAAGAGGCTCCGGTGCGCCGCGGCCGCCGTCAGCGCGGAGGAGCTCGGGCGGCGCTCCGACCTGATTGTCAGCCTCGGCGGAGACGGCACGATGCTGCGCGCCATGCGGCTGGCTGACCAGCAGCGGGCCCCGGTGCTCGGAGTGAACCTGGGCAAGCTCGGGTTCCTCGCCGAGATCGACGTGCCCGAGCTCCCTGAAGCACTCTCGCTCGTAGACTCCCACGAGTACATGATCGAGCCGCGGCTGGCGGTCGACGCGACCCTGGGCGACAAGGTCATGACCGCGTTCAATGACATCGCCGTGGTTCGCTTTCCGGGGGAAGGCAGCGCCGCGGTCGCCGTCCGGGTGAACGATCAACCGTTCGTTAGTTACGCGGCCGACGCGGTCGTGGTGGCCACCCCGACCGGATCCACCGCCTACAGCTTCTCGGCCGGCGGGCCGATCGTCAGTCCCGCGGTCGAGGCTCTGCTGGTCACCCCGGCCGCGCCGCACTCCGCCTACAACCGCGGGCTCGTGCTGTCGGTGAATGATGCTCTGGCGCTGGATATTCTGCCCGCCAGCCCTCAGCTGGCCGTCGAGGTGGACGGGCAGGTCGCCGCCCATGTCGCCGCGGGCGATTGCATCCACCTGCGGCCCCGGCCGGGCGCCGCGCGGGTCGTCCGCCTGGGCCGCAAGACGTTCTACGAGCGCGCCCGGCGCAAGCTGCGCCTGACCGACTCCGCGGAGATCCCCGCGGATTACTGACCCCGTCCCACCGGTGGAGCAGGGTGCTGCGGGCTAGCGTCCTGCGGACGTATCGGCCAGCGGAGCCACGTACCGCTTTCCCTCGCGCCACGCGGTCACCTGCTCGGGACGACCGAATTCCTCGAGGTAGTCCTGCACCCTCGACTTGACGTGGTCCCATACCAGAACGGGCTCCTCGCTCGTGCCGTCCGGCCCGACGAACGGGGCGAGCGGCTCGACGACCGTCTCCAGGCTTGGGTAGCAGAACACCGCGGTCGAGCGCCTGGTCACCGTCCCGCCGGCGACCACTCGGTGCCGTCCCGGCCGCAGCCGCCCGTTGCTCCACCGGGCGAGCAGCGTGCCCGAGAACACCTGCAGTGCGCCGGGGATGATCGGCACCGGCCGCCAGCGGGCGTCGGGCATCTGGACCTGGAGCCCTTCGTAGTCTCCGGCCTGGCTGAGCACGGTCAGCGCCGAGTCGTCGGCGTGCTCGAGCAGCAGCAGCTTGTCCTCGTCCGAGCTGCCCACCGGGTCCGCAGCGTCCTTCGCGTCCGCCGCGTCGGGATAGGACCAGGTCGGGTAGTCGTTGACGGTCAGCCTTAGATGCGGGAGCGCTCCGAGGGTGAACGTGTTCGTCGGCACGTCCATGGCCCGGGCGTAGAGCCCGAGCATCCGCTCGGCGAGGCGACGGCAGGCCTCGATGTAGCTGAACGTGACTTCGCGCAGCCTTCGGTCGTTCGGCGGCCACACGTTCTGGTGGGCATACAGGCCGAGGAACTCCTCCGGGACGCCGCCGGCCCTCGCGTCCTCGGGGCTGTCAAACTGCGCCACGTTGAAGCGCTCAAGCTCCAGCCTGCCGAAGTCGTCCGGCCACTGCCGCCAGCCGCGGTAGGGGTGGCCGGTAGGGCTGGCCAGCTTCGCTTTCTCAGCCCTGGGCATGGCCAGCAGGTCCCCGGCACGCCGGCCGAACTCGTCGATCAGGTCGAGGTCGACGCCGTGCTGCGCGACCTGCACGACTCCGAACTGCTCGACCGCGGCCCGGACCGTGTCCAGCAGCCCGGCCGGCGCGCGGTCGCCGTTGGCGTCAAGATCGACCACGGGAATCGTGTACGTCATGTTCCCTCCGGTTACGTCCGGTACCTCCCGCCCTCGCGGGCGCAGCCTCGCGCCGCAGCGTGCCCGATATGGGCATCGAGCGGACATCCAGGTACAGACTAACCGCGGCTCGCGGCGGAAGCGGGCGTGCTGACGCTGAGGCGGGCTGGCGAGGGCCCGAGCAGTAGATGGTCGACGCCGGTGATCCGCATGATCCTGGTGAGGGCCCAGGACGGCCTGATCAGCTCGAGCCGGCGCCCCGCTCGCTCGGCGCAGGCAGCGATCCGGATCAGGGCGCCGAGGCCGCACGCATCACAGAAAGAAACCCCGTGGAGGTCCGCGCTGACCGGCCCGTCATGGCGGTCCAGGACATCGCTGACGTACCGGACTACCCGGTCGACCGTGGCCAGATCCAGGTCGCCGCGCATGGCGATCACAGCGCGGCCGTCCGCGAAGATCTGACAGCTCAGCTGGATCGGGACGTCATAGCGGCCCGCATCGAAGGCCGCCGTCCTCCCCGCCGCCTCATCGTGGCCAGGCGCCTGGCCGTAGCCGATCGCCATGACCCCTCCCCTTTCGCAGCCCGCTCCCGCCCACCGGCTGCTCCCGGCCGCCGCCGCATGCTCCACGCGGTGCCTAGCCGGTAGCCCTGATGTTACAGAAACATATGAAGCTGGGCATTAGCCGGATGGAACGTTCGTAACGACTGAAGATCGGCTCCCGGGCAGTGTTGCCCGGGGGGGACGACCCCCCAGGACCCCCCCGCGTGCCATCCGCTCGGGCCGACCAAGGCCGGCCGTCGCGGCTGGCCCGGCTCCGGCCTGGCTAGGGCAGCTTCCAGTCGATCGGTGCCGCGCCTTGCCCCTCGAGCAGCTGGTTGGCGCGGCTGAACGGCCGCGAGCCGAAGAAGCCCCGGTCAGCGGAGTTCGGGCTCGGGTGAGCCGACTCGATGCACGGAACACCCGCCAGCATCGGCACCAGGCCGCGGGCATCGCGGCCCCACAAGATCGCTACCAGCGGCGCCTGGCGGGCGGCCAGCGCCCGGATGGCCTGCTCGGTGACCTCTTCCCAGCCTTTCCCTCGATGCGAGCCCGGGCGGCCCGGCTGCACGGTCAGAACCCGGTTCAGCAGCATCACGCCGCGCTCGCTCCACGGACTGAGATCACCGGTGGCGGGCATCGGGTAGCCGAGGTCCTCGCGATATTCGCGGAATATGTTGACCAGGCTTCCCGGCAGCCGTCGGACCTCGGGTGCTACCGAGAAGCTCAGGCCCACCGGATGTCCCGGCGTCGGATACGGGTCCTGGCCCACGATCAGCACCTGCGCGCTGGCGAACGGCTGCTGGAAGGCCCGCAGCACCTTATCGCCCGCAGGCAGGTACCGGCGGCCCGCCGCGACCTCCGCCCGCAGGAAGTTACCCATGGCCTCGATGCGCCCGCCGACCGGCTCCAGGGCCTCGGCCCAGCCCTCGTCGACAATCTGCTGCCACTGCTGTCCCGCCACGAAGGACAACTCTAGGAGCCCCGGCCGGGCGCGGGCTGGCCGGTAGCCAATAAATCCGCGCGCGCTGCAGGGGCCGCGAGGCGTCCCGGAGGCGCGCGGGAGACACTTGGGCTGGAGGGGCGCGGTAGCGCCTGGACTGAGGAGCGAGGAACGAGCGACGAGGGAAGGCGCCGCAGTGAAGGCGGTGGGGAGGCGGGCGGGCCCCGGAAGGGCTCGGCAAAACACAGCAGCCTGCCGTCAAGCGGCCCGTGGTCAATTCGGCCGCGGCGGCTGTGGTCCCTGGGTCTTCGCGAGGGGCGCATCGCGGGCCTAGACTCGCTGGGAGGTGATCTAGTGATGGAAGATGTCGGCGATCGGTTCCTCGACCTGGTGCACGACCTCGAGGAGGTGACTCGCTGCCTCGCCCCGGAGCAGGCGCATGCCGAGTTCGATGAGACGACGCTGCAGGTGTTCTGGAAGAGGTGGCCGGGCGTGTCCGCCTGGGCCGGCTCGCTCTGGCGCATGCTCTCGGAGGAGATGTCGGTGCCGGCCTCCCCGCACCGGGACCCGGAGCTAGATGAGATCGGCGACAGCGGCTGATACCCGGCGCATGAGGATGCTATGGCGAAGCTCAGGGACCTGATGAACACCAGCGTGGTGATGGCCGGGCCGGACACCACGGTGACCGAGGCGGCCGCCGGGATGGTGCGCGCCAGGGTCGGGTCGGTGGTCGTCCTGCAGGGAACGTTCCTGGCGGGCATCCTGACCGAGCGGGACGTGCTTCGCGCGGCCGCCTCCGGCGAGGACCTCTCCGTCTCGCTGGTCGCGAAGTGGATGTCCCCGGACCCGCATTCCGCGAGCCCGGACATGCCGGCCGAGGAAGCCGCGCAGATCATGCTGCTGAACGGCTTCCGTCACCTGCCCGTCGTGGACGGCCGCGTGGTCTGCGGCGTCGTAAGCATCCGCGACCTGTTCGCCGCCAAGATCCGTCGGCCCGCCCCGGGCCGGGTTGAGCCTGGCTAGACGGGCCCCTGGCCTGGCCAGAGCAGGCGCAGGCTCAGGCGGTGAGCCCGCCGGGCTCAGGCATCAGGTCCGGCGGGCTGAGGCCTGAGCCCCGGCAGGCTCGGGGGGCTCAGACCTTGAGCTGCGTCAGCTTGTCCAGCTCGGCCTGGGTCATGGCCTCGTGCTCCTCCTCGTCGCGGCGGGCGTCGGCAGGCCGCCAGCGGCCGTGCAGCAGCGGGATGCAGAGCAGGAAGAAGATGATCCCGCCGAAGCACACCCAGTACCAGTGCTTCCACTCGCTCGGGGCTCGCGCCTGGGCGGCCAGCACGGTGGGGCCGTGGACCTGCAGGAACGACAGCACAGACGGCGGCACCTTGGACAGCGCGGTGAGCTGCGCGGCGTAGGGCGCCAGGGGCTGCAGTTGGGGGGCCACGGCGACCACGCTCTGGATGGCCTTCTGGTTGCTGCTGATGGTGGTAAGGATGCCCAGGCCCTGGGCCCCCCCGCCGGCCGCGGCGATGGCCTGGTCGAGCAGCTTGGGCGGGATCTTGGCCGGGTCTGTGTAGGTGGCCAGCTTGGTGAACAGGGCCGGGTGCGCCTGCAGCACTGCGAACTCGGGCGCGAACTGCTGCTCGATGGCCAGCTGGGCCCTGTACTTCTGCGCGGTGGCGATGATGGCGGGATGGCTCTGGGCGAACGCTATCTGGCTGGAGTACGTGGCCTGGTAGGCCTGCGCGGTCTGGCCGTAGTCGACCAGCGGGGACACCGACGTGATGACGTGCGGGACGATCAGGAACGCCACGAAGATCACCACTCGGATGATCCAGCCCCAGATCGCCAGCCCGGTGGCGGTCAGCGCCGGGTTCCTGGCCTCGACGGTCTCGGTGAAGCTGGCCATCCACGGGGTGTAGGCGATGCCGAGGAACAGCGACAGCAGGGCCACGATCAGCGCGAGCGTGTAGTAGCCGGGGTGGTGGCCGGCCTGCTCCAGGTACACCACGGTCATCACCGCGGCGCCGACCCCGCCGATCACCATGAACGGCTTCCGCACCCGCACCAGGTCAGACAGCATCCCGACCAGGATCACCGCGATGACGTTGAACCCCCAGTTCCAGTTGAGCAGGCCGTTGGCGTTCTTGGTGGAGAAGCCGAACACGGCCGACAGGTAGATCAGCCCGAACGCCACGGCCGTGTAGTAGATGAGCAGCATCACGGACACCGCGATGGCGGAGACCACCACGTCGACCTTGAGCAGCTGGCGGAACGGCCGGTGCAGCAGCGCCCCGATGTCGAGTCCCTTGGCCCGGGCCTCGATCAGCACCCGGTCGCGCATGCTCACCATCAGCTGGTCGCGCAGCTGCGGGGACAGCTCCCGCAGCCCGAACAGGGTGATGGCGAACACGATGAGGCCGACTGCGCCGCAGATGCGGTACTCGTGGGTCCAGGTCCGCGGATCAACGACGACAGCGGGGAGGGTGTTGCTGGCCACGACCGTGACGACGAGGCTGCCCAGCACCGGGCCTGCGGTCCAGAAGCCCATGGCCGTGGCCCGGCCCACCTGCGGGGAGAAGTCGCGGATCAGCGCCGGGGTGGCCACCAGCGCGATGCCCTCGACCACGCCGACCGCGAAGCCCTCGATGCTGAAGACCCACTTGTTCGTCGCCGCAGGCAGCACGTAGGTCGTGAAGATCCCGGTGAGGAGCAGCCCGAAGACCACCAGGTTGGTGCGGCCCAGCCGGTCGGCGAGCCCGGCGAACAGCGACCCGAACGCCCCGATCAGGTTCCCGAAGGCCAGGACCACCACGAAGAACGTGAAGCTCATGTGCAGGTTGACCAGCAGCAGCGTGGACACCGACCCGCCGACGTACAGCTCGTAGTACAGCGTGACCGTGGCGAGCACCGTGATGGCGAGGTAGGCCACGCGGGGCCCGGTGTTGGGATAGGTGTCGAGCTGGCGGCGCCACAGCCAGCGGAACTCCTGCTCGGATCCCTCGCCGCCGGTCCGCACCAGGAGGCCGCCGAGCGCCAGGAGCACGAGGCCGGCGATCAGCCCGATCAGCGGAAGGATGTTCTTGGCGAGGTTGATGTCACTGCGGCTGCTGTTGTCGACGTTGACAACTCCCTGAACGCTGGCCGGCGTCTCGGCGATCTTCAGGTCGGCGGCGACCACGCGGGTGATCCCGCTGGAATCGCGCAGGGTCACCTGCTGGTTCCGCGTGACGTTCAGGGGCGCCCCGGTCTGCGGGTCCACGAAGTACGTATTGTGCGCGGTGTAGTACTCGTCCAGGGTGACCTCGGCCTGGGACGGGATGCCGGCGATCGAGCCTGGCACCTGCATGCTACCGATCTTGGTCGGCGCCACGCTCTCCACGAAGCGGTAGACACCGATCCCGTCGACGGTCCCGGTGCCCGCGTACTGGACCGGCTCCGCCCGGCCTGCCGCGACGTCGAACCACATATAGGTCTGCTTCTGCACGCCGGTCGTCGGCCAGCTGATCCCGAGCCCGGTCATGGGCACGGAGGTGATGTGCCTCCCCGCCGGGTCGGTCACGTACTCGCCGCAGCAGCGGACGATCTCCCCGGTCTTCCTGTCAAAGGCCACGCGGTACCCGAAGTAGGAAATCGGCTGGTGGTTCCAGACGTCCTGCACGCTGCTGAAAATGTCATAGACCGCGGTACCGTCGCTGCCGGCGAGGACGTCGCCCTTCGTGGTCGTCGTGACCTTCACCGGGACGCCGAGGATCACGGTGCCCGTGGCCTGGCTGAGGTAAGAGCCAGTACCGGTGAAGGTAGTGATCTGGTACTGGTTCAGCGGGATCTTGACGTTGTCGGGCGCTATCCAAAAACGCAGCAGCACCGCGAGCAAGAGAAGGAAGGCTCCGAGGAGCGTGAGTACGAACCCGCTGACTCTGCGCATCGATCCCTCCGGGACAGCACTGACCGTCAGAGCTGTAACCCAGGAATGGTAAAGGCGGATGGTGGCCCAGGTCTACTGATGAGTAGGAAACGTAACGGTAACAATTTATCAGTTGCGTATAACCGCGCTCTACGGTGCCAGCGACCAGCGCGGCACGGCAAACCGAGGACCACGAAGATTGCGTCCAGAAACTCGCTGAACGAGGTCAGCGGGGGAAAGCAGCCGGATCCTGCCCGGCGAAATGAGCGCGCGTATAGCCCACTTGCGGAGGGCCTCGCGTGACGGTCAACGCTCGGGCCTGCCGGCCGAGCGCGGGCCCGAACGAGCGCTCGCCGGCGGGACTGGCCCCGCTGCAATCGCGATCCTCCGGCACCGGCTGGGCCATGAAGGCGGCCGACGCCCTGCCGATCCCGCGTCCGGGACTCGTTACGATCGCGACCCGGCCGCGGGTCCGGCCCATCGCGGCTCACCAGCCTCTCAGCCCTGGGGCTGCGGTCTTGATTCCTAGAATTTTCTTCTGGAATTGGCTTCGGGGCGGGTGGCTAGGCTGTCAAGGGTAGCCACCCGGCGCAACGGATCGGTGAGCCATGGAGAAGCAGCTGAGAAGCCGGTCGGCCAGCGGCGGCTGGCAGTGGGGGCGCACCGCGCATACCCAGCGCGCGCTCCTGGATGCCGCCCGGGAGGTCTTCACCTCCCGCGGCTTCGCCGACGCCAGCATCGCCGACGTCGTCGAGCGGGCCGGCTCCAGCGTCGGCAGCCTGTACCACCACTTCGGCGGCAAGAGCGAGTTGTTCCTCGCCCTCTGGCAGGAGCACCAGCTGGCGCACGAGGAGGCTGCCAGCAAGGCGGTGGCCGAGGCCAGGAAGGCCGGCGTCACCGACCCCGGAGAGCTGTTCGCCGCCGGTGCCCGGGCCTTCCTGCAGGGAAGCTGGCAGCGCCGCGACCTGGCGCTGCTGTTCCTGTCCGGGGACGGGCCACCCGGGTTCGAGGTGATGATGCGGCAGCGCGGCCATGAGTGGGTCGGCCAGAACGATGCCCTGCTGAACCTCAGCGACACCGCCCTGGACCGGCTCTACGCGTCCGTCCTCACGTCGCTGATCGGCGAGGGCGCCCGCGAGGTGGCGGTATCGAAGACCCGCAGCCAGGCCAGCGACGTCATCAACGCCGTGATCGAGTACGCGCGGCGGCTGATGGCCGGCGGCCCCTGGCAGCCGGATCGCGCGCCGGCAGCAGCTAAGGCCCGAACGCCAGGCGGGGTCACGAACAGCCCTGGCTGATACGATCGAGGCGGTTCTTCCCGGGACGGCAAGAAGGGAGGTGCGGTCGATGTCACGTCCGATTCCCGCGCCTCCCGCCGTCCGCTGACGCCGGCGGTTGGCGCCCGCGACAGAGCGGAGAACAGCATGAGCTCCTCCATCCTTAACGTCACGTTCGACTGCGCCGATCCCCGGGCGCTGGCCACGTTCTGGGGCCAGCTCACCGGGTGGCCGGTCATCGAGGAGCCCCAGCCGGGCTACCCGGATTGCGCCGTGGGGACCCCGGGCGAGGGCCGCCCGAGGCTCTATTTCGTCAAGGTGCCCGAGGGCAAGACCGTCAAGAACCGGGTGCACCTGGACATGGTGCCGGCCGACCGGACCCAGGACGAGGAGATCGCCCGGCTCCTCGGACTCGGCGCCACAGTGGTCACCGACAACCGTCCCGAGTTCGGCTGGGTGGTGCTGGCCGACCCGGAGGGCAACGAGCTCTGCCTCGAGCCCGGCGGCCCCGGCGACTGAGGTCTGAGCCCGCCGTGGTGAGGCTCCAGGTCTCGCGGAGCTTGCTCCGTGGCGGGGGGTGACCGGTTGACACGGCGATCCGCGCCCAACCATAATTTTAGAACTTAATTCTAATAGCAGCGGCATCGGCCGTCCCCTGCGATCCGGAGGTCAGGATGTCTCTCGACCACAGCCTCGTCGGCGTGCCCAGCGAGCCGCAGGAACGGTCGTGGACGTCCGCGGACGCGCTGCTGTACGCGGTCGGCGTCGGGGCCGGGCTCGGAGACCCGCTGCAGGAACTGGAGTTCACCACCGAGAACAGCGAGGGCGTGACGCAGCAGGTGCTGCCCACCTACGCGGTGCTCATGGCGCAGGCGCGCATCGGCCGCAGCCTGGGAGACTATGACCCGGCGCTGCTCGTCCACGCCGAGCAGGGGTTCGAGCTGCACCGGCCGCTGCCGGTGGCGGGCACCGTGCGCACCGTCTCCACCGTGACCGGGATGTACGACAAGGGCTCGGGTGCGCTGGTGGCCAGCGAGAACGTGGCCGTGGACGCGGCGACCGGGGAGAGGCTCATAACGTCCCGGAGCGGCCTGTTCATCCGCGGCGAGGGCGGGTTCGGCGGCGACCGAGGCCCGAGCGACGGCTGGCAGCGGCCCGACCGCGAGCCCGATCACCGGGTGGTCCAGCCGACCCGGCCGGAACAGGCGCTGCTGTACCGGCTGTCCGGCGACAGGAACCCGCTGCACGCCGACCCGAAGTTCGCGGCCCGGGGCGGGTTCAGCCGGCCGATCCTGCACGGCCTGTGCACCTACGGGGTGACCGGCCGGGCGCTGCTGCACGCCGTGTGCGGGTCGGATCCGGCCAGGTTCCGGTCGATGTACGGCAGGTTCAGCCGCCCGGTCCTGCCCGGTGACACGCTGGTCGTGTCGATCTGGCTCCCGCAGGACGCCAGTACTGACCAGCCCGGTGGAACCGCCCTGTTCCAGACGGCCACCGAGGACGGGCAAGTCGTCATCGACCGCGGCCGCCTGCAGTTCCTGGCGCCCGGAGCCACGGAGGCGTGATGGCGTCTGCGGCCGCGGCGATTGCGGGTATCCACGAGTTCCCCAAGCGCTCGGCCGGCGGCCTGAGCGCGCTGCAGATCAAGGCCGAATGCGCGGCGCGTGCGCTGGAGGACGCGGGCCTGAGCTGGGGAGACGTCGATGCCGTCTACGACGCCGGCGAGGCGGGCCGGATGCAGGGCCTCACGATCGCCGAGTACTTCGGCATCACCCCGCGGGTCGTCGACACCACCGCCGTCGGCGGCAGCTCCTACGAGTTTCACGCGGCGCACGCGGCATCCGCCATCGCCGAGGGCAAGGCGAACGTCGCCCTGCTCACCTACGGATCGACGGCCCACAGCCAGGCGCGCGCGATCGGCACCGGCGGGCGGGCCGCTCCCGACCCGCAGCCGGCCGGCAATATGGAACGCCCCTTCGGCCTGACCCTGGTCGGCAACTACGCGATGGTGGCGCGGCGCCACATGGCCGAGCACGGCACCACCCCCGAGCAGCTGGCCGAGATCGCGGTCACCACCCGCAGGCACGCGATGCGCAATCCGCAGGCCGTCGCCGGGCTGGCCGATATCGGCTTCCGGGACGTCCGCGAGATCACCGTCGATGACGTGCTGGGCTCGCGGCTGATCGCCGACCCGCTGCACCTGCTGGAGTGCTGCATCGTCTCCGACGGCGGGGGGGCGGTCGTGATCGTGTCGCCCGCCGTGGCGGCCGGCATCGCCAAGCCGCCGGCCTGGATCCTCGGCACCGGCGAGGCGGTCGGGTACCCGGCCGGTGGCGCCGACCTCACCACGACCGCCGCGATCCGGTCCGGGAGGGAGGCGTTCGGCCAGGCCGGAATCCGCCCCGACGAGATCGACGTCGCGATGATCTACGACTCGTTCACGATCACGGTCCTGGCCATCCTGGAGGACCTGGGCTTCGCCAAGAAGGGCGAGGGCGGGCCGTTCGCGGCGGGCGGCCGACTGGCCTTTGACCGCCCCGGCGGTCCCGCGCTCAACACCGACGGCGGGGGCCTGTCGTCCAACCACCCCGGCATGCGCGGCATCTTCCTGCTCATCGAGGCCACCCGGCAGCTGCGCGGGGAGTCGACCGCCCAGGTGCCCGGCGCCCGCCTGGCCGTCGCGCACGGTAACGGCGGGCAGCTCGCCACGCGGCACGCGGCCGGCACGATCGTGCTGGGCCGGGGGTGAACGGCGATGCCTGAGCGCCCGCTGCCGCTGTTCCCCGAGCCTGACACCGAGCCGTTCTGGGCGGCGACCGCCGACCACCGGCTGACCTACCAGGTCTGCACGCACTGCGGCCAGGTTGTCTTCCACCCTCGCCGGCACTGCACCGGCTGCACCGAGGGTGAGCCGGAGTGGCGGGACTCGGCCGGCCGCGGCACGGTGTACACGTTCACGGTGATCCGCCAGCACGGGCAGCCCTTCTTCGCCGGCCGCGTTCCGTACGTGGTCGGCCTGATCGACCTGGACGAGGGCTTCCGGATGCTCGCGGAGATCGAGGCTGACCCCGAGTCGGTGCACGTGAATCAGCGCGTCGTCGTGGGCTGGGAGGATCACGCCGAGCTCAGCGTTCCGGTATTCAGCCCCGACCCGCTGGCCGGGCCCGACTGAGCCCGCGGCCGACTTCGGCCCGCTGGCCGGGCCCGGCCTGACTCGCGCCGGATCGGGATTCCATTCGCCCGCCATCGGCGGGTGCCCTTTGTCCGCCATCGCTACACGCGGGCCGGCTTCTTGCATAATCGCGGCCATACTCGCCGCTGAATGGTCGGCGTGCGGCATTAATTTCATATCCTGGTTGCTCGGACACGCATATCGCGGCCAATCAACCACGATCGTGGCGGGCCTTAGGGATTGCGTGTGAGAGGCGCGAGAAGGGGCCGGCCCGGCGGGTCGGCTCCTTCTCGCGCGGGGTCAGGTCAGGCAGCTCGCGCGGCGCTCTCGCCGGCCGCACGAGTCTCGGTGATCACCAGCCGGTGCACCACGTTCTCCGTGGTGACCTCGTGCGCGGTCAGGTCTGCCAGGGCGATCACGCCGAGAGCGATGGCGTCAGCGAACACCAGCCAGGTCAGGACGGTTCCGGAGAACACCAGGGCCGCGACCAGGGACCACAGCCCCACGAGTCCCAGGATGCTGTGGCCGATCTTCTGCCCGGTCGCGCGGGCGGCCACCGCGCTGCCGAAGGCCAGCACGGTCAGGCCGGTCGAAACACCGAACCCGATCCAGCCGGCCACGGACGCCGTGAACGCCATGGCCGCGACGGCCAGGAATGCCCCGCCGACCACGAACAGATTGTCCAGCACGAACCGAGGACTGAGCTTCATGACGAGCACCTCCTTGACGCCACCACGGTGTGGCGCCAGCCGATTTCTACGGCGGGTCGATGCGAGCACTCCTCACAGGCCCGTACCGGCTCGTCGGGCTCTCCACTGTGGATTTCTGAAAGCCTTTTTTTTCAACACAAAGGATGTCATCCGCATGCCCGGCGGCAATGTCTGGTAGATCACATTCTCCGAGTTCTGGCGGTCAGCTCAGCAGCCGTCGGAGGAGCTCGTCGATGGCGTCGGCGCCTGCCTGCATCGCGGCGGCCGGATCGTCCGACCGGGCGACGAGCAGCGCGACCTCGTTGACCGAGGCGAGCAGGACGTGGGCCAGCGTGCCGACCAGGTCGGGCCGCAGGCTCCCCTCCTCGGCCGCGGCCTGCAGCGCCGCCCTGATCAGGCCGAGCGCGTGGCGTTCCTCCATCGCCCGCCACCGCTCCCAGCCGAGCACCGACGGGGCGTCGATCAGCAGGATCCGCTGCACCACCGGATCGCCCGCGATCCGGATCCAGGCCAGGCATCCCGCGCGCAGCGCTGCGCCCGGCCCGGCCGCGCCCTCAGCGGCCGCGATCGTCTCACTGCCCACCCTCGCCTCGACGTCCTCGAGTACGGCCTCGAACAGGGCCTCCTTGCCCGCGAAGTGGTGATACAGCGACCCGCGGCTGATGCCCGCTTCCCGCAGCACCGCCTCGATCGAGGTGTCATCGTAGCCGCGGGAGGCGAACAGGCTGGTGCCGATCGCGATCAGCTGAGCCCGCGTCGCCTCCCCGCGGGCGACGTTCTTGTTCGGTCTGTCCATCACGGCTCCTGGCCCCGATTACCTGAATGTTACCTTGACAAACCGACTGTCGGTTTGTTCATATAGACCGACAGTCAGTCTACAAAGCTTACCCGCGGAAGGAAGGCGAGCACGATGCACCTGCAGGAGCTCGACGCGCACCGGCGCGTCATCCGGACCCGCTCCGGAGAGATCAGCTACATCGACATCGGAACGGGCCCGGTCGCGCTCTTCGTCCACGGCATCGCCACCAGCGCCTTTCTGTGGCGCAACGTCATCGAAGCGCTGACCACGCAGCGTCGCTGCATCGCACTCGACCTGCCGCTGCATGGCCAGACTCCGGTGACCGCCGAGCAGGACCTGTCCGTCGCCGCGATGGCGTCGGTCCTTGACGACTTCTGCGACGCGCTCGGGCTCGCCACCATCGACCTGGTCGCCAACGACACCGGCGGCGCCATCGCCCAGATCTTCGCCGCTCGCAACCCGCAGCGGCTGGCGACGCTCACCCTCACCAACTGCGACACCAGCGAGAACCTGCCGCCCGATGCCTTCAAGCCGGTGGTGGAGCTCGCGATCGCTGGCACCCTCGCGCCGACCTCGGTCGCGCTGCTCAAGGACCTCAGTGCGGCCCGTGACGTCGCGTTCGGCACCGCTTACGAGCACCCGGAACGAGTGGATCCCGAGGTGGTCCGCGCTTACCTCGAGCCCTGTTTCGGCACCCTGGAACGTGCCCGCCAGTTCGAGAGGCTGCTGATAGCACTCGACCCCGGCGACCTGAAGGCGGTCGAGCCGCAGCTCAGGACGCTCACGGTGCCCACCCTCGTGGTCTGGGGGACCGGCGACGTGAACTTCGACGTCTCCTGGGCCTACTGGCTGCAGGACACCATCCCGGGCGTGACCCGCGTGGTCACGGTGGACGGCGCCAGGCTTTTCTTCCCCGAGGAGCGAGCCGCGGAACTCGTCGCCCCGCTTGAGCAGCACTGGGCCTCAGTACCCGCCAGCCTGAGCAGCACAAGCCCAGACCGCCGCGGGGCCTGAGCGCCGCGGGGCCTGAGCGCCGCGGGGCCTGAGCGCCGCGGGGCCTGAGCGCCCAGGGCCTGAGCGCGGCGGGGCCTGAGCGCCGCGGGGCCTGAGCGCCGCGGGGCCTGGTCAGCCGGGCGGCCGCAGCCGACGGCGGAGGCCCGGCACGTCGGCGAGCGGCCCGAGGTGGCGCAGCTTGTCTGGGTTGATCACCGAACGGACGGCCTGCACCTGCCCGTCGGCGATGTCCAGGACCAGAACACTGATGAGGCCTCCGCCCGGGTCCAGGAACAACGCTCCCGCCTGCCCGTTGACCTCGGCGGGCCGGATCACCAGCCCGAGCCGGCGGGCCTGCTGGGCCAGGCCCAGCAGGAGCTCGGGCGCGGCCAGGACGGGGGCGTCCCGCCGCTGTCACCGTAGACCACGACGTCCGCGGCCAGCATTGCCACCAGGCCGTCCATGTCGCCGTCGCCGACGGCGCCGAAGAACCGGGCGGCCAGTTCCTCGCGCTTGTCGCGGGAGGCCTCGAAGCGGGGCTTGTGCTCGCCGACGTGGCGCCGGGCCCGCGTGGCCAGCTGACGGCAGTTGTCCTCGCTCTTGCCGACGATGCGCGCGATCTCGTCGTAGCCGTAGCTGAACACGTCGTGCAGGAGGAAGACCGCTCGCTCCACCGGCGACAGCCGCTCCAGCAGGAGCAGGAACGCCATGGACAGCGAGTCGGCCTGCTCGGCCAGGCGGGCCGGGTCGGGGCCTGTGGCGCCGGTCAGAGGATCGTCGGTCAGCAGTGGCTCCGGCAGCCACTCGCCCGAGTATGCCTCGCGGCGGACCCGCGCGGAGCGCAGGTAGTCGATGCACAGCCGGGTGGTAATCGAGGAGAGGTAGGCCTTCGGCGAGTCGATCCCGGCCTTCCCCGCCTCCCCGGACTGCGCACGGTGGTAGCGCAAGAATGCCTCCTGGACGACGTCCTCGGCCTCGCTGGCCCGGCCGAGCATCCGGTAGGCGATCGAGAACATGAGCGGCCGGAGCTGCTCGTAGGCCTCGGCTGCAGTCATGCTCTGTCTCCCGCGGCCGGACAAAACGTATAAACCCGCCGATCCTGCCTCATGCCAGGCCCTCCGGGTGGTCTTTGTGTGCGGAAATGGCTGTTCCCGCAACCACTTCCGCACACGCTTGAGACGGGGACTGTCGCAAAACGGGCCTACCGGGCGCGCGGCAGGCCCGGCTGCTGTGCACAGCCCGCACATCGCCGACTGTCCGGCCTGACGCCCCAGCACCACGCCCGCGACCAGCGCGGATATCGCGGTCAACGATCAAGGCGCTTTTAGGCCCTCCGGCTCCTTCAACGCCTTTCTCCCGCTCGCTTCCGGAGCACCTTGCCGCGGCCGTCCAGCTCATGTCATCCCGCCCTTCCGCTGGCTATGCGCCCCGGCGCGCCGGCTCGGCGTCGTCGAGCCCGCGGGAGAAGCCCTCGCGCCAGCTCGGCCACGCGGGCTGCCAGCCGAGCTCCCGCTTCGCCTTGGCGTTGGACGAGCCGCGGATCTGCGTCATCATCGAGACGCCCACCTCGCCCGCGGCCAGGCGGCCGAGCCAGGCCGGCACCCGGCGCGGCGGCTTCGCGCCCACCGCCTGGGCCACGTACGGCAGCCACTCCGCCACGCTAGCTGGATCGTCGTCGACGACGTTGTAGACGCCGGGCGCTCCCTGTTCCAGCGCGGCGGCCGTCGCGGCCGCGGCGTCGCGGATATGCAGGAACGACCAGACCCCGGCCCCATCGCCGATGATCGGCACCCGCCGATTCCTGATCAGGCCGACGAAATCGTCGGAGGCGCCCGGCCCGTAGAACGAGCCGTACCTCAGCACGATCCCCTGCATCGGCGCGGCCGCCAGGACGACCCGCTCCAGGTGACGGATCGCGGCGAGCGACTCGCGCTGCATGGCAGGCGGGCTCGGGTCGAGCGGGTCGTCCTCCGTCTTCACCGGGCCGCCCTCGCGGATGTTCGTCCAGCCGGTGTAGCTCTGCGCGATGAAGCGCCGGACGCCCGCGGCGGCGGCGGCCGCCAGCAGGTGGTCAGTTCCCTGCGTGCGCAGCTGGTTGGTGGCCGCGAACATCTTGTCGAAGCGGCGCAAGCTGAAGACTCCCGCCAGTGAAGTCATCTGGTGGATGACCACCTCGGGCTCGGCCCGCGCGAGCGCCTCGCCGACGGCCATGGCGTCCAGCCCGTCGACCACCGCCGGCTCGGCGCCCAGCTCGCGCAACATCGCGGCCTTACCAGGACTCCTGGTCGACGCCGTGACCTGGTGCCCCTGCACCGCCAGCCGTGGCAGTAGCTGCCGGCCGATCGCGCCGGCCGCCCCGGCGACGAAGACCTTCATCGTGCATCCCTCCTGACTGTGCCGGTCTTACCGGACTGGCCGGTCCCATCCGGGCCGGCTGCCCTCTCAGACGAGATGCGGCCCGGGCCCGTGACACCCGGGTCCGCGCGGGATCGCGACCGGCCACACTTGACTGGTCAGGCAGGACTGACCACACGCCCGGGCCGCGGACGCACGGTCGCGCCGGACGGCCCGATACGGCCTCGGGCGGGCTGGGCTAAAATTGCGGCTCGTGACGGCGCCGTACCGAACGCGCGCAGGCCGCCGTCTGTGGCGCCGCATTCTCCTGCTCGTCACCCTCGCGGTCCTGCTGGCCGCGCTGTTCACAGTCGGCCCGCCGAGCCCGCCGGCCACTCTGGCTCCCGCTCCGGTCCTGTCCCGGTTCGAGCGCGCGGGCAACGTCACCCTGGCCCGCGACTGCGGCTACAGCGCTCCGCTGCCGGCCAACCCCCGCCGCAGTCTCTGGCTGTTCTGCGATACGCCGGTCTGGGTCCGCCAGACCGCCAGTGGCCACGTCACCTGGGCGCTCAAGCGGTTCATCCCCGGCTCGACCGCTGCCGTGGGCCGGGCCGTGGTCGGCTCGAGCCCGGCTTACCGGGTGCCTGGCCAGCTCGGCGAGGTGGGCTCGCCCGCCCCGAATGCGTCGGGCGCGGGAGCCAGGCCGGCGGCCGGCGGCGCACCCGCGCCTGGTGGCGGGCCTGCGCGGGGTAGCGGGCCTGCCTCGGGCGGGCCCGCGCCCTTCCTTCCGGCGCCCGCGGGGCTCGTCACATCGGCTGGCCTGCCGTGTGGCTCCGGCGGCGGCAGTTACGCCGCCTCGTGGGCCAGCGGCATCACCCGGATTCCGGCCGCGCCGGACCTGCTGATTGCCTTCAACAACTACTGCGTGCTGGGCGGAGCCGGGGGCCTTGTGCCCGAGGGCTTCGGCCTGGCCGAGTATGACCCGGCCACGGGCACGCTGAGCAATGACGTGACCGTGTTTTCCGGGATGAAGCCCGGCAGCGTCGCCGCGAAGCTGCTGGGCTCCCCGGTCTTCTCCGGCGGCTACCTGTACCTGTTCGGGCCCACCTGCACGGCGCTCGCACACGGCGGGTGCGCCACCGGGACACTGTTCGAGGCGCGGGTGCCCGCCAACCCGCTGGCCTGGACCGACCCGCTGAGCTACCAGTGGCAAAGCCGCGGCACCTTCGGCTCCTGGACCCCGGATGCCGCCGCGGCGACGTCCATCATCACGGGGGCCAGACCCTCGGCGGTGAGCGTGGCCGACTTCCCGGCCGCAGGACGCCACTTCGTCCTGGTCGAGCAGACGGATATCAGCGGCGCGTTCACCGTGTACGAGTCGCAGGCGCCCGCCGGCACCTGGAAGTGGATCACGTCCGGGCGCGTGCCGTGCCGGCTGGGCGCCGGCTACCTGAACTTCTGCCGCGCGATCATCGCGCATCCAGAGCTCAGCACCTCGACTCAGCTGGTCCTGTCGTACTTCGATCCGGCCGCCGGCGCTCGCGGTCACGTGATGGTGGCGGGGTTCCACTGGTAGCCGGTCACAGCGCTGTTCTGGTCACGGCACCGTTCTAGTCACAGCACGGGGGAGCAGTCGGGCGACTCAAGCTCGGCCGCGTCGCCCTCCACAGCGATCTGCGCGGCGGCGGGCCGCCTCCGCCGGGCGGACAGGCCGCCGAGCGCGATCGCCACGCCGAACGCGGAGATGCCGGTGATGACCTCGAGCGCAGGGCGGTAGGCGGGCAGGGCCTGCGACGTGACGACGCGGTTGGCCCCGCCCGCGTCGACGACCGCGGTGACGATGGCGAGCACTATCGCCCCGCCCACCTGGAACGAGGTCTGCAGGATGCCCGACGCCAGGCCCTGCTCCTGGTCGGCTACGCCGGCGGTCGCCTGGATGTTCAGCGAGGAGAACCCGAGCCCGAACGCGGCGCCGATCAGCAGGACCGCGGGCAGGATCACCGCCGGGTAGTCGGGAGCTGGCCCGATGCGGAGGAACCACGCGTAGCCAGCGGCCAGGCAGACGAAGGCGATCGCGATGATCCGCGGGGGCCCGAACCGGTCCAGCACCGGCCCCATCCTGGTTGATGCGGCGGCGACGAGCACGCCTGCGGGCAGGAACGCCAGCGCGGTCGCCAGCGCCGACCAGCCCGCCATGATCTGCAGGTACTGCGTCACCAGGAACTGGAAGGCCACGTACGAGCCGAACAGAACCATCGCCGCGAGATTGGCGCGGGTCAGCGCCGCCGAGCGGAAGATGCCCAGCCGGACCAGCGGATCGGGGCTGCGCTGCTCGATGACCACGAACGTTACGAGAAGGACGGCGACCGCGGCGAACGAGCCGAGAGTCCGCGCCGAGGCCCAGCCGGCCTGCGGGGCGCCCACGACCGCGTAGACCAGCAGCAGCATCGCCCCGGTCACCGTGGCGGCCCCGGGCAGGTCGAAGCGCCGGCCGCGGCGATCCGGCCGCGTGGCGCGCGGGATGAGCCGCGCCGCGGCGACGAGCACCACGGCCGCCACCGGGGCGGGCAGCAGCAGCGTCCACCGCCAGTTGACCTCCGTAAGCAGCCCGGACAGGACGAGGCCGAGCGAGAACCCGCCGGCGCCGAAGGCCGAGTAGATGCTGAGCGCCCGGTTCCTGGCCGGTCCCTCGGTAAACGTCGTGGTGATGATGGACAGGCCGGCCGGCGCGGTGAACGCCGCGGCCATCCCCTTGATCAGGCGCGCGGTGATGAGCAGGCCGCCGCTGCTGACCAGGCCGCCGAGCAGCGAGGCCACCGCGAAGACGGCGAGGGCCGCCAGGAAGACCCGGCGGCGTCCGAGCAGATCGGCTGCGCGCCCGCCGAGGAGCAGCAGCCCGCCGTAGCCCAGCACATACCCGCTGACGACCCACTGCAGCGAGGATGTGGAAAGCCCGAGATCGGCGCGGATGGACGGCAGGGCGACTCCCACCATGGAGACGTCCAGGGCGTCCAGGAACAGGGCGCCGCACAAGACCACCAGAATGCCCCAGAGGCGTGGGTTCCAGCGGTACTCAGCGGCAGGAGCGATTGTCGTTGCGGTCATGATCGCAACTGTATGCATGTACAAGCACTATGTGCAAAGTAATTTAATGCGTTTGCATCTAGCTTCGGCCCAGCGCTACACTTCCCTCATGACGCCACGGCAGGCGGGCGCGGACCTGGCCGAGGCCGGTGCTGGGCTGGCCGGTGCCGCCGAGGCCGGCGCTGGGCTGGCCGGTGCCGCCGAGGCCGGCGCTGGGCTGGCCGGTGCCGCCGAGGCCGGCGCTGGGCTGGCCGAGGCCGGCGGGCCGCCGCTCGTGAGCGCGTGGCGATCGCTCGCCGCTCGCCACGCCGCGGTCTCTGCCGCCCTCGAGCGCGAGCTGGGCGAGCGGCACGGGCTCGGCGTCAGCGAATTCGAGGTGCTGGAGCGGCTAGCCGAGAACGAGCAGCACAAGTTCCGAGTTCAGGAACTGGCCGAGTCCGTGCACCTGAGCCAGAGCACCCTGTCCCGCCTGATCGGCCGGCTCGAGCAGCATGGCCTGGTCCAGCGGTCCATGTGTGACTTGGACCGCCGCGGCATCGACGTGTGCCTGACCGACGCCGGGCGGCAGCGCCATTCCGAGGCTCTGCCCACCCACCGCGCCGTCCTCGCCGCGATGATGCCCGCCGCCAGCGCATCCTGACCCCGCCCCTCAGCATGATCACGATAGCGGGGACGCCTGTCAGGCCTATTCGCTGACGGACGTCCCCGCTCATCTGGATGGGGTCAGAACGCTTCCTCGGCCGGCTCCAGGGCCGAGTTGGCCGGCTGCGGGGCTCGGTCGGCGGGCCGCGGGGCACGGTCACGGATGATCAGCAGGACGATCAGGAGCGCGAGGACGTCGAACACCACCGCGAGCGTGAAGGCACTGGACATCCCGTGCACGATGGCCTGGTGCTGCTGGGCCAGCCGGGTGAGGTGTGCCACCGGGTGCCGGGCCGAGTTCTTGGTGGCGGTGCTGTACGCGGTGACCAGTATCGCCAGCCCCAGTGACCCGCCGATCTGCTGGGTCACGTTGACCATGCTGGACGCGGCTCCTGAGTCCTGCGGCCGCACGCCTGCCAGCGAGGCCATGGTCAGCGGCACGAAGACCACCCCCATCCCGCCGCCGATCAGCAGCATCGGGCCGAGCACCCCGGACAGGTAGTCGGTAGCCGGGGAGATGCGGGACAGCCATGCCATCCCGGCCACCACCGGCAGCAGGCCGGCGATCATGAGCGGCCTGGCGCCGAACCGGCCCAGCAGCCGCGGCGACAGGCGCGACACGCCGAACAGCGCGGCGGTCATCGGCAGGAACGAGACCCCCGCCTGCAGTGGGCTGAATCCCAGGATGTTCTGCACGAACTGGGTGAGGAAGAAGAACATCCCGAACATGCCGGCCACGATCAGCAGCCTGCTGACGAAGGAGCCGGAGCGGCCCCGGTCGGCGAACAGGGGCAGCGGGGTGATCGGCTGCCGGGCGCGGGCCTCGTTGAGCACGAACAGGAGCAGCAGCGCGGCCGCGGCCCCGAACGCCCCCAGGGCCATGCGGTTGCTCCAGCCGTCCGACGCGGCGCGGATGAACCCGTACACCAGGGAGGTCATGCCCGCGGTCGAGGTGACCGCGCCGGTGATGTCGAACCGCCCGGGCTGGCGCTGCGATTCCGGGAGGAACAGCGGCGCGGTCAGGGCCACGGCGATGCCGATCGGCACATTGACGAACAGGACCCAGCGCCAGGAGACCCACTCGGTGATCACGCCGCCGAGCACCAGGCCGAGCGAGCCGCCGCCCATCGCGACGGCCGTGTAAAGGCTGAGCGCGCGGGTGCGCTCCCGGCCCTCGGAGAAGCTGGCCGTGATCAGCGCCAGCACGGCGGGCGAGGCGATCGCGCCGCCGACGCCCTGGATCGCGCGGGCGGCGAGCAGCCACGCAGCCGACGTCGCCAGGCCTCCGGCCAGGGACGCGGCGGTGAACAGAGCGATGCCCGTGATGAAGACCCGCCTCCGGCCGAGGATGTCACCGGCCCGCCCGCCCAGCAGCAGCAGGCCGCCGAACGTCAGCGTGTAGGAGTTCAGCACCCAGGACAGGCTGGGCTCGGAGAAGTGAAGGCCGCGTGCGATGCTCGGCAGGGCGATGTTTACGACGGTCATGTCGAGGATGATCATGAGCTGGGCGCCGAGCACGAGGGCCAGGGCGATGCCGCGGCGGTCAGGTCGTCGCGCGGTGCGCTGGCGGCCTGCCGTGGTCGTGATCGGCGCTATCGACGAAGTCGACATGAATGCCTTTCTGGAGAGAAGTTGCGGGCGGGCCCGTCCCGCGGGGAATGTCCCCCGGCCTGGCCTGCGTTGGCTACCATGTAAGTGGAGGCAACCTCCGATAACTATACGGAGGTGCCCTCCGGTTTGCAACTCGAATTCAGGTGAGGGCTGATGAGCAGGACCGGTGGGCCGGCACCGGCGGTCGCCGGGGAGCCGCGTGCGATGCGCGCCGACGCGCAGCGCAACTACGAGCGGCTGCTGAGCGCGGCCATGGCCGCGTTCACCGAGCACGGCGCCGACGACGCGTCGCTCGAGGAGATCGCCCGGCGGGCCGGCGTCGGGATCGGCACGCTCTACCGACATTTCCCGACCCGCCAGGCGCTGCTGGAGGCCGTCTACCGCGATCAGGTCGACGCGCTCCGCGCCAGAGCGGGCGAACTGGTCGGATCTGACGCGCCCGGCGAGGCGCTGGCGGCCTGGCTTCGGGCCCTGGTGGCGTTCAGCAGCACTAAGCACAGCCTGACCTCGGCGCTGCTGGCCACCCTCGGCAAGAATTCTGACCTGCTGTCATCATGCAGCACAGTGATCTGCGACGCGGCGGACACCCTGCTCAAGCGCGCGCAGCAGGCCGGGGTGGTGCGCGAGGACGCCGACGCCAGGGACCTGATCAGGCTGGTGCACGCGGTCAACATCGCAACGCAGCACGCGCCCCGCGACCCCGGCCAGACCGACCGGCTGCTCGGGCTGGTCCTGGACGGCCTGCGTCCCCAGCCGCCCGCTGCGAGCTGACCCGATGCGCCACCCCCGCCCGGGATCGCGGATTCCGTGGCCGGCTTACCAGGCGACGCGGCCGAGGGCGGGATTCAGGACCACGGCGCGGCCGGCCGGCTCGATGACGGCGGGCAGGTCCTCGGCCGGGACCGGCTGGCCGAAGACCAGGTCCGCGGGTATGTGACCGGCCCAGACCGGCCAGGAAAGATCGGGCTGCGGGTCGATCGTCGATCCGCTGCGGGCCTTGACCGAGGCCTTCTCGATCGGGACCTGCCACAGGCCGGTATCGCGCAGTTCGTCGAGGACGGGCTGGCGGACCTGCTCCCACCGTCCCGGCGCGATGTGCTCGACCAGCGCCCACAGCCCGATGATCACGTCGTCGGGCTCGGTGACCTCGGTCGCGTCGCCGTGCACGGTGACGCTGCGGTAGTTCACCGAATGGGTGCGGGCCGACCGGCCCAGAACCAGCCCGTCGAACAGGGTGGCGGTGACGCAGACGGGGCTGGCCCGGCGCATGTCGCGGAACAGCCCCGCTGCCGCTGAGCCGTGCAGGACCAGCCTGTCGCCCAGGCGGCCATGCACCATCGGCAGAACCACCGGGCGCCCGCGCCGCACCGTGGCCACGTGACAGAACGGCGCCGAGTCCAGAACCGCGTGCACGGCCGCGGTGTCGTAACGGGCCCGGTCCGGCTTGCGGCGCACCCGAGCGATATTCCGGGCGATATTTCGCGGGAACGGGGACGGCTGATCCGAACCCGGAGCCGCCGAGCCGGCCGGAAGGGCGCTCACGGCCGTGTTCTCAGGGCCGCGGCGCTGACCTCCGCTCGGGGGGCGAGCATCTCCTCGAGGAGGCGCTTCACCCGCGGCCATTCCGGTGCCGTGATCGAGTAGCGGGCCGAGTCCCGCGGGAGGCAGTCGGTGGCCAGCCGGTGCGCCCGCAGGATCCCCTCGAACTGCGCTCCGATCCGTTCCATCGCACGGCGCGAACGCTCGTTGCGCGCGTCCGCGTGCAGGCATACGGACTTCACCTCCCAGACCTCGAAGGCGTGGCCGAGCATGAGTCGTTTCATCTCGGTGTTCGCCGCGGTGCGGATCGCGGAGCGAGCGAGCCAGGTGGACCCGATCTCGCAGACGTCGGGCGCAGCGATCCCGTACCGGGGGTGGCCTTGGGGCCACGGCCACCACACCAGATCCCAGAACCTGGTTGAGCCGATGACCGCGCCGTCGGCACGTCGGAGTACCGCGAATGGCACGGCCGTGCCGGCGTCGCGCTGGGCCAGCGCAGCCTCGATGTACTCCGCGGCGGCGGCTTCGCCCTGCGGCACGGGGCTCAACTGGTAGAGGGCGGGGTCACCGCTGGCCGCCTCGGCCAGGCCGGCGGCGTGCCGTTGCTGCAGTGGCTCGAGCCGGACGTGCCGCCCGTCAAGGCGAGGGAGCAGCGTGGACATCGCTAGGGCCTCCGTTCGGGGGAGCGGCAGAGCGCTTGACGGCATCTGCGCTTGACGGCAACTACGTTACAGAACATAATTCATTTATGCTGATACAATATCGGCCTACCGGACGGAACGCCAGCGAGATTGCCCGTGACGTGGAGACTGCGGTGCGCGAAGGCCGGATCGCGGCCGGCGTGGCGCTGCCCCCGGTGCGGGGGCTGGCCGCCGCGCTCGGCCTGAGCCCGGTCACGGTGGCCGCCGCCTACCGTGAGCTGCGCGAGAAGGGGATCGCCCGCGGGAACGGCCGGGCCGGGACCCACATCACCGCGGCACCGCCCATCGGACCCAGGCCGCCGCTCGCAGTGCCTGACGGAGTGCGCGACCTGATGGTCGGCAGCCCCGATCCGGCGTTGCTGCCGCGGCTCCCCTCGGTGACGCCCCCGCCCCGGCTCTACGGCGATCCCCCGGTCACCCCCCGGCTGGGGCGCGTGGCGGCCGAGCGGTTCCGGTCGGACGGCATCGACCCGGCTCACCTGGCCGTCGTCGGCGGGGCGCTCGACGGCGTGGAGCGGGTGCTCGGGGCGTGGCTGCGCCAGGGCGACCGGGTCGCCGTGGAAGACCCCGGGTATCCGCCCGCGGCGGACCTGCTGGGGGCGATGGACCTGCGGGCCGCGCCCATGCCGATGGACGAGTTCGGCGTGCTGCCCGATGCGCTGCGGGGGGCGCTCGCCCGCGGCTGCCAGGCGGTGCTGCTCACGCCGCGAGCGCAGGCCCCGACCGGCGCGGCGTGGGACCGGGCCCGGGCCCGGGAGCTTGCCGAGGTGCTCGCCAGCCGGCCAGACGTCCTCGTGATCGAGGACGACCACGCGGGGCCGGTCTCCGGAGCCACCGCGTATAGCGTCGTCGGCGGGGCCCAGCGGTGGGCGACTATTCGTTCGGCATCTAAATCACTCGGGCCTGACCTCAGGCTCGCCGTGCTGGCCGGCGACGCCGTCACCGTGTCCCGGGTTGAGGGACGCCAGGCGCTCGGCACCGGCTGGGTGAGCTTCCTGCTGCAGGAGACCGTGGCCGAGCTGTGGCAAGACGCAGCGGTCGGGCGCCTGCTGGAACGGGCCGCCACCGCCTACGCCGAACGGCGCGGCTACCTGCTCGACGCGCTGGCCCGTCGCGGCATCCCGGCCACGGGACGATCTGGCCTGGCGGTCTGGGTTCCGGTGGCCGACGAGCCTGGCACGACCACGGCCCTGCTGCGGCGCGGCTGGGCGGTGGCGCCCGGCGAGCGCTTCCGGATCGCCAGCCCGCCCGCTATCCGCATCGGTACCGGCACGCTGACCAGCGACGAGGCATCTAGGCTCGCGGCCGACATCGCCGACGGCCTGACGTCCAGGCCCCGCCGCAGCGATTGATCTCGCATCACGGTCTGCACTAGCCCGAACAGCAGCGCGGGCCGGCCCATTTGTGTGGGCCGGCCCGTGCTGCGGGGTGCTGGTGTCAGGCGGCGATGGCCGCGGGGGTGGTGGCGGGCTCGA
>WNFJ01496049.1_pt1 | contig 50922 bp, 49 predicted proteins | sample 5400461 | NCBI WGS metagenome assembly WNFJ01 (sample SAMN13153349, study PRJNA577476) | soil metagenome | isolation source: 115 cm saprolite on Douglas fir-dominated hillslope | place: USA:California | collected 2013-09-17
GGGCCCTGGAACGGCCGCGACGCCTATGTGTGCGGGTCCACGCCAATGGTCACGGCAACGGTCGAGCGGCTCGGCTCGCTCGGCGTCCCGCGCAGCCAGATCCATGTCGAGGACTTCGGTTGGAGCCAGCAATGACCCCCACCTTCAGCAGCGGTGACCGGCTGACTCCCGACCAGGTCGAGTCGATCAGCTTCGAGCACACGCGCCTCGGCCGTCGCGGGCTTGATGAGGAGCAGGTGCGCAGTTTCTGCGCGCATGTGCAGCGGGAGCTGATCCAGCTGCTCAACGAGAAGGCCGCACTCTACGAAGAGGTGCAGCGGCTACGCAGGAGGATAAGGTACCCGCCCGGCGAGAATGGTGGCATCGGAGGCGCTCAGCCCGAGGACGCGCACATACTCGCGGTACGCGTGCTCTCCAAGGCGCAGACGACCGCCGACCGCTATGTGGCGGACGCGCAGCGGTACAGCCGTCAACTCGCCGAGGATGCCAGGCGGCACCGGGATCAGATCCTTGCCGAGGCCAGGTCACACGCGACGCTGGTGCTTGAGGAGGCGGACGTGAGCGCCACCCGGGCCGCCACGGTGGCCGCCGCATCCCCAGCGCCGCTCACCCAGGCCGAGCGCCAGGGCGTTGAGGCCGAGCTGGCCTACCTGCGCACGTTCAGCGAGGTCTACCGCACCCATCTGCGTGCCTACCTCGAGGCACTGCTGCGCAGCGTCGACGAGTGGGAGGGCACGGAGAGATCATCGATCGCCAGCGTGCGCGGCGAACTGCCACGGACGCCGTGACGGCCCGCCGCACATGAACGCCGGGCACCTGCGTTGCCCGGTCAACTCTCATCGGGTACAGGTGCCACCGCAGGGAGGAACACGTCGGAGTGGATGTCCCGTAGCGACATCCCGGCGAGGAAAAGCGCGCGGCGGGCACTGAGTACAGCCGCCCGGCCACCGCAAAGGTAGGCGCGCGTGGCCGTCGGTCCGGTGAACCGGCCAAGCTCGGCCGCCGCCGCGGCAGCCAGGTTCGTGCCACCTGACCCGACGCAGCGCCGGTACCGCACGATCGGGTGGGCCGCGGCCAGTTCGCGCAGCTCACGGTCCAGGTATAGCCCGGAGGGCTGCGCCGCTGCGTGCAGGATCACGATCGGCCCGGCATGCCCGGACGCGAGCGCGTCACGGGCGATCGCGGTGAGCGGTGCGATCCCGGTATCCGACCCGGCGAACAGCAGCGCGCGCCCCGGTTCACCCCGCACGTAAAAGCATTCGCCCGCCGGGCCGCGGACCCCGAGCCGGGCGCCCGGCCGCGCGCGGGTGAGCCATCCGCTCATCGCGCCCTGCGGGCGCACCCTGACGTGCAGTTCCACGCCGTCCCTTGCTGCCTCGGCGGGAAGGTTGGCGACCGAGAAGGCGCGGGCGAGGCCGTCAGCGCGGCGCAGCATCACATGCTGCCCTGCCTGGAAGTCCAGCCGCTCGTCCAGCCGGATCCGCACCCGCAGCACGCCAGGCGCGATCGCCGCCGCCGATCGCAGGACGCCAGGGACGACGAAGTGGTCGCCGGCGAGAGCGATGGTGAGATCGGCCGCCGGGCGCGCCTGGCACGCAAGGAAGTAGCCGGCGGAACGCCAGGTGTCCTTCAGCCCTCGCTGTGCCTGCCTGCCTGGAGCGCCGCACAGCGCGCACAGCAGGCACGCGTGACACGCGCCGGACCGGCATGCGTAGGGTATCTCGACGCCGTGACGTACCATGCCATCGAGCACGGACTCCCCCTCGGCAAGCTCGTAGGCGCGGCCGCCGAGGCTGATCCGTACCAACCGAGTCAGCGGCCCAGGACGTCGTCCCGCACGCCTGCGGCGACGGCGCCCGCCGCCGCGACGTCCTCATCCGCCACGCCTAGTTCCCGCAGCGTCGCGGCAAGATACCCGAGCACCTTGTCGACGTGCACGTCGCCGAGGCCCGCGAGTCCGCTGTGCGCGGTCCGCAGGTCGCGCCCGGTGTACTCGTTGGGCCCGCCGAGGGCCAGGGTCAGGAAGGCGGCCTGCTTGGCGACCTGGCGATCCATGTCGATGTCCGCGAAGTAGGGCTCGAGAACCGGGTCCGACAGGACTTTACGGTAGAAAAGCTCCGCCGCCGCATCAATGGCCGGAGCGCCACCGAGACGGTCGTACAGGCTTGCGTCTACTGTCATGCGTTGTTTATACAATGCTGCGGCATATATTGACACACTCTCGTGCACTTTCTTGACGCGCTCTCGTGTCAGTTGTGCTTACTTGGTCAGGAGTCAGCCGCCGTTGACGCCCTTGGCCACGCGCGCGCCAAGGTCCGGGTGGACGCTGCGCCAGTGCTCGATGACCCGGGGCAGCACCTCGGCCGTCACGCCCCCGTTGACGTGATTGACGATGTTGGTGACCAGATGCTCCCGGCCGGTCTGCGTCATCACGGTCTCGTAGAGCGCGTGCGGCTGCACGAAGTCGTCGTCGTCGCGGTGCTTGGCCGAGGCGCTCCGCACGATCTCGCCTGCCACGTGGTACTCCCCGCCCTTCCACAGCTCGGGGTTCGCGGCCGGGCCGCCGTAGGAGTTCGGCGCGTATACCGGGTCGCCCGGGTTCCGGTAACGCATGGCGCCGTCCTTGTTGTAGGAGTGCACAGGCGCCTTCGGCGCGTTGACGGGAAGCTGCAGGTTAGTTGGTCCCGATCCGGTAGCGGTGCGTGTCCGGGTCAAGGCTGTATTGCCCGGGGGGCTCCACCCCACGGGATCCCCCCGCACCAATCGATGCCGCATCCGCGGCCGCCGTTAGGTATCAGACGTCATAATCCGTTGCGCCGCGGAGTCACCGGTTGATCGGATGGCCGTATGGAGCGCCTTGACGAGCAGTTGCGGTTCATCAAGGAGATCGACCGGCTGAAGACCGTGCTGCGGCAGAGCCCGCTGGTCGACGCGTCGAGGCGGGAGAACTCGGCCGAGCACTCCTGGCACCTGGCCGTGATGGCCGTCACCCTCGGCGAGTACGCGCCGCCGGGAACGGACCTGAACCGCGTGCTCACCATGGTGCTGCTGCACGACATCGTGGAGATCGACGCGGGCGACACGTTCCTGTACGCTACGGACGCGGTGATCGCCGAGGCGGAACGCGCGGAGCGCGCCGCGGCGGACCGGATCTTCGCGCTGCTGCCCGCCGATCAGGCCGCGGCCCTGCGCGCGGTCTGGATGGAGTTCGAGGACCGGCGCACCCCGGCGGCGCGGTTCGCCAGGGCGCTCGACCGGCTGCAGCCCATGCTGGCCAACTACCACACCGGCGGCGGCACGTGGCGCGCGCACGGCGTCACCGCCGACCGGGTGCTCGCCAAGGTACGGCTCATCGAGGAGGGCTCCGCGGCCCTCGGCGGTTACGCGAGGGACCTCGTGGCGGCCTCGGTGGAAAAGGGGTTTCTCGCACCCGCCCCTTTGACCGGGTAGCTACACGACGCGGGTAGCTGGGTAGGGGCATGGTGTGACCCCACCCCTCGCGAGATTCTTCGGCCGCGGTACGCGAACCGTTCGCAGCCGTGGCCGGGCGGGCGCGGCGCGGCTGCGCCCGGCCGAAGCGGCAGAGCGGCTCGAACGCCTGCGCGGCCTCGACGGCGTCGGCCGGACGCTGGCCGGCGCCCTCCGGCGCCGGTTGCCGCCGGGCCCCGCCGCGGACGTGCTGCACGGCGTCCCGTTGGGGCAGCCGGCCCACCCGGGGCTGTCCGGGATGTCGCTCGGCTTCTGGACGTCGGCGGCGCTGCTCGACCTGATCCCACACAGCGAGCGTGCGGCGCGGGCCCTGATCGCCGCCGGGGTCGCAAGCACCGCACCGGCCACGCTCACCGGGCTGGCCGACTGGTCGGTGCTGCACACCGAGCAGCAGCGCGTCGGCATGGCGCACGCGGCGGCGAGCGCCGCCGCCTCCGCGTTCTTCTGCGCCTCACTGGTCGCCAGGTCGGCGGGTCACCCGCGCGGCGGCAAGGCCCTGTCCTTCACCGGTCTCGCGGTCGCCGGGCTCGGCGGGTATCTGGGCGGGCACCTGTCGTTCCGGCTGGCCGCGGGGGCCAACCACGCCGAGTCCGTGGCGCACCTCGCGCCGCTCGGCTGGCACGATCTGTGCCGCCTCGCCGAACTGCCCGACGGCAGGCCGGTCCGGCGCGAACTCGGCTACATCAACCTGCTCGTGCTCCGCGACGGCTCGTCGGTCAGCGCGCTCGCCGACCGGTGTGCCCACCTCGGCGGCCCGCTGCACCAGGGCGAGCTCGTCACGTCAAGCGGTCACCGCTGCGTGCGGTGCCCGTGGCACGGCAGCACGTTCCGGATCAGCGACGGGTCGGTGCGCCGCGGGCCCGCGACCGCACGGCAGCCCGCGTTCGAGACCAGGGTGTCCGACGGTGGGATCGTCCAGGTCCGGCCGCGCAGCTGACCGCGCCCGCGGCGCTCTGCGTGCCCGGTCTGGCGGATCGTCTCCTGCGTCCGGAGGACGTGCCCTAATGTCAACCGCGGACGCGGAATGCCGCCCAGATGACCTTTCCGCCACCGTCCAGGGGGGTCCACCCCCACCGTTCGCTGCACGACTCAACCACGTGCAGCCCACGGCCGCATTCGCGCCAGTGGTCTGGCTCACGCACGACCGGCGCGCCAGCTCCAGGGTCGGATACCATGCACAGCACATGCGCCAGCTGCATGGTGAGGCAGAGCCTGATCGGCCTCGCCCACCGAGTGCGTGCAGCGTGCGGCAAACCGTGGTTAAGTGCGTTCGTCACCAGCTCAGAAATGACCCAGGTCACGTCGTCGCATAGAGCGGAAAGGCCCCACGCGGCCAGCGTCTCGCGGGCGAAGTCGCGTGCGAGCCTAACCGACTCCGGGCGGCCGCGAAGCGAGCACGCCGCCTCTTCCCATATCTTCGCGCGGGCGGGCGGGTGGCCGGATATGCCCGGCGTATGGCCGGATATGCCCCCCGTTTCGGCCGCTAAGAGACCGACCGGCTCGCCGCTGCCCGCCGGGCCGTCCAAAACGGCTTCATGGGCACCCTGGGCTGTCATCACTGCGACCTCCGGACACGTCCTGCGGCGCAGCGGAAACCTCGGTCCACGCGCGCTATCATCGCTTGTAACTCTTGCAGATGCAAGACCCAATGCACGTGCAAACGGGTTGTGCATCGGATTTCCGGGGAGTTCGCAAGCGCCGCTGCGTCCCCGAGGCCGCGCCGCGATCGAGGCGGCGCGGGCTCGGGGACGCAGCGAGCCATGGGGGGAGAGGTGATCGAAGCCCAGCCTGAGGGCGGTCCCACCGTTCTCCGGATCCTGCTCGGGTCCCAGCTGCGCCGCCTTCGGGAGAGCAGGGGCATCACGCGCGACGAAGCCGGGTACACCATCCGGGCGTCCGGCTCAAAAATCAGCCGGCTGGATTCCCGCCGGGAACCTGCGTGCGGCGGCCTGGCTGAAGAGCCGCCACAGCAATTCACAGGGAACCTGCGTGGAGATGGCCAAGCTGCCGGACGGCCAGATCGCGGTGCGTAACTCACGGCACCCGGAAGGCCCCGCACTCATCTACACGCGGGCCGAGATCGAGGCTCTCATCAAGGGCGCACGGGACGGAGACTTCGACCACCTGATCGCGTGACCGCCGGGCCTACTCACCCATGGCCCGCGCCGGGCGGTCTCCCGCGCGGCGCGGCGCCGGGTGCTCCACCAGCGCAAGCACCCGGCTCGCCATGAACCTGGCGGTCCGGACCGCCGTTCCACCCCGGGTCACCTCACTCACCTCGATCATGCCCCGCCGGTTGACCACCTCCACCCGGCGCCCCGCGCGCGTGGCCGTGACCTCGTAGCTCCGGACGGCGTCGCCCGCGTCGATCACGATCTCGACCCAGTCGCCCTTCACGGCAGCGGTTCAGCTGCCAAGGGGGAACCGCTTGAGACTCCCGGGCCCGGTGTCCTCCCCGGCCATTCCCGGCGCCGCCTGCCGACCGGATCCGTCCGCGGACTCGTCGCCAACCGCGCCGGTGAGCGTCCCGAACAGGCCGCCGAGTCCCTCGAGGGCCTTGCCCACCTCGCTCGGCACGATCCACAGCTTGTTGGCGTTGCCCTGCGCGATCTGCGGCAGGGTCTGCAGGTACTGGTAGGCGAGCAACTGCCGGTCCGGGTTGCCCTCGTGAATCGCCTTGAAGACGGTGGTGATCGCCTCCGCCTGCCCGCGCGCGCGGGCCGCCTGCGCCTTCGCGTCGGCGTTCGCGCGGACGACGGCCGCCTCCGCCTCGCCGCTGGCCTTGAGCACGGCGGCCTGCTTCTCGCCCTCGGCGGTCAGGATCGCGGACTGCTTCGAGCCCTCGGCGGTGAGGATCGCGGCCCGCTTGTCGCGTTCCGCGCGCATCTGCTTCTCCATCGAATCCTGGATCGACGTGGGGGGCTCGATCGCCTTCAGCTCCACCCGGCCGACTCTGATCCCCCACTTTCCCGTCGCCTCGTCGAGCTCGCGCCGCAGTTCGTCGTTGATGTGGTCACGCGAGGTGAGCGTGGTCTCCAGGTCGATGCCGCCGACGACGTTACGCAGCGTCGTGACCGTCAGCTGTTCCACCGCGGTGATGAAGTTCGCGATCTCGTAGGTCGCGGCCTTCGCGTCGGTCACCTGGAAATAGATGACCGTGTCGATCGCGACCACCAGGTTGTCCTTGGTGATCACCGGTTGCGGGGGAAAGCTGACCACCTGCTCGCGCAGGTCGATCAGCGGGCGCAGCCGGTCCACGACGGGCACGACGATGTTCAGCCCGGCGTGCAGGGTCCGGTGGTAACGGCCGAACCGCTCCACGATCCCCGCCATGGCCTGCGGCACCACCCGGATCGTCTTGACCACGATGAACCCGGCGAGTGCCACCACGATCAGCGCGACGACGGCGGTCACAATGGCGTTCATGACGCCTCAGCTCCGTTCATGACGGCTTGGCTCAGAGCCTGCTCTGGGAGGTCGCTCGCGTGAACGGCGCCCACATCGTTGATGGTAAATCGAGATGTCGCTGTCAGTCATCGCCGGCGCACAGTAATGTCACCGTTACGGAGACTCCAGCCGCCCGCCCCGGTCGCTCACCCCCGCGCGATCGGTGCGGGCACGCTGGTCAGTACGGGTAGATCGCGCGTGCCGTCCAGCGCGCCTGGCGGTGCTCGATCGTCAGCGGCACGCCGAAGCACTTGGACAAGTTCCGCTCGGTGAACACATCCGTGAGCGGGCCGGCCGCGACGACGCTGCCCCGGCGCAGCAGCATCGCGTGCGTGAACCCGTCGGGCACCTCCTCGACGTGATGGGTGACGAGCACCGACGTCGGCGCGTTCGGATCGCGCGCGAGCATGCCGAGCCGGCGGACCAGATCCTCACGGCCGCCGAGGTCGAGGCCGGCGGCCGGCTCGTCGAGCAGCAGGACCTCGGGGTCCGGCATCAGGGCCCGGGCGATCTGCACGCGCTTTCGCTCCCCCTCCGACAGGGTCCCGAACCTGCGCCTGATCAGGTGCGCGCAGCCGAGCGCGTCGAGCATCTCGACGGCGCGGGTGACGTCGGACGAGTCGTACTCCTCCTGCCACCGGCCGAGGACCGCGTAGGACGCGGTGAGCACCAGGTCGATCACCTTCTCACCGGGCGGCACCTTCTCCGCGACGGCGGCACTCGAAAAACCGATCCTCGGCCGCAGCTCGAAGACGTCCACCTGGCCGAGGCGCTCGCCGAGGATCTCGGCCTCGCCCTCGGTCGGGAACAGCAGGGAGGCCGCGACCTGGAGCAGGGTGGTCTTACCTGCGCCGTTCGGGCCGATCACCACCCAGCGCTCGTCCTCGTGCACCGTCCAGTTGAGGTTACGGAGCAGCATGTTCCCGTCGCGCCTGACACCGACGCCACGAAGGCGGAGCACCTCGTCGGACATGCAGCCCCCTCGCACAGGCGGATCCTGCCAATCACCCTAAGAACCTACCGCGACCTGGCTGCACTATCGCTAACTCCGAGACTCCACCGGTACAACTGGCGCAGGTGCGCCTGCCGCGCACCCGCGCCGGCGAACAGCGCGCGCGCACCAGGATCACCCGGGCCCGCCGGCGCCACCACCTCGACGTGGCCGCGCGCCTTGGCCACGCCGAGCGCGGCCTCGAGGAGGGCGCGGCCGTGGCCGCGGCGCCGGGCAGGCACCTCCACCTCGATCGCCGCGATCAGGAGCATCCGGCCGCCGGCCGGCCTGAGCAGTTCGTGGCCGTACAGCCAGCCGACGGGCATGCCGCCTTCCGTCGCGACCATGAGCAGCGTATAGGGATCGGCGAGGAAGTCCCAGGGGTCGAGTTCGCTGGCCCCGGTGAAGTGGCCGATGATCGCGCCAGCCGACTGCGCATCCGCGATCCCCAGACGGCGCACGCTCATGGGCCAGGCTCCAAGCGTCTGTAGCTCTCAGCGGTTTTCCCTGTATCTGGCCGTCTTATCCCAGTTACCTGAACCGAGCCTGAAGCCCTGTGCGCGCGCACAGATCCCCGGCCACGCCGACGCGCTTCCCGTCTCGCCGCCGAGTGCTGCTAGCTGCCCGCGAGGCCATGGCGGACCGCGTAGAGCGCCGCCTGGGTGCGGTCGGAGACGCCGAGCTTGGCGAGCACGGAGCTCACGTGGGTCTTCACCGTCTTCTCCGAGACCCCGAACTCCCTGGCGATCTCGCGGTTCGACCTCGCGCGCGCGAGCAGCGCGAGGACCTGCCGTTCCCGCCCGGTCAGCGCGCGGGCACCACCCCGGTCCGCCTGCTGCGCGGCCGGGGTGGTGAGCGGGCCGGCGGCCCGCGGGGCGAGCACGACGTTGCCGTCGGCCGCGGCGCGGATGGCGCGCACGAGCGCCTCGGGATCGACGTCCTTGTACAGATAGCCCGCGGCGCCCGCGGCCATGGCGGGCCGGACCGGGCCGGTGCCCGCCGCGCTCGTGAGGATCAGCGCCCGCGCCGTGATGCCGCGGCTGCGAAGCTCGGCGAGCACGCCGACGCCGTCAAGGCCAGGCATCTTCAGGTCGAGCAGGATGACGTCGGGCGCGAGCGCGGCGGCCCGCTCGACCGCGGTCACACCGTCGGCCGCCTCCGCGACGACCTCCATGTCGTCCTGGACGTCGAGGAAGGTCCGCAGGCCCTGCCGTACGACCGGATGGTCGTCGGCGATCAGAACCCGGATCCGGGCGGTCATGACCGCCCGGATCCGGGCGGTGATGACCGCCCGCCGCTGTGGCGGCCGGCGCCGTTCCGGCCCGCGCCGTGGCGGCCGGCGCGGGCGGGAATGGTGAGCCGCACCGTGGTGCCCGCGCCAGGCGCGGACGCCACCGCCAGCGAGCCACCGACGGACGACGCCCGGTCCCGCATCGACGCCAGGCCGAGCGCGCCCGGCCGGACGGCCGGCTGGGCGAAGCCGGGGCCGTCGTCCGCGACCTCGAGGATCACGCCGGCCGCCTCGCGGCACAAGGTGACCCGCACCTCGTGGCCGCCCGCGTGCCGCAGCGCGTTGTGCAGCGCCTCCTGCGCGACCCGGTAGACCACCTCGTCGGTCTCGGCGCCAAGCCACGGCAGGTCGCCGGCGTGAAACCGCACCTGCCTGCCGTGCGCGCGGCCGGCCACCTCCGCGTACCTGCGCACCGATTCGGCCAGGCCGTGTGTGGTCAGATCGGGCGGGAGCAACCCATCGATCACCGCGCGCAGCTCCGCGTAGGCCTCCACGCCGAGTTGCGCGACGCTCTGGAGTTCCGCCGCCGCGCGCGCCGGATCCTTCGGCACCAAGATGGCCGCCGCGCGCGCCTTCACCCTGATCCCGAACAGCTTCTGCGACACGGCGTCGTGCAGATCCCGGGCGAGCCGCGCGCGTTCCTCGATCACGGAAAGCTCGCGGCTGCGCTCGTACAGCCTGGCGTTGGTCAGCGCGATCGCGGCGTGCGCCGCGAACAGGCACAGCAGTTCCTCGTCCCGCTCGGTGAAACCGCCAGGCACCCGCTTGTTGGCCAGGAAGATGATGCCGAGCACGTCCTGGCCGTCCTTGATGGGCACGCCGAGAAAGTCGGCGAGCACCGGGTGAGCCGCGGGAAAGTACTCGAACCTGGGATCCGCGCGGATGTCGCCGAGCCGCTGCGGCCGCCCCTCCCGCAGCAGCACACCCAGCATGCCGTGCTGGCGCGGCAGCGGGCCGATCGCGGCCTGTTCCCGGCTGGTCATCCCGGCCACCACGAACTCGGCGAACGATCCGTCCGCGCTCGGCACGCCGAGCGCCGCGTACCGCGCGCCGAGCAGCGACCGGGCCGACTTCACGATCGTTTCGAGCGCGTCGTGCACCGACACCTGCCGGGTGACCGCGAGCACCGCCTGGCTGACCTGGTAGAGCACCTGGTCAAGCCGCTCACCGTCGGTCTTACTCCCGGCCATGCAACGAACGTACCTCCGCCGCGGCCGCCGCGGATCCGCCGCAGGTCCTACGACCATGTACGCAGGACGCGCTACGGCCCCGGCCCGATGCGCAAGCGCCGGGCCGCGCCTAGCGTCGCGGGTATGAACGCAGCACATCCTCAGGTCGCGCTGGTCACCGGCGCCTCGCGGGGTCTCGGCCGGGTCCTGGCGGGTGGCCTGGCCAGCCGCGGGTACACCCTCATCCTGGACGGGCGGGACGCCGGGGTGCTCGGCGGCGCGGCCGCCGCGCTGCCGGCGGGCACCCGGGTGCGCGCCGTGCCCGGCGACGTCACCGACGCCGCCCACCGCGACGAACTGCGCCGCGCCGTGACGGAGGCCGGCGGGCTCGACCTGCTCGTCAACAACGCGGGCACCCTCGGGGCGAGTCCTCTCCCGCCGCTCGGCTCCTATCCCCTCGCGCAGTTGCGGGACTCGTTCGAGGTCAACGTGATCGCGCCCATCGCGCTGATCCAGGTCATGCTCCCCACGCTTCGGGAACGCGGCGGCGCGATCCTCAACATCACGTCGGACGCCGCGGTGGAGGCGTACGCGGGGTGGGGCGGTTACGGCGCCGCGAAGGCCGCACTCGAGCAGGCGTCGAACGTGCTCGCCGCGGAGGAGAACACGGTCCGCACCTGGTGGGTCGATCCAGGCGACCTCCGTACCGCCATGCACCAGCGCGCCTTTCCCGGCGAGGACATCTCCGACCGGCCGTTGCCCGACACGGTCGTGCCCGCGTTCCTGCGGCTGATCAGCGAGCGGCTGCCCAGCGGCAGGTACCGCGCCGCGGAACTGTTCGCGGCCGGTGTGACACCGTGACGATCGAGTTCACGCTCCCGCGGCAACGGGAGGCCCGGGTCCCGCCGGAGGCCCGCGGCCGCCGCCGCGACGGTGTGCGGATGCTGGTCAGCCGCGGGCGCACCGGCGGCATCACCCATCACGTGTTCACCGAGCTTGCGAACGTGCTGCTGCCTGGTGACCTGGTCGTCGTCAACACGTCAGGGACCCTGCCCGCCGCAGTGCGGGCCAGCGACACCCTGGCCGTGCACTTTTCCACACCGCTGCCCGACGGGGCCTGGATGATCGAACTGCGCGAGGTGCGGGCTCCCGCCACCGTCCCGTACGCGGGCGGCACGGCCGGGATGGTGATCGGGCTTCCCGGCGGCGCCGCGCTGACCCTGTCCGCCCGGGTGACCGGCCGGCTCTGGCGGGCGCGGCTGTCCACGGCCGTCATCCCCTACCTGCTCCGCCACGGCCGCCCGATCCGCTACTCGTACGTGTCCGGTGACTGGCCGGCCGGGGCGTACCAGACCATCTTCGCCAGCCGGCCGGGCAGCGCCGAGATGCCGAGCGCCGGCCGCCCGTTCACCCCGGAACTGGTGACACGGCTGGTCACCCGCGGGGTAGCCGTCGCACCGCTCACGCTCGACACCGGGGTGTCCTCGCTGGAGGGTGACGAGGCGCCCTACCCGGAGCCTTACGACGTCCCACCCGCCACCGCGCGACTGGTCAACCTCACGCGGGCCAGCGGCGGCCGGGTGATCGCGGCGGCTCGAAACCGCCGCGAGCGGCCGCGACCGCGGGTGTGGCCCCGCCACCGCGTCGGCCGGCTGGACCGACCTGGTGATCTCACCGCAGCGCGCGCTGCGCGTGACCGACGGCCTGCTCACCGGCTTCCACGAGCCGCGCTCCTCGCACCTGCTCATGCTCGAGGCCTTCGCCGGCCCGCAGTTGCTGCGCCGCTGCTACGCGGCGGCGCTCGAGGAGGGATACCTCTGGCACGAGTTCGGCGACGTGCACCTGATCCTGCCCTGACCCGGCGAGATCCCGCCCCGGGCGGTGCGGCCACCCGGGTACCGGCAAGACCCTATCCGAGTAGCAGCGGAGGTACCCGCGGACGGTAGCGTTCAGGATGCAATGGATGCCCCGCGCGCGACGCTGCTGATCACCCTGACCGGCCGGGACCGGCCCGGAGTGACGTCCCGGCTTTTCACCGTTCTCGCCGGTCACCCGGTCACCGTCGTCGACGTCGAGCAGGTGGTGATCCGGGGGCGCCTGGTGCTCGGGGTGCTGCTCAGCTACGACGGCCCGGTTGATCTCACCGCGGCGCACCGGACGGTCACTGAGGTCGCCGCCGACCTGGGCCTCGAGGCGGAGCTCACCATCGGCACGGGTGACCGTCCGGGCGGCGCGCGGCGGCGTGGCCAGCTGCACGTGACGGTCCTCGGCAGCCCGCTGCTGCCATCCGCGCTCGCCGCGATCGCGGGCCGGATCGCGGCGGGCGGCGCCAACATCGACCGGATCGGCCGGCTCGCGGCCTACCCGGTGACCTGCATCGAACTCGACGTGTCCGGCGCCGACCCGAAAGCGCTGCGTGCAGGGCTTTCCACCGAAGCGGTCACGCAGCAGGTCGACGTCGCGGTCCAGCGCGGCGGGCTGCACCGCCGTGCGATGCGGCTGATCGTCATGGACGTGGACTCCACGCTGATCCAGGGCGAGGTCATCGAACTGCTCGCCAAGCGGGCCGGCTGCGCGGAGCGGGTCGCCGAGGTGACGGACACGGCGATGCGCGGCGACCTCGACTTCGCCTCGGCGCTGCGCGAACGCGTCGCGCTGCTTGAAGGGCTCGACGCCGCCGCCGTCGACGACGTCCGCACCGAACTGCAGCTGACGCCGGGCGCCCGGACGCTGATCAGGACGCTGAAACGGCTTGGCTACCGGTGCGGGATCGTCAGTGGCGGCTTCACCCAGATCACCGACGCTCTGGTGGAACGGCTCGGCATCGACTATTCGGCGGCCAACACGCTGGAGATAGCCGGCGGGAAGCTGACCGGCAGGCTGGCCGGCCCCGTCATCGACCGGGCGGGTAAGGCCCGCGTGCTCGCGCAGTTCGCCCGCCAGGCGGGCGTTCCGCTCAGCCAGACCGTCGCGATCGGGGACGGCGCCAACGATCTCGACATGATCACGGCGGCGGGGCTCGGCATCGCTTTCAACGCCAAACCGGTCGTGCGGGACGCCGCCGACGCCTCGGTCAGTGTGCCGTACCTGGACGCAATCTTGTACCTGCTCGGGATCTCAAGGGACGAGGTCGAGGCGGCGGACGCCGAGGACGCCTGATCCGGGGCGGCCGCGCACCAGGCCAAACACCGGCCGCGCACCCCCGGCCGCTCACCGGGCGGCCCCCTTCGGGGTGCGCAGCAGCGCCAGCCGCCCGCTTCCTGCCGTGGCGCGCTCCCAGGTGCCCGGCAGATCGATCACCGCCAGGGCGCAGGTGGGGAACGCGATGTCGCGGTCGCCGGTGAGCGTGACCACCAGTTCCGCCGCGGCCGGATTGTGGCCGACGATCATCAGCGTGCCGACGTCCGCCGCGGTCGCCGCGACGATCTCGAGCAGATCGCCGGCGTCCGCGTCGTAGATCCCCCGGTCGTAGGTCACCTCCGCGGCCGCGGCATCCGGGTCCGCGGCCGCGAGGTCCGCCCACGTCTGCGTCGTCCGGGCCGAACTCGAGCAGAGCACGAGGTCGGGGACGATGCCCTCGACGAGCAGGAACCGCCCGGTGGCGGCGGCGTCCCGGCGGCCGCGCCCGGTGAGCGGGCGATCGATGTCACGGAACCCGGGCTCGTGCGTTGCCTTCGCGTGCCGCAGCACCGCCAGGCGTTTCGCCCGGCGCGCCGCGGCCGGCCGCGGCGGCATCAGGTCTTGGCCTGATGCGCCGCCCTGCTCGCCTCCTCGGCCCGCGCTGGAGCCTGCCCCGGGGCCTGCGCCGGGGCCTGCCCCGGGGCCGGCCCGAGACCGGCGGCGGCCGGGCCTGCCGTCACGGCACCGGCCGGGCCGCCGTCGCCGGCGACGGGAGCCGCACCGCCTGCCGCCGCGAGCTCACCGGTTTCCGCTGCGGGAGCCATGCTGACCGACCGCCGCTTGGACGTCACGATCGCGGTGATCACGATCCCGAGGGCGAGGAGGGTCACGAGGATGCGCAGCCAGGTGGTGTGGCTGTAGGTCACGACGCTCGGCGCGATGAGCAGCGACACCAGGTTCATGACCTTGATGAGCGGGTTGATCGCCGGGCCTGCGGTGTCCTTGAACGGGTCGCCGACCGTGTCACCGATGACCGTGGCCGCGTGCGCCTCCGACCCCTTCCCGCCGTAGTTGCCGTCCTCGACCAGTTTCTTGGCGTTGTCCCAGGCGCCGCCGGAGTTGGCCAGGAAGACGGCCATCAGGGCACCGGCGGCGATGGCACCGACCAGGAACGAGCCGAGCGGTGCGTAGCCGAACGCGAAGCCGACCGCGATCGGGGTGAGCACGGCGAGCAGCCCGGGGGTGGCGAGTTCGCGGAGGGAGTCGCGGGTGCAGATGTCGACGACCCGGCCGTACTCGGGCTTTTCTGTGTAGTTCATGATGCCGGGGTGGGTGCGGAACTGCTCGCGCACCTCGAAGACCACCCGCCCGGCGGCGCGGCCGACGGCCATGATGGCCAGGCCGGAGAACAGGAACACGACCGACGCGCCGATCATCACGCCGACGAGGTTGCTCGGCTTGTCGACCGACAGGCTGAACGCGGGCGCGGTCGTGGCCAGCGCGCCGGCGACCGCGGTGCGGAACGAGCCGAACAGCGCGGTCGCGGCGAGCACCGCGGTGGCGATCGCGATGCCCTTGGTGATGGCCTTGGTGGTGTTGCCGACCGCGTCGAGGCGGGTGAGCACCTGCGCGCCCTCGCCGGTCACGTCGCCGGACATCTCGGCGATGCCCTGCGCGTTGTCCGAGACCGGGCCGAAGGTGTCCATGGACACGATCACGCCGACCGTGGTCAGCAGGCCGGTGCCGGCCAGGGCGACCGCGAACAGCGCGATCGTGGCGTTCCCGGTGCCGAGCAGGAACGCGCCGTACACCGCGGCCCCCAGCAGCAGCGCCGAGTACACCGCGGACTCCAGGCCCACCGAGATGCCGGACAGGATCACGGTCGCGGCGCCGGTCAGCGAGCTTTGGCCGATCTCCTGCACCGGGCGCCGGTTGGTCTCGGTGAAGTACCCGGTCAGCAGCTGGATCGTGCTGGCCAGCAGCAGGCCGATGAGCACGGCGCCGATGGCCAGCCACCGCGGGCTCCCACCGTGGGCCAAGATCGCCGGGTCGGTGACGCCGGTGAGCCCGCTGAACTTGGCCGGCAGGTACAGGAACGCGACGATCGCGACCCCGATCGCCGAGATCACCGCGGCGATGAAGAAGCCCCGGTTGATCGCGGTCATGCCGCTGCGGTCGCCCGTGCGCGGCGCGACCACGAAGATCCCGATGACCGCGGTGATGACGCCGACCATCGGGACCAGCAGCGGAAACACCAGGCCCTGGTTCCCGAACGCGATCTTGCCCAGGATCAGCGAGGCGACCAGCATCACGGCGTAGGACTCGAACAGGTCGGCGGCCATGCCCGCGCAGTCGCCCACGTTGTCGCCGACGTTGTCGGCGATCGTGGCCGGGTTCCGCGGGTCGTCCTCCGGGATGCCCTTCTCGACCTTGCCCACCAGGTCCGCGCCCACGTCCGCGGCCTTGGTGAAGATGCCGCCGCCGACCCGCATGAACATGGCGAGCAGCGCGGCGCCGAAACCGAAGCCCTCCAGCACGCTCGGCGCGTCCGCCTTGAAGATCAGCACGACGATCGCCGCGCCGAACAGGCCGAGCCCGACGGTGAACATGCCGGCCACGCCGCCGGTGCGGAAGGCGATCCGCATGGCGCTGCGCTCGCCGCCGGACTCACGCGCGGCCGCGGCGACCCGGACGTTGGCGCGCACGGCCAGCGACATGCCGGTGAAACCGGTCAGCGCCGAGAACAGCGCGCCGACGACGAAGAACGCGGACCTGCCGATGCGGACGCCGACCGTGTCGGCCGGCAGCAGCAGGAGCAGGAACGGGATCAGCACGACGAAGACGCTCAGGGTCCTGAACTGCCGGCGCAGGTACGCCGCGGCACCTTCCTGTACGGCCCGCGAGATCTCCTGCATCTTCTCGGTTCCCTGGCCGGCCGCTAGTACGTTCCGTACCAGCCAGCCGGCCACGGCAAGCGCGAGCAACGCGATCACAGCAACGACGACAACCAGGGTGAGGTTGCCGCCGCTGAGAGTTACCGCACTACCGCTCGCCCCGGCGAGGGTGAGCCCAGTCATCCGTCCTCCTCAAGGCGCACAGACGTCCCCGCGCGCCGACGTGTCCCCCGCGGGCGCAAGGCCGGGCGCCCGACATCGAGACAGACCGCACAAGCGTTAGGCCGTGCCATCACGGCAGTGGCGGGAGTCTATGCATGGCGCGCGCAGAACGTAAGTTTGGCGCATTTCCTAACCGTGTCGATACGCATTCGTTATAGTTAGGGAATCCGCGCGCGACCTTAGTACGCTAACTCCTCTCGCCGAGAGGCCAGCTCATCCGGATGCTCACGCCGTCGCCCGTGGCGGAGATGTGAACGTCGTCGGCGAGCCCGGCGATCACGGCGAGCCCGATCCCGGCGGGCAGGCCGCCGTTGGCGCCGGTGGCGCCGCCCGGCACACCGGCCCCGCCCGCCGTCGCCGCCGGCGCCGGGGGGCCGGGCGCCGCGGCGGCCGTGTCGTCCGCCCGTCCCGCGGGCCGGGTGGCCGTCTCCCGTTCTGGCAGGCCGGCGGCGAGGCTGGCCGCGACGGACCCGGAGGCGTGCGCCGCGGCGTCGTCGGCGGCCGCGCGCATCGCCGCGGGTTCGTCGACCCCGCCGGGAACGGCGTCGGTCACGACGACCTCGAAGCGCCCGTCTCGGTCGGACAGCTGTATCCGCACGGGCTCGGCCGGGCAGTGCAGCCGGTGCGCCTCGACCGCGCGCGAGCACGCCTCACCGACGGCCAGGCGCACCTCGTCGAGCAGCGACTCCTCGACGCCGCTGCGCCTGGCGACCGCGGTCGCGACAAGCCGCGCCGTGCGCACGTGCGCGGGCAGCGGCGTAAAACTCAGCTCTACCGTAGCCATGACAGCCGTCTCGGGGGAGTTAGCCATCGTGGGTCGCTACTTCTCGGCCTTCCTGACCTCGATGGCCTCGTCGACGGTGTCATGGATGCCGAAGACCTTGGTCAGGCCCGTGATCCGGAAGATCTTCAGGATCCGCTCCTGCGTGCAGACGAGATCAAGCGATCCATCGTGGGCCCGCACCCGCTTGAGCCCCCCGACCAGGACGCCGAGGCCGGTCGAGTCGAGGAACTCGACCTTCTCCATGTTCACGATCAGCCGGAAGTGCCCCTTGTTCACCAGCTCGATCAGCAGCTCACGCAAGCGCGGCGCGGTGTAGACGTCGATCTCGCCCTCGACGTCGACGATCTCGTTGCCGTCCTTGGTGTGGTGGTCCAGCTTCAAATCCACAAGTCCTCCATGCCACCTAATGAGCGCGCCGACCCGCGCGCACGCGCGAGGCTTCGATTCCGGTGCGTGATCCCGCAGCCAGTGCGTGTTCCCGCAGCGCGCTATTCAACCACGCTCCGACATTGTGTCTACACGAAATCACGATACGCGGCGCGCCGGCGCGCAGATGACAGACTAGAGCTACTCCCGGGGGGGACGCCCCCTCCGACCCCACTCGAACCCCACGGAAACCGTGCAGACCATCACAGACTCCCGCGACGGCTGCGCCAGGGCGGCGCGGCTGCTTGCCGACCGCGCCCGCGGCGGCCAGCTGACGCATGTCGAGCACATCCCGGCCAGGGACGGCCGCGCCGCGACCTGGCCGCCCTGGGTCCCGGAACTGATCAGGGACCGGCTGCGGCAGACGGGCGTGGCGGCTCCGTGGGAGCACCAGGTCGCCGTCTCCGAGCTCGCCCACAGCGGCCGCCATGTGATCATCTCCACCGGCACGGCCTCAGGGAAGTCGCTCGGTTACCTGCTCCCGGCGCTCACCGCGGTTCTCGAGGGCGGCACGGTCTTGTACATCGCGCCGTCGAAGGCCCTGGCGGCGGACCAGCTCCGGGCCATTCGCGAGCTCGGTCTCGGCGGCGTCCGCGCGGCGGCGGTCGACGGCGACACACCCGTCGCCGACCGCGACCGGGCCCGGTCGCACGCCAACTACCTGCTGACCAATCCCGACATGCTGCACCACAACGTGCTGCCGCGGCACCACCGCTGGGCGGCGTTCTTCCGCCGGCTGCAGTACGTGATCATCGACGAGTGCCACCACTACGGCGGCGTCTTCGGCTCGCACATGGCCCAGATCGTGCGGCGGCTACAGCGGGTCAGCGCGTGCCACGCCCGGCCGAGAGCGGCCCTGCCCGCCGCGGGCCCCGCGGCACCGGTGTACATACTCTCGTCCGCGACGGTCAGCCAGCCCGGCCGGTACGCCAGGGCGCTCACCGGCCTGGACGCGGCGGAGGTGACCGAGGACTGCTCGCCCCGCGGCCCGCTCACGTTCGCTTTCTGCGAACCACCGCTGACCAGGCTGCGCGGTGAGGCGGGCGCACCGATCCGGCGCAGCGCGGCGGCCGAGCGTCGGCGGCGGCGTCCGCACGCTCGCGTTCGTGCGGTCGCGCCGCTCCGCCGAAACGATCGCGCTCTCGGCCAGGCGGGCCCTGGCCGAGGCGGGCGCGGGTGACCTCAGCGGGCAGGTCGCCGCCTACCGCGCCGGGTACCTGCCCGAGGACAGGCGCGCGGTCGAGCACGCGCTGCGCACCGGCGCGGTCAGCGGCCTGGCCACCACCAACGCCCTCGAGCTCGGCGTCGATATCTGCGGGCTCGACGCCGTGATCCTGGCGGGCTGGCCGGGCACGCGGGCCTCACTGTGGCAGCAGGCCGGGCGGGCGGGCCGGGCGGGCGGCGCGGCGGTGGCCGTGCTTGTCGCGCGGGACGACCCGCTCGACACCTACCTGGTACATCATCCGGAGGCGGTCTTCGGCAACCCGGTCGAGGCGACGGTGATCGACCCGGACAATCCTTACGTCCTGGCCCCGCACCTGTGCGCCGCCGCCGCGGAACTGCCCCTCACCGACGCCGACCTGGAGCTGTTCGGCCCGGCCGCGGCCGGCGTGGTGGCGGGCCTTGCGGACAGAAAGCTGCTGCGCCGCCGCGATACGGGCTGGTTCTGGACCAGGCGCGGACGCACGGTCACCGCGAACATCAGGGGCTCGGGCGGGCTCGGGGTGCAGGTGGTCGAGGAGGAAACCGGGCGGTTGCTCGGCACGGTCGACGGGCCGTCCGCGCACACCATCGTCCATACCGGCGCCATCTACCTCCACCAGGGCGAGACGTTCCTGGTCACCGCGCTCGACCTGGCGGACGGGGTCGCGCTGGTGCGGGCCGGCGATCCCGGCTACACGACGACCGCCCGCGAGCTGACCGAGATCGAGATCGTGGCGCCGCCACGGACGGATTGCTGGGGTGAGGCGAGCCTGCACTTCGGTGAGGTGGACGTGACCCGTCAGGCCGTGTCGTACCTGCGGCGGCGCACGGACACCGGTGAGGTGCTCGGCGAGGAGCGCCTGAGCCTGCCGCCACGGTGCCTGCGGACCCGCGCCGTGTGGTGGACGATATCCCCGGCGCAGCGGGCCAGGCTCGAGGTCCTCGGGGTGGACCTCGCCGGCGCGGCGCACGCCGCGGAGCACGCCGCCATCGGCCTGCTGCCGCTCTTCGCCGGCTGTGACCGGTGGGACATCGGCGGGGTGTCGGCCGATCTGCACCCCGCGACCGGGCAGCTGACCGTGTTCGTGTACGACGGGCACGAAGGCGGCGCGGGATTCGCGGAGCGAGCGTACGGCACCGCGGCCGCCTGGCTGAGCGCGACGCGGTCGGCCATCGCCAGCTGCGAGTGCGCCGACGGCTGCCCGTCGTGCGTCCAGTCACCCAAGTGCGGCAACGGCAACCAGCCGCTGAGCAAGCCGGGCGCGCTCGCCCTGCTCGACATCTTACTTACCTGAAAGTAACAGCTTACTGCCAGAACGTGACGGTGATCGTGCTGGCGGTTACGCACACGGCCTGCCGTGACGTGCCGAAGCCGGCCTTCCTTATCGGGCGAATTCGGGAAACCCCAGCCAGATGCCCTGACCGGGCGCCTGGATGACCCCGGACATGTGGCGACCCCCGCCGGGGGGGAGAGCGGGGGTCGCCTTACGGTCCGGCTCCGGGGGGGTAGAGCCGGCCCGTTTCCAAGAGAGGTCCGTTGCCTTCGGTGTTGCCGTCAGTTCTACGCGTTACACCATATGCTGCCTGATCGTGGACAGTTCCGTCGAGCGGGAGAGTACAGCCGGGTTGCTTTTTTTGATTTGGATAAGACGATCATCGCGAGATCCAGCACCCTGGCCTTCGGTGTCCCATTCTACCGTAGCGGTCTGATCAGCCGAAGTGACGTGCTCAGAAGCGTTTTTCGCACAGTTGATCTTCCTTTTCGCCGGCGCGGGCCACGGTCAGCTGGAGCGCATCCGTGCGTATGTTTCAGCGCTGTGCCGCGGCTGGCCCGCCGACCAGGTCCGCGAGATCGTCGCGGCGAACCTCGAAAGGCTCGTCGTGCCGTACCTGTACCCGGAGGCGCTCGCGCTACTCGAGTCACACAAGACAGCAGGGCGGGATCGGGCCGTGCGCCGCGGTTCGGCGCCGCCCGCGGGCCGGCCGGGGCCGGCACGTCACGCAGCGCCGGCCGGAGCATGAGAACGGGTCAATCAATCGAGATCACGAATTGGACACGCGGAGGGGTTTCCAAGCACGCCAATTCGTCGTAGAAAGGAGCTACGGACCTACGGATGTCCGGGCACGGCAGCCAGGCACCCACGCGCGACCAGCCGCGGGAGGCGAGCCGAGTCAGGAAACGCCGACATGGCGAGCCTGCCCAGTAATGGGCGAGCTTGTCCTCATTCGGCGGCCTGACCGGCACATTGAAGGTGCACGCTTGGTAACCTGGCGTGACGTGCATTTGTGCGGCGGCGCCCCTGGCGGGGCGCCGCCGCTGCAGGTTCCGACCCTGCCGCGCCACTGCGGCCGCCCCAGCCGCCACGGCCGGGGCCTTGCGCACCGGGTCCCACACGGCGCTGAACTGTGATCGCGGGCGTCCGGGCATCAGGCGGGCCGCCAGCGACCGGCCTATGCTGATCTACACCACTTCGGACCTTGCGCCGCACCAGACCCCCCGGGTTGGCGTGGCGATGGATAACGATGGCATTGCCGCACACAGAACGGAGTTCTGCGTTGACTGAGCAAACCCTTTCCAACCTCCTGCACGAGTCGCGGCGGTTCCCGCCCCCGCCGGAGTTCGCCGCCACCGCGAACGTCAAGGCGGACGTGTATGCCGAGGCGGAGGCGGATCGCCTCGCCTTCTGGGAGCGGCAGGCGCACCGGCTGACCTGGGAGGCTCCCTGGGACCAGGTCCTCGACTGGTCGAGCCCGCCATTCGCCAGGTGGTTCACGGGCGGCATGCTCAACGTCGCCGTGAACTGCGTGGACCGGCACGTGGCGGCCGGACGCGGTGACAAGGTCGCCTACTACTGGGAAGGCGAGCCCGGCGACACCCGGGTCATCACCTACGCGGACCTGCAGGACATGGTCAACCGGGCCGCGAACGCGCTGACCGAGCTCGGCGTCGAGAAGGGCGACCGGGTGGCCATCTACCTGCCGATGATTCCCGAGACCGTGGTCGCGATGCTCGCGTGCGCCCGGCTCGGCGCGCCGCACATGGTCGTCTTCGGCGGCTTCTCGGCGAGCGCGCTGCAGGGGCGGATCATCGACTGCCAGGCGCGGCTCGTCATCACCGCGGACGGTGGGTACCGGCGCGGCGCCGCGAGCACGCTCAAACCGGCCGTGGACGAGGCGCTCGAGGGGACCCCCGACGTCCGCCACGTGCTCGTCGTCCGGCGGACCGGCCAGGACGTGGCGTGGACCGAGGGCCGCGACGTGTGGTGGCACGACGTGGTCGACCGGCAGAGCCCCGAGCACACCGCGCAGGCCCACGACGCCGAGCATCCGCTCTACGTGATGTACACCTCGGGCACGACCGCCAAGCCGAAGGGGATCCTGCACACCACGGGCGGCTACCTCACCCAGGTGGCCTGGACCCACTGGGCCGTGTTCGACATCAAGCCGGAGACCGACATCTTCTGGACCGCGGCCGACATCGGCTGGGTCACGGGCCACTCCTATATCGTGTACGGCCCGCTGGCCAACGGCGCCACCTCCGTCATGTACGAGGGCACGCCCGACACGCCGCACCGCGGCCGCTGGTGGGAGATCGTCGAGAAGTACAAGGTCTCGATCCTGTACTGCGCCCCGACCGCGATCCGCACGTTCATGAAATGGGGCGAGGAGCATCCGGCCAAGTTCGACCTGAGCAGCCTGCGGCTGCTCGGCACGGTCGGCGAGCCCATCAACCCCGAGGCCTACATCTGGTACCGGACCTACATCGGCGGCGCGCGCTGCCCCGTCGTGGACACCTGGTGGCAGACGGAAACCGGCTCGATCCTGATCAGCCCGCTGCCCGGGGTCACCGCGGGCAAGCCGGGGGCCGCGATGCGCGCGCTGCCCGGCATCACCGCCGACGTCGTCGACGACCAGGGCAACCCGGTGCCGAACGGCTCGGGCGGCTTTCTGGTCATCAAGGACCCGTGGCCGGCGATGCTGCGCACCATCTGGGGCGACGACGAGCGCTATATCCAGACATACTGGTCGCGCTTCCCCGGCATGTACTTCCCCGGTGACGGCGCGAAGAAGGACGAGGACGGCGACATCTGGCTGCTCGGCCGGGTCGACGACGTCATGCTCGTGTCCGGGCACAACATCTCGACGACCGAGGTGGAGTCGGCACTCGTCTCCTCGCCCAAGGTCGCCGAGGCCGCGGTGGTCGGCGCCGCCGACCCGGTCACCGGGCAGGGGATCGTCGCCTTCGTGATCCTGCGGGGCGACAACCCGGACCAATCCGGCGATCTGGGCGCCGAGCTTCGGCAGCACGTGGCGTCGGTGCTCGGGGCGATCGCCCGCCCGCGCCAGATCATGGTCGTGCCCGAACTGCCGAAAACCCGGTCCGGGAAGATCATGCGCAGGCTGCTGCGGGATGTGGCGGACAACCGCCAGCTCGGCGACGTGACCACGCTGACCGACAGCACCGTAATGGACCTGATCAAGGAGAAACTGCCAACCGCGAAGCCGGAGGAATAGCACGCTACATAACGGCCGCGCGGCACGGCGGCCACGGATAGGCGGCGCCGGCCGCGGAAGGGGGACGCCCGCGTTCTGTCCCGCCACCGCTGATCGGTAATTTGTGCTACGGGAGTGCCAAGCTATCCGCCACAGTGACTAGAACGGCTCGCTGGGGCAGGTAGCGAGTGAGAGCACGAGGAATGGAGACCAAGCGATGGCCGAGACCGGTACGCCAAGCTCCGGGCGGCGAGCAGCGGGCGGCGTGGGCGGTGAATCACTTGGTGAACTCGTGTCGCTCGCGGTCAAGGACGTTTCCCAGCTGATCAGGTGGGAGATCGACCTGGCGAAGCTGGAACTGCGCGATGACGTCAAGCGGCTCGGCATCTCCAGCGTCATGATCGCCGTTGCGGGCTTCGTGTGCTGCATCGTGCTCATCCTGCTTTCCTTCGCGGCGGCGTACGGCTTCGTCGCGGCCGGGTTTCCCCCGTGGACCGGATTCCTCATCGTGTCGGGCGCGTACCTGCTTTTCGCCGGGACCGCGGTGCTCTACGGCGTGGTGAAGATCCGCCGGCTGACCGGCCTGCGGCGCACCCGCGCGTCCGTGCAGGAAGGCCTCGCCCTGCTGCGGCACGACAGCCATTCCGACGGCAGCCCACGGGGAGCGAGCTGATGGCCATTCCCGCGGAATCGGCGGTCGAGGTCGACGGGCCGTGGGCGCACCGCTCGGTGAGCGCGAACGGTACCCGCTTCCACGTCGCGGAAATCGGCGACGGACCGCTGGTCCTGCTGCTGCACGGGTTCCCCGAGTTCTGGTGGACCTGGCGGGAGCAGCTGACCTCGCTCGCGCGGGCGGGTTTCCGCGCGGTGGCCGCCGACCTGCGCGGATACGGCGGGAGCGACAAGCCGCCCCGGGGTTATGACCTGGTGACCGCGGCATCCGACGCGGCCGGGCTGGTCCGGGCGCTTGGCGAGGCGAACGCCGTCGTGGTCGGTCACGACTGGGGTGGCCTGCTGGCCTGGACCATGGGGGCGTACTACCCGAAAGTGGTGCGCAGGCTGGCGGTCGTCTCCGCGCCGCATCCGCTGCGCATGCATTCCGCCGTGCTGACCGACCCGTTCGGGCAGGGCAAGCGGAGCGGGTACGCGCTCAGGTTCCAGCTGCCCGCGCGGCCCGAACGCCAGCTGCTGCGCGACGACGGCGCCAAGGTCGGCCGGATGCTCAAGGACTGGTCCGGGCCCGGCTGGCCGGACGAAGAGACCGACCGGCGCTACCGCGAGGCGATGCGGATCCCTGGTGTGGCGCACTCGGCTCTGGAGTATCACCGGTGGATCGTCCGGTCCAGGTTGCGCCCGGACGGCATACGGTACGCGCGGCGGATGCGCGCGCCGATTCAGGCACCGACGCTGCACCTGCACGGAGCGCTCGACGAATGCGTGCTGCCACGCACGGCCCGCGGCGCCGGCCGGTACGTCGACGGGCCGTACCGCTGGCGCCTGATCGACGGGGCCGGGCATTTCCCGCACGAGGAGCTGCCGGACAGGTTCAACGCCGAACTGCGCGGATGGCTCGCCGATCCAGAACCGGAACGGTGAGCCGGGACCGAGACCCGGCCGGCCGGGCCCGGAACTCCCGGCCGCGGGATGCGCTCGGCCGGCCGCTCCGCCGAGGCCTGGCCGGCGAGCCGGGCACGCCAGACGACCTCGCCCTGCCGCCGCCCGCCGCGCTCGCCGAGGCGCAGCGGCTGATCGACGCCGGCCGGCCGTTCCACGCGCACGAGGTACTCGAAGCGAGCTGGAAGGCGGCCCCGGAGCCGGAACGCGACCTGTGGCAGGGCCTCGCCCAGATCGCGGTGGGCCTCACCCACGCTCATCGTGGCAACGCCAAGGGAGCGGTCACGCTGCTGCGCCGCGGCGCCGACAGGATCCGCCCGTACGCCGAAGGCCCCGTCTCCAGCGCCCACGGGGTGAACGTCGCGCGAGCCGTTAAGGATATGGATGCGCTCGCCGAGCGGATCGAGCGTCTCGGCCTCGCCGGGCTGCCACCGTCGGACCTGCGGCCGCGCCTGCTCACCTGACGCCGGGCCGCACGCCGCCCGGCCCGCGGCGTGGGGCGTGCGCGGCGCTCAGTCGCAGGTCTGGGTGGAGACGTCCGCCGTCGCCGTCCGGGCCGCCTGCGCGTCCCTCCCGACCTGGACGGCGGTCAGCGCGTAGCCGGAGTGCTGCTGCCCGACCGCCGCCGCGAACACGACGCCGTAGACGCCGCCGTCCGTCGCGAGCAGCGGACCGCCCGAGTTGCCCGGCTCGACGTTGGCCCTGATCGCGTAGATTTCCCTGGTCACCTGGGCGGTCTGGTAGATGTTCGGCCCGCGTGCCTCCTGGATGCCGCCGATGCGGGCCGGCGCGGCGGTGAACGGCTGGTCGCGCGGGTAACCGGCCACGACCGCGTCGGCGCCGGCCTGCGCGGTGCCGGCGAATCGCAGCGAAGGCACGCGGAGGCCCGGCACGTACAGCACCGCGACGTCGTTCTGGAAGTCATAGAGCACGACGTGGGCACGCCGGGCCCGCCCCGCGATGGTGTACACGACAGGACCGTCGCGTACGCCGGCCACCACGTGCGCGTTCGTCAGCACGTGGTTCGGCGCGTACACGAAGCCCGAGCCCTCGATCCTGCGGGAGCAGTCCGGCGCCGTGCCGAGCACCTTCACCACGCTCACGCTCGCGCTGTGCACGCCGGCACTGTTGATCACGGCGGGGTCCGGTGCCTTCACCGACACGATGCCCTCCGCGCCCAGACCGCCGAAGACCTGCGGAAACGGTCCGCTCGCCACGACACGCCTGAACCCAGAGAACCAGGTGCGCGCGGCCTCGGGCATCAGCCCGTCGACCGCGCGGAGCACCGCGGAGTTGTTCACCTGGTTGACGACGGTAGGGAACGGGGCATTGGCGACCGAGGTGCCGATGAGCCACGCGATCACGAGTACGGACAGCGTGCTCACGGCCGCGCCACCGGCCGAGTCGACAATCGTCGCCGAGCGCCAGGTCACCAGGTCACGCATGGCCGCGCCGATCGTGGAGGCGGCGAACTGGCCGATCATCGCGGCGACGAAGACGATGACGATCGCGAGCAGGGACTGCTGCGCCTGGCCCTTGACCACCGACTGCGCGAGCGCCGGGGCGATCACCAGGCCGAACGCGGCCCCGCCGAGGAAGCCTGCCAGGCTGAGCGCGCCGATGATGAAGCCCTGCCGGTAGCCGGAGACGGCGAAGGCGATGACGATCCCGATCAAGATCAAGTCGAGTAGGTCACCAGGCACGTGCCCAACGCTATAGCGCTCCAGGGGTAACAAGACCGCCGAACATTCCCGGACACCTGGGACTCGGGTCAGCCGAGTGCGGTCGGCGGTAGGTCCTCGACGCGGCTCGCTTCCCACGGACGTTCCCAGCCGCTGAGCGCGAGCAGCCTGTCGAGGATGCCGGCCGTAAAACCCCAGACCAGGAGCCCGTCGACCCGGAACGCTGGACCGGCGAGACCCGATGGGTGGCGGATCGTGAACCGGTTGGCCGGATCAGCGAGTTCGGCGAGCGGTACCCGCGCTACGGCGGCGACTTCCACCGGATCCGCGGGCCCGACCGGGCACGGCCGCCACCACCAGGCGAGCACGGGCATGACGCGGAACCCGCTGCGCGCCACGAACAGCTCGGGCAGGATCCCCACCACTTCGACGCCCGCCGGGTCGAGGCCGGTCTCCTCCGCGGCCTCCCGCAGCGCCGCTGCCACCGGGCCCGCGTCCCCCGCGTCGATCGCGCCGCCGGGGAACGCGGTCTGCCCGGGGTGCCTGCGCAGTCCAGCGCTGCGCTGGATCAGCAGCACGTCCGGGCCCCCCGGCCCGTCCGCGAACAGCACGAGCACCGCCGACGCACGGCCGCCTGCCTGCGGCGGCCGCAGGTGCGCCGATACGGGCATCTGCCGCGCCGCACCGGCGAGCTCGCGCAGCCAGCCTGGTGCGGCCCGAACCCCCGCGTCCGCGCCGCCGCGATCACGGTCGCGCCGCGCGCGCTGACCGTGCTGGGCGTGCTCGGCGCCGCCGGGGCGCGCTCCCGTCACGAGAACGGCCCGGTCCTGACCAGTTTGCGCGCCGTTTCCTCGTCCACCGGGCCCAGACCGAATGACGGGCATAGCCTGGCGATCTCGCAGGCGCCGCACGCGGGCCTGCGCGCGTGGCACACTCGGCGGCCATGCCAGATCAGCCGGTGGGATGCCATCGTCCATTCCGACCTTGGCAGGAGCGCGCCGACATCCTTTTCGATCTTTACTGGATCGGTCTGCTCGGTCCAGCCGAAGCGCCGCGAGAGCCGGGCGAAATGTGTGTCAACGGTGAGGCCCGGCTTGCCGAAGGCGTTGCCGAGCACGACATTCGCGGTCTTCCTGCCGACGCCGGGCAGCGTCACAAGCTTCTTCAGGCTGGCGGGAACCTCGCCACCGAACCTGTCGCATAGCGCCTGGCCAAGCCCGATCAGGCTGTTCGTTTTGGCGCGGAAGAACCCCGTCGACTGGATGATCTTCTCAAGTTCGCCGCGGTCCGCCGCCGCGTAGTCCGCGGCCGTCTTGAACCTCGCGAAAAGCACCGGGGTCACCGCGTTGACCCGCCGGTCGGTGGTCTGCGCGGAAAGGATCGTCGCCACCAGCAGTTCGAGCGGTGAAGTGAAATCAAGTTCGGTGTGCGCGTCCGGGTATATCCGCGCCAGTTCGCGGTTGATTCTGCGGGCCCGGCGAACCAGCGCTGTCCGCGACACGGGAGGGTCGGTCACGGCCCCAAGCTTACGAGGCCGGGCGCCTGGTTACCGCCAGGGCGGCAACCGGTATTGCCGCCACGGCTGTCAGCCGTCCTGCTGCCACGGCTGGCGCCAGTCCGGCTGCCCCGGCCGCGAGCCGTCTCGCTGCCACAGCTGCCACGGCTGCCACTGGTCATGCTGCCAGAGCTGCCACGGGTCGCGATGCCATGGGTCATGGCGCCACTGGTCGTGCCCCCCCGGATCGCGCTGCCACTGATCGTGTCCCCAGGGGGGATCGCGCTGCCACTGGTCCCCGGGGCCGCGCGGCGGCCATTGGAGCTGCGGGGGCGGCATCGGTGCCGGTCCGCCCGGGCCGGCCGGCCCGGGCGGCGGCCCTGGCGCGGGCACCTGCGGCGGCTGCGTTGCTGGCACGGGCGCGGGCCGGGGCACGGGCGCGGGCCGGGGTGCAGTCGGCGGGCCGGACGGCACCGGGCGCGGTGACGGCTGCGACTGTCCCGGCTGCGGCGAAACGGGTGGGAAAGGCGACGGCCGCGCCGCCGGCGGCGGGAACACCGGCGGCGCGGGGCGCGGTACCGCACCCGGGACCGGGATCACGCCGAAAGGCGTCGTCGGGGTGATCGGCTCACCGACCTGGACCCTGACGTGTGCGGCACTGCCCGCGGCGCTCGCAGGGCCCGCGGGGCCCGCCCCCGATGCTGGCCTTGGCACGGTTCCGTGCCGGGCTGACCCCACCGGGCCGGGCAGAATGCCACGGAACACGGAATCAAAGCCACCGAGGCGACTGACGGCCAAGCCGACACCGAGCGCGGTCGCGGCGAGCGCCGCGGCGAGACCCACCCAAAGGTGGGCGCTGGTGCGCTGCCGCGGCTCGGCGACGGCGGCCGCCGCCGCCGCGGCGGCGGCCGGCGTCACGGGAAAGCCGCCGTGGCCGAACTTCGCCACGCGGCCCGCGATGAACGCCCGGTACCCGGCAAGCTCGGGATCGCTGAAACAGGAAAGAACGCGCGCCTGCATCTCGGCCGGGGGCCCGGGCGCGGGCAGCAAGCTGTAGACCTTCGTCGCGGAGACGTTGCGCGGTACGTGCTGGCCGCACGCCGTGCAGCCGACCGCGTGCCTGACCAGGCGCTCGCGCACGGGCGCCGTCAGCGCGCCGTCCCCGTCAGCAAGCATGGCCGCGCGGGCCCGGCAGCCGTCAGGGCTGACGCGGGCGAGGATCTCGGCGGCCAGGGCCCGTTCCAGGGATTCGCGGGCGCGGATCAACAGCAGTTCGGCCTCCCGTACCGGAACGCCGATCACGGCCGCGACACCACCAAGTCCCAGCCGCCGCCTGGTCGACAGCTCGAGCGCCTCCCGTTCCAGCGGCCCGAGGTCCATGACCGCGTGCCAGGCGATCACCCCGGCATCAGCGTCCTGCTCCGGCGAGCGCGCAGTCGTGCCGCCGGGATCATTGGCCGGTGACGGGCGCCGGCGCAGGCACTCGGCGCGGGCCAGCGCGTACAGCCACGGCTCGAGCAGTTCCGGCTCGGTGAGCCGGGCGATGTGCGCCTGCGCCACGATCAGGCTGTCGCGCACTGCCACCTGCGCGGCGTCGGCGTTGCGCAGGACGAACCAGCAGTACGCGAAGAGGCCGAGCGCGAAACGGTCGTGGATAGCCTTGATCGAGCCCGAGGTGGCGGCCTTTAGCTCCTCAACAAGCAGGTGGTTATCCATAGCAAGAAAGTTAGAGGTATCTAAAGCCATTCCTCTACCGACTCGGCCGAACGAGCCCGCGACATCCATTTAATTCCTGAGTGTACGGGAACCTGGTGTTAGCTGACTCGTACGCCCGCGAATTATCCGGCTTTATCTAGAATTGATTCCAGCCCGATTTGGACTGCTCGCGGTAAATTCCCGCGGCGGCGCAGGCGGTCTCGAGCGCGCTGGCGCCGAAGGCCTCGACCGGGCCGAGCGCACCGGCCGGCCGCAGGCCTTCCCTGGCCGCCTGGCCCGCCGCCCAGGCGAGGATCCCCGCGGTGAACGAATAGGGATCACCGCCGGTCAGGTGCACCGCGGCCAGTTGCTTGCCGCTGGCATCCGCCGCCACGGCCACCACGTCTGACGTGACCCGCGCGGCCGGGTCCGGCTCGGCCCTGCCGCGCTGAATCCGGGCCGCCTGCGCGTCGAGGACCCGCCGGACCGCGGGCACCCGGCCAAGCGGTGCGGCCAGTGCGGAGGCGTAGTGAACGAGCCTGGTGGCGCCGCCAAACCAGCCGAGGTAAACGCCCACATCGGTGAGCCGGGCCCGGGCCGGCAGCCGCGGCAGCGCGAAATGCTCGGAAGAGCCGATCGAGAATGCTTCCCTTAGCTTTCCCGCCACCTCGAACGACATGATCCTCGACGCCGCGCGCTCGCTGACGATGCGGCCACCGCGGAAGGTGTAGCCGGTTTCGAGCAGCACACCGGCGGCGGACGCCAGGGTGCCCGCACTTGCCGCCCTGCGCGTGTCCCCGCGCACGAAGTAGCCGATATCCACCCGGGTCGCGGCGGGCCGGGCGGGTCCCGCGGGTGCAGAGGGTCCCACGGGTCCGGCCGGTCCGGCGGGTCGCGCGGTTCCGGCCGATCTGGCGGCGTCAAGCGCGAGCGCTCCGGCCAGGTTTCCCGGTACGTAGTCATAACCGAACGCGGTGAGCAGCACCGCTCCGGTCCGTTCCGCGCGTGGGCCGTGCTCCTCGAACACCTGCCGAATGAACGGCGGCTCACCACTGGAATCCAGGTACACGGCGCCCGCGTCCACGGCCGCGTCCACGGCGGCCCGGCCGATCTTCAGGAACGGGCCCGCGGTGGACACAAGCACGTCGCCGGCATCGATGAGCTTGCGCAGTGCCAGTGGCCCGTCGGTGCCCGCGACTGCCGTCTCGAGCGCTGCCGTACTGCTGGCTTGCGAAAGCCTCGCGGCCAGCGCCTCCAGGCGCCGAGGATCCCGGCCCGCGAGCACCGGGCGCGCCCCGCTCGCGAGCATCGCCTGCGCGGTCAGCCCGCCTGTGTAGCCCGTCGCCCCATACAGCACGATCCGGCCTGGCATGGGGTCAACCTACCGGTTCGGGCACGCGGGTATGGCGCCGATGCGGTCCACCGGGCCTCACGTTCCAAGGCCCGCGGTGCCTCCCGTCGGCGCCACGAAGCGCAGTAGCGCCTCGTCAATGGTAAGGAAAATCGGCAGTCGCTGGTCCAGGCCGGTAATGCGCAAAACCTTCGCGACAATTGGCTGCGGTGCCACCAGGCCATAGCGGCAGCCCACGGCGTCGGCTTCGTTGGCGATCCGCACAAAAGCGTTCAGCCCACAAGAGTCGCAGAATGACACCCCGGTCAGGTCGAGCAGAAGCAACCGGGCGTGGCGGCCGATGGCCGCACGGCCCCGCCGGTACAAGCCGTCGGCCGTCGCGAGATCCAGTTCCCCCTCGACCGTCACGATCTGTGTTCGTTCCTCTGGACCAGTCGCCTGGTCGTCAGCACTCCGGCTCACCACATTCCCTCCCCTGCCGGCCGGCCCACTTCCGTATGCTTCGAGTAAGAGTGGCGCGGCGAACGTCCTGCTCGTTAGGGCCGAAGGTCCCGCACTGGCCACGAGTGCGTGGACGGGCAGCATCGAGGACAAAGCACGCGCGAAAAGCGTTCTGACCCGCGCACGGTTGTGCAGAAACGCCCATCTTGGCCCGATAACTTAGCCGGCCTGGCCCCCGGCGGCGGGCGGAATCCGCCGGCGGGCCGGATCAGCCCGCGGGACACGGCTGTAAACCCTCCGCCGACACGCGGTAACGGCGGTCCCGCAGCAGCCTGCCGAACGGTTCCATCGCTTCGTCCGGCCTGCCCAGATGCCTGCCAACCACCACGACCACGACGCGCGCGGCGCCGGCCAGCTTGAGCGCCGCCGCCGCGGACTGGGCGCGCGACCCCGTGGTCCAGGTGTCGTCGAGCAGCAGGACACGCGCGCGCGGTAACGGCCGTGGCGCGGTGAAGAGGTCCGGGCTCAGGTCGCGGTCGTCCGGGTCCGGTTCGTCGGGCCGCGCGCGGAGGGCCAAGTCGGCCCATGGCAGCGCGAGAACAGGTGCCGCAAGTGAGTGGAGCGGATGCGGCCCCGGCCGCCCGCGAGTGCTTGGCACGACGGCCAGGTGCGTCGGCGTGCCGCCGCCGGCCAGTCGCCAGGCGCAGCCACAATGATCGCGCAGGAACACGAGCAGCAGCGCGAGCAGCGCCGCCCGGGCGGGCCGCCCGGCGGCCAGCGCGGACTTGTAGATCCACAGGTCGTGCGCCAGCCTGCCGCCCTTCAGGGCGTACGAGACGGGCAGGACAGCGTCCGCAAGCAGGCCGGGTGCGCTCTCCGCATGCAGGCCACAGCGAAAACAGTGCAGGTAGTCGGGGCGGGCGGGTCCCCTGCACACCGGGCACACCCCGGGGCCAGGCGGCAACGGCGGGCGAAGCCAGCGCTCCTGCGCGGCCACCGCACCGCGCAATCGGCCCCAGCCCGGGCTGTGCCCGGCCGCGCCGCAACTCGGGCGCCGCGCTTGAACCCGTTCCCACGCGCCGGTGGACATGCGCCGATGGTATGGACGTGGACTGACATTCCGATGGGACGGTGTGCGCCCCGCGCGCTGCTGCGCCTGCGGCACGACGGCTGGCAAGACGCGGACGCCTCGCAGCGTGGCGGCTTCGACGGCGGCTGGCATGACAAGCTGACCAAGGACTACCTGGAGAGCCTCCGCCTGCTCTGCGTCACGGGAGCAGGCAAGCCGTTTCAGGTACCGCAGTCGTAATCAGCAGGTGCCGCCGCCGCTTCGCGCGGCCGCCGCCGCGACAGCCGTCATTAGGATCATGATTGTCCAGCCAGGTTGAAACATGGCCCGCGAACCTGGCCGACCGCGTCGTCGTGGCTGCTTCGGCGACGCAGCCGACGACACACCTGGGGCCTTCATGGCGATATGGGCGACCGCGCACGCAGATTCTGGATAATCGTCCCATCAAGGTGGTCGAGCGCCGGAGCGGAGAAGCAGTTGATCAAGACAGCCAAGCCTAGACGTAACGGCACTGTTCGCGTCACTTTCGCCCTGCCAGCCGACGAGCCTGGCAGCGCCGTGTCCGTGGTGGGTAACTTCAACGACTGGGATCCCTTCGCCCATCCGCTGCGCCGGCGCGCCAACGGCACCCGGAGCGCCGCGGTGACCGTCCAGGTCGGCGCCACGCTGCACTTCCGTTACCTCGCCGACGGCGGGGTGTGGTTCGACGACGAGACAGCCCCCGCACGAGACGGCCAGGGCGCCAGCATCGTGGTCTGACACCGCCCGGCTCAGCGTCGTGCTCGCCAAAGTTTCAACGATTCCGCGGCGGGTGGGCGCCAGCGCGGCCCGGTAGCCGCAGGGAAGGAATCGCTGACGCCCCCTCGCCGGCAAGGCGTCCCGGGCCGGGCAGGCGGTGCGCTTCGCGTAACGGAGCCGGGCGCGGGGCCGCGACCGCGGATTTGGCCGGGATCACGCGCACCGATGAAGGCCAGCATGCTGGCCGGTATCGGCCGCAAGCGTGGTTGAGCCTGCCGCCGGTGCAGGCATCTGCTGTTCACCGGTCAGCATGGGCGTGGAAGCCGGCCTTTTGGATCCGGCTTCCACGCCCAGACAAAAATCGGTCGCGTTTCCTTACGGCATGGCACCCAGCGCGGAGACGAACGCCGGGGCGTTCGGCGTACCCCATCCGGTAGTCGCGTCGTACCCGGTTGTCGTCGGGTAACCGGCCACGGGCACCTCCCACAGCTGGTTGTCCTGCAGGTCGCCGACCGACTTCAACACCGGTCCGCTCACCCCGGCCTCCGCGCCGGCGAAGGCCTTCGGGGCCGAACCGTAGTGCTGCGGCACGATGTCGGTGTAATCGGATGCGCCGACGCCCTGATAAAGGAGCGGGGCGAGGTACCCGATCGGCTGCTTGCCCTGCGCCGCGCGGGCGGCATTGACCAAAGCGGTCAGCGCGGCCGTCTGCGGGGTGGCGGCCGACGTGCCACCGAAGAAGGTCCAGCAGCCCGTGGTATTGCCGCAGTTGAAGGCCGGGTAGGCGGTGATGTAGACATCCACGCCGCCGTTCACCGCGGCGTTCCACGCGGTGTCGGGAACCAGCCGGTGATCGCCGAAACCGGGGCCGACGCCCTGCTGCCACGACGGCCGGGGGTAGATGAGGCTGGCGCCGCCGCCGGTGCCGATCGGCGCGAACGACTCGTTCCACACCGCCTGGCTATGCCCGCTGTTCGTGAACGCCCAGTAGGCAGGGTTGAAGGCGCCCGTAGAGGTGAAGGCCTCGTTGCTGGACGGGTTCCATGTCCAGCCGTCCTGCAGCTGGGTCCCGCCGACCGACACGACATAGGGCGAGCTGGCCGGCCACCACACCGCCGGGTTGGGATAGCTGCCGGATTCTTTGTGCACCTTGCTGATGCCCAGGCTTCCGAAGTCACCGGACGCGGCGAAGAAGTTGTCGTGCTTGGCCAGGCCTGCCTTGAACACCTGGTCGAACATAGCCGTCTGGACCGCCGCCGCGCCCCCGAACGCCTGCTCGGTGGCCGCGAGCGACATCGAGAACAGGGTGCCCGGTGGCGTAGCGTCGATCTCGCCAGAGATCGCGTTGAACAGGTTCGGGAAGCCCTGCACACCCAAAGTCTCCGCGGGCGGCACCGCCAACAGCACGATGTGCGCCAGCGGGGCGATGGCATACGCCCACTCAATGTCGAGCGTGGCCTCGCCGGACCAGTTCGCTGCCGCGCACGGTCCCGACAGGCCGTTGCTCGCGCAGGTGTTGCTGAACTGCGGATTCCCCTGCGGGAAGAGCTGCTGGAAGTCCGGCGCCGGGAGTGCCGGGAAGAACGTGTCATGGAAGTGCCGCAGGTCAGCGGTCGCGGTGGGGCTGCCATACGCGTCGACGAGCACGATCGTCTGGCCCTGTCCATAGTTCGGCACCGTGCTCCCGCCGACCGAAATTGCGGCGACCGAATCCACCCCGTACGCCGCCCGGATCTGCTGCGGCGTGTAGCAGTGGAACCAGGAAACAGCCGTCCTGTCCGGGAGCACGCACGCCGTCGAGGCATCAGGAGTCGCGGTGATAACGCCCGGGATCTGCCGGACATTGATGGCCTGCGGGGACAGCCCGCCCGCCGCCGCGGCCGACGCGGCCGGCGCCGGCGCCCCAGCGCCCATGGCCGCCAGCAAGACCGCGCCAGCCCCCAATGCCTCCGCGAACATTAACCGTCGTCTTCTCATCTGGACCCTCCCCTTCGTCGCGGTGTACGAAATGTAACTCTTGTCCGTGGGTAATAGGCAATGGCCAAAACGTTATGGTGACCGCGGGTGTCCGGCCGGCCGCTGACCCCTCAGTCCCACCGTCGATCATGGTGTGGCTGTCCCTGGCGGCGAGGAGGTGGGCGGGGTGTGGGTTCCTCAACGGTTGTGTTGGAGTGCGTCCGAACAAGAGCTTGGAGAGCGGGACGGTTCGGGGCAGCAGTGTCCCATCGAAGTAGCGGGGTTTGTACCGGCGCAACAGCTGTTCGCCGTCGGTGTCCCAGGAGAAGCCGCGTTTGCGGTTGAGGAGTTTGGCGAAGACCATACTGGCCTTGGCCGAATCGCGGGCGGCGAGCCGTCGCAGCGGTTCGGGTGAGGTGTCGGGGTCGCGCAGGAAGCCGGACAGGGTTTCGCGGTAGCGCCGGCGGGAGATCAGCGCGGGGGTCGCTGAACAGTTCCTCGAGGAGGTGGTAGCCGGGGTAGAAGCTCAGCCCTTCGCCGACGGCAAAGTGGATCGCGACGCTGTCGGCGATACCACCTGCTCCCCGGGCGCTGACATTTGCGAACGACCCTATCCAGTTCTTCTGGGCAAGTGCGGCGGCATAGGCTCGCAGTAGGGACTGTGAGCTGACCCTGGCCCTGATAGGTTGACACTTCGAATAAGCCGTAGATATCTTCAGGTTATGCGAAGTGTCGCACCGGCGTTGCTGCCTGTCTTCCGGTCGCAGCTCCAAGCCGACATCCTCGCCGCGCTGCTGCTCAACCCAGAGCGGGAGTACAGCCTGACCGACCTTGCGCAGCGCTTCGATGCCCCGCTCAGCACCGTCCACGGCGAGGTAAAACGGCTGACGGACGCGGGTTTGCTGCGCCGGCGCAATGTGGGACGGTCGGCGATGGTCCGGGCGAACTCAGCCAACCGCTTGGTCGAGCCGCTGGCTGAGTTGCTGTTCTTGTCCTGGGGGCCGCTGCAGGTGGTGGCCGATGAGTTCGCCGGGCTGGATGGGGCGGAGCGGGTGCTGATCTTCGGCTCATGGGCTGCGCGTTACCTCCAGCGGCCAGGCCCGCCGCCCCATGATCTGGATGTCCTGGTGGTCGGGTGGCGCACGCGAGCGGCCGTCTATGACGCGGCTGACCGTGCCCAGCAGCGGCTGGGGATGCCCGTAAATCCTGTGATCCGGACGGCAGATGCGTGGCGTGAGGCCGCCGACCCTCTCGTCCAGCAGATTCAGTCCGGCCCGTTCGTCTCGGTTCTGGTGCCAGATGGCGCCACCGGCGAGGAGCCTGCGGCAACGGCGGGGCCCCGCGATGGCTAGGTGGCAACGAGGCGAGGCCGAGGTAGAGCAACTCGCCCGCCGGGAGGAGCTGGAGTATGTGACGGGCGCGGCGGCCGACGGCGTTCCGCTGCTCACCCAGGCGCGGCGGACGGCTGCCACAGCTGCCAGCGTGGTGCACGCCGATCCCCACAGCGCCTATGTCCTGGCTTACGACGCCGCACGGTATGCCTGCATCGCCCTGCTGGCGCAGCAAGGGATGCGCGCCACTACCAGCGGGGGTCACTATGCGGTGGAACGCGCGGTCAGGGCCCAGTTCGGTGAGGGTTTCCGGCCGTTTGCAGATCTGCGGCGCCGACGCAACGAGCTCGAATATCCGCGCCTGCCCGCAGACACGGCCACGGCAGACGAAGCCCAGCAGGCTGTTGAGACGGCACAACGGCTCATCACCGCCGCGAGCCAGCTGCTCGGCCAGCTCTTTTTCTTCGCTCAGCCGGACAGACCTTGACTCAGGGGCTGGACCTGGGACAAGCAGCACCAGGCAGGGCGCCACAAGCGAGCTGAGAGTACGCAAACAGCACGCTAGCGCCGCAACCATTGAGTACGTGCCGCGCCCCAACTCGCACACTGGCTCTGAGCTGGTGTTTTCTTTGCTCGTTAGGCTGCTCTCCGGTACTCGCTGATCAAGCCGTGGACGACCTGTCTGCGCGGAGAAGATCTACCGCAAGCAGATCCGGCCTGTCCTGCTCGCAGGTGCCGAGACGATGGGACGACATCTTCCCCGCGACGGGTGCAGACCCTCAGTCACCCAGTTAGTCACCCAGCTCGCCATGCGCCACTTTCCGGGCGAAGGGAACGGGGGTCTGATCTTGGAGCCGCCTGTCGGAATCGAACCGACGACCTGTTCATTACGAGTGAACCGCTCTGCCGACTGAGCTAAGGCGGCGCCGGCCGTCCACGGGCCGCGGTCGGACAGCGGGGACAGCGCGCACCGAGTTTACCAACGCCCGCGTGGCGCTTGGCGGCGCCTACTGGCAGACCGTCCCGCTTTTCGGCGGGGCGCCGTCGAGCAGGTAGCGGTCGACGATCGAGTTCACGCACGAGCTGCCCATCATGTACGCGGTATGGCCGTCACCGTTCCAGCCGAGCAGAACCCCGGTGGACAGGTCGCGGGCGAGTGCCTGCGCCCACCGGTACGGTGTGGCGGGATCGCGGGTGGTCCCCACGACCAGGATCGGCGGGGCTCCCACGGCCCGCATCGCGGGAACGCGCGCGCCGCGCACGGGCCAGTACGCACAGGGCAGGCTTCCCCACATGATCGCCTCACCGAACTGGGGCGCGTCACGCCGCGCGGCCGACGCCGCCGCCCGCCACGCGCTCAAATCGCGCGGCCACGAGCGGTCCACACAGTTGATCGCCATGTTCGACTCGGCGAGGTTCGAGTACGTCCCGTTTCCGTTTCGCTCCATGAGCGCGTCGGCCAGCTCGATCAGCAGGGTGCCGTCACCGGCGAACGCGCTGCTCAAAGCCTGCCGCAGCAGCGGCCAGTACGCCTTGCTGTACAGCGCCGCGAGCACGCCCGCGGTCATCAGCGCCTCGTTCCCCGGGCGCCCGTCGCCGAGATCGTTGGCGAGCGGCGTCACCTCCGCCCGGTTCAGCAGAGCCTGGAGCCTGGCGATCGCGGCCGTCACCGCGGCGCCGGAACCGCCGGAACCGCCGGAACCGCCGGAACCGAGCGGGCAGCCGGAACGTTGCACACAGTCGGTGGCGAACGACCTGAACGCGACCTGGAAGCCTTCCGCCTGGACGATGTTCTGGTCGGTCGCCGTCTCGGCCGGGTCGAGCGCGCCGTCGAGGACAAGGGCACGGACGTTGTGCGGGAAAAGCTGTGCATAGTACGTGCCGAGGTACGTCCCGTACGACTTGCCCAGGTAGGTGAGTTTCTGCTCACCGAGGGCGGCGCGCAGGACGTCCATGTCCCTGGCTGCCTCGGCGGTGCCGACGTAGGGCAGCAGCGGACCGGCCGCGTGCGCACACGCCTGCGCGAAGAACCTGCTCTCGGAGAGCACCGTGGACATCTGGGCCGCGTCGGCCGGATTGTCGTTCGTGTCGAGATACGTGTCGAGCTGCGGCCCGGTCATGCACCTGATCGCCGGCCTGCTCCCGCCGACCCCGCGCGGATCGAAGCCGACCACGTCGAACCGCGCGAGCACCGCGGCGGACAGCACGCTGCGGGCCTGCCTGGCGTAGGCCACTCCCGATCCGCCCGGCCCGCCCGGGTTGAGCACGATCGCGCCGATTCTGTGCCCGGGATCGGTGGCGGGCAGCCGCACCAGGGGAAGCGAGAACCGGCGGCCGGCCGGGCGTGTGTAGTCGACCGGCACCAGCAGGCGCGCGCACCGAAAACCGCTCGAGCAGGGCCGCCAGTCGAGCACCTGGTGGTCATAGCCGGCGGCGTCGGTCGGCGTGGGCGTGGGATGCGCGGGGGCCGGTGAGGTGGTCACCGGGGCGCCCGCCGAGCCATGGGCCGCGCCGGTGCACCCGGCCAGCGCGACCGCGACAGCGGCGACGAGGGCGGCGACGGCGGCAGGCGCGCGGGCGAGACGCGAGAGCGCTGCGCTCACGAAACCTCCGGGTCGGCGCCGCGCTCCCCGGCGCTGGACCCCGCAGCGCTCGACCCCTCACTGCCACCGTGCGCGCCTTCGTACGCCTGCCGCGGGCCGCACACGCTCGCCCGGCTGCACGCGCATCTGCGGCCGTCCTCGCTCAGCTTCACGAGGACCCGGTCGGACGGCACGTTGTAGCCGACCACGGTCCCGGTACCCTGCGGCGAGTCCACCTGCGCGCCGAGCCGCGGCGCCCGCTCGCGGAACTCCGCGTAGAGCGGGTGCTCGTACTTGAGGCAGCACATCAGCCGGCCGCACGCGCCCGCGATCCGCATCGGGTTGACCGGCAGATCCTGGTCCTTGGCCATCCGCACCGAGACGGGCTCGAAATCCTTCAGGAACGTCGCGCAGCACAGGTCGCGGCCGCACGGCCCGATGCCGCCCTGCAGCCTGGCTTCGTCACGGGGCCCGACCTGGCGCAGCTCGACCCGGGCGCGCAGGCTGCGGGCAAGATCACGAACGAGCTCGCGGAAGTCCACCCGGTGCGGCGCGGAGAAGTAGATCACGAAAACGTTGTCGCGGTCGAGGTAGTCGACGGCGGTGACCTTCATCGGCAGCCCCTGCTTACGCACGAGCCGCTTGCTCAGCTGGCGGGCTTCCGCGCGCCGTACCCGGCAGTTGTCGTCGCGCGCCAGGTCGTCCTGGCCGGCCGGACCGGCGCACAGGGGCATGCCGCCGATGTCCTCCGACACCCACTGCGGTGCCCAGATGCACTCGGCCACCTCCGGCCCCGCGTCCGTGGGCACCAGCACCTTGTCCCCGACCTTGGGGGTGTGCGGCCCGGGATCGAGGTAGTAGAGCCGGCCATACCGCTCGAAGCTGACGGCCATCATCATGCCCATCCGTCCAGCTTACGGCGCGGGCCGGTGAGATCGCCCGCGCGGCCGCTACCGATTCATATCCCTAACGGCTGCCGCGTGGCGAACCACCTGCGCCTGCGGTCTGCCTGGGCGTCTCACGGGGCAAGGGCTGCTGTCCAACGGGTGCCGCGTACTGGCGCGTTCACCCCTTCCGCGGGTCTTGACAAGATGCCAAGATCGTCAGTAGGGCAGCGCCCCCATTGGGCGGGCGGGCTGTGATAGGAACCGGTTCGTCAGCCGGCCATGAGGGCGAGCGTCATGGCCTCCGCGGCGAGCAGCGGGTGCGCGTTGGCGTCGATCCGCTCGCGGCACTGCATGATCGCCTGCATCCTGCGCAGGGTGGACTCCGGCGTCGTCGCGGCGGCCAGCCGCCTGATGTCCGGCTCGATGTCTGTGTTGGCCAATTCCACGGTGGCGCCGAACTGGACGGCCAGGACGTCACGGTAGAACGAGGCCAGGTCGAGCAGCGCGCGGTCGAGCGAATCACGCTTCACCCGGGTGGCGCGGGACTTCTGCCTGTCGGTGAGCTCCTTCAGCGCCCCGGCGCCACCGCGTACCGCCTTGGCGACGCCCTTGCCCGTCGAGCCTTCGCCGAACGCGCGGCGCAGCTCCGCCTGTTCCGGCTCGTCGAGTTCGGCGGTGACGGCGGCCGCCTCCGCGTCCGCGGCTTCGACGAGCCGCGCGGCGGCGGCGATCGCCTGGCCGAGCCCGTCGACGCTGAAGGGCACGCGGAGCACCTCGGCGCGGCGGCTGGCCGCCTCGGGATCGGTGGCGAGCCGGCGCGCCCGGCCGATGTGACCCTGGGCCGCACGGGCGGCCCGCAGCGCGAGGCCGGCGTCGATGCCGTCCCGCCGCGACAGCATGTCCGCGATCGCGCTCGCGGGCGGGGTGCGCAACGTGACCAGGCGGCACCGCGACCGGATCGTCGGCACCAGGTCGTCGGGTGACGGCGCGCACAGCAGCCACACGGTCCGCGGCGACGGCTCCTCGATGGCCTTGAGCAGCGCGTTCGCGGCCTGTTCCGTCGCGCGGTCGGCGCCGGTGAACAAGATCGCGCGCCAGCGGCCGCCGAACGGCGCCGTCGCGGCCCTGAGCACGAGATCCCTGGTCTGCCTGACGCCGTAGGACAGCCCGTCCGGGCGGACGAGGAGCACGTCGGCGTGCGTGCCGGCGAGGACCTGATGGCAGGAGGCGCAGTGCCCGCAGCCGAGGTCGGGGCACAGCAGCGCGGCCGCGAACGCGCGCGCCGCGACCGACCGGCCGGAGCCCGGTGGGCCGGTGAAGAGCCAGGCGTGCGTCATCCCGGCCGTGCCTTCGGTCAACTCCGGGCTCGCCGCGGCCCGGAGTGCGGTGGCCGCGGCGGCGGCGTGGCGAAGCTCCGCGACCACATCGTCCTGGCCCACCAGGTCGTCGAAGACGCTCACGACGGTCAGTCCCGCACGGCGGGGAAGCTGCCGGTAATCGCCTCGGCCACGGCGGGCACGGGGTCGGGCAGGATGTCCCTGATCCGCTCCTGGATCCGGCGGCTGATGTCCTCGGGCGGCCGCGCGGCGTCGATGACCAGGTAGCGGCCGGGCTCGGCGGCGGCGAGCGCGCGAAATCCCTGCCGGACCCGTTCGTGGAACCCGATGGGCTCGGATTCGAGCCGGTCGGCCGACGGGGCACGGCGCGCCAGGCCCGCCGCGGGCGGAAGGTCGAGCAGGATCGTGAGGTCGGGCATCGTCCCCCCGGTCGCCCACCGGTTCAGCAGCGCGACCTCCTCGACCGGCAGCTGCCGGCCCGCGCCCTGGTAGGCGAGCGAGGAGTCGACGTAGCGGTCGGTGATGACGATCGCGCCGCGGTCGAGGGCCGGCTGGATCACCGAGGCCACGTGCTCGGCGCGGTCCGCCGCGTACATGAGGGTCTCCGCGCGCGGCGAAAGGCCGGCGTGCGACTTGTCGAGCAGCAGCGCGCGCAGCCGCATCCCCACCTTCGTGGCGCCGGGCTCCTGGGTGGCGACCACCTCGTACCCCTGGTCCCTGAGCCAGATGCCGAGCAGCCGCGCCTGGGTGGTCTTGCCCGCGCCCTCGCCGCCCTCGAGCGCGAGCAGCAGGCCGCGCGGGCGCTTGGGCTCCTCGAGCACAAGCGCCTCGCCGCGGATCGCCGCGAGCAGGTCAGGGACGAACGGTATGCCGCGGCGGTCGTCCATCCGGTGGTACGAGACCACGCCGAGCACCACCGCGACCACGGCCGCCAGGAGCAGCATCACGTTGTCGCCGATGCTGCTGTAGGCGACCTTGCCGATTCGCAGCCTGCCCGATCCCGCCGCACCGGAGATGACACCGGAAAGCACCGGCGCGGCCGCGACGCTGGCGAGCAGGATGATCTGGATGGCGGACTGCATGAACGCGAAGGTGCGGCCACGGAGGCTGTCGTCGACCTCGAGCCCGACGATCGTGTAACCGGTCGCGTACGCGATCCCGGCCAGGCCGCCGAGAATGACGACGAGGACGGTGAGGATCACCAGGTTCGGTATGAGCGCCATCAGGGCGAGGGGTATCCCCGCCGCGGTGATGGACAGCCCGAACAGGCGCCGGCGGCTGAACCCATGCAGCACGCGTGAGCCGAGGAACATCCCGCCGGCCAGCCCGACGAAGATCGCGACGAACACCGCGCCCCAGCCCGCGTTGCCGCCGTGCAGCGTGTCGGTGATGTACGGCTTGCCGATCCCGATGATGACGCCGGCCGCGGCGAAGGCGCCGATCATGCCGATGAGGAGCCCGCGGACCACGGGCGTGTGGCCGAGGAATTTCCAGCCTTCCCAAATGGTCCTCGCCACGGACGGCGCCGAGATGTGGCCGCGGTCCTTGCGCTTCGGGATCTGCAGGAAGAACACGGTGAGCGCGGAGACACCGAAGGTCGCCGCGTTGAAGTACAGGGCCAGGTTCACCTGGTTGGTGTTGAAGTACGGCGAGATCGAGCCGAGCGCCTTGCTCACCAGGGCGAGCGTGCTGAACAGGATGCCCGCGAGGACCGCGCTGCCGTAGGTGGTGAACAGGCTGAGCTGGTTGGCCCGTTCCAGCCGGTCGGGCGGGACCAGGTTCGGCACGGTCGCGTCCTTGGCCGGCGTCCAGAACAAAGAGGCGCATCCGGCCACGAATTTCGCGACGAAGATCCAGGTCAGGTTCGGGAAAATTGGGATCGAGAGGAATAGCAGGCCGCGAATGATGTCGCCGACGATCATGGTCATCCGGCGATCGAGGCGGTCGGCGGCCGCGCCGGCGAGGGGGCCGAGCAGGAGCGCGGGCAGCAGCGTGGCGATCCAGACGCCCGCGACCGCGTAACTCTGGGTCGCCACGCCTCTGCCTTGGGTGATCTGGAATGCCAGCGCGGTGAGCGCGAGAATGCTGAGCCAATCCCCCAGGCTGGACAACGCGAGCGCGATCCACAGCCGGCGGAACGGCTTGATGGACAGCACGCCGCGCCGTTGTCGGTTAGCTGGAGCGCGGAGAATCATTGCGCCACCGTATCGGGGAGGTCAAAGCGGGCACGCGGGTTCCGGGGAGAGCGTACCGCTCAGGATCTGGACGAGGCCCGTGACCCGCTACGTCGTGGGGCCGGCCCGGCCGCCCGCCGGTCGGCGAGCAACTCCGCGGCACGCTGCAGGGTAATGGACTCCACCTCGTCACCCTTTCGCAGGGAGGCGTTCGTCTCACCGTCCGTCACGTACGGACCGTAGCGGCCGGACTTGATCACGAGCGACTTGCCCGTCACCGGATCGTCACCAAGCTCACGCAGCGGGGGGGCGCCGGCGCCGCGCGCGCGGCCGCGGGTCTTCGGCTGCGCGAACAGTACCTTCGCGCCCGCGAGGGTCAGCGTGAAAAGCTCCTCCTCACTCCCGAGCGACCTGCTGTCCGTGCCCTTCTTTGCGTAGGGCCCATAACGGCCATTTTGCACCGTGACCTGCTCACCGTCGATTTCGCCGAGCACCCGGGGCAGGGTGAGCAGCCGCAGCGCGTCCTGCAGCGTCACCGTGTCGATCGTCATGGTCTTGAGCAGGGAGGCGGCGCGCGGCTTGGCCGCTTCCGGCTTGGCCGCCCTGGCCTTGGCTCCCTTCGCCGTGGCTCCCTTCGCCGTGGCGCCACCCGCCGCCGCCTCGCCGCCGGCCGCGGCGGCGTCAGATGCGCCTGGCGCCTCCGGATCGGGCACCTCGGTGACGTACGGCCCGTACCGGCCCACCTTGGCCACGATCGTCCGCCCGGTCTGCGGATCGGTGCCGAGCACGCGCTCGCCGCTCGGCTGCGCGAAAAGCTCCTCGGCTCGCTCCTGCGTCAGTTCGTCCGGCGCCGTGCCCTCGGGGATGTTGACCCGCTCCCCGCCGCGCTCCAGGTAGGGGCCGTACCTGCCGACCCGCACCACGATCGACGTTCCGGGCAGCGGGAACGAGCTGACTTCCCTGGCGTCGATGTCGCCGAGATCGCTGACAAGGTCCTTCAGCCCTTCCTCGCCGGTGGCGCCGTTCTCGCCGAAGTAGAAGCGGCGCAGCCACGGCACGCGGGCCGCCTCACCGCGGGCGATCTCGTCGAGCACGTCCTCCATCCGCGCGGTGAAGTCATAGTCGACCAGGTGCCCGAAATGCCGTTCGAGCAGCGTGACCACGGCGAACGCGAGGAACGAGGGGACGAGCGCCGTCCCCTTGCGGAAGACGTAACCGCGATCGAGGATCGTGCCCATGATCGACGCGTAGGTGGACGGCCTGCCGATCTCCCTGTCCTCGAGTTCCTTGACCAGGGTCGCCTCGGTGTACCTGGCCGGAGGGCGGGTGCTGTGCCCGGCAGCGGCCAGGCGGATGACGGTCAGCGGGTCGTTCGCGGCGAGCGCCGGCAGCCGGCGCTGCGCGTCCTCGCGGTCGGTGTCCGGGTCGTCGGCGTCCTCGACGTACGCCTTCAGGAACCCGTAGAACGTGATGACCTTGCCGGACGCCCCGAACTCCGCATCCTCGCCCGCGCTCGACCGGCCGGCCACCCGGACCGACACCGACTCGCCGGTCGCGTCCTTCATCTGCGAGGCGACGGTGCGCTTCCAGATCAGCTCGTACAGCCGGAACTCGTCGCCGGTCAGCCCGCTCGCCGAGGGCGTCGCGAACTCGTCGCCGGCCGGGCGGATCGCCTCGTGCGCCTCCTGCGCGTTTTTGACCTTGCTCCGGTAGACGCGCGGCGCGTCCGGAACGTACTCGGCACCGAAGAGCCTCCTCGCCTGCCGGCGGGCGGCGGCGATCGCCGTATCCGACAGCTGGATGCTGTCGGTCCGCATATAGGTGATGTGCCCGTTTTCGTAGAGCCGCTGTGCGACCCGCATCGTGCGGCTGGCCGGGAAACCGAGTTTGCGCGAGGCCTCCTGCTGCAGCGTCGTCGTCCTGAAGGGCGCGTAGGGCGAGCGCCGGTAGGGCTTTGTCTCCACCGAACGGACGGTGAAGGCCGCCCGCTCGAGCCGCTGGGCCAGTCCGGCCGCGTCGGCTTCGCCCAGGTGCACGGCATCGGTGGTCAGTTCCCCCACCGAGGAGAAATCACGCCCCTGCGCGACCCGGCGCCCGTCGAGCGCGACGAGCGCGGCGGCGAACTCCGGCGGGTCGGCGTCGCTTCTGCGGCTGCCGAACACCGCCTCGAGGTCCCAGTAGCCCGCGGGCCTGAACGCGATCCGCTCTCGCTCCCGCTCCACCACGAGCCTGGTCGCGACCGACTGAACTCGGCCCGCGGACAGCCGGGGCATGACCTTCTTCCACAGCACCGGCGAGACCTCGTAGCCATACAGCCGGTCGAGGATGCGCCGGGTCTCCTGCGCGTCCACCAGCCGCTGGTTGAGGTCACGAGGGCTGGCGACCGCGTGGGCGATCGCCTCGGGGGTGATCTCGTGGAAGACCATCCTGCGTGCGGGCACCTTCGGCTTGAGAACCTCGAGCAGGTGCCAGGCGATCGCCTCGCCCTCACGGTCCTCGTCCGTGGCGAGCAGCAACTCGTCCGCGTCCCCGAGCAGTTTCCGCAGCTTGCCGACCTGCTGCCGCTTGTCAGGGTTCACCACGTACAGCGGCTCGAAGCCGGCGTCGACGTTGACACCGAGACGGGCCCACGGCTCCTTCTTGTACTTGGCCGGTATGTCGGCTGCCTTGTCGGGCAGGTCACGGATGTGGCCGATGCTCGACTCGACCACGTAACCCCGGCCGAGATACCCGGCGATCGTTCTGGCCTTGGCCGGCGACTCGACGATGACAAGCCGGGTTCCGCCCTTGGCGCCGCCGGTGGCACCCCGTTTGCTATCTGGCACCCTCGTTAATCCCTCACATCCAGCTGGCATCGCTGCGCCCGGCGCCCCGAACGCGCCGGCACTGCATCTCGTCACCGCGCGGCCGGTCGTCCACCGCTACCGGTGCCGTTCCTGTTATGGTCCTGTAACCCTCCGCGCTGCAGCGTATGTTCCAGCCGCGCTCACCGCCAGCGGGCCGCGGCTGCCGCAGTACAGACGAGGTGACGTTACCCGTATTTCGGCAGAAGTTTGCGTGAGGTTGCGCGGCGGCGCCAACTGCGCAGAATGAGACTCGATGACCCAGTACTCCTACCTCGTCGTTTATCTGCCACGCGGATTGTCCCCCGACGCCGCGCGGCGGATCCTCACAGATCACGCTGAGTACGGCGACTGGGAACTCACCCGGCTCCTGCTGTTCGCGGACGGCAGCAGGAAAGCGACCCTGCGCCGCAGGATCATACGCCCGGTTCGGACCATGTGACGCCAGAGTGCCGCTGGCGTGGGCACTGCTGCGCCACTGTGGCACCTGCGGTGCCGCTGTTATGTATGCGGTGCCGGCGCGGCGGCCAGGTTCGGGTGATGCTTCGATTGTCTGCCGCGGCGCGTGACGCGCGCCGCCGGCCACGGGCGGCACCATACCGCCGGCACCGTACGGCCCGCACCGCACCGCGCGGCCGCGCCCGCCCGCGAAGCCGTTCGGGATCATGATCCATAACGGCGGCCGCAGATGCGCCAGGTGCGGCGCAGCGGGCGGTCCGGGGGATCGCCCCCGGGCTCGCACTGTCACTACGGCGGCCGCGGATGCGGCGCAGCGGGGCACTGCTAGCCCGGGGGGCGACCCCGGACCCCCCGCGTTGGGTCTCGCCCCCCAGGCTCGCACTGTCTACGGTGGCCGCTGATGCGTCGCGCATGGAACCGCGCGGTATCTTGCGGGGCGGCCGCTTCGCGGCGCGGCCGCGGGGCCGCCGCACCCCGGCGCGGCCAATGGCGGCGGACAGGGCTTTGCCCGCCCCGGGCCGCGCACCCGGGACGGGCAAAGCGCCCGCGCGGCCCGCGGCGCCCGGTACCACCTGAACGGGCCGGGCGCGCGTGCCGCTTGTCACGTGCGGGCAGTTACCTGAGCGAACCCGCGCGGTGCCTGCGGAGCACGCGCCCGCGCCCGGTCACGGCGAGCGCGCCCGCGCCGAGGGCGATCGCGGCGCCGGCCAGCGCGAGCAGGGCTTCGAGATTGGTGCCGGTGGTCGGCAGCCCGCCGCTGACCGGGCCCGACGTCAGCGCCGCGGGCGCGCCGAGCCCCTGCTGCAGCTGGTGCCCGTGGGGGGTGGTGCTGGCGGGCGTGCCGTGATGGCTGGTGCTGCCGGGCGTGTGCCCGTGGCCCGGGGCGCCAGGCGTGTGCCCATGGTGCGTGGTGCCGCCGGGCACGCCGTCGTTGTCCGCCGGCTGGCCGCTGCTGCTGTGGCCGTTGTCGCAGGGCCGGTGCCCGCCGCCGGTCATGTTGCCGCCGCCCGGGCCGCCAGCGTCCGCCGGGCTGCCAAGATCTCCGTGATCGCTGTCACTTCCGTAGCCGCCGTCGCCTGAGCCGACCGCGGACCCGGTCACCCGGCTGCTGCCGTGACAGTGCGCGCTTGCCCGGCCGAGCGCCGCGATCGCGTTCCCGCAGACCGCCACGGGCACGCTGACAGGAACGTTGATCTGGTTGCCGCTGAGCAGCGAGTTGTCGCCCGAGGTGTACTCCGGCCCGGTCGCCGCGCCGCTTGCGGGCATGTCCGCGGTGCAGACGCCAAGCGCGTCGCCGAGCAGGGCGACCGCGTTGCCGCAGACGCTGATGGGAATCGACACAGGGACGTCTACCTGGTTGCCGCTCAGGACGCCGCCGTCACCGCTCGTCGTGTCTCCCGCGAACGCGACACCCGTGCCGCTCGCGGCGAACACGGCTGCCAGCAAGGTGATCTTGGCCATGCGTCTGGCCCATGCGAACGTGCTCATGTACATACCTGCATTCATGTAGGGATTCGGGTGCTGTCTGGCCCGGTCACCGGCGTGCGCCGCACGGCCTCCGGCGGCCATCAGGGTTGGGCGTGGGGATCTCCGGCCGGCGGCCAGTACGGCCGCGCGACCAGTCCTGTACAGAGGGTCACCGTAACACCACGCCCCGTACACAGTGGAGAAATTCAGAAAAGTGTCGCGTGGTGACTTTGGCGCCCGGCCGGCGCTAGCGCTCTGACCTCGCGCGAAGGACTAACATTGATCAAAGAATTTGTCGAGCACGCGCGTGCCAAAACGGAGCGCGTCAACGGGTACGCGCTCGTCCACGCCATGGAACATTCCGGAAAAGTCCAGATCCGACGGCAGCTTGAGCGGCGCGAATCCAAAGCACCGTATACCGAGCCTGGCAAACGATTTGGCGTCGGTTCCGCCGGACAGGCAGTACGGAACTACCCTGGCCGCGGGGTCCTCAGCGAGCAGCGAGCGGGTCATTGCCGCGACGAGCTCGCCGTCGAGAGTTGTCTCGAGTGCGATGTCGCGGTGAATGAACTCGCGCTGAATACGAGGGCCGAGCACGCGATCAAGCTCGGCCAGGAACTCCTCCTCGTACCCGGGCAGAAAACGACCGTCGACCTGTGCGGAAGCTACCTGCGGTATAACGTTCACTTTGTACCCCGCCTGCAGCATCGTCGGATTAGTTGTATTGCGGAGCGTCGCACCGGTGATTCGGGAGATCGGGCCCAGTTTGTCAAGTATTTCCTGATAGCGGTCGGGGCTGAACTCGACCTCGAGGACCTCCGCCGCCTGCTCGAGGAACGCCTGCACGGTCGGTGTCATGCGGACGCCGAAGTCGTGCCTGCCCAGCCGCGCGATCGCATCGGCGAGCTCGGTGACCGCGTTGTCGTCGTTCAGCATGGAACCGTGGCCCGCGGTCCCTCGCGCGGTCAACCGCAGCCAGGCCATTCCTTTCTCCGCGGCCTGCAGCAGGTACATCCGCTGCGGCCCGGACGGCCCCTGCAGGGTGTAGCTGAAGCCGCCGACCTCACCGATCGCCTCGGTGCAGCCGGCGAAGAGACCTGGATGATTGTCGACGAGCCAGCGAGCGCCCCAGGAGCCGCCGGCCTCCTCGTCGGCGAGGAACGCGAGCACGATGTCGCGGGGCGGACGGCGGTCCTCGCGCAGCCGCTGACGCATCACCGCCAAGATCATCGCGTCCATGTCCTTCATGTCGACGGCGCCGCGCCCCCAGACGCAGCCGCCCGTGATCTCACCGGAGAAGGGGTGCACCCGCCAGTCACCCGGGTCGGCGGGGACCACGTCGAGGTGACCGTGCACGAGCAGGGCCGGCCGCGTGGGGTCGGTGCCCTCGATCCTGGCGACAACGCTGGCGCGGTTTGGATGGGATTCGAAGATCTGGGCCTCCAGGCCAGCCTCCGCGAGCTTGGCGGCGAGGTACTCCGCGGCTGTGCGCTCGCCGGGGCCGGAGTGGTCGCCCGGATTCGTCGTATCGATCCTGATCAGCTCGCTGCAGAGCCGTGCTACCTCATCCTCGGCCGCCAGATGTCCGGACACGATCCCCTCCATGACTGTCGCCTGCCGGTGCGGCGTGACCATCTGCCGCCGGCACTCGTGTACGGCGTCCCGATCGGCCGCTGGTACGGCGTGAGCATCGGCCGCCGGGACGGCCTGACCGTCTGCCGCCGGTACGGCATCACTGTCTGCCGCCGCCGTGATACTCGTGCACTGCCACGATCTCACCACGCGGCCCTCCGGTCAGCCGCCGGGTCACCCTGACCTTCGCCGATGGGCACGAGATTTGCTATCGTGATGCGGCCGACGCGACATGGGCAGCGCTGCGGCACACGTCCGGGTGGCGGAATAGGCAGACGCGCTAGCTTGAGGTGCTAGTGCCCCAAAAGGGCATGGGGGTTCAAGTCCCCCCTCGGACACAGTGGGTTACCGACAGAACTGCCGGTCTTGTACCGACAGAACTGTGGCGGTGACCGTTTTTGAGTATGGCCGCGGGGTCTGACAGTGCCGCGCTGGGCGCCGTGTGGCCTGGTCCGGCGGTGTGAATGGCCTGGTTGCGCGCTTTTGCGTGCGCGAGGCGCGGTGAGCTGGCTTGGGTGCCGGTGGTGGCGCTGGCTGCTGTGCGGGTGTTAGCTGTCGGGCAGGTAGGCGGTGAGGCTGGTGCGTCGGCGGCGGGCCCGCCAGGCGATGCCGGCTTTGCTGTCGGCGATTAGTGCCCGC
>WNFJ01540371.1_pt1 | contig 50854 bp, 72 predicted proteins | sample 5400461 | NCBI WGS metagenome assembly WNFJ01 (sample SAMN13153349, study PRJNA577476) | soil metagenome | isolation source: 115 cm saprolite on Douglas fir-dominated hillslope | place: USA:California | collected 2013-09-17
TAGGAAGACACTGAATGGTCACAATTGATATTGAACAATGCTCTCGCTAACAAATCTAATGATGGCTTAATTATTTGTCTTTCACCTTGATATGATCATAATGCTGACTTGACAATGCCACAATCAAGGATTACAATGGTATCAATAATAAGAAAAGGTATGCAAGAGTAAGCATCAATCAAGAATGCTCACTTGCCAGCTCTTTCTCATCGTTAATCAGACCCAAGCATTGCCTTCACCTTGCCCGTTCACAAGAGATGTAGCAATGATAAAAGTCTATCAATCTACATTGCGCACAATATGGTTGTCTACTGTGCGCAAGCATGATCGTAATCTAACCGATTGTTATACGGCTAGATATGCGAGTGGCAGTCTTAATCCTCACTATTCCGTCCCTGCTAAGAATGTATTGGTTGTGTTTACTAAGTTTACACAACCAAAAAGTATGCACTTAGTCATCGGGCAACATGACGGTGCAGATGGGTACTCAATAGACTGGGAATATCCCGTAACCTAACAAACCAACGGAAAAGGAACAAGGCAATGAGTTATATCGTTATCACTAAGATTATCAAGGATGTGCGCCCTATCGATATCGTATATAATCGTCCTTCCGATCCTAGCATCGGAGGTGTGATTAACACCTATCTAGAACAATGCGCGGAGAACCATGACACTGTTCTCTCAGTCTTAGTTGAAATGGAAGAAACGGAATGGTTGGCTCATGCCAAATACATCCGTGAACTTAAACCTTCCGCGCGTGATTAACAGGTAATCAAGCCTACGAAGTTCTAATCTAACCTGCAATACACACGGGCAAGATGCGGGCAATGTAAGGGTCTACAACATCAAGGTGAATACAATGGCACGTATGCCCCGAACACAAACACAACAGCCTGCAACCAAGCCTGTTGAGCCGGATGTAAAGTCTCCGTCTCAAGATGCGATCGCAGAGTGGAAGCGAAAACAGGCATTGAAGGATACAACATCCGATCCAGTGCAAGCCAATGTACAGGCCAACGTGTACGCGGAAGATGCCGAGATTAACGCAATGCTCACACGTGCTGGTGAATTTGGTGAGGCACTTGACAGCCATACTGAATATCGGCAAGGCGCCAGTGAGATAGCCAAGGCTAAGGAAGTCGATGACTACAAGGCAATAGCGTTTCTGAAATATCTAGAGACGTTCCTGTCATCGGCGCAATTGGCTTATCTACCATGGCCAGGCATGACTAAATCGGATGCGGATGCAAAGAATATCCGCAACACTGCTTCTAACGAGAGCCCATTGCTGTTCGACAAGCCTGTCAACAGCGGTGGGCGTGCTAAGGTCGAAACGTTCTACGGTAAGTTGATCAAGAGCACGAAACTCGGACAAGAAGCGCAAGAAATACTCGACGAACTCGACAAGGAAGAGGCGAGAGCGAAGCTTGCACCTAGTGAGGCACGCGAGCGTGGTAACTTTGTTGCTGATAAAGCATCGGCAACGAGGCGTCTCAACAATCTGGTATCGGCAATGCGAACAGCGGCGCATGTCCATCTCTTGATTAAGGACATTCAAAAGAGAATGCCGCATATCGTAATTGAGTGGATACGGGAACCGAGCGAGAAGGAAATACCGGAAGGTTCCGACCTTACAATGCTCAACATCCCGGAAGCAGGGGAAGTTGTGCATTCCACTCAATGCCTCATGATCTACAGCACCAAGGGTTATGCTTCTCCGGCGCAAGCATATAAGAAAGCCAGACCCTTCTCACTCGGATCGTTCAAGAGATGGAAGCCGGATCGTGCAATTGCTAAGGCGGCAAGAAGAGTGGACGCACCTAGCGTCACGGTAGACGATCTTATCGCTAGCGCAAAAGCACCGGCACAAGCACCTACCCCTGGATCAGTAGCCAAGGTTAGAGACGTTACCAATTGGACACAATTGGTTGAGAACCTAGACGCTATCGAAACTTATCTAACCGGACAGCCTGACAATCAACAAGCCCGGTCGGTTGAGTTCACTGGCAGTATCGGCGCAACGGATGACACGCTCTATACCGCATATAGAATGTTCATCCGATTGCGTGCGGCATTCAATGGCAACCCGGCATTAGAACCGAAGGCAAAAGAAATCCATCTAGCACGCACCAAGATATAACTAACAACCCCATGTCAGTAATGGCATGGGGTTTTTTATTGTCCTGCGTTATGTTTACACATATACAACGCACAGCATAGAGCGTTGTGTACACATGAATATAGCGAATAGGTAACAGACCTGTCACAAACGCCAATGAGGCTGGCAATTTACAAACACAAATAGTTCTAAGAAATTAATATAATTGATAAATAGTTTTTATAAGGATGTGTGTGATATATGTCAACGAGCCTTACCAATTTGACTAAGTGACTAAACTAGTTTACTATATGAGTATAATCGGAGATAAGGAAATGGAACCGAAAGCAGTCATAGTTTATCGCAATGGAACATTCGGACATTACATCGAATGTTTAACATGGGACGCTTATAAATGGTGGGTCGGTCCTTATGCTTGGGATGGCTGCTATAACAATGAATGTTGCTTATTCATTTGGTGATCTAATGCGAGTCATAACATCAGTTAACTCACAGGTTATCGAACAGATAGCGTTCGATACGTACACCCGTGCGTTATTCGTTACTATTAATGGTTCAGACTACACCTATTTGAATATATCATTTGAACAATGGCGTTCGTTCATTACTGCTGACTCCAAGGGATCGTTCTTTAACATGTATGTACGTGGGAGGTGGTGATGTCTAAACGTCCACGTAAGTCAGGTATGCGGCGTGCATACTTAAAGAAAACTTCGCACCATTACGACAGCAGTCCAGATAGTGCTTTGAAAGCAGCTATTGGGTTGGGTAGAAACATCAATCCAATTACAGCTACTCCTAACAGAGCTAGATTATGGTTGAATAAGAATAAACACACACCAACCATGACTCAACCAATGATTGAGCGTGTGGAGTCATGGCGTATTGCTGTTAAAGAACAAAAGAATGAGTATTCACATTACATTACTAACACTCCTCTGAAACAAATTAAATTGTTTTATACTGGTTTCTCTGTTCGTGAAACCTATTGGTTTGTTTGGTTTGATCCTATACTTAACGAACACCGTACATCAATAACCTACGGTAGCAGAGTGATTGCCATGGGTCACTTTACTAAAGGATCAATCACATGGAAATAGGTGAATGAATGTGCAAAGCGAGGTTAGATCATGACACTGTCTGGACTTGTCCTAGTAAGCTTGACTGTGTGTTGTATGGCCATTGCTTACAGCAAATACGTAAAGGTTATCACGCATGTGCGCCATATCCTGGTCCAGCAAACTATCCAGTACCGGAGGTAATATATGAGAAAGATACGGGGGTGTAACTTATGCACACTGGGTGATGATTGTATGTGTCATCGAGTGGTTAGATGGAACAACATACGCAACATCAATACTCCTCCTGATTTTAAAGAGGGGTATAGACGCAAATACTTAATCAATATCTATGGTATTGATCCTGATGATCATACCAACTTAGATAGATGGTGTGAGATCCATGATAACTATACCCTACCTTACTTAATTCTGGATGATGGTTCGAGACTCCCTAATCCAGCATGTCGTTACAATGGAGATGACGGATATAACAGGTTTATCCGTGATCTTGAAGCACTTAAACCCAAACCTGTACCATGGTGATCTATGTGCGAACCAACTCCAATTCCACAGAAGGAAGAAGACGAGGATGAAGAACTTGATCTTGTTGCTATCCGTTCTAGTAACTAACACGACTGTTCAAGCACAACAGCGTGGTATGTACTGGAATGACTGGACTCAGCGTTGGGAATGGCGTGGTCCCGGTCCTGTCACACGTCCATATCCTCCCGGTCCTGCGTACAATCCACCCCGTGATCTATATCAAGAATATCGTGAGTGGGGTGGAAAGAGACGCGATATATGCTATCGACCCAATGGTCAGGCATATTATTGTTACTACTGATGGAGAATGGAGGTGCAATACGGAACTTGGTTATGGATGTACGATAAACCCCGTACATCTTTCACTAAACTCGAATGGCAGGCTACTCATAAATGGCCTTTACGAATTCGTAAATGGCAAAGAATAGGAGCAGACAACATGGTAAAGTTTAGCAGAGATGTGCGAGACAGACTTGTTGACGCTATGGATGCTGTTGCAGATGGGAAAATGGACAGCACTGATGTTAGTTCATTGTGCAAACTTGCTGATTCAATTTCTAAGCAAGATGCGGTTCATTTGAATATGGCAAAATTCATATATGAACATGAACTGCATGCTCTGCCCGCAATGACCAAACTCCTTGGTAAAGAAACGCCCAACGGCAAAGCTTCGCAACCTTCATAGCGACCTCCCACATCAAAGAAAGATCAGTCAGGTAGGGTAATGACACCCTGACTGATTAAACTCACCACGGACCTTCCTACGCAGTCCTAGGGGCATTCTAATAGGAGTGGAGCACATGCCAATCATCAGTAAGATAACTATGCCTAAGCCAGTTCGTGAACTGAAGACAGAAACTGTGGAGGCTAATTACATTCCTGTTGATCATCCTATTGATTTAGATAAAACCATAGAAGAAGAATTAAAACGTGAATTGGCAATGGCGTCAATGATTACTCACCTATGGAAAACTAAACCCCGTATATTCAAAATGATATGCATGCACTGTGACACTGATTATTTAGATATTTATGAATGGGCAAGGGAGAGACTAAGATGCAAATGATCAGCAGTATCCAACCGCATCAATGGTTGGAAATGATACTAGCCATTATTGGTTTGTTCATTTACTTTATCCTCAAAGATAATAGGAGGATATGATAGGATGGCATGGCGTATATGTAAAGTACCAGGATGCCATAAAATGAAACGTATTCAACCGTTCAATGCTAATACAAAACATCCTTGGTTGTGTTTCACACACAGACAAGAGCTGCAACAGAAAAGAATAGAACATTTAACCAGAATGACTAATGTTAAACTATTGACTAAACTCTTTACCTCGAAATAAACTCCGTAGCCGACTGCGGAGTTTTCCAACCGCTTGAGCTGATTTCCTCAGACCTCAGCTCGCGGTTGGTTTTCTACCCTAGCTGGCGAAAGCCAGCGTCGACGTTGCCAAAGGCAACTCGAAAGCTCAGAGAGAACGCTTCCCCACGGTAACCACCGGCGAACTCTCTGGGCCTCGCCCCTCAGTATTTTTGTTCGCCCTTAGGTACTGAGGGGCACTTATTCTCAGGATACCCACATGAAACCTGGGTATCACCAGAATAAGCGAATGGAGTGAAACATGATGTACGAGACTATCGTTCGTCTCTTTGATACGTCTCAATTTAATACATGGGTGTTCAATAACCCTGTGTTATTTTTGTGCATCCTTACACTTGGTTTAAGCACAGGATACTTTCTCTTCCCCCGTCTTATGTTGATTTACCTGTACCTCAGACATAAGCGTCGTCTGTGGTCATGGCAAATACTTCGGGGGAAGCAGATGAGCAAAAGGGCGAGAGATCAAAAGCTAGGAGAACGTCTATACGACTTTTGCCTAGACGAGATCAATTCAGGAAGAATGACCCACAAGGAAAAACGACGTTATCTAAGAAACATAGAAATGGCGTTTGAGCTGGAACCTGGGACGCTGATACCCAAGCCATCCATTCATGAGCGCAAACGTCGAACTCTAGGTAGACTTTCTACTGAAGGAGCTAGTAAGTTTACTGAGAAAGTATCAGCAGCCGCACAGCCGCTTAAACAACGGTTGTCTTCTCTTATCGCAGGAAAGGTGTAAACATCATGTCGACTGTTAGCCGGACTTGTTTGGTCTATGCCAACAAAGGCAATCTACCTCCGGATGATTACTTGGCACGTGTAGCTGCCAAGTACAACTCTTGGTACGGTTTTGCATTCGTCCAAGATGGCGAGATCATTTACGACATGGCCGCTGAAAGTGCCACTGCCGACGGTATCAAACTGTTTCTCCAAAACAAGGAGATTGAAGGCGTCGACAAGATTATGGTTTTCGGCAAAGAAGCGAACAGCGTCACTCTTGACCCGAAAGATGCTGATCACCCAAACATTCAGCCACTCATCTTGATTGAAGAAGGCGAAGGCAGCAACGCCGTACCTAAGTGTCTCGTCTTCATTGACGGAGAATTCCCTGGACTGGAAAGCAACACAGCGGACGAAGGTCGGCCGTATTTATTCTGTGGTCAGTATCTCAATCCCAAGATCCAAGAGAAATGGGAAGACTCTGGAGCAGATGTTGCGAAGTTTCTGGAGAAGATCAAACGGCCAGTCTTTCAGACTGACATCGAGAACTATGATAAGGAAATCGCTGTTGCCGTACTGTGCCCCGGCGATGGTGGTTTCGTTTACTTCGCAGCTAGAGACTCCCACGATTATCCCTGGGGTTTCACTAACGATACCTGCGGATGGGAAGACAAAGTCCCTACGTCTGGGAGTCCGTCTTCAACGGTAACCCCTGGTAAACGGGGTAGACTGACATCATTGATGACAAGTGTGGCACCGGCTGCAAGCGATGCAGTTGTCGACAATACTTCATCTGTTATTCTGTATGAAGGGCAGCTACCTGCTAACATCATTAAGAATAACGACATCCGTGCTGCATACAAGAAATACCACGGACGTGATGAACCTCCGGGGTGGAAGAACGGAAAACCATGGGTGTCTATTCTCCCGAACATGGTGGACAATGCAAGACAACAAGGATGGAACATCCGTACATCAAAACACCTCGCTGCTCAGGCTCCCATATCACCTAGCGGTACAGAGGCTCCGCCGCAAATCCTCACCGATGTGATGAAAGACAAACTGCTGAAGTTTGTTAGCGCTATTGATGCTAACACTCAGCAAGTCGTATCTCCGGAAGAAATGGAGAAGAATGAGACAGCGTCTCCGACATTCTGGGATGATACTGGAATGACTTTGGAAACAGGCGTCAAAGTCTTTGGTGGAAAGGAAGAGCATCGTACTACATTGATTAAAGAAAATCCTACGGCTACTTCCAAACTTATTCGTGACTTATGCTACGCTCTCTTTCGCCAAGATGCTGCAATCGAAGCGCTCACCGAGCCTACGCCTAAAGCACCAGCTGAGCCTGCGGTTGCTGTTACCCCAGCGAAGAAGTTCTCTATGAGATAACAATAATGCGCAGTCCACCCTAGGACCCCCAGGACTGCGTATTAGCCCCCGGCCATGCGCCACACACTTGGTCGGGGGCACTTATTGAAAGGATATTATTATGTTATATGATCCTCCAGCAGGATGGCGATATGGATTTCCTAAACTTTATTTACCTCTGACAGGTGAAACAATCGAACAAACATTACTTCGAGATGGTTATCCACAACATGAAATAGATAATGCCGGTGCTAAATATGTTAGATTTTTAGGTTCAAATCCGGAGTCTCACGATGCACAACCCGTTCAGCAGCAAGAAACTAAACCAAGATTGGTTGGACAAGATTGCAGAGGAAACTGAGTTTACAGCCGATGCACCGGAGTTGGCACGTTGTGACTTTCATAATCTATTTGTTATTGACGATATGCAGAGAGGAAGAAAATATCATAAAATCTTATCAGAAGGTAATGCTACACTCGTAGCAACAGCCTTCACTGAAGCACAATTCCATTGCTGGAAACGTACTCCCGATGGACCTGAGACTGTCGCCATACAAAACACAACTAATATTGTAACTGGTCCTGAAGAAGTATTCACAGTGAAAGAAGGAAAGAAAACATCACTGGGTTTTGCTTATGATTTATCCCCTCCTGTGCGAAAGAGAGAACTTCCTCCTGCTCCTCCAATTAATGTGAGCGAGTCTCTCATTATCGCCCTCCCCAAACAAGATCAACTAACTACTACAGAATGGGTCGAAGCCAATAGACATCGTAACCGTTACGATCATTGGGCTAAGATCAAAGGAGAACTGTGGAAAGTTCCCTCGAACCATTTCTATTCTCTTGACAAATTCATGGGAAATGGTAGAGTATTCAGACGTAGCCGAGTATTGCTTGAAGTACCGTTGAAGATGTTATATCGAAATGGTGCACATACTCACATCGAGCGAATAATCCCAAACCAAGAAGCCTATATGTATGTAGGTATAAAAGAGTTCTGGGAACCTCAACTTGATGGTGGCTACTATTTTCAACCCATGACCATATTCAACAACAGTAGTCTTAACCGAAAATACTATTGCTATACCAAACTGGAGGATTAAACGAGTACAATCATTGAACAACACATTCCCTGTGACCGTTGTGGTTCTTCAGATGCTAAGTGTATTTGGGATGACGGTCATGGTTTCTGTTTCTCTTGCCAAACATTCTTTCCGAGTGAACGCCATGGGACCTCGGCCAATACCAAGGAATATACTTACGAGTATGTTCCTTGGCGTGGCGTAACTAAAGAAACAATGCAATTCTACGGTGTCAAAACTAAAGTAGACGCTGATGGTAAACCTATTGAGATTATATTTCCTTATCCTAATGCATCCAATAAGATTAGAAAGATTGAGGAAAAAGAATTTAGAACTGAGGGTGATATATCCAAAGCTGGTTTATTTGGTCGTGATAAATTCTCGGCCGGTAGTAGCAAATTCGTTACTATCTGTGAAGGAGAACTCGATGCTCAATCGCTCCATCAAGCTATCAACTCTCCTGTGGTCAGCGTTCGTAGTAGCACTACTGCTGCTAGCGATGTCACTTTGGATAGATCCTGGGTTGACTCATTTGAGAGGATCTATTTATGCTTCGACAATGACCGACCTGGCAAAGAAGCTCTGGGCAATGTTGCCAAGCTATTCGACTATAATCGGGTTTATCAAGTAAAGCTTTCCAAACGAAAAGACCCGAATGAGTATCTACAGGCAGGTGAAGCGGCAGAGTTAAAGCATATCTGGTGGAATTCTAAGAATTACCTGCCTGATACCATAGTATCGTCCTTCGATGAGTTCGAAGAAATCTTAAATGCCGATCTGCAATATGGGTTTCCATATCCATGGACAACCCTAACGGAGATGACATATGGGATCCGAACAGGAGAATCAGTTCTCATCACGGCTCAAGAAGGAGTCGGAAAAACAGAATTTCTCCACGCAATCGAGTACAAGTTCCTCAGAGAAACCGATGAAAACATCGCCTCCATCTTCCTCGAAGAACCCAAAAGAAGACATCTACAGGCTATTGCAAGTCTTGAGCTTGGTAGACCTGCGCATATTCCCGCAGTTGATCTCACACAAACTGACATCATGGCTGCTGTCCGAAAAGCTATATCGTCGGATGGCCGTTACCACCTGTACAATCACTTTGGGAGTGTGGATCCAGATACACTTCTGGATGCTATACGGTTTTTACGTACTGCCCGTGGCTGTCGCCGTATCTTCTGTGATGGTATTACTCTGGGCGTTAGCGGTCTTCAAGGAGAAGACGAAAGGAAAGCTCTCGATTACCTCACCAACAGACTAGAGATGATGGTGAAGGAACTAGACTTCTCTTTCATCTTCAGTAGCCACGTGAACGATAACTACCAAACACGTGGCTCTCGCAATACTTCTAAGGTTGCGGACATACGTATAGATTTAACAAGAGACTTAACCAATGCCGACAACACCATCAGGAACACCACAGATATCTCAGTCTCAAAAAACAGGTTCTGTGGACGAACTGGACCTGCTGGTCGACTCCTATTTAACCCTAACACGTATTCCTACGTGGAGGCATCTAATGACAACCAACGGGAGATGGCAGCATGAAAACAATCCTCATTATCTGTGCAACTCTGATGTTCGGATGTGTCTCTGCCCAATCTGCATCTCAGCCCAAATACGAACAGAACTGGTTCGAACAAATCTTTCAAAGTCTGACAGGAACTGGTGGGTCAAGTACTTCTCAAATCGTGGCCCCCGTCACCCCACGGCACCACCATACAATCAAGAAGAAACACCGACACTCCCACCATGCGCACGTTACGACACCGCATGCATCTGCTGGGGGTACGATATCCCCTGCCCATACAAAACTCTTTGAAGAGTTCCAAGTGTGGCAGAAGAAGCATCAGTGGGAAGATATAATTAACGGTGGGAGGATTGAGTGAGCAAACTCCGACAGATTGTTGAGACTGCCCGTCTTAATATGAACTACAGAGGAGATACTACAATACCTCAGTTTTATATGATGAAAACAATCGCAACAATGGAAGCCGGTGAATTCAGAGATCTTTGTCGAATTATAAGCCTAGGATTTACGGAGGATATGCAAGATGTCTAATAGACACATCCTAACGGAAAGCTCAAAGTTTCCGGGGATGTGGTTAATCTGTTATCCAGATGGGACATTGAGCGATATGTTGAATTACACAAGAGCACATGATTTAGTAATGGAGATAAATAATGAAATTGAACGAGAAGGAGAAAGAGTTGGAGAACTTAGAAGATCAATCCAACGTCGTAGCACTAAGCGACGTAGACCGAGCGGATAAGTATCCTGATTGGTTAACACCAATGAATAGACTTTGTAAATTTGTAGTTAGAGAGAAAGATAGATTTCATCCTAATATTTATCTTAGTGCTTATACCAAAGTAATAAACCATGAGTATTGTATTGAACTCATGGAACATAGTATATACGGTGAAGAAAGAACATTATATGTCTTCGCTGTAGAGTTTTGTAAGAAATACCAATTGATAGAAATAGTAGATGAATATACTGGGACCGTATGATGCGGATGATTGGGAACTGATGTTAATATTGAAGAATAACTTCAAGAAGAAGCATCTATACGCAACAGAAACAGCATGGGTAAAAGAAAAGCAATTATATTTGAAAATAATACATAAATAGTTAAAATACCTATTTACTTTTGTCTTAAAATATGGTACATACGTACGTATTGGTCGGTTAGTAAGTTTTATGGTTCTTACAACCTTCGGGTTCAAGTTAGATGGTTTTTAATTAATTTCAAGTTAGATATATAGGGATATACTTATGTAGACTGATACTTCTACTATAAACAGATATACTAATCTTCCTAATAAAATCTATAGATTTGGAGATAATACTCATTGTCTTGTTTTTAGAAGAAAAAGAGGATGGAGTTACACTTGTAGAATTCCAATAGAAGGAAAAAGATTTATTCAAATGTCTCTTAATAATCATACTTTTGCTGAGTCAGAAGAAGATGCTAAAAGTAAATCTATTCCTTCTTTATTTGATCTAAAAGAAAGACTATCTGGTTTACTTCTTACAGCATGAGAGTAGTCTTAGACATAGAAGCTAATGGTAAAGATAACCCTACTAAAATATGGGTTATCTGTTGTCTGGATATCGACACTGGTAAACTACATACCTTCAGGAGAGTCAGCGATGATCCCGTACAGAAAGAAGAGTTTCTGGTATTTAGTAAGCGCGTCAATACTTGGATTGGCCATAATATTATCGCTTATGACTTCCCCGTTCTCTCCTCTCTTCTTTCTCTTCAAACTCCTCCTCTTAATTGTAATAGGTGTATTGATACTCTTATTGTTAGCAAACTTAACGATTACTCCAGAGGACAAGGACATTCCTTAGAGTCTTACGGGGAAGAACTAAACTACCCCAAGAACCTCTTCTCTGACTGGTCTAAATACTCTCAAGAACTGGAGGATCGTTGTGCAACAGATGTTCGACTCAATCTACTGGTTTACAATACTCTCTTCGATAGCTACATTAAGCATAGCTGCAATAAATCCGCTATTACTACAGAGCAGGAGTTTCAGCAGGATTGCGTGGACCTTGGTAACACTGGCTTTGGGTTTGCCACTCCTAAATGTAATCTTCTTCTAGAGAAAGTAACCAGGGAATTAAAGGAACTTGACGATGACATCAGACAATCCTTTCCTCCGCGCTTGCACTGTATTCGTGAAATCACTCCCAGATACACCAAATATGGGACTCTTAATAGGACGGACTTCCGATGGGTATCTGGCGGTGATGTATCGGAATTCAACGGAGGTTCATTCTGTAGATGTGAATACCGACCCTTTAATCCTAGCTCTCATAAACAAATTATTCGCATCTTGCATAGTGCAGGTTGGAAACCAACAAGTAAAACCAAAGGTCACATTGAGGCCCTCCGCAACAGACAGACTCTCCCAAGCAGGCTACAGGAGATACAAAAGACCGGGTGGAAGATCAACGAAGAAAACTTAAGTACTTTACCTTCTAGTGCCCCATCCCCTGCTCGTGCGCTTGCAAGGCGTATCTTGCTTGAGTCCAGGCGTCGCACTCTCACTGAGTGGACAGGGTTAGTGGCGGAGGATGGACGCATCCACGGTAGTTTTCTCAGCATTGGTGCCTGGACTCACAGGATGGCTCACCAGAAGCCAAACATGGCTAATATTCCCAAAAGCCATGATCTTGAAGGAAAGGTTAAGCTTCTTGGGTCAGAGATGAGATCTCTATTCTGTTGTAGTAGAGACCGTCTATTGGTGGGTGTAGATGCGGAGTCAATACAACTCCGGATCTTTGCCCATTACATAGATGATGAAGAGTTCACTAACTCTCTTATTTACGGTAAGAAGGAGGACAAAAGTGACCCACACAGCCTCAACCAAAGAGTACTCGGTAGTGTTTGCAAAAGCAGGGAAGCCGCCAAGCGTTTCATCTATGCATTTCTACTCGGAGCGGGACTTGGAAAGCTATCTGAGATACTTGGGTGTGGAAGAGAGGAGGCGGAACGTGCTCTTGCGAAACTTATGGAGCGATATACCGGTTTCGACTACCTTAAGAGAACAGTTATTCCAAGAGATGCCCGTAAAGGCTGGTTTACAGGACTGGATGGACGCAAAGTTAATATACCTGGAGTGGACGTGGGGGAAAGACGGCATCTGGCTATGTCTGGCTATCTTCAGAACGGAGAAGCCATCATAATGAAGAAAGCAAGATTAAATTGGAAGAAAAAGATTGACTTAATCTTTCCGAAGGAGTACAACATCAAACTAGTTAACTTCGTACATGATGAATGGCAAACTGAAGTACCTAATGATTTAATGATTGCTCATCAAGTAGCGAAGATTAAGTGTCAATCACTGGTAGAAACAGGAGTAGAACTTAAACTAAAGTGTCCATTAGCAGGTAGCTATGGAGAAAACCACAATGATCCACGAACGTGGACAATAGGGAGTAATTGGAAAGTTACACATTAAGATGAAAACATATCAATTTGAATTTGAATATATGGTACCAGAGTTTGCTACTGTGACTGTGGAAACCAAAGATGATATTAATACAGCCAAGACTTTGGCTATGGCAGAATTTACCCGGATGTATCCAGAAGCAATTGATCCGGAGATTGTTAGTACTACCAGTGACTGAATACGTTTATTTAAGTGGTAAGTGTAAGTGGTGTAAGGCCATTACACCTAATCAATTCGGAGACTGGAGGACTGATCTTTATCCTGACGACAAGTCTTTAACAAAGATCATGGAACTTAAAGCGAGAGGACTTAAGAATACGCTAAAGAAAGATGACGATGGACCATGCATGTCTTTCAAACGTCCCATGACAAAGATGATGAAAGGCAGAGCAGTTAACTTTACAAACCCTGTTGTGGTTAACAGTGCTGGAACGCCTATTAATGAAGCAATAGGCAATGGTTCAGAAGTTACAATTAAACTCTTGATTTATCCATTTAGAACTCCCAACGGTGCCAGTGGTATCGGTGCCAGATGGGAGTCAGTAAGAGTTGATAACTTAGTTCCTTGGGAATTGAAAGACTTTGCGAGTCCAGAGGAAAGAGAAGCTATCTTTGGACTTAAGGAAGCACCTAAAGGTGAATATAACTTCTAATGGAATTCTTAAAAGAATACTCTAAAGAAGAGTTGGAGATTAATAAACTTAAATGTCAAGTAGAAGGACTGACAGATCGAGTTAATCTCTTAGAAAGATACTATATTGAGTGGTTGAAGTTAAAAAAGTACTATAATTTGAAAGAAGGAGAATAATATGTACCTTACAACCGAGAAGATTTATGAGAAGGATGCTGACTCAGCACATTCTCATTACACACGAGCATGGTCAACTAGAGAAGCAGCTGAGGATCATGCTAAGCGTAAGGCTCAGACTACCAACGGTGCACCTGAGTTCCAGGTGTATATGTTGATTTCTACTACTAAGACTTCAGGTGTTTATGAAGCTGAGGTTAAGCTTGTTTGAAATTTCTAACTTCATAGAAGATATTTACAATAAAAAGGAGACAAGACCAATGTCTAGTGCTGTTTATGTAGAAACTTGGATGGATGGTTATTGCAACAATCAATTCAAGACCCGTGACGAAGCTGTTGCATCCGCAACTAAGCACGCTCAGTATTATAAGACTGACGTAGCGATCTGGAGGTCCGTGGCTGTTGCCCGGTATCCGTTTCCCACAATCACTATTGAGGAAATTGTACCAGTGGTGGCACAAGCCTCAAGTTAATGTTGAGGAGATTGTTTAATGTCTTTTAAAGATTATCTCACCGATGGTGAGTGGGATGATTTTATGTTTGACGAAGAAGAGGAGAATACTATGACTATTGATTTCACGAAACCCGTTTACCTCGTTGCTTGCCAGGACTCTAGCGCCTTGTTCAATGATCTTGACGGGGCAATCAAGAAGGCAGCAACAAGCGCGAAAATGGATCGAGACGGTGACGATTATTTCGTCATGCAAGCGATCAAGCGTGTGGCTACGCCACGTCCCGAGGCAACCATTACGGATATGCCTGTTGCCTAACTACTCATCTAGTTAGGTATCTCCTGCCAGTAACAAAGAACCTGGTAGAGCCCGCGGTCAAAGGTTCTAATACCAATGTGCGCGGCGGGCATAGTTCATTAATAGTTAGGCAATTTGCCCTCACTTGGAGTAAAGATCATGTCTATCTTTCGCACAACACACATATACAATTCCGATAAGATAGAAAAGTATCATCCCTCCAAGGAAGAGGCGGTGACTTTCTTGACTATCAAAGCTTTCGAAGATTTTCTAGGACGCATACCTACCAAAGGAATGAACTTAGAAAAAAGAGCTGATACTGCAAGACAACTTCTTCCTGCTCTTTTAGACCGACTTGAAGAAATTGAGAAACACGTCGAGGAATATAAACCGGTAAAATAGTTTGTTACTTGCCACTAGTCGCATATATCACCGGGTGGTAATAAGCTCTAGTAAAGCTGACTAGAGTACCGAGTGCAACTCTGACCTACTGAAGTCCTTTTGTCCATGACTACATGATGAGTGCGATACCGCGGGAATAGAAACAGTAGGAAACATTCCCGCCTTGGTAGTAAAACTTCATGTAAGATGCAACTCAGGAACGTGGGTGAGTGGTGGTAGAGTGGTGATCTACCCTAGTGAGGAGAGACCCAGCGTGTGCACGTAATGTACATCCATATAGGTGTGAAAGCAGACTGAGGCTTCTCAATCCATTTAGCTGCAGGATACAAAAAGCAGCAAGACTGGCTACATCAGTACTTGTACTGGTTCGACTCCAGTCCTACTCGACTGACAGGTATCGAGAGTGTGGCGCAATATGGCAGACGCAACTGATGATGCCACCCGCAACGTCACCTGTGGAGGCTAAAAACGGAGACAATAGGACGTGTACCTCTATGTCCGGTGGCAGACGATCAGCCGTCTGAACCACAACGGAGTCCATACCCTAGTGGTCAGACAACATAGAGCGACGTCATCCACGCCTCACGTGGAGTAGCTTTGAATAATCGTCTCATACGTAACAACCTGAGATGTGTCTCTCGGGCTAGTGTTCCTAGTATAGTATGGGACAAGTAGGATACACACCGCTCTTTGGACGGAGTGTAGGTTCCCAGATGGTTCGAAGCCATCATGGTGGTAGTGGGACCAGCTAATCCCTCAACGGGAACGCGAAATACCAAATGGTAAAGGAACCGAGGCCAGTCCTAAACGTCTTCTCTCAGAGTCCCTGGGAAATAAACCGACGTGTAAGCAAATCACATTGACAGAAACGAGACAGTCTTGTGTACCAGGCCACCGCTGAAATAGTGCGGACTGGAATAGACAGCAGCAGATTACTGCTTCCTCTATTGTAAGCAAGATACCTCTCAAGGATGTATGCAGGGTGCAACCTGTAGATGCGGACTACCAACCCGCGTGTGGTAAGGCGAATACTGTTGAAGAGGTGAGGAAGAGTGTGATCCGAAAATAATGGGTTTCTTAGGTGTTACAGCAACGAGCAGAGCGAGTCTGCTGTTGCTAGACTGTTGAGGCTCCATTAGCTTCTCTGGTCGTCTTCTTTCCCTTTTGAAGGCAGAGGAAGCCGTTAACGATCACCGATGAACAATACCCACTCCAAGCAGCAGCTGCTATAGTGCGCAAACTCACATTGACCGTCTTGTCTGGGATGCTAGACAGAATGGTGACGAGCAGTAGAATGTGTAGTCTTAAGTCCCAGCCGCAAGTTCCCGACTTCTCACACAGTCGCAGACATAAAGCCGCCGGATGCAAGACAACTGAGTACTCGGCCTGACTCGGGCAGGAAAGGTATTCTACATAAGTCTCTTGTGAGGTACTCAAGTTCTACTTACCCAGTTCCGGCAGTCAACCGTAAGCTGGACCATCGTAGAGATTGGAGGTGTTGGATGAGGCATAAGTATATTACTCCACCTATCCGCCCCCCTTAAGTTCACCAGTATGCCGAGAAGAGGAGGTTAACATGTTCGGCTATCCAATTTATCAACAGTCACAACCACAGAAATCAATTAAAGAACAGATAGATGAATTAGAACTTCTATCTGAATTTCTGAAGAAGAAATATGAAAAGAAAGATGATAAAGGATCACCTAAGTTGAAAGATAAGAAGTTCTCCATATGGGAGGGAGGTTTAATTCTCTGGGTATTTAGCTTTACTTGTGCTGTTCCTATAGTTGGACTTCAACTGAGCAGTATCTACAATCTATTTCAAACTATGAATAGGATGTTTAAATGAAAAGACCAGAATTAAGACCCCATCATTTTGATGGGAAAGTTTCCAAAGTAGTTGAAGAATGCGGAGAAGTATTGCAGGAAATAGGTAAACTTCAGAGACACGGAGCCTTTGCAACTGATCCATCTGACTCAACTAAACACTATGATAACATTTCTCCCTTGAAAGCAGAGCTTCTTGATTTGCAAGATGCAATAGAACAATTACTTATTGAGCGAATATTTGAAATCAATACACACACTAGTACCTGACGTTTACGAACTCTTACAAACGAAGGGATGGTACAATGAAACTCTACTTTCCTACTTCAGCGCTCAACTCAATACGAGCCTTAAAGCGCAATGGTCAGATAGTGACGGTACACATCGCGGACTTAGATTATCTCGAATGGGAGATCAGTGTCCGAGAGCTTTATGGTACAGCATCCACCAGCCAGAACTGGCCGAACCTCTCCCATCTTGGGCTAATTTTAAATACACGTACGGACACATAATAGAGGCTTTGGCTCTAACCTTAGCTAAGGCCGCAGGCCATCGAGTTGAGGGAGAGCAGGATGAGTTGGTCGTCGATGGGATTAAAGGTCATCGCGACGCTGTTATTGACGGCTGTCTCGTGGACGTTAAATCTGCTACAAGTTTTAAAGTGGCAGAGAGCAGAAGGGGATCTTTGGAGAAGAACGATAATTTTGGCTACCTCGATCAGCTTGATGGTTATGTACTTGGATCTGCTAATGATCCTTTGGTTACTGTAAAGGACAAAGGATATCTCTGGTTCATCGATAAAACCTTGGGGCACATGCATGTCTACGAACACACCGCGAGACCCGAACGGATACTTCATCGAGTTAACGAATATAAAATCGTTGTTGAGCGAAGCTCAGAGCCTGCTTGTACGTGCGGAACAAGACCAAGAGGAACATCCGGAAACATCGAACTCGATGTTAGAGCAAGCTATTCACCGTTTAAACACAGCTGTTTCCCGCACCTTAGGACTTTCCTCTACTCTGATGGGCCGGTTTATCTTTCTAGAGTTTCAAAGACTCCTGATGTCCCAGAAATTAACAGACAAGGAAGAATAGTTTATCACTAAGACTAGGAATAAGTTCGAGGAAAGAACTCGAAGACAGTTAATTCGTGCCAAGATGGGGTATGGATATGAAACAGAAAAGATATCTTATACGATCTATGGCACTTACACCCCTGATTTTATTATCAATGACAATTGGTTTCTTGAGTGCAAAGGTTATTTCAGACGAGAAGATAAACGGAAGCTTGCTGCAGTTAAACACTGCAATCCGTCTCTTGATATCCGGATCTTGTTTTATTCCTATAACGCCAGAGATGTTGAATGGGCAGTCAAGAACGGCTTCCCATACGCAATAGAAACCATACCGACGGAGTGGTTAACATGCAAACAATCTACACAATCGGCTTAGGTCTAGAACTCTTAACTGGAATAGGTTTTGCAGCTATTCTATCTTTCTGCATAGGAGTTGCTTTGTTGCATGACTTCGGACCAAGAGGGGATTAAAATGAAACCATATAAGGGTGAGATACACAATTGGCGTAGGATACACAGTACATTTCTTAAAGAAGGTTTAGGTTTTAAAATAGGTGGGACACCTGTAGGTCATCCTAATTTTCATGTTTGGATACTTACATCTGAAGTAGTTTCTTTTGGAAAAGATTGTATAACAGGAAAGTTGAAGATCATAACTCTTAATTCTGAATATTATTTAATAGGAGACGAATTGTGTTAAAATTCTCAGTAGGTTTCTTTCTAGGAGTAACTGCTTGTTCTATTTATTGGATTAGTATGTCTAAGTGTATAGGGAGAGCTTGTGTGCTTTGGTACTCATTACCGTAGACGAAGTAAATAAAATACTCCAGACCTATACTTTAGAAGAAATTCTAGAATGTAATGAATATACTGAAGAAGAATTAGTATTATTGTTAATAAATGAAATGGGATTTAATGTTCCTAAGCCGGAGCCATTACAATGAAATCAGACGCATTAATACTTGCTGAAGGTATACTTGAATACTTCTCAGACAAAGCTGATGGACATTTTGTGTACCGTTGGGAACAAGATCGTTTAACCCATTATGCTTTTAAAGTTAAACAACAAGAAGAAATGCGTGAGTGGAACCTATGAAACATTTACATCCATTACCTAAGAATTGTTTCTGGCCTCCTTGTCTTGAAGTATATGATCTTTGGATTAAAGAAGGTTGTACCAGATCCGAAGCTTTAAGATTATATTACTTTGGCACTAAGGAATTAAAAGATGAAACATCCGCAAGATAAAGCACAACGATTGTATATAAATGAAAAGAAGAAACGAAAGAAGAAAGATAAAAGGGAAGTCAATGATAATGGAGAAGACGATAGCTCGACAGAACATCGTTGACGCTGTAACTACAATGCTATATGCATTGTCTATTGTTGACGATGATAAAAAGATCACTAACATTCAGTTCTCTGATTTGTTTGGTGTTTCTACCAAAGAATTTTGTAAACTTAAGATATTTATAGAGGAGGAGGTGTAATACTATAGTCCATAATTACGCAAAGGAAAACAAGTGGGAAGACTCTAGTGCTCAAGTTAAGCGCAGAGAGGCGCGCAATAAAGCCCGTCTAAGCGCAAAGCGTCTGGGGAAAGTCCACAAAGGAGATATGAAGGAGTTAGATCATGTTGGATACCACCGCACTGGTTCACTCGATCGCGTCCCCACCCGCGTTGTCTCACGACACGCCAACCGCATCAGACAACCTCCACGTCATTAATCACTTCACAGAAGATGGCGTGGGTTATCTAGAAACAGCATCAGATATTGAGAACTTCAATAGTGCTGATGCTACTCGGTCATTCTTCCAAGACTCGGAAGATTTGACGGATGAAGATGATGATCTTGTAGAAGCAAGAGAACGTTATTTCGATGGAGAAGACGATACGGTTGATTAACTGAGTAGACAGGACCTGTAGCTCAAGCAATAGAGTCCCACCTGTATGAGCCGGCGTGATCCGGTAGGAAACTGTGGGAGGTCCGGGGGATACGGTGAGATCCCGTAATAAGATGCCCGGCAGGTCCTGTTTATTAAAGGAGAATATATGAACAGACAAAAGAAAGAACAGAGTAAGAGAATGAAAGACAATTGTGTAACAACTAAGACAATTACAACTAGTAATGAGATAGGTTCAATTAGTACTACGTTTACACCTACATTATATAATATGTTATTCCCTTTTCGGCCTGGGGATTTAATACCTACACAGGCTAAACCAGTACAGGAGAAGAACATGTATTTCAGTGAAGATACCCAGGACTATCAGGCACGCAATCGTCTCTATTGCCGTGCAGCAGATGCCATTCGCGCTCATGAGATCCATCTTCGTGATGTGTATCATCTGAACGATACTGATACGAGCAAGTGGTCGCAGGAGGATGCTGTCCAGGCAATTAAGGACGGTAAGTTTACCTTCCGTCGACCGGATGAGGCGAAAAAGCCTGGTACTTTCATCTACTGTGGTCTCGATATTCGTTACCGTGATCCGGAGAAGCCGGCTGATGAAGTTGGTTTTAAGACCGCCCGTGAGAAGCTTTCCGAGGCTTTCGAGACGGTGGTCGATCATATCTCCGTCACCGATCCGAAGGATGCTCTGAAGAAGGTTGACTCCTTCCGTGAGCATAAGTTCCACTAATCCACGTGGGAACTAAGAGAGTGGATCATCAGAGGTCGGGTCAGTATACCGAAGCAAAAAGCGGGCTCTGATGTAAGAAACTACAAGTGCCTCGCAAGCACAAATGACTAAACCCCGGCACCGAAAGGTGACCGGGGTTTTTTAGTGTCTAACGTGTCGTTTACTGCATAAACGCACAAATTCTAGATTAAGTTATTTTGAAGGCTTTAATTTACCTTGTAGCATTTTAAGATAATCATCTTCTCTAATAGTCTTACCTTCAGCACGCATTGTATTAATCTTGTATTCATGTATTCTTCTCTGAAGATCTTCGACAAATGCTTTTTCTTTCTCTAGAGTCTGTTCCATTTCTTCTTTGAACCAGTCAGGTAAATCTTCCTTACCATATTTATTAAGACCTAAATTTTCCATTTGCCATCTTATCGCTGCTCTAGAAATGCCTAGTTCTTTAGCAATATTACTAATAGATTTACCAGATTCTAAGCCTTCTTTAATAGCTTTATCAAACAATCCTTTTACCACCCCTTTAGCAACTCGGGCCATACCTAATTCACCAGTCCCTATAATATCCTCTGGCTTAACATCTCTGAGAATCTCTTTAAGCTTAGAACCTTCTATCTGATGTTTCTTAGCCAAATCTTCAATTGTCTTATCAGATATAGGAGAATAAGTATTATCTCTATCTTCGGGATTAAACGGTAATGTCTGGAACTTAGGTTGTTCAAATCTTGGATCATAAGCATCGAATGTTTGTTGTAATTTACGGGGAGGAAGTCCGTGTTTCCACCAACCTAAAGGTTCTTTACCAGTGTCACCACGTCCTTCGGTCTCACCTGCATTTAAAGGTAAACCTGGTTTCCACCAACCACCGTATCTATCATCAAAACTACTAGGTTTAAGAATAGTAGCATCAGGTTGGAACTGAACAGTACGTACTGTACCTGGTTCTGTTTCTTCCTTAACTACCTCATTGTAATCAATATCAGGATTATCTTGACCAGTCTTCTCCCAACCTTTAAGAGTAGCTTCTACTCTATTATGAGTGAGAATAGCTAGGTTCTTGTCTTTATTATTTAATATAGCATCTCTAATACCAGCAAAAGATCTACCTTTAAAATCATTAAAGCTTTCACCGCCTGGAACAGGTTCATCCTGCTTGTTCTGGGCGTATTCTTTTAATACTGGATTAGAAGTAGAACAAGGTTTACCTGCGTGTTCACCTACATTCCACGTACGTAACCTAGGATCATACTGTGGAACAATACCTAATTTCTTCCCTATGATCTCAGCAGTCTCCTTGGAGCGCTGTAAATCAGAAGCCACTAGTGTATCTACCCCTTTTGATTTTAACTCATCAGCGGCCTTCTCAGCCTCTTGGCGACCCCTTTCATTTAGAGACACAGGTTCCCAACCACGTACAGTATTATCTGCATTCTCTGTAGTTTCACCATGACGTACAATGTGTACATTTTTAGGTTCATCTAACTGACCTACTTCAGGAGGTTTAGTATTCTGTCTTTTTGTTTTATAACCAACACCTCCACCTTGTAATCCTTTAATCTCATACCAATCTTGTAACTCTTCTTTTTGAGAAGGATATAATTTATCATGCCATTGTTGAGATTCTGGACTACCAGCTTTATAAGGGTTTATATAATCAAACTCATCTTCTTTACCTTCAGTATCGATACCTTTTAGACCAGCCATACGAGTATCTTGCTGGTCTTCACCGGCATTCATATGAGGCGTAATAGTTAACTTAAGTGGTTCTTTCTTTTGCGACGGATCAGCAACCATAGGTATACCTAATGCATGGTGCATTTCATCTTCATAAGAATTATCTGGTGTACCTATAACCATATTATTGTGGCTTCTTCTTACCTAGTCCTTTAACTTCTTCTACCATTTTATTGAGATCATCTTCATACTTCTTCTGCTGAGCTGCGTGAGTATTAATGAGAGACTGCATCATACCTCCGGTAGTGCTGGTCTTACTCATATCTACATTCATACTGTTCATCATATTATAAATATAAGCATCAGGATGACTACCTTCTGCTTTAGCTATATCAGCCATAGCATGTAAACCTATATTAAGTTTATCAAGAAGTCTTTGCACAGGATGATTCTTAGGGTCTACGTAACCTAATCTTGGAGTTGTAACAGCTCCAGTAGGAGTTTCTCCAAATCCTCCTTCTTTCCCCCAAGTTCTAGGTGGCGGAGTATAAGTGTATTCATGCTTATCTGAATTATAAATAACATTCTTACCAGCATCAAATTGATTTAAATCTAATGCTTGCTTCTGAAATTCAGTACTAATCATAGCACTCGTAGTAGATTTATAATTATCCCATAGACCATATCTTTTAAACATAGGATCTGAGTCTAACCGTCTAACTTCAGCAGTTATCTTTGGATCAGTCATGGCTCCAAGCATAGTCCAACGATCTGGTTTATCAGATACAGTACCATCTGGTTGAATACCATTACGATTCCAAGTACTCAATACACCTACGTTCTTAGGACCGAAAGTGTATAAAATCTTAGCTGCTTTCTGTTCATTAGGAATATTAGAATCAGGCATAAGACCATGAAGATCATCGATAAACTTGTTAAATACTTTAGGAGACTTTACTCCCATTTTATCAATAAAATTACTAATATCATCTTGTAAAGATACTGCTGGTTTTACTCCAGCAGATTGAGCTTGCATCGGCGTCATCCAACTTCTACCCATAACAAAACCATTAAAAGCTTTAAGTCTAGGTACAAGATTATCTTTCATAGAATCTTGTGTCATCTGGGTGACATATTGTTCCATACCTAACTTCTTAAGAGCAGACACAACCAATGGAGTCGCCCCAATTCCATTCTCTTGAGAAAGTAACTGAGTTGTAACATCTTGTTCGGCAGCAGCTTGCATTCTAGTCCAATAAGTTAAAGACCCAAAGTCTTTATCTTTAACAAGTTCAAGACCTGCGTGGAAAGTCTTCAATGAATTGTCAATATTAGTTTGATAGCCTGGATGCAATTGGGCATAACTCCATACTTCTTTCTGACCAGTTTGTGGGTTTATAACTTCATGCATTTCATTAGCTTTGGCATTCAAACCTTTTCTAATTTCTTGTTCATGATTAGCGTAGGCAGCTGAAACAGCTTGCATATCAACTGCACTATATTGTGCAGGATGTTGCAAAGCATATTCCATTTCACCTACATTCTTAAATCCAAACTGTTCAGTCATAGCGTGCATAGAGTTAGTAACTAAATTATTAACTTCACCTATGAACACACGTTCAGCCATTTGACCTTGATCTTTACTCATAGCTTCATGAGTACTGATTTCTTCTTTAAGATTTCCCAGTTGGAATTTACGAGATTGAATAGCGTTAGCATAAGCCATTCCTTGTTCAGGAGTCCATTCACCTCTATGTACTTTACCCCAAGCATCAGCAGCATTGGCAGCTCCTAGTGCAGGACCAGAACCCATATTCTGTTGTATTTCAGATAGAGCTTTATTCTGGACTTCATTCTTCTTAGTTAAGAAACTATTAATATCTTTAAGAGTAGACTGATAAAGTTCATTAGCTGTATGAGATACCCCAGTTCCCTGTGCAATTCCTTTATCAATAGCTTGAGCATACATAGGAAATCTACTACGCATATCTGAAGCTAGTTTATCTAATTGACCATAATAATATGTAGGACTAATAGCTCCATTGGCTCTAGCTGAACCTAAATCTTCTGCACTCCTTTGAGAATTCTGAACTTCTTTAGGAGCATCTTCATTACCTTTATTAGGAGGATTAAGAAGATCAGTTTGAACATCCTGAAGCTTATTAAGATTACCTCGAAGAATCTCTTCTGATCCTGATTGTGCCTGACTCTCTACAACATCATGTCCCAGCTCTGCTGCACCATGAATAGCAGTACCAATAGTTTTACCTAGAGTCTCTCCAGATTTATCTGGTTCAGGTGTTGATATAGACTTAGACCAACCTAACCATTCACCTTCAGCTTGTCTACCTAGAGGTTGAGGAGCACTTGAATCGAATGTTGCCATTATCTATTCCTTAATGTAGAGATCCATTGATCTGTACGTTGATCTTTAAGCCACGGGGGTACATCTTTAGTACCGAACTGTTGTCTTGTTCGTTGAACAACATCTTGAAAACGATTAAACATTCGCGACAATACTTCTTCTTTTCTCTCTTCAGGTATATAAACATTTAAATACATCATGGCATTAGTCATGAAATCTTCGCCTTGAGCGGTATCTTTATTATCATAGGCTTCCATGGCTCGTCCTGCTTCTTGAATTGCACGACTTTGTGCCCACTTCTCTACATTCTGTTCAGCCGTTTTAATATCCGTTACATGTCTTAAGTCTGCAACCTCTTGAGGTTGAAGTCCTGTAAGAAAAGACATAACAGACTCTGGAACTGTAACTCCGCGTAGTAAAGGATTATCACCTTTACTAATCCAAGCACCTGTTTTAGCAGCAGCAACAGCTCTTTCAGCAGCATTAAAAGTAGTTATCTCTCTTAATGGCTGAAGAAGATGTTGATAGGAAATATTAAATTGATTACCATCTTGTCTATAACCAGACATGATTGCTTGTCTAAAAGGATCAAAGGCTTCCATAACACTACCTAAAGTACTGAAAGCAGCTCCACCAGTTATATCCCATATAGTTTTATCACCATAGAAAAGATCATTAAGACCTGTATTACCAAATCTTTCACCTACATTCCAATAACGATCATGATCTACTAAAGCTAATATAGTAGAAGGAATACCTTCTGTGACTAAAGTATTTAAGTAATTATCACCAGGATTATATCCTTGTTCAATAGCTGCATTTCTAAAGTAGTCTGAAGGTATTCCAGTTATACCCAGACCAACAGGCAGACCGTAAGCCATTGCATTAACTGTAAGCAATCTAGCTTTCTCTGGAGAAGTAAGACGTTTACCCCACATCAACTCTGCTTGTCTAATAGTATAAGTTAAGAACTGAGCTGGTAAGGCAGCAAATCCTCTTTGAAACATAGCATTGCTAGCTCTATTCATATTACCATTAAGAAGAGCAGCTCTGTTTAATACTTTCAATCTATCAGCATTAGTCCATTGACTTACTGGTTTAATCTCAGCTTGTTCTTTAGCAGCAGTGTACCATGATCCGAAACGGGCATTACGTTCACCTTCGGTAAATGGCAATGCACCAAAGTCTAGAAATTTACCCCACTGTGTCTGAACTATTTTGTTAGACATGGGATTATCTCTAAGAGCGTATTCACTACCTACATTAAAGAATCCAGTAGAAAAACCTGCTTCTCGAAATGCCTCCCATTCACCAGGTCTATACCCAAATTTCTCTGCATTCTTACCGAGTGCGGTGAGTATCCTGGGATCAGCATTCATCCGAGACCATTGATGCATAAGAGCGCCAACAGTTCCTTGAGAAGCTCTTACAGGACCCGCAATACCTAGAATGTTTACGTATGTTTGCCCTTGAACCAATATCTGAGGAATAGCAAATAAACCCATCTTCATATGGAAAGTCATTGTTCTAATGAACCTGGTAGGATCAGAAAGAGTATGAGCTAAGTTAACTGGATCTATTTGTTTAGCTAAACGAGATACTCCAGGTATAGTACTTTGATAAAGAGCATCAGCTAACTTCTGAGTCCAATAACCTATGACTGCATCTGTCTCAGATACTTGTCCAATGAATTGTTTAATCTGTTCTCTTGCTACTTCTAATTCAGCTATTTTACGTGAGTCTAGAGGACTTTTAATGAAATTGGCATGATGAAACCAATACAAGGGAGAAGCATTCAACATATCTTCTTTAACAGCTAATAGATTCTTTGCTTCTTGTATCCAAGAAGATACTGCACTAATCTTCATATCATCCATGGCTAATGTATTAGATATCTTATTCATAGCTCTGTTCATAGTGGGAACAGCGTCTAACAAAGGAGAAGGCTCATACCGATACATAGGAGCATCTGCTGTTCCTATATTATTCCAAGTAAACATCTCATTGGCATCACGTTCCTGACTGAATTCAGTCATAAATCTTTGATTAGGAGATGTTGATCTTATATCTTCAAAATTCTTATATCTAGCTTTAAGTTCAGACTCAGGAACTTTATTTAAGAGATTCTCATTAGCTCCGTGTAATACAAAAGGTTCATTAAGATTAAATCTAGGTTTAGTTCCTTTAGTCCATTGACCGAATGAATTACGAGAAGGAGGTGGTTTAAAGAAACCCAAGAACTCATCCCAATTTATACCCAATTGATTTTCAATTATATTTCTAGCAGCAGTTCTATCTGTTCGAAGAAAACCTCTTACTTGATTTAAAAGTCCTTCAATCTTTGCTCCGTCAACTGTATTCATTACATGCCAGCCAGACGTAACACCTACTAATTTATGAACAGTACGTGATCCTATTGTTTCTGGACGAACATCTAACTGACTAATTCTCCAAGGAGCTTTATAAACAAAATGCCCTCCACCTCGCTCTGGAAGTTGTGCTCCCCAAGCTATAGGTTTAGTAGAAAACATATAAGAAGGAGCTAATACATGTTCAACAATGTCAGTGTCTTTAAGTCCTCCGTATCCTGCTAGAGGAGTCTGTTCAGGAGCGTGTAATCTAACTACTTTATATTTACCTTGCTGTACCATATCTGCATAATACTGAGACTTAGGAAATGCTTTAGTACCTGGACCAGACGCTGGATGATTGCCTAGAGCATTTAAGCGTTTAACTGTAACACTGCCATCGTGTTCTATAATAGCTATGGTACGGTTTCCAGTAGGGAAATGATCTCCAGGTATGGCGTCGAATTCAGCACTCTGTACAACATTACCCGGCAACTTTGGATCGCGCCAGGTAACTTGATGGGACATAACACCGAGTCTTTGTTTGTGTTTGAGAATAGAAACAGTCCTTAAGATATGGTCAAATTCATTAATTCTCTTAAAAGCAAAGTAAGCAGCTATCTCCTGATTGTCTGGAGAACGTCCTATTGTTCTGCGATAAGCATATTCAAGTTCACCTATATTTTTATAAGTATACCCTATTCTATTATTATCAGGATCATATTGTTTACGCGCAGCATTTAATACACGTTCCCAATCATTCCATTTCTGTTTGTCTGTTATACCTGGTACCATACCACGTATGGCTTCAGCTTCCTTCCAAGCATAGTTCTCTATAACTGAATTTACAAATGTAGCTGACTCCCTATTTCTATTACTCCAAGCTGATTGAGTTTCATTGGGAGTTCTCCATCTAGCTAAGAGTGAATTAATCACTCCACCTTCTGGAACTTTATCTTCTGGAAGTCTAGCGTAGAAAGGACGCATAGCAGGAGCATCTTCAGGAATAGGAAATGGTTTGATTATATAAAAACCAGAACCACCTTGTTGTATTGTTACTTTAGGTTCACCTGCTTCAATACCAGCTTCAATCTTAATTGATTTAGGTATAAACTGATCTCTATGAATATCAAAGATATTCTGAGCTTCTGCAGGAGTTAATCTTCCAGGAGTTTTAGTAATCTTATTACCAATGATTTGAAAACCACTAAGACCACGGTCTTTAGCAAACATACCTGCTTCAGCAGAAGTACCGAAAGGATCTACAACAGACCTGCCAATTATAGCATCAGACCACCAAGACCGATCAATAGGATGTTGATAAGGATTAGATTGGTTTAAGAAATTATCAGAGATATCTCTCGATCTACTTCTTACAGTTTGAAGAGCAGCAGCAATGGCTTCAGGATCTTTCTCAGCTAATGCTGGAAAACGTTCGGGATAAGTCAATCCTTTTAGAACACCTGGAAGCTCTCTTTCCATTCGTTCATATTCTTCGATAATGGCATTAGTTCCGTTAATATCTCCGCCATTATTTAGAATAGCATCAGCTCTACCTCTTCGTAGAATATTAGGAAGATTCTTCTCTGCTTCTACAATAGGATCAGAACGTCTGGCTAAATTAACTAGAGTACCCCAAGCACGTTGTGCAGCAGAATTAGCTATATTACCCGAAGCAAGAGTAGCTGCTTGAGTAGGTGATATTCCAGCTTGTATGGCTGATGATTGTATTTGTTGTCTAATTGCAGTATTAACAGTATTTCTTAGAACAGTAGATTTAACTAACCCTGCTACTGCAGAAACCTCTACACCAGGCATAGCAATAGGAAAGACATCTTGCATTACTTGATCTGAAGTAGACATGCCCACCATGTTGGTAGCAAACTGTAGTCTAAGACCAGGAGGAAGAGAACTAGATATTGTATCGTATCTATTCTTCATAGCTTCATAACTAGGAAGAGTAAGTAAATCTGTTCTTGTAGCTTCTTGCGTACTTCCAGGAAGATCATACCAATTACTACCAGTATGCATTTTAATCCAAGGATATAATGTAGTTAAATTCTTGACTTCATCCCAAGTCCAACTCAACCAACTCTGCTTATCATAATTTTCAGCAGCTTCCTGTTGTCTTAATCTCAGAAATTGAACCCTAGCCATATATTCTGAACCTAGGTTTATATCTTTATCCCAATTTGTGTCTGCTTCTTCAGGATGTATCATATTTAACCAAGAAGTATTATCTGGATTACCTTTAGGCCAGTTAAGATGATCCATATATCGTTGAGAATAATGATCTTCTATTACACTCCTAGGATCATTAACAGCAGCGTTTACATTGTCAACATCTTCTTTTGTTAATGGCCATCCTGCTTGAGCAAGTTGTCTTATCTGATCTACCTTACGTGCAGCACTTGTTTCAGCTAATTTATCTGAAACATACTGACGAACATTCTTCTCTTGTCCTTGTATAAAAGAAGAATAATATCCATTATAATCAACATTAACTTTGTTCTGTAAACCAAATACAGCTTTAGTAGCTCTATCTCCGGCAATAGCAGGAGACACAGGAGGGCTAGGAGTCTCAACAGGAATGTTAGGACCCGTATCTTCTTGAGACGGTTCTTCTACAGGTATATTATATTCGTTAGCCAAAAGCTTTACCTGCACTCATAATACTACCACCAATAGCCGAGATACCTTGATCAGTAGCAAGTTTACCTTGAGCCTTAGCCATTGACATTTTCAAATCATCTAGTTGACTGGTAAGATTAAATTCTTGTTCACCGAACTGTAGACCTTTACTTAGTTCTGCTATATTACTTGATCCTTGTCCAGATATACTTCCGTATGCACCTGCAAGACCAGATCCAAACTGTGCACCTTGAGATGCTCCCGTTTCTAGAGCCATAGACCTAGCTTTCTGAGTATTTCTAACTTGCTGTAACATTTGACGATGGGCACTCATTTCCATAGCCTGTCTACGCACTTCATTCTGTTGTTTTTCAACACCAGCTTCTTGCATAGAAATATTAGCGATATCTTTTTGAGCTCCCATAGCTTCAATACCGCCGTATATACTTACACCTAGACCTACTGCTTCTGTTCCTATACTAAAAGGATTGGGCATATTATATTCCTGTATTCACTTCGTTCCAGATACCCCAACCCATAAGGTCAAAGGGTTTACCATCTACTGATGTTACTTTAATTTGCATTGCTAATCCTCTGCCTCTAAGTCTAACCTTATGATACATATTAGTATAATTATTGGGAGAATTAGATTTCTGTTGTTTAACACTCCATCTACCTGTTAACCCACTACCAGCATAGTCCCATATAGATTGTATATAATAAGAATTACTAGAAGGATTTCTAGAAAAGATATAAGCATAAGGAGCTTGGAATTTGGTTAAGGCTTTACCTGTTAATTTAAACCCAGTAGTAAAGAAACTAACATAATTATAACCTATGTTATTCTCTGAAAAGAAATCTACAAAGTTAATAGAATCGTTTTCTTCTGCGAATGTAATGTTAGATCCAACTGCAATTAAATATTTAAATACAGGAGCAGGATTATTAGTACCTCCAGGATTCTGTATATACTTAATATCAGTTACAGTAGATAAACTATTAGTAGGTAAAGAATATGGATAGAAAGCCTGGGTAACGATATTAAAAGCTAATATAGTATCGAAGTTATACCTATTAGATATACCAGATTCGTTAGTACTTCTAAAACACCATTGAACTACATAATCAAGTTCATGGTAATCACCTCTAGCGTACTTCTTACTTAATATAGGAAATCCTGCATAATAAGAAAGAATAGTACCTAGAGTTAGATTCTTAACATCTAATTGAATATCAGGACTATGGGCTGAACCAGCTTGTGAAGTAGGAGTAACATGATATATTCCTTCTTCATTCCAGAACATTGGATACCCTTGTACATCAATAAATGATTGACCTGATATTGCTCTGATACTGGATATCTTAGTTACAGTGTAATCATTAGCAGCAAATCCTATACCAGTACTACCGGCTATAAACCATATACCATTAGCAGCGAAGACGAGTACACCAAATCTAAGAGCAAAGAGTTTATATATAGCTCCGCATCCAGGGATAACAATCTGACCACCATCTGAGGGTAAGAGATCAAAAAGAGTTTCACTAGTAGGATCATTCTCTTGGTAGCATTTACCAAATGACTTCGCACTTGTAATGATCTGAGAGAAATAAATATTCTCAGACCACGTGTAAAAAGGTTCGTCTCCTAATGCTTGAAAAGAATCGTTAACTCCAGAATAGAAAACTCTACCTTGAAAGAATGCTCCAGTTAAAGGTCTAAGTTTAGTCGATACAGTTGTCAATCCAGGTATATTAGAAACAGCAGAACGATCCTGTATAAATGGATTAAAAATAAATGAACCTTTAGGAGCTGCTGTTACTTGTTGCTGAACATTAGCAAATGTAGTGGCTGGATTAAATACATTCGATGTATCTTTATACAACCACCATATATCTGAGTTAGACGGATAATTAGCAAGAACACCTAGCCATTTAGTAATAAAACCTACACTAACTAAAGACATAGTTAATGTTTCATTAGGTGTACTAAAGAAATTACCTCCTGACCAGAAACCCATTTGATTTAAATCAGTATTTGAATTAGATAATACAGCGATAGTAATAAAAGTAAATGGAGAAACATAGGATGTAACCGTACCTGTAATAACAACAGAACCATTTAAATTATTATTATTAGATCCTGTTTTAGCAGCTTGAGGTATATTAACTTGAATTACAGAACCATTCGTCACAGATGTGGTATCAACTTGTGACGAAACATGCAAAGTGTAAAGTCCACCTGACGGAGGGATATTACCACTACCATCTCCAGTTCCTGTAGCAGTCCAAGTAGATCCTTGTGTCCATCCTTGATTAATTAGATTGTATAAATGTTCAGTAGTTAAAGTCTTAGGTCTTAAGTTATCAGGAACTCCAGGTTCATTAATACCCACGAAATCTCGTGTCTGTAATGTTACCGCTGCTCCTGTTACTAAACCATTAGAATAAGTACAAAAGAATGAATCACAATTAGGGTGAAATACAAACAAATATCCGTTACCTGTTGCATACTGACATTCAACTTGAGATATGTCTACTATGTTACCAAACGCTTGGAATCCAGGGATATTGACAGTAGAAGGCAATAAAGTAGTAGAAAGAGGATTAGTTATGGTAGCCGAACTAGATCTATAGAAATAGAGAGTACTTCCAATCTGTTCAACTAATATTTGAGTTAAGCCGTCCCCGCCAGCATTCAACCATCTAAAGGATGACCGAGCCACATTAATAGTGTTTATCTTATTGAGGGAGAAATTACTCTCATAGTTAATCCCACTCCTACGAGTGACATCTCCAATTAAAGAATAAACGCAGTTCTGAGTATCAGTAGCTGCGTTTTCAGGAAAGTTTAATCCTGTAAATTCTGTCTTTAACCCAGCGATGAAATGGTTCTCTACTGCGGGTGAAGGTTGTTGAGCCATTATTCTATTACTACTTCAATGCTTCTTCCTTTAAAGTAACTGGTCACATACTTTATGAATTGATTATAATTAGTGAACTTCTGCCGTAGTGCAGATGGGACTGCACCTTGAGAATACGCAGCGTGCCACAGAGTAATATCTTGCACGGCAAATAATTTATTATCTCCATTAAGAAGACGAGGATCTACATGACCCTTATAATCTTTAGGATTACTACCCGGTATAGGTCTGAGTTTAAATTCTAATTGCATTATGGAGAATTAACTCCACCAGAGTTACCTATGGAATTACGCATCCATAAATTAGGCGGATAACCCCCATAACCACCAGTCCTAGGCACGCGACCAAAATCAGATAGTTGATCGAAATAGGAAGGTTTATTTGATTTTGATTTTGTCTTCTGTGCAACTGCCCACTGCCTTTTAATCTCCTCATCTGCTTTCGCATGAGGCATCTGTTTAAGTTCATAAAAAGCTAGAGATGTAGTTTCATTAAGTAGAAGAGGAAACTGTTGGTCATCTAACTTGGGAACAAAGTTATCCTGAAGTTTAAATACAGGAACTACTTGTCCAAAACCTAACGTCTTACTAGCTTGAAGTGTACTATCTTGAGTAGCATCGAAGGAATCAAACAATACCCAATTGTTCTGAATTACAGTACACATCATAGGTGTACGGTCATTTCTACATCTAAATGTAAACTGAGCTAAACCATCATTGAATACATAAGAAAGTGTATTAGGTTGAGTTAAGTCTAGTTTATTAACTATATTTAGAAAGTAATCATTAGGTACTATCTCTACATACTTATACCCCGGAGGGATATTAGGAGGAGTAGCAGAAGATATAATCCAGTTGTTAAATGTACCTGGACCTGAAACATTAGTAATACTCATTGTTAATGAAGTACCTACATAAGCAACTACATTACCAAGAATAAAATGACTACCTGATATAGCTTCAATAAACTGATTGAGCACTACAGGTAATGTACCAGAGGCTACAGTAAATGTTACCGTACCAGTAGATAGTACAGGAATAGTAACACTAGACGTAGAGGTAGTTTGCCAAGCAACAGAAGAAACTAAATTAGTATTAAGATCATGTTTAAAAGATCCGAACTGATCTGTCTGTGTATTGTCTAGAGGATTAGTATCAAAATACTGTAACCAATCTATTCTAGACACTCCATCGGGTAATACCATCTGTACAGGATTGTTCGAATTATCCGAAGGTGATAGTTGAAACAGCGTCTCATCAATAGTTAGCGTACCACGAGCTACTATATCATAATACTTATTCTGTAGTATCGTAGCTACCTGAAGTGACTCGGGAGTATCTCCTATCGAGTTTACTTCATCAGATGACATCCTAGAAAGGATATTCTGAACCATTGTTAAGACTGTTTGTTCGGCCATGTTACTGTTTCATAAACTCTTTAGCTGTGCCTACAATAGTGTTATGCAAGAAATAGAAACCAATAGTAACCATTATTACATTCCACAATTCAGGAGTCAGCGTTGTTGAAGCGTCATACCAAGCAAAGGCTTTATCCCACATAAATATCTTAGCTAAGATAAAAGCAGGACCAGCTGCAAGCAGTGTTCTCATAGTAAGATCAAGATTACTATGAGTACCGTCTGCAATAAGAACATCACGTTGAGCTTCGAGAGTTTTAATCCTCTCTTCAATCTCAACTTTCTCTTGATCGGTAGTGGCATTAATATGAGCTATTCTCTCATTGGAGATAGCTGTAGTAATGCCATTAACCGTAGTAAAGATACCTGGCAATAAGCCTAGTATTGCTGTTAGCATTAGGGAAGCTTAGCTTTGATAGCAGTCACATCAGACTTAAGAGTATTAATCTCAGTCGTAATAGTATTCTGGAGACCCACAAAGGTATACTTACCAATGAGCCAGCCAGAACCGAAGCCCACTGCCGTGAGAATCGGAGTCGCATATTCAAGGACAGTTGTCCACATATTATTTTCCTTTCGAAAATAGTTTCGTTATTAAATTATAGTAGTAATCTACTACTGAATTCCAACCAACTGTTGGAATAGACGTAGTAATAACAGATTTTAAGAATAAGTCTTTCTCTGCTTGCCTACGTCGTACAAGACCAGCAAGAACTCTGCCTCCAGCTTTATTGTAGAGAAGAAGATGATCTGCAGCTTCTACATACTTACCTTCATTGAGAAGAGGAAGAGCTGAAGAGTGTGCCAGAGCACCAGTGTTAAACTGGAAAGAAACAAGAGCATCAAACTGATTCTGATTAAGCGTAACATGTACTAGATTAGTTACTTCTCCTTCGACTCGTCCGAGGTCTTGTCCGAGGATTTTATCCGCGTCAGCTTGTGTAATAGTATCCCCAATAGATACGTGAGGAGGACCAGCAGCACTAGTATGCCCATACCCGATAGTAAGTACTCCATGAACTGTATCCCCGGTGTTGACAATATGATCGTTGTAATCATCATACGATTGAAGGATTAGACCTTCAAACGATTCAATCAGACTTCTGCCGTTTTGGCTTGTCTTCATATTCTTTTATCTTCTCCTGTAATTGTGCTATTTGTACTTGAAGAGCAGCGACAGTGAATGCATATTCACCAAGTAAAGCTTTAACTTTCTGTTCCATTATGGACCGGAAATAGAATTTACAAAACTAGTTACTCCAGAAGCAAGTTTTCTAAGATTAACTCCAGGTACACTTGAGTCTTCACCTAAGATTAAATATAAAGATTTACCATCCCCAGCTGAAATCCTAAGAGTATCTCCTATTCCGCCAGCATTATCTCTAGTTCTAAAAAATCTAACATCTGTAAAATACCCTGAAGCCTCCACAGTTGATGTATTATCAGCAGTAGAGTAATCATAAACTACAGGAGCGCCGTCAAAAGCTCTGGTTAAATTAGCAAGATTAAAAGCCATGTTTTATTTCCTTATGTAGTTGTGTTGAATGCAGTCCAAACATTTGAACCAGTTGTGTTAATATATAAACGAGCGTTAATCACTCCATCAGTTCTCAAATAAAGAGACCCTTGTGCAGCCGTTATAGTCGGAGCACCTACACCATAAAATATACCGAATAGTGAACCTGAAGCCATAAAATAAGCATGACTTGTGTCTCCACCTGATATGGCAGGAGTAGTACTTCCTACTTTAGCACTTCCAGTAGTAACTAAATTACCACTAATATCTATAGTAAGATTACCAGCACCTAACTGAAGAGTTCCACCAGTTGCTGAAGAGCTTAAGATAGCTGAACCACTCGTCTGTCCTGCTAATGTTAATTGACCTGCTGTAGAACCGATAACACCTACTTGAATAGGTTGGTTAATAGTTAATAGATTTGATGTAGCATTAGTTTGAAATTGAATTTGACCACTAGTAGTTCCAGCAAGATTCAAAGTACCGTTAGATATTCCTGGACCACCTACACCAATTGTTCCTGTAGGTCCTACTGAAAATCCATTAGTTAAAAGAGCATTTCCACTAAATGTAGTAACAGAAAAATCAATACCACTTACAACTGTAGACCCACCTTTTGTTTTAATAAGGGTTCCTCCAGTCTTTACAGGAAACTGGTTAATACCATCTCCGAATTGAATTCCATTTAACCAACCAACAGAACCTGATTGATTGACCAAACGAACAGCCGCATCATTACGAGATCCAAAAACAGTGTCGTTACTTGTTTGAACAATCGCAAATCCCCATTTATCAAGAACAGAAGAACCTGTTAAACAAGTTGTATTTATTTCACCGCCTGATATTTCTGCCATATTAGTAGCGGCAGCATTCAATATCACAGCTGGATTAATTCCACCTATAGTTCCCTTTTCAGTTCCTATGCCACCACCATCATTAGAGACAGCTTGTGCAGTAAATACACCAGCTATATAGTTTCTACTGGTATTAGAAACAGAAGTAGGACTTAATAATTGAATGGTTGATTGAAATGCTTGTCTAGCGCCTTTAGTATTGGAACCTCCAATACCGTGGTAAATAGAAAAAGCATCAGCTACATTCCCTAGTCCACTTGCATCTAAATTATCACCTGAAACAGCAATTTGATTGAATACATTAGTTGTGGTAAAAGAACTGGGATTTGTATTTGTTCCTAAAATACCTGCGTTAAATGTCTGTATTCCAGACCAAGTATTAGTTCCATCTAGAAATGGAACAGTATGTCCTGAGGTTCCTGTGAGAGCACTAATAATTGTTATATTCTGAGCATTGGTTACATCCTGTAACCTAGCTGGAGAATTCAACGTAGTGGGAAAGGGAAGATTAATTATTTGATTATTGTTCATATCCAGAGTGGAACTCATCTGATTAGGACTAATTCCACTTCTAGAAAGAACATCATTCATTGCAGTAGTTATAGCTGAGAAATTAGTGTTCACAGTATTAACTGCAGACGTATCGTTTTGAAACGTAGCTACATTATTGAGATTTAAATTTTCAGCCATATTCTACTTTCTTTAAGCATACACGTTGTATGCTGGAGATGTAACGTTAGAGATTTGAAGAAGAAATATCTTCTGAGTACCAGTAGCTATCGTACCAGTAGAACCTGAAGCAAGAGTGCCTCCTGTACCTACTGCAAGAGTAACTCCTGCCGCTCCATGTGCACTTACAGTAAAGGATACCGTAGTACCTGATGTAGATGTAGTAGTTGCTCCTGAATAGGTATTAGCTAGGGCTGCAACAATATTAGCTGCAGTATCCAATGTAAGTGTAGTAGCACCTGCATTAGTAGAAATAACCATACCAGTAGCAATATTAGCCAACGTCAATGTAGCAGATGTTCCTGCAACAATAGTTGGATTAACACTATTAACATCAATAACAATATTACCTTGTGATCCGCCTGTACCAACAGTACCAGCAGAAGCAAAAGCAAGAGCATTCACAATAACATCATTTCCACTGAGATCAAGGCGTCTTGAAGTATCGACCATTTGTTTTCCTTTCTACATCTAGTGGGGCCGAAGCCCCACATAGATGATATCAGTTAGTAGCTGATGTTACCATAGATCCAGTACTTCACACGCATCTTTATAAGACCCGATGTGAATGCACCGTTCGTAAGTGTGGAAATCCAAGCATTCTGAGGAAGCGGAGTAATAGCGTTCGTCACGAGAGGAACGTTACCCAACCATGCACCACCGTTACCAGTAGTAGCAGTGGGAACACCACCACCAAAAACTGTTCCGGTTACACCTGCAACGTTGAACTCAGTACGAGTACCAACAACGAGGATAGTGCTGCTCAAAGTCAACCCAGTAGCTGCACTTGTACCAATAAGCTGAAATCCTGCATTAGGAGTAGCTTGTACAAATGTAGAGCTGGGAGAACCTGGATTAGTGAGAACCAAACCAACAGTCATAGTGTTACCACTAGGAGCGATAGTCTGGAGAGTTTCGAGTTCAACTTTCTCAATGAACAACTGAGTGTTAGAGAGAGTCAATGCACTGCCAGATGCAGTCTGCGGAGCAGTAATCTGCAACGGGAACTCAGTCGTGAGAGACTGAATACCAGACTGATACGGCGTACCAGTACCACTGAAGGTAAGGCTAGTAGGCGGTGGCTGAACAGTGAATTGGGAGTTAAGACCCCAAGTTGTGGGAACAAGCGGAATATACTGCTCTATTTCACGGTATTCACCGTAAACCAGATAGTCTCCGCCCATTTCCGGGAGTTGTTTCTGAGTGCCGTATTGAAGCGGCAACCCATCTTGATTATACCAAAAACCTGCGACCATATTATGTCTCCATTAGCTCGGAACAACAGTAGTGTTGGTCAGGATTGTAATCAGGTTTTCCGGCCGATAGAGCTTGAAGCCCCATTCAGCAACGGTCAAATACTCTTCTTGCTGGAGATCTTTATTGAACTCCGAATACACCGTCGGGAGCTGACGGAATGCGCCAACCCAAGGAAGTGTGTCGCCGGGAGCGGCAGAGAAGAAGAAATTTGCAACACCATTAGTTACAGTACCAGCGGAACCACCAGTTGTAATAGTTTCGGAAGCAATTGTCGGAAGGTAATTTGACACATAGATATCAAAACCAAACAGATTAAATCTGAATTTAAATCCAGTCATAGCGCCATCACGGATGACGTTTTCCCACATTGGCATGGGGGAGAGAAGATTTACCAGATTAGACTGGGTTTGAATAGTATATGCGACGGAAGGGTCAACAATCGCGCACAGATTCACCAGTGGAACATTAGCCTTTGTAAGGGCATAATGCGCACGTGCGAAGTCTGGATATGCGATAGCGGCGCTTGCGCCAGTACCTACCCAACGATGATCGGCAAGGTTAATTATGTTTGCATTGCCAGCGGTCTGACCGCCATTTGCCTTTGCAAGAATGTCCGTTTCTACGGCTTCCATCAATGCACGGTGTTGACGCGGAATAAACGCGGCAATAACATCGGCTGCATAGAAAGAATCACGCTTAAACTTTTCGGAGATTGCGTTAGCTGAATACTTGTATCGATCAAATGCAAAGGTAAAGTTACCTGTATCCATTGCATTATACTTAATAGCCTGACCTTCTGTAAAGTCAGCAGTAATAGCTTCACCAATCGACGGAATGTTAAGTGTAACACCATCTGGGAAGTCGGAGATAATACGAACAAACTTCATGGCATTCAGTTCGTCTAGGAGCAATTCCTTTATGTGGCGTGACCACAGGTTTGTTCTTAGAAGAAACTGAGTATTGGCATCCATAAAGCCTGCCATTTGTTAGTCTCCTATTTAATAATTTATACGAAAATCTTTGTCAAAACGATTAAAGTCACCAGTTTCAAAGGCTGCGCCTAGAGCTAATGCATCTTTATGCATTTGGACGTTTGTTTCACGAGAATAGTATTTCTTAGGTTCTTTCACTTTCAAGTCCTGATACCATGCCCAGTCTCGTACTTCAGTCTTTGGTTTGAACTGGTCTGTTCTAACTTGAGAACGAGGTGGTGCGAACGGATCACGGGATGGAACCATCTGAGGTTCTAAATCCAAAAGTCTTGTTAAAGCTTTGGGATTATTACGAGCCATCAAATTGAACTGATCAGCAGAAAGATCTACTTCAGCCATTCTCGATTGAAGCGCATCATGATATTCTTTACCAAGAGTTGCTTCTAGTTTTGTTTTAACAAACTGAATATTCTCTGCTTCTCTCTTAGTCTGCTCACGCTGACTCATACGAGAATCAATCAAATCTTCAATCTGTTTGGAATCGATGGGAGACTTTGTTTCTGGGACGAGGGGTTTAATGTCCACTGAAACAGGTTTATTCTGGATGTTCATTTTGTCAATTAATTCCTGCAAACCAGCCTTAGCCACTTGCTCTTCATGTAGTTTTAGATAATCTCCTCTCAGTTGGTCCATCTGAGATTCGAGTGTTAGTATATAGTTGTCAGAGATATACTTGCCTTTAGCAAGTTCTTCCGCTGTTTTAAACTTCTTTCCTTCACCTACAAGATTTTCTAAATAATTATCTTGTGGTAGGTTCAGTAGGTCGTCGGTCATGGCCTATAAATTCTCTCAATTCTAATGCGAAGTATATAAATCCTATAAGAAAGGTCCTATCTTCGTAGGTTAATGTATCGTTAGTAATTAGTTTCTTTTGTATTGTTAATGCTTCAGGCTTCAATGTCTAGGCACTCCACAGCTTAAACAATTAGGAGCCGTAGGAGGATTTCTTGTACAACAACGCCGACATATCCACATAAAACTCATTGTGAAGCTATTGTTCCTTTAGGAGAAGCACTAGCAGCTGGTTGACGCTGTAGATTCATAGCATTGGACTGAGGAGGCGGTTGTCCACCACCTGCATTATCAAAGTCATACCCTTGTCCTGTAGCTGTTTGACTAGATGCGTGTACTTGCTCTTCTATGGCATTCATAAACTTTTGACCTTCGCCTTGCTCAGCAAGAGCAACGAAAGGCATAACTACTTGATAATCTTCCAGATTAAATACCTTTTCTAATATCTTCGCTAGTTTAACACCAGAGAAATGAGGTTGTACTGAGGGCCATAGGTTACTACCAGTAAGGGCGGTTAAGTTCTGTATTAAATCTGCCTGTTCTGCGAAATGCCTGGCAGCTATTGGTTTAATCCGTCCAATACCAGTAATATCGTCTATGGTTAAGTTTTGGAACGTTACGATCTTTAATTCGTTATCAAATACAGGTATCGTGGTTGCCCCGACAAGATTACGTTGGGCAAGTTCCAACATTGCGTTGAACAGATGTTCTTCGAAATGCTCTTCAAATTGTTTTATTTTATTGTTATAGATACGAGCAGAGGCATTTTCCAATCGTTGAACTTCATACTTAGTCTTTTCCCCGGGGGAACGAAAACCCATTGCTTCGCGAGGTGCACCTGCCATCTCTTCCATAAGACGTTCAAGATTTTGTATCTCCATGTTGGCTTGTAAAGCATTGACATCAGGGACAACCATTTCAACATCCCCTTCATCTCCCACAAAGATTTTCTCACCCGGACGCCACGTAAAGTCTTCGACAAATCCTTTTACCTTTTGTACTGGATATGTAATGAGATCGAAAACATCTGCTTTCATATTCTCCACATGATCCATACGATATTGCATACCTACTAGATTATCTAGAGGTCCCATTCCCCAAAGATTGTCTTGTTTCTTTCTCCAGGGGACATGAAATATAGGAGGATAACCAAAGAAAGAGGGATTAGGCTTATTATTGATGAGCTTATGACGATCAATAACAGTGATGACACGGTTCTTCTCGAATGTATCGTTTATATAGTCGTAGTAATCACCGTAGAAGGTGAGTATTTCAACAAAGTCGGACATAAGGTACTGTCTAAAAGATGTGAAGCCATCCATTTGGTAGAGATGGTCCCTTTGTATCCAGTCTCCCTGAAAAGAGCGTGCATGAAAACGAATGTTCTTAAGATAGTCATAGAGTCTTTCGTATTCAACTCGGTTTTCATCATTAGACATTCTCTCCAATAGTTCTCTCAACTCACCCATTGAGATAATAGAACGTACTATCTTAGGTGAAGAAAGAAAGTTTTCAGCAGTAGGATTAAATACAATATCAAGAGGGGAGATACGGCGAACCATAGGTCCTACGTATCCAGCTTGTGTTTTATCGCCAGTAACCTGGACCCTCTGATCTATCCACTCTACAGTAGCAAAGCAATTACCAAAATCTATGTAATCCATGATAATCTTGTCCATTTCATGTTTAAACATAGGTTGGGCAATTACCCAGTTCATATAATTCGTAATAGCATCTCGTTTAAGAGTAGAGTTGCTATCGTATTCATTGGCTTCCCATACCAACCATTTACGTTGAGGAAAGAGAGTAGCAGTATAGTTAGAATAAAGATTATCTCTTATTTGGCAAAGTTTCGGGACTGTCGTCTTATTCTTCCACGGGAGCTGGTTATTCGTTGTTTGTGTCGTATCTGTCGCGTAAACATATCTACGTACCTCTTCCCAATCATTCTTCTTTGTAATACGTAAAGTATCCCACTCGATAAATCTCTCGGTGAGACGCGTAGCCAGAAGATCTGGCTCTATTACATTATGTAATTCTAATACTCGTCCAGTCACTTAACAACTTCTTTACAATAAGGACATATTCCATGATTAGACCAGGAAATCCACTCTCCACACTTAGGACAGTAAAATCCTTGGGGATAAAAACTATTCATCTTTTAACTTTAATACTTCTTCTACTGTTTCCATAACATGTATGGCTTGAGATAAATCTCCCCGTTGAACTACAACTACAGAACCTTTATCTATATGAGGACTTATTGATTGAATCTTTTCACGATCAACATTAACTATAATACCATTGTGAATGGTTAAATTCACGTAACACCTCCAAACTTATTATGAAAAGTAAACTCTTGTATATCTAAACGTCGTAAACTGCGGAATAGAGAAGTAGGAGGAACACAGAAGTCAACACAAGAAGCTAGGGCATCTTTGCAATCATCATGAGATGGATTAACAAATATCAGTTCTTCCTCAAGTACCTGACAGTTTCCACCGAGATAATGCCATATTTGTCTATTGGCGTATTTAGGCTCCAAGACTGCCAGTATTCTTTCTTCTTTACTACCCGTCCATCGACTAGGTCTATATTCTTCGACTGCAAGAGAAAGGCCATTCTTTCTTATATAATTATCCCTTAAATCTCTAACTATTACTACTTGTGCTGAAGAAACTTCAGCTCTGATCTTATAGAATCCCCATTTCTCATATAATTTGAGTATTCTGCTATAGTATTCCGAGGGTTTATCAGTCCTGAAACGTTCAATATCAAGTATGTAGTAGTTATGGCTCCCATCGCAACCAACCACAGCAATGGCAGTATAATCGGACTTCCTATTAGTAGTATAAGCGAAGTCAACCGCTGCGAAAACATTAAGTCTTTCATTCTTAAAATACCATCTACCATCTTTAGCAACTAGCCAGATTGGATCATAGTATTGGAATTGATCTCTTTTGATGGGGGCCGAATCGACGTCGTGCGGATCGTTATAGTATTGTGCCCGGAAGTGTACTTTATTAAGGTACTGTGCTCTTTTTTCAGCAAGTATCTTGGAGTCAAATCCGTACCATCTTCCGTTTTTAGCTTGTTGTCTTGGCCAGAGGAACTGTCCAGTTCCGTCTCCCATCGTTTCGACAGGGTATTCTTTAGTTTCAAATAATGGTTCAGAACGGGCCACATTACCCAACTCATCGTAATCAGATATCTCCATTGCCTGTAGGTCGGCGTATAAGTCTAATGGATGGTAGCGAGTACCTACTACCCACTCCCTTGCACCTACTGTTTCAATAGAAGAAAGAAGTGAATACTGATCTTTTACTTTTGATCGTCCTTCTTCTGTGTAGGCGTTGGCTTGAACAACCACGTCATCAAGTACAGCAATGTCACAATGCATACCAACGATATTGCTAGTGAGCCCAGCAGTAAAGATGCTTGGATCGCGTACATAGTGTTCCCTCCTTGCTGGGTGGTCTATTGATATTTCTTTCTCAGTCCATTTCTCACGTTTAGCTTCCTCTTGGAAGATCATATCGGGCCATAATGCTCGATAATTATCACACGTAAGAATATCTTTAATGAACTTAAGTTGTTTTATTGCTAGATTAGAAGTAGAAGAAATATATAAGATACGTAGAGTGGGATCCCGGGTTAGTTCCCATGCCACGCGAAGTCCTATTAAAGAAGACTTCATGTGGTCTCGAGGAAGCAACAATAGTTGATACTTATGCGCTTCAGACCTCGTCCACCAAGATATTACTTCTCGGTGTATATTTCCTAACAACCTGTGAGGTTGTACTATTTCAATGAACTTAATAAAGTCTGCTTCAGCATCTAGACGGTGTACATCCCTAGCTTCCTGAAGTTTACTTACTTTCTTTTTACGAGGCATTAATCAATATTATGACCATCTCTACGAAGATAGTCTAAAACCTTATCAAATCTACGTTCAAATAACTCAACACGATCTTTTAAATATATTATATCTTTTGTTAGTATGGCAGACTCAATAATAAGTTTGTTTAATATCTTGATATCATCTTTGATATCTCTGATATCTTCTTTTATTTCCTTGGAGTCATAGTTCTGTTTCCAATAGAAACCAGCAGCACTAACTAGAACAGTTCCTAAAGTCAATAAAGTACCGAGACTGATTTCCCATACAATCACTCAGATCATGTACCCCCAGATATTAGCAGCACACAGAGTAGCTCCTGCACCATTAGTAGTAGTAGATATACTAATAGAACCTGTGGGAGTACCTGTAGCACCATTAGTCACACCAGTAATATACATATAGGAAGCTACTGGAGGTATTAGATTAATTTCAAAGGGAACTTGAAGAGTTCCTGCTCCTGCAGATATAGGATAACTCCAAGTACCTAGTACTACTGCAGTACCATTAGCTGCTGGGGCATATGAAATTGTTATAGTTACTTGAGATGCAGCCGTAGCTCCTGTACTTTGATAACTAAAACCTGTACAGTACATATTACGGCCTGTATTTGTATTAGCACCTAACGTTGCAACCAAAGTACCTGATGTACCTGTAGCCGTAGCTGATAAAGGTTGTGCTCCCGATGGTATTGTATTAGCCATTATCTTCCTCTTCCAACCGCTGATTTACCTGAATGTTTACTATTCCAAATCATAGCGGCATGTTTCTTAGCGTATTTTGTTGATTTACCTTTAGAGATAAACTTATCTCTTATTTTCTCATATCCTGCTGGCATTCTTAACTGCTTCTCTTAAAGACTCTCCAGCTTTGTCGTGACAATCTATTGCCTTCTTTACTGCTTCACGAGCAGCATCAATTGCATCTGCAGTAGCTATAACTGCAGCAGCAGCCTTAACTACTGACTCTGACATTAAGAACCTACAGGAAATTTAGCTGAGCCTTGCGGTTTAGCCTTATTACCTTTACCAAAGTGAGAAGAATCATCAATCATCTTCTTAGGAGGCATAATCTGTGGCTTCTGACCACCGCCTACTGGACGTGGGCGATTATCAATAGGATGTTTACTTACATCCTGAATATCACTACGTTTAGGCATTAGATGGTCATTAGACAGACCATGATGTGGATACTTAGGATCCATGCCTTGCATAGACTCTGAATAGAGTTGATTACCCTTATTATCTTTAGGTGCCATAATTGTCATGCTGTCCTCCCAAACGACATATCCTGAGTCGGTCCCATAGGCGTACCATCGTCACCTGGACCCATTGGTCCTTGAGGCGCCATTGATTGAGAACCTAGATGAGCGGCTTGACTATCTGCTTCTTGTGGAAAGCCAGGAGCAATAGTCTGAGCTATGTTCCTACCACGGTATGCGTGTGAACTTTTAGTTTGTTTCTTCATTCATTTATTCCTGGAGTTGTAGAAGCATCAGGAGCTGAAGATTGAGAACCAGAAGATGCTGGCTGTGCTGATCCTTGAGTAGGAAAAGAATTATCTATCCTAAAGTCATGTTCTGCATTCTTACCACTGGGAAACTCAGGAAGCTTCTTTGGTACTGAAGGCAGCGGATAATGTTTAGGTTTATCCGCGAAAGGATTATCCATTACATATCCATACCAGAAGGAGCACCATGCTCTAGACGAGTTGGAGTACCAGAACCTACTTTACCAGCGGTATACCCACCTGGATCGTGGACTGGAGCGCCAGCACTACCATCATGCGACATAGAACCTTCGTGAGCTCTTGTTGCTGTTCCCTTTAGATTATCGTAAGAAGGAACGTTATTTAGACCATATTGAGCCATTTATCGGTTTTTCCTTATAAATTTTGTTATGCTAAGCGGTTTCTACGGCTTAGGCTTTCTATTGTTAATGGTTTTTGCTTAGGTGGGATACCTATGCTAAGCGGTTTTCTAGGCCGTCCGCCGAGCTTTCCCAAGGCTTGCATTTCCTTATTTTTTCCATCTGTGGGCTGCGGCAATGGACGCAAGAAGGCTTCTCTCAGCTGCTGTGCGGGAGTTCGCACTTGCGAGACCTCCGATTGATCCGTATTTACGGGCAATGCTTGATATTACCTCTTCTGGAGATATCCACCGACCTGCTGAAGTAATTACAATAGGAGGTGGAGGTTCTGGTAAATTAAGAACTAAAGACTGCAACCATGTTTGATCTATTGGTTGCGTTGTTTTAGGTAAAGGCCAATCAGTTTGATTGAATGGTTGTATACCTACTGGTAAATAAATTACTAGATTTTGATTATGATTCCTATACCAATATAGTGGATAAGGATTCTTCCAATCTGTTTGAGAGAAAGGAAATGTATTCGATTGTAGAAATTCAGAGAGATTCTGGATCCAAGTAGCATCTATAGGTTGACTAACTACTGGAAGAGGAAAATCTACATTCTGAAAGAATGGTGTAGGTCTAGGTAAAAGCTGTAGATTATTCTGCCAAAACTGATCTATAGGCACGTATGTTCGTGGTAAAGGCCAGTCTGTTTGAATAAATGGTGCTTGGAAAGTAGGAGTTAGCGTACCTTGTAAAAGATTAACACGCCAATCCTGATACCATACCGTTCGCTGTGGATTAGGCCAATCAGTCTGTACAAAGGGAAAAGTCTCTGATTGATAAAATAAGTTTAGACTTTGAGACCATGTTTGTAGGAGAGGCTGATTAGACTTAGGTAAGGGCCAGTCTAACTGATTAAAGGGTATTGCTTGTTGAAAGCTTCGTGTCCAACTTTGATACCAAGTAATTGGTTGAGGATTTGGCCAACTATTCTGACGAAACGGAGCTTGAGTAACTGCTGTTAAAGCATTACCTGAAACACACCAACTCTGATACCAACTAACAGGTCTAGGGTTAGGCCAATCAAAAGGTAGAAAAGGAGTAGGTTTAGGAAGTAATGTGTGTTCTTCCCAAGACCTGTACCATGTTACTGGGTACGGATTAGGCCAGTCTTTCTGTACACGTAGTGTTTGTGTTAATACCGTAGGTGTAGGAAGTAGAGTATTGGTATCATCTGTCCATTTATACCAATCTGAATAAACATATCCACTAGGTGGTAAATTTGTTACGTTAGATACAAAAGGAGCAGCACTACTACTAACAGTACCTTTAACTGTAGCAATAAAAGCATCCCAGAACTGAGCAGTATTTATCGTTGCAGTTGCAGTAATCGCAGTCGTAGCTGCGGTCACTTGGCTCATTGCTACGGTGCTGTTTGAGTTGTAAGTACGAACACCGTCGTTAGCCCAGCCAGAGCCGACAGCGGTAATAGTGCCGGTATAAGCGAGGCCAAAGCCTACGGCGAACTCAGCTGCCTGAGCTAATGTTCCGGAGGACCCGCTACTTATTGCGGTTGAAGATCCAGGAAGAAGCGCATCGACCGCTTTGTCAAAGGAGGCTGTTCCCGCTGTGAATCCAGCTACTTCGTATATTACTAAGTCTCCTAAAACTGCAGCACTGTAATTTACAGTTACAGAGGTAGTTCCAGAAGTAGGGTTAAAGAAAGCTTTACAAAATACCCAGTATGAATTCCCATCAAATAGAGCATTGAAAGATGCACTATCATTGGCCCATGTCGTAACAGTATCACTGTTATTATCCGTCATGGAGTTTAGATTAGCAGAGCTTTGTAGACTACCAACAGCTACAATAATGCTTCCTGCAGCAATACCAGTATTGAAAGTAACAGTTAAAGAAGTAGCGGCAACTGTTAAGACGCCAGTCTTTACCTGAGTTACTGATAGTGCCATTGGCTATTAGCCGTTAGGTACTCTTATGTAACTATTAAACTGAGCAGATATCGCATTAGAAATATGAGTATCAGTTACTAATATAGCTTGAGCAGCTGCATTGGCTCCTGTAATGGGAACTGTACCAGCTACTGTAGCATCAGCTAAGATACTAGTATCAGCAGCTACTGAGTGCGCAAACTGTACTTGATAAGGATTTACACCCTGAGCACTTAAAGGAGCATTAAAGACATTAACTGCTAACTGTGCTCGTTCCCTATGAAATGCTACAGTCCATCCTTCTGTACCTACTACTTGACAGTAGGTGAACAGACCTGCTCCGACCCTGCCTTGGAAGGTAGGGTCTTGAGCGAGTAGGTAGGAATCTGAGAAAGAAGCAGCCATTAGGGGTTTAGCATTGCAGAGAGGTTAGTCACTGCAGATGGATTAGCCTGAGTAGCGGGGACAACTACAGTAGCGACATTAGAGGCTGCTGAAGTATGACCAGTTGTATCCTGGACAGTAACTGTAAAGTTATGCGTATCGACAGTTAGCGTTGGAGTGGTGAAGGTAATGCCTGCACCTGGGACAGTTCCAATAAGGACAGTACCAGGGACTAGGTTGGCTAGATCGAAGACGTTGATCTGAGCGATATCAGTAGGAGCAAGAGTAGAACCATCCAGACGTGTAGTTGGATTAGTCCAAGTGAGAGTAGCAGTAGACATAGAGGTATTATTCCTGTATTTTATATGTAAATCTAACCTGGTTATTGCAGCAGGTTTAGGTGGAGATTTAGAAGGTGGTCTTTTCCTAAACCAATCAATAAGGCTCATAGATAATATGGGCGTTAGCAGTTGCAGCACCACCAGTACCGGCAGTCATATTCATTAAAACTGATTGTCCAAAAGTAACAGGAGGACCAGCAGCAAAGACAGCATTACCAATCATAGTAAATTGCTGAGTTGGAGCTGCGTTCCAACGGATAATTCCACCAAAAGTGTTTAAACCAACGTTAATCTTAGGTGCTGTAATAGCGTTAGATGCTTGAGGTCCATTAGTAGTAGCAGCAACATATGTAGTATTTGCTACCGGAGTTGCATTTGACTGAACAGGACCATCTGAATTAGGAGCTGCTAGAGCGGTAGCGCCACCAGCCTGAGCTGTAGAAATGGGAATATAAGCAAATGCTCCAATGGTAGAAGCAGCACCAGTACCTGAAATAAGAATCTCAAGAATATCTGTAATTTGAGTAGTAGATGAACCGACCATAGCCATATAAGTACCGTTGGCTAGGTTAGTTGCCAAAGCAGTATTAGTGAAGGTCTGTCCGAAAGTATTAAACGATCGTTTAGCCATTATTATTCCTTAAAGTTTGAATAGAAGGTAAGACCTTCTTCTAGTATTTGTGTATAAGTTTTATGTACATAATCTGGTAATCTCATTCCTATTCCACAATTATCACAAATATACTTATTGCAAGCTTGACAATAAGATCTTTCTCGTGTACGATGTGGGTTCATAATAACAACAGTACCACAGTGACTACAGTGATTAGTCTTGGCTTCATAGAGTTTCTCTCCAGAAGCTTCTGTACCGTAACCTAGACTCATGGCTTCCTCCGGAGTTAATCCTGGAGATGCTCTGTGGTCTAGCATTAAGTAGCCTTCGTGTAGTTGTTTATTAGAAATAGAATGAATATTACTCATATACATAAGTATAAACCTTTTTAAGGAGTTTGTCAAGTGTTTTATTACGAATTTAATAAAAAAGATAATTTACATGAGTTTTGTTATAGTAGAAATAGAGGAGAGTTTATTACTTGTATGAACTTTCCTAAAGATACGGATAATTTAGAATCCTTTTGTAAATGGATTAATCAGTGTTTAGATAAAATAGAAGACAACCATTTACATTAGAATGCCTCGCCAAGCCCGTAGGAAGCTCACTGATGCATTATTTTTACAACTTGGAGGGATAGTATCACTTTATGAAAATAGCACATAAAAGACCGTCTAATGCGATAGTAGTTCACTACGATCAAATAGATAAAATACCTATGAATGTTAAACCTAGAATTCAAGTATTTTGTAAAAATCTTATGGAATCTGGGATTCAGGGACAATTATGGATTTATCACAACTTAGATAAAGATTTAGAACATTTACCTGATGTTATTTATCCTTCTATAAAAGAAGCAGCAAATAATGCAACATGTAAGTATTTACAAATGGGGATACATTACTGGGTGAATCAAGGTAAAGTTTACAATTTACCAGGAAATAAATATGAATGAACATTGGTTAACAACCAACTCACATTGGTTAGATAAGAAAAGCAAACATGGAATGTCTGATTATTTCTGGAAACATAAATATCCTTGTTTACTAGAAGCTACTGGACATTCAGAAGAAGAAATAGAGAAATTAATAAATGAATCAAGAATTGAAAGAATTAGCTAAACAACATTATCAGTTTATAGTAATAGAAAAGAGATTGTTCTCTGATCCGGAAGTTATTGAGAATCAAACTAAGTATCAACAGTTAATATCCAAAATAGAAGTTCCTTAAAATTTTACCGAGATACTTTTGAGGTGTAGAAAATATTGTTAGATATTCTCGAGGTGTAGTTCATTGCGCCGACGGTGGGGGTATGACCCCTATGGAGGGGGTCAAGAGGTTTCACATTGTAGCATTGGCTACACTTTCTACTATAGTATTCCATATGTACATATGTATACATGATGTAGTACGTACTGTACGCACATAAACATACGTTAGTATCTATAGTTTATTACGTATGTAATAGCTGCGGATACGTACGTATACCTATAGTCTTACAATAGGATAACAATAGGATAATATAGTAAGCATACGTAGGTAGGAA
>WNFJ01457272.1_pt1 | contig 50785 bp, 48 predicted proteins | sample 5400461 | NCBI WGS metagenome assembly WNFJ01 (sample SAMN13153349, study PRJNA577476) | soil metagenome | isolation source: 115 cm saprolite on Douglas fir-dominated hillslope | place: USA:California | collected 2013-09-17
GGATCGCACCAGATGCTGGCGCCGTACTCCGAGATCGCGAGGTCGAACGCGGCGTCGGCGAACGGGGCCTGCTCGGCGCTGGCGTGCAGCAGCGGGAACTGCAGCCCGAAGCGCTCTTGCAGCGCACGGGCGGTGGCCAGCTGCGCCGCGGAGTTGTCCACGCCGATCGGCCGCGCGCCGCGGCGGGCCAGCCAGGCCGAGACATAGCCGGTGCCGCAGCCGAGCTCGATGGTGTCGAGCCCGTCCAGTTCCGGCGGCAGGACCCCGGCCTGCGCCTCGGGGACGCCCCAGATTCCCCAGCTCGGCTCGGCCGCCGCCCAGCTGCGCAGGCCCGGCCCGGCATAGTCGGCGGCCCAGCGATCCCAGGCCGAGCGATTGCGGAGTACGTGATCAGTCGTCCCGGCCACACCGCCAGCGTCCTCGCCCCCGAGCCGCCGCGTCAACGAGGTTTCGGCGGCGGCCCGGGCGGCCGTCAGCGAGGCCGCGCCTCGGCCAGGACGGGCTCGATGATCTCGTCCACGACCCAGCGCAGGGGCCGACCCGCGAGGATCGCGGCAATGACGATGTGGCTGACGCCCGCGTCGATCATCTCGAGCAGGAGGGCGCGGGTGGCCCGCGGTGCCTCAGGATCGTCGCACCGGACGATCGTCTGCATCGAGCGGACGATTTCGCTGCTGTCGCGTCCGATGGCGGCGCAATGCTCGTCGAGGACCTGATTCCGCTCCCGGAACTGCGGGGAGGGCACTCCCGGGTAGTTCCAGATGTCGGCGTGCTCGGCGACGATGCGCAGGACCCGGTCGCCGAGGCCGCCGATCAGGATTGGCGGATGCGGCTTCTGCACGGGCTTCGGCTCGCACACGGCCCCCTTGAGCCGAAGGGAGGGCCCGTCGAAGTCGAACGGCTCCTCCTCGGTCCACATCCGCCGGATGATGTCGCAGGACTGCGCTAGGTCCGCCACGGCCTCGCGTGGCGAGACCAGGGGTACGCCGTAGGCCTCGAACTCCCGCACCGCGGGGTTCTCGACGGCTGCCCGGCTGCCCCCCGCGCCGATCCCGAGCACGAGCCGGCCTTGCGCGATGTGATCGACCGTCGCCGCCATCTTGGCCAGCAGGGTGGGGGAACGGAGGCGGTTGCTGGTCACGATCACGCCGAGTCGCAGCCGGCTGGTCTGGGCCGCCAGCGCGGCGAGCAGCGTCCAGGCCTCGAGGGCCGCTCCTTTGATGTCCCCCCGCAGCGGCACCATGTGATCCCAGAGCCACGCGTGCTCGAAGACCGGAAGCTGGTCTGCCTCCCGCCAGACCTCAAGGATCTGCTCGTAGCTGTTGCCCATCTGACTCGTCTTGATGCCGAAGCTCAGCGCTCGGTCGGGTACGGTCATCACGATCCGCTCCTCGCGTCATTGCTGCTGATGATCAGTAGGGGCGCAGCCGGAACTCGGTCAGGCGGCCGCGAGCACGCCGACCCGGCGGTCGCAGGTGAGCCTGGGCAGGTGCGCCTCACCGCGGCGAGAGCACGCAGAACTCGTTGCCCTCCGGGTCGGCCAGCACCACCCACGACACCTCGCCCTGGCCGACGTCGGCGTCGGTAGCGCCGGCCTTGCGCAGCCGGGCCACCTCGGCCGCGAGATCGTCGCCGGACAGGGGCGCCAGGTCGAGGTGCATCCGGTTCTTGACGAACTTCTCGCGGGGGTTGTGCAGCAGTTCGAGGTAGGGCCCCTCGCCGCTCGGTGACCGAAGCTGGGCCAGGTGCCCGTCCCAGCCGTGCGTGGCAAAGCCCGCGGCGGCCGCCCAGAACGGCGTCAGAGCCTGCGGGTCGGAGCAGTCGACGATGACCGCGGCCACCGGGCCGGTGTCGCGGTAGACCGATCGCGGCTCGAGCACGCAGAACTCGTTGCCCTCCGGGTCGGCCAGCACCACCCACGGCACCTCGCCCTGGCCGACGTCGGCGGGCGTGGCCCCCAGGTCGCGCACGCGGCGGACCAGTTCCTCCTGGTGCTCGGCCGACGCGCTGGCCAGGTCGAGGTGCACCCGGTTCTGCCCGGTCTTCGGCTCGGGCACCGGCACGAAGACCAGCGGCAGCGCAGCCGGGCTCGGGTAGTCAAAGCCCGACGGCCACACGTCAACCTCCTCGGGTGCCTCATCGGCCACCACCCACCCCAGGGCACCGGCCCAGAACCGGGCCAGGCGCGGCGGGTCGTTGGCGTCGAGAACCAGGTGCACCAGGCGTGTCGGCATGACGCCAAGCTGCCAGATCGCCGCGGCTCCGGCAACCTCTTGAAGGCCTTCTGGGGCCGGCCTAGCGTGGAGGCATCGGACCACATCACCGCCGGACGGCCGGCCGCGACGATGCTCCTGCCGGGAGTCGCCACGTCATGGCGGTGGTGGGCATATGCGGGCTGGCCCTCGCCGCATGCACAGGGCCACACCCAGCCGGTCAGAGGTCGGCCGGGCCGAGTGGCGGGCCTGCGGCGGGGGCGCTGCTTGCCTCGCCAGGCCGGCTGGTGGACCGGCCCGTGGCATCGAGCGGCTGCGGTCGCCGCCCGCTCGTCAGTCCGGGAACAACCGCTCGGCTGGCCGTCGCGGTTCCGCCCGCGAGCTCGGCTGGCGCGCGGACGCGCAGCTACTGGCTGCACGTCCCACGGCACTACGCGCCCGGCCGTCCCACGCCGCTGGTGCTCGCCTTTCACGGTGGCGGCGGGACCGGCCTCGGCATACAGCGCTCCACGGGCCTGTCGGCGGTGGCCGACCGGGAGGGGTTCCTGGTCGCCTACCCGCAGGGCCTGGCCCAGGATCACGGCCGGGCTCCGCCGGGAGGCACGGTCACCAGGACGCGGCTGCCGAGCCCCCGGCGCTGAGGCTCTCAGCGGCGCGCTGAGCGAGCTGGCCCTGCCATCGCCGGGGACCAACCCGGATGGCATCGCCGCCGGACCGAGACAAACGATCTGGGTGACCGAGACCGGGAGCGATGCGATAGCCCGCGTCACTCTCCTGGCTGCCCGGCGAGCGTCAGGGTGACTTGACGTCAGGCCAACCTGACGGCAAACTGGGGTCATGGTTACTCCCGATGACCTTGAGCGCCAGTTCACGCTGCAGACCGCGACCGCGCGCTTTGACGAGCTGCGAGCCCGCGAGGCCCTAGCGTCGGCCCCGGACAACGCCGCCCAGCAGGACGACTCCCAGCCCGCGCCGCCCGATCCCGACACGGCGCCCCTGACGCGGGACGAGGCGCTAGAACTGCTCGCGCTGAGTGAGGTGATCGCGCGGAAGGCGGGCTACGGACGTCAGCTATCGGTGCGGTCGGCCCGGGGTGCCGGCGCCTCGTGGTCGCAGATCGGCGCGGCCCTGGGCACCAGCAAGCAGGCGGCGTGGGAGGCACACGGCCGGTGGATCGACGGCCAGGCCGAGCAGCATCGGCGCAGCGGTTACGAGGGCCTGAACGAGAAGGAAGCGGACGCTGCGCGCGCCCTGGCCGGCCAACCCGGCGGGTAAGACGACGGCGAGGGCCGCACTCTGGCCGCCGGCCAGGCGTGCGCGAGATGACCCTGCCCCGCCTGACCAGACCCAAATATCGGTAGCCCTTCGTAGCGGCACGGCATAACGTGTGCGGCGACGACTCCGACCCGAGGAGAACGGCCTTGTCGATGGCCATGGTCTTCCGTGGCAGGGCGGCCGCCGCTGGCGCCGAATCCTGCCGGTGCTCACTTCCTGCGTGACCGCGCGCTGATCGCCCAGCTTGCTCGCGCCTGCGGCGCCCGCGACGGCCGGCTGGTCCTCGATCTCGGGGCCGGGCGTGGCGTGATCACCGCCGGGCTGGCCGCTCAGGGGGCCCGCGTGATCGCCGTGGAGCGGAACCCGCGTCTGGCCGCGGGGCTGCGGCGGCGCTTCGATCGCGATCCCCGCGTCCGGGTGGTCGAAGCGGATCTGCGGACGGTGCCGCTGCCACGCCGGGAGTTCCTGGTCGTGGCCAGCCCGCCGTTCTCGCTTACGACCGCGCTGTGCCGGCGCCTGCTCGGCAATCCGGCGGTTCCGCTCTCGGGTGCCGAGCTTGTCGTCGAGTGGGGCGCCGCCCGGTGGCTCGCGAGCCCGCGGCCGCGCGACGCCGAGACCGCCTGGTGGGCCGCCCGCTACCAGATGCGGCTCGCCCGGACGATCAGCGCGGCGGCGTTCGTTCCGCCGCCCCGCACCGACGCGGCCCGGCTGTCGGTGCGCCCGCGGCCCATCGTTGCCTCGGCGCCTGGGCAGCGGCGGCTACGGGCTCTGCTGCGCGCGGCCTACCGCCGGCCCGCTGCCCGAGCGGACGTCGTGCTGCCGGGCGGCAGGCGGCTGCTGATCCGCGCCGGCCTCGACCCCGCAGCCCCGGTCGCCAACGTCACCGCGGAGCAATGGCACCGCCTGGCGCTCCTGTCGCGGACGGCGACCGGGCTTAGCCGACCGGCTGTTGGCGGGCCCGGGTGACCGTGCGCGGAAAGTGCTGTGCGCACAGCACTTTCCGCGCACGCACGCAAACCGTTGTCCACAGGCCGAGCCGGCCTGGCCGCGGTATCCACAGGAGACGGCAGGCGGCTGCGACGGCAACGCAGCGGCGTCAGCGTTGCCTCATGGCCGAGACTGATCAGCCACCCGAACTGCGCAGCCGCCAATACGGCGTCCTGACCATCGCGTCTGCCGCCAGCTGGGTCGGCCGAGCCGGGGTTCGGTGGCGCCTCCAGAGCGGCCGCTGGCAGCGGCCTTGCCATGGAGTTGTGGTCACCCACTCTGGCCCGCTCAGCCGCGATCAGCTGCTATGGGTCACCGTCCTGGGCTCCGGAACGGGAGCCGCGCTGGCGGGTCTGACCGCCGCCGGGCTGGACGGCCTGCATGGATTCGACGACGGCCGGATTCACGTCGTCGTGCCCGCCTCCCGAACAGTCCGGACGAGGCTACCGGACAGCGCCGTGGTGCACCGGTCTCGGTCATTTGGCCCGGCGGACGTTCATCCGGTGCGGCAGCCGCCGAGAACCCGGACGCCACGATCGATACTGGACGCTGCATCGTGGATGCGAGCAGAGAGCGGCGCTCGGGCCGTCCTCGCCGCGGGCGTGCAGCAGCGGCTAGTCCGTGCCGACGACCTGGCGGCGGCCCTGACGCGACGGGGAAGAGGACCGCGGCATGCTTTGGTCAGCGCCACCATCGCCGACATCGCGGGCGGCGCCCAGGCGCTGTCGGAGCTCGACTTCGGCCAGCTGATCCGGCGCCATGGGCTGCCCGAACCTACTAGGCAGGTGCTCCGCAGGGACGCCGCCGGGCGCGCGCGCTGGCTCGATGCCTACTGGGACCGCGTACGTGTCGTCGCCGAGATCGACGGGCTCTGGCACATGGACGCCGCAGCATGGTGGGCCGACATGAGCCGCGACAACGAGCTCACCATCAGCGGGTACCGGGTACTGCGGTTTCCGGCCTTCGCCGTGCGTGATCATCCCGAGGTCGTAGCCGCCCAGATCACCGTGGCTCTCCGGCTGGGCGTTGAGAACTGCTAAGCGCATCCGCCCGGTGTGTGCGGAAAGTGCTGCGCGCACAGCACTTAGCGCACACGGGCGCGGGCCGGTTAGTTAGCTGGTCACGTCCGCGGTGGTGAACCGGGCCCAGCCGACCGAGCAGAAGATGACCGCGTACACCCCGAACGAGAGCAGCCCGTGCGCCAGGTCCGGCCACGCCACCGGCGAGCGCAGCAGCGCGTCGAACGACAGCCACCAGTGCGTCGGCAGGTACGGGTGCACCGCGGCGAGCTGTGACACGTTGTCCGTCACCTCGCTGGCCACCGCGATCACCAGGACCGCGGCGATCGCGCCGATCGCGTGCTCGGTGAACGTCGAGATCGCCACGCCGACCGCGCCGAGTGCCGCCATGGCCGCGGCGATGTATCCGGCCACGAACAGCAGCCGGAGCAGCCCGGCGGCCAGCGGGATGGTGGCGCCCGACAGCAGCGTCACCGGCCTGACCGGGAACAGGATCGCGCCCACGGCCACCGCCACCGCCGCCACGAGCAGGCACGCGCCCAAGCAGAACGCCACCACCGCGGCGAACTTGATCCCGAGCAGCCTGGTCCGCCCGGCCGGGACGGCGAGCAGGTAGCGCAGCGTGCCGCGCCCGGCCTCGCCCGCGATCGAGTCGCCCGCCACCACCGCGACGGCCAGCGGCAGGATCAGCGTCAGCTCCACTACCAGCGCGAGGAACGCCAGGAACACGCCGTTTCCGGTGACCTGGCCGAGGAACGCGGGCCCGCCCCCGCCGGCCCCCGTCTGCGGCGAGGAGACCCTGAGCACGATGCCGAGGATCACCGGGATCGCGGCGAGCACCGCAAGCAGCGCCAGATTGCGCCGCCGCAGGAACACCAGGCCCAGCTCCGACCGCAGCAGCCTCAGCCAGGGCCCGACGGAGGCGAGCCCGGCTCGGCGGCCGGGACGGTCGCTCGCCGCCCGGCCCGCCTCGCCGCCCTGCGGCTGGCTCGCGATATCAGCCGTTGACATCGAAGCCCTCGCCGGTCAGCTCGACGAACAGGTCCTCCAGGCTGGCCCGCGGGGTGTCGAGCCCGGCCACGGGAACTCCCGCGTGTACCAGCTCAGCGCACACGGTCTCCGGCGCCTGCTCGCCGAGCTGCGCGGTCACCTCCCGGCCGGCCACCATGACGTCGGCGAGCCCGAGCCGGGCCAGCACCTGCGAGGCCAGCGCCGGCTCGCCGGTGCGGACCAGGATCCTGGTGGTGCCCCGGCCCCGCATCTCGTCCAGCGTCCCCTGGAACACCAGCTCGCCGGCTCGCATAACGCCCACGTGCGAGCAGATCTGCTCCACCTCGGCGAGCAGGTGCGAGGAGACGAAGACCGTGGTGCCATCCGCGGCGATCTCCCGGATCAGGGCGCGGACCTCGCGGGTGCCCTGCGGGTCGAGACCGTTGGTCGGCTCATCGAGGATCATCAGCTCGCGCGGCTGCAGCAGGCCCGCCGCGATGGCCAGCCGCTGCTTCATGCCGAGCGAGTACGCGCGGTAGCGCTTGCCCGCCGCGGTGAGCAGGCCGACCCGGTTCAGGGCGTGGCCGATCCTGGCCTGCGCGGTACGCGGGCTGGCCACCCGGTCCGCCGCGTCCAGCCTGGCCAGGTTGGCCTGGCCGGACAGCTGGGGGTAGAAGGCCGGGCCCTCGACCAGCGACCCGACGCTGGGCAGCACGGTGTTCGCTCCCTCGGGCATGGCCACGCCGAGCAGCCGCTGGCTGCCGCTGGTCGGCTGGATCAGGCCCAGCAGCATCCGGATGGTGGTGGTCTTGCCGGACCCGTTCGGGCCGAGGAAGCCGTAGACCGAGCCGCGCGGTACCGCCAGGTCGATGCCGGCCACCGCCATCTGGCCGCGGAACCGCTTGGCCAGCCCGCTGGTCGCGATGGCCAGCCCGGCAGTATCTCACTGCGGCCTGCGCGGCGCTCCCGGCGCCGGCAGGCGCTCATCCCCGTCGGCCACACGGCCGAAGCTGACCTCGTCCCGCGTGTCCGGCCGCGCGGCCGGGCTCACTTGAGCTGCGCCGCGTCGGCGTAGAGCACGGACGGCTGTACCGCACCGATCAGGACCTCGCCGTCGCTGGTGATCAGGACCGAGATAAGGCTCGTCCTGAGCAGGCGCCCGCTACCCCAGGCCCCGTGCACCGGCCGGGCCGCGCTCAGCAGCGCGCCGCCGAGGCCGGACACATCGACGCCCGGGCCGCCAGACACAACGCCGGGAGACAACGTCACCGTGGCCTGGCTGCTGGACACGGTGCCCGACACCGGGCTGCTGCTGGACACGGTGCCGCTGGAGGACTCAACCCAGCCGGAGCCATAGACCGTGGTGCCGGTGGGCACGCCGCCCGGGAGACCGCCGGGCGCGAGCCCTCCGGCGGGCAGCACCAGGACCGACAGCCAGTCGTGGCCTATCACGGTAGGCCCGCCCACCAGCGGTACCAGGGCCGAGAACGATGAGGAACAGGCCGACGAGCAGATGCGCCCGGCGTTGCCGAGCACGCCGGCCTGGAGGCGCTTCAGCAACGCCGCGCGCTGGGCCTGGGGCATTCCCCTGGGCAACTGCGCCGCGATGCTCGCGCGCATCTGCTTCAGCGCCGCGGAGGGAATCCCCGGTGCGGGCACGCACCTGACGCCCTTCTGGAGCGGGACCTGGGCGGGCAGCACCACCGTCGAGGGCATGAGCTTCGCGGGCAGGACCTTGCCGTGCTCCGTGTGAAGGATGAAGCCGCCTCCGTTGGAGGCCTTGTTGATGATGGCCTGGCTGCCCGCGCCGGCGGCCCAAGCGCGCGGCTCCGGGAACGGCAGGCCCGGCGGGAAGCCTGCGGCCGCCGGGACCGTGACCGTCTTCACCGTGGCACCGGGCGGCGGGGTGAAGGGGAAGTTGGAGGCGGCCGGCCGGGTGAACGACAGAGAGGTGTAGCCCACCTCGAGCGCGGGACTCGATGCGCCGCGGGCGAAGACCTGCACCCGCAGCGGCAGCGAGTTGCCCGCATCGATGGCGATCCTGACCTGGCCGATCAGCGACCGGCTGTCCTTGGGCGCCAGCGAGAGCTGGTAGGCGGCCTGGCCCGCGACCACGACGTTGGGCTGCAGTCCGACCGTCGTCGTCTGGCCGACCGCGGCCAGTATCTGCCGCGCCACCTGCTGCGGCGTCGGCGTGTCCACGGCGATGGCGCTGGCGATGGCGCCGGCGCCCTGGTGGGCCGGGCCCGACGTGGACGTGCTCCACGCGGACGTGCCCGGCGCGGACGCATTGCTGCCGGGCTGGGCAGGCAGCACGTAGTGGGTGGCCCGGTTGGTCTTGCTGTCCCAGAGCCAGACGTTGCGCCCGTCCCGGCGAAGATCAGTCTCGCCCAGCGTCACCGGGATCGCGATCCTGACGTGCGTCGGGCCGTCGTACCAGATCTTGAAGGTGTGCGAGCCGGACAGCAGCGACAGCCCGGACAGCGGGCCCGAGGCCGAAGACCCAGGGCCAGAGCTGGGCAGGTCCGGGAGGCCCAGATTCGCCGTCTCCTGGACCACAGCCTGCATGGCGGACGGCCAGGCCGGCGGGGCGTCGACGGCCGCGAGCAGCTGGGCGGTGCTGCGGGCGGGAAGCTGGGGAGAGGCCTGCGCGCCGGCGATGGCCGATCCGGCGATGACCATCCCGACCGCGGCCACCGCGCCGACCGGCACCGCCCAGCGCGCCTGGCGCGGGAGCCTGCCCATCAGGTCAGAAGCAACGCTCACTGGCACCTCCGGCGGATACTGGGCTCACCAATTCCGACACGGGTCCGAGCATACGGCTCAAAACTCACTGAGAGCCGCAACGGCGGCGGGAGGTTGCGCTGCGCGGCGAGCGGGTCTGCGGCCCGCTGCTTACCGCATCCAGGTATTTCCCTTACCAGCGGCCCCACGGCAGCAGCGCGGTCACGGCGACCGCGGCGAACAGCACGGTCAGGTAGGCGATCGACTGGTGGAACAGGCGCATCGGGGCGCGGGCGTCTCCGACCGCGACCCGCGACCGCAGCCGGTGCGCCTCGGCCAGGAACCATGCGCCGAGCCCGGCCGCGCAGCATCCGTACAGCCAGCCCGCATACGGGGCCAGTGCCAGCGTGGCCGCCACCATCGCGTAGGAGTAGAACACGATCTTCCGGGCCACCACCGCCGCGGGCGCGACCACCGGCAGCATCGGCACGCCCGCCGCCGCGTAGTCGTCGCGGAACTTCATCGCCAGCGCCCAGAAATGCGGCGGGGTCCAGAAGAAGATGACGCAGAAGAGCACCCCCGCGGCCAGGCTCACCCGCCCGGTCACCGCCGCCCACCCGACCAGCACCGGGAAGCAGCCCGCCGCCCCGCCGATCACGATGTTGGACGCCGTCCGCCGCTTCAGCCCGAGCGTGTAGACGAAGACGTAGAACAGGATCGCCCCGTCGGCCAGCGCCGCGGCCAGCCAGTTCACGAGCAGGCCCAGCACCACCGTGGACGCGGCGCCCAGCACGATGCCTGACACCAGCGCCTCGGCCGGCCGGATCACCGCCTTCGCTCCCGTGACCGCCAGCGGCCGCCGCGAGGTGCGCCGCATACGTGCGTCGATGTCCCGGTCGATGAAGCAGTTCAGCGTGTTCGCGCTGGCCGCAGCCAGAGCTCCCCCGGTCAGCGTCGCCACCATGAGCCACGCCGACGGCACGCCCCGCCGCGCCAGCAGCATCGTCGGCAGCGTCGTCACCAGCAGCAGCTCGATGATCCGCGGTTTGGTCAGGGCGAACAGCGCCCTGGCCACGAGGCGCGCCGAGCGCCGCCCGGCGACCGGGCCACAGACCGGCTCGGTCCCGTGCCCGTGCAGCGCGCTCGCGGCTTGTGTCACTCGCTGGCCTCCGTGCCTTCAGTAGATGCCGGGCCCTGGGTCGTACCGTGCTCCGAATCACCGGCCCCGACCGGCTCGCCAGATACACTACCGGTCGTAGTGGTGGCGGCCGGCACCGCTCCTCCCAGCTCGGCGCCGGATTCCGCCGGCCCGGCGTGGGCCGGGGCGGTGATGCGGCGGGCCGGGACCCTGGCGTGCGGCCGGCCGAACAGCAGCACGTACAGGATCGCGCCTATGACGCAGAACAGGATCACAGGGAACGCGAACGTCAGGTAGCTTCCTGCCTCGCTGTTGACAGGCACCGAGGCGAGAACCGTTCCACCCACAGCCACGCCAGCCTCCTCGTAGTAGTCAGATCGTGCGCCGCCGGAAGCCGGGCCGGGTGGGCCAGGCCGCCCTGCCCGAGCTGGCCCGGGCGGAGTCGGCCCAGGCTGGACGGCCAGCCAGCGGAGGGCTGCCGGCCGCAACCGTCCGGCCCGTCAGCCGGTCCAGTTCACGCGACAGCTCGTCAGACTCCTCGTGCTCCAGCCACCCCAGGAGCAGGGCCAGCGTGACGATGATCAGCGGCGGCAGCAGGCCCATCCACAGCACCGCCCCGCCGACCTGCTGGTCCGCGACCACGCTGAGCACGTGATGAGCGGCCCCGAGGTAGGCCGGGTACACCAGCCCGGAACCGAACACGAGCACCATGCCGAGGACGGTATCGGCGGCCGCGGTGCCGACGAGCAGCGCCAGCCGGCGCATTGGCGCGGCCCTCGGGTTCGAGCCGCCGGATCCGACCAGCTGCAGCCAGAACAAGATCCCGGCCGCGAGGTAGGCCGTCCACTGGACGTACCGCACCGCGGCGTTCGTGGCCGCCAGGTCGTACAGCGCCGGGAGGTGCCCGCCGAGCCAGACGACGTTGAACGCCACGGTGACGGCTGCCGGCCAGGCCAGCCACCAGCGCGCACGACCGGGGGCCTGAGGGCGGTCCCGCGCATCGGCCGGGCGGGCTGCGCTCTGCGACGGCCGCCGCAGCCCGCTGGCGAGGGCCCGGCCGGGCGCGCCCGCCGCGATCAGCGCCGGGGCCACCGCGGCGAGCAGCAGATCCTGGATCGAGCGCACCCAGATGAAGGTCAGCGACCAGTAGGCCAGCGGTGAGACCAGCGCAAGCAGTACGGCCAGCAGGCCGCCGTGGAACGCGGCCGCGCGCCACGCTAGTTCGCGCCGCGCTAGGTCCTCGCGCCAGATCCGGCCCAGGCCGACCAGGTGCACCGCGACGACGACCACCCAGATGGCCAGCACGGCCCAGGCGAGGGACCAGTGCGCGAGGACGTAGGACATGGCGACCCGGTCAGGCCGTCAGGTGGAGGACATAGGCCATGGCGCTCAAGCCGCCAAATAAAAGAGCACCCAGAACACGATCGCGATCACGGCGAGGTAGTTCCAGAGGACGGTGAACGCGCTCAGGCTCGCCTGGAAGCGCTGCACGGCGAACGCCTCGGCGTAGGTCGGCGGCTGCTCCACGAAGGAGATCTCCGGGATCACCCGGGCTCGCATGATCAGCGTCTCGAGCCAGATCATCGCGGCCAGCACCACGACGATGAAGACCGGGGTGGCGCCGACGAAGACGCTGGCGAAGCCCGCGCTGCCCGGGAAGAAGGGCAGGTTCAGCAGTTGCCAGACCTGCAGCCCGATTGCGGCCAGGCCACCCGCCAGCGCCACCACCGCGCTGACCTGCCAGGCACTCTTGTGACCGGCCTTGATCCGCGTCAGCCCCGCGTACTGGAGCACCGCGCTGACCACCACCAGCGCCATGATCACCGCGCCCGCCCACTGCTGCGGGCCCTTGAACCCCGCCGGGTGCCACATATGGTTCGAGTTCAGCGACCGCAGGTAGAAGTAGGCGAACGCGAAGCAGCCGAACGCGAACGACAGGCCGCCCAGGGCCAGCCGCACCCCGGTCCACGCCGCGTTCAGCGCCGCCTCGTGGTAGAAGCCCGCCTCCTCGGCCTCGCGGGTCAGGCCCGGCGGAGGGGCTGCCGTTTCTGCCATTGCTAAACCTCCGCTCCCTCGATCGCGGCGCCCGCGTAGGCGCTGCTGATCACGCCCAAGGGCGGGTCCAGGTCGGCCACCGGCGGCGCGTTCTTCACGCCGTACTCATACGGGCCCGAGATCACCACGGGCACCCGGGCGAAGTTGCCGGGCGGCGGCGGCGAGGAAACCTGCCACTCCAGGCCGCGGGAGCGCCAGGGGTTCCCCTCCTCCCGCACCCGGGCGATCACCGTCGAGTACACGAAGTTGATCAGGAAGATCAGGATCGAGACGCCGAGCAGGAACGACGAGATCGACACCCAGTCGTTCAGCGTCTCCAGGTTCCTGGCGTACTCGTACACCCGGCGCGGCTGCCCCGCCATGCCGACCGCGAACAGCGGCAGGAACGTCGAGTTGAAGAAGATGAACATCGTCCAGAAGTGCCACTTGCCGAGCGTCTGGTTCAGCTTGATCCCCAGCATCTTCGGCAGCCAGTAGTAGCAGCCGGCCATAAGTGCGCCATCACGAAGAACGTGCCGTGCTCGGTAGTGTCGGCGGGCACGTCGGACAGGAACACCCCGGAGATCCCGCCGATCAGGAAATTGAAATAGAACCCGAGCGCGAACAGCATCGGCACCGTGAACCGGATCTTCGCCTTCCAGAACGTGCCCATGGCGACCAGGAAGATGAAGCCGGTCGGGATCGAGATCAGCTCGGTGGTCAGCATGAACACCGGCCGCATGTCCGGGTTGATGCCGCTGTCGAACAGGTGATGCTGCCACACGAAGAAGCTCAGCAGCGTCACGCCGACCATTCCGGCCGCCGCGATGCGGTAGCCGAACAGCGGCTTGCGGCAGAACACCGGGATGATCTCGGACACGACGCCGAAGCCCGGCAGGGCCAGGATGTACACCTCGGGATGGCCGAAGAACCAGAACAGGTTCTGCCACAGGTAGTTGCTGCCGCCGAGGCTGTCGGTGAAGAACGCGGTCTGCACCGTCCGGTCGGTGATCAGCATGTACATCGCGCCGACCAGGACCGGGGCGGCGAGCACCATCAGGAAGGCGGTCGTGAGCATGGCCCACACGAAGATCGGGACCCGGCTCCAGCGCATCCCGGGCGCCCGGTAGCAGATGACGGTGACGATGATATTGAACCCGAGCAGGATCAGCGAGAGTCCCATCAGCCCGAACGCGACCCCGTAGGCGTCGGCGCCCTGGGTGGCCTGGACCGACAGCGGGGCGTACCCGGTCCAGCCGAACGGGAACCCGCCGAACAGCAGGCCGGACAGCAGCACGATGTAGGCCGCCGGGGTGAGCCAGAACGAGAGCGCCTCGATCCTGGGGAACGCCATCCGCTTGGAGCCGATCATCAAGGGCACCAGGTAGTTGCCGAACGGCCCGAGGATGAGTGACGAGATCATCATGATCATCATCGTCCCGTGCTCGCCGACAATCGCGGTGTACGTCGCGGAGCTGAACACGTGGTAGGAGGGCGACAGCAGCTCGGTCCGGATCGCCATCGCCAGCAGGCCGCCGGTCAGGAAGTAGGCGATCATGCCCACCAGGTACTGGATGCCGACCACCTTGTGGCTCAGCGAGTACCTGAAGTACCTGGCCAGGCCATTGTCCGCCTCGTGCTCCTCTTCGCGCGTGTGCACGGGCCGCCCGGCCATCTGCCGCAGCAGGTCGTTGAATATCCCGAGGCCTGCCAGCCAGCCGACCGTGCCGAGGACATAGCCGAGGACGATGGCGAAGTCGTTCTGGCCGGAGTTCACGACGTGCGTGTAGCCGCTCGCGATGAAGTTGCCCAGCCAGTGGCCCACCAGGTAGCCGACCACGCCGCCGATGATCCCGGTGTGGATCGCCGGGCGCATCCACCAGGAGCGGGCCGGCTTCGGCCCGCCCGGCCCGCGTCCGCCAGGCTGCTGGGCCTTCTCCGGCTGTATCTCGATGGCCATCCGGTCACCACCTCTTCGCGGAAGGAGCGGAACTGCCCATGCTGCCTGCTCGTCGCCTGCTCATGGCTGCACCGGGTACTGGCTGCCGTAGTAGTTGCCGCCCGCGCCGGTCAGCCCCGCCTTGGCGAAGGCCGCGCCCAGCTGCTTCACCGAGTTGGGGTCATAGGTCAGCGCGTACGGCGGGAGGATCCTGGTCAGCGCGGCGAGCTGGACCTGGGTCGCCGCGGCCCACGCGTTGAACGCCGAGACGGACATCACCTGGCCGGTGGTGGTCATGTCGGCGTGCCAGAGCCCGCACAGCTCCGCGCAGCGGACGGTGAAGCTGCCGGTGTGCTGCGGCTCGGTGTAGGCCACGTTGTTCACGCCCGGGTTCGCGTCCGCCTTCACCCCGAGCTGGTAGGGCCAGAAACTGTGGATCACGTCCAGCGAGGTCACGTTGAACTGGACGTTCTGGCCGACCGGCAGCACCAGGCTGGTGGTCTCGAACCCACCGAACTGCGGGTACCGGTAGGTCCACCGCCACTGCTGGCCGATCACCTGCACCTGCAGCGGGGTGCCGCCGCCCGGCCTCCAGATCGGCGTGTTCCCCTCGCCGGCCCCGGCCCCGGCCGGGACCACGAGCTCCACGGTGCCGAACACGAACAGGCCTAGCACGATCGCTGACGTGACCCCGATCCAGGTCGCCGATATCCGGGTGTTGCCGTGGATCGGCGGGCCGTCCTCGTCGTCGCCCTCCCGGTGCCGCCACACGATGAGCGCGTAGCCGGCGTAGACGAGCACGAACGCCATGACCGGGGCGGCCATGATCGCCATCACGTTGATGTCGTTCTGCTGGCTGGCCGCGGTGTTGGACAGGTCGCCCGGCGGCATGTGCGGCCCCCAGACGAACCAGATGATCAGGTCGGCCGCCAGGGCGATAGGCAGCCAGATCAGGAAGATCCGCAGCCCGTGATTCGGCTCGCGCCGCCCGGCCTCGGCGCTCGTTTCCGTGGCCGCGGCCATTAGGACACCACCTGCATGTTGCCGGTCATGTAACCGAACGTCTGCATGGGACCACCGTTGCCGTCGAGGAAGGAGAGACCGCAGGGGATGAAGCACTGCCAGCGGTAGGCGCCCGGCTGGGCCGGCGTCATGAAGCTGAACGTGGTGGTCGAGTGCTGCTTGTTCGTGCAGGGGCCGTTCAGGCAGGTGCCGGGTCCCGCCTGGACCGGCACGCTGAGGTTGATGGCGGGGATCGCGAACGTGTGCTGAATGTTGAAGTTGGGGTTGCCATTCCACCCATTCGCCACCGTGACCGGGCTGCCGCTGTAGTAGGCGACCCCGCCGACAGTGCCGGTAACCCGGCTCCAGAGCTGGTTGCGCACCGGGGTCGAGCCGTCGTAGCCGAGGATCGTCACGTTTATCCGGGTGTGCGCGGGAACCTGGAACAGCGTGGTGTGCACCCAGGCCCCCGTCGTCGGGCTCTTGATGTAGTAGCTGACCCAGGTCGGATGGGCCGGGTCCGCCTGGGGGCTCGACGACGCATCAGATTGCATGGTCATGTTGACCTGGCCAGACGCGTCCGCGGTGAAGTTCACCGTCGGCGGCCCGCCGAGCAGGTAATAAGCGACGACGAAGATCGCGCCGCCGACCACGGCGAGGAACGCCACGATCAGAGTAATCACCCGGGCCGGCAGAGACACCAGCCACCACCTCGCTTCTGCACGCGAGAGTTCATCTGCCGGGCACGCACGGTGGCGCGTCCGGCGACCGGAAGCTCATCTACATTTCCCGATCTTGTCGTCGGCGCGGTCAGCACGGCAAGGATCGTCGCCCTGAATGACGAAATTGTCATGCTGAGACAGCAACGCCCCCGGGTCACGGTTGTCGCACGTAGCTGGCCGGTTAGTTACATTTATCGACAGTTGATTACGTGTAGTAACGGTAGCTGCGCATTAGCCGGGTCACTCATGCCACCAGGCCCTGCAATGGATTGCTTTCGGGTCACGACGCTTGACCTGGGCGGTCAGATGGAGTAGATCCTCTGCTGAGCACACGTGACACCGAGGGGCGGGATCGGTCGCCGCACCAAGCTGATGTGGCCAGTGTGGAGTGAAGTGCCCGCAATGATCACAGATCGTGCCGCTCGTCGCCCAGCAGGATCAGCCATCCTGCTCGTTGACGACGAGCCGCGCATCCAGGGTTTTATCAGCCGCGCCCTCTCGGGGGCAGGGTATGCGATCGATTGCGCCCCGGGCGGAGCGGCCGCGCTGCGGCTGGCCCGCCGGAGCGAGTATGGCCTGGTGATCCTCGACCTGGTCATGCCGGACATGGACGGGCGCCAGGTGCTGGCCGAGATGCTCCGCGCGCACCCGGACCAGGCCGTGCTCGTGCTGTCCTGCCTGGACGATGTGACGACCAAGGTGGCCTGCCTGGACCTGGGCGCGCATGACTACCTGACCAAGCCGTTCTCGCTGGAGGAGCTGCTCGCCCGGGTGCGCGTCCAGCTGCGCGGTGATCCGCGCCACGAGGTGCTCAGGTCCGGGGAACTCAGCCTGGACGTCGGCCGGCTGCAGGCCGACGTGGGCCAGGGTCCCATTTCCCTCACCCGGCTGGAGTTTCTGCTGCTGCGGGAGCTCATGGGGCACGCTGGTCATTCGGTCCCGAAGGATCAACTGCTGGCATCGATCTGGGGATACGACTTCGACCCCGGCTCGAACGTGGTCGACGTCTGCGTGCGGCGGCTCCGGTCGAAGCTCGGGTTCGACCTGATCAAGACGGTGCGCGGTGCCGGGTACCGGCTTGCGTCCTAGTAAGTTCGGGCTCATGCGTCCCGGAAAGCGCCCGAGCACGACGGTCATCGTCTTGGCCGCCGCGTGTGCCGCCCTGGTCGCTGCCATCATCGCCCTCGACAGCACCGCCGCCCGCCAGGGCAAGCCCGTCACAGCCCCCCCCGCGCCGGCTTTCACGCTGCCGTCCCTGCGCGATCCGGCGCAGCTGGTATCGCTGAGCGCCTACCGCGGGCGTCCGGTGATCGTGAACTTCTTCGCGTCATGGTGCGGTCCCTGCCGGCAGGAAACCCCGCTGCTGGCCAGGTTCTACCGCGGCTCGCGGGGCAAAATCATGATCATCGGCGTGGACGCGGACGACAGCGCCCCGGCGGCTCGCCGTTTCCTGCGGGCCTACGGTGTGTCGTATCCGGTCGCATTCGAGTCCACCCCGCTGATAAGCGACGCTTACGGCGTGAGCGCCATCGGGATCCCGGAGACCTTCTTCCTGGACTCCAGGCACCGCATCGTCAAGCGCATCCTCGGTGACGTCAGCATGCGGGCCCTCACCGAGGGCGTCGGCCTGATGAACAGCCGTCACCCGGACCTAGCGTCCGCCGCCGGCCCGGCCGTCCATCAGAATCGAGGCTGACCACGGTGCAGTCACTTCCGCGCACGGATCCGCCGTACGTGCCGATCCGGCGCACCGCGTGGCCGACGCGCCGCACCCCGTGGCTGATCTTCGCCGCGGCGGCGGTCCTGCTGGTGATCGCCGCGGGAGTGGCTCTGGTACACCGGCCTTCCCAGGCCGAGCGGGCGTCCGATCTGCGGGGGTTCCTCCATGACATGACCACCGGCATCGAGTCGTGTGCGGGCGGGGTCGGCGAGTCGCTGACCGCGCTGCAGGGGATCGAGTCCGGCTCCAGCCACCAGGTGGCCGACGCGATCGGCGTGGCCTCGTACGGCGCGAGCAACTGCACGCTGGCCAGCAGCCAGCCGCTCGACGACCTGGCCTCCTACCAGGTGACCGAGTCGCTGGCCAGCTTCCACCTGGCCAGCGCGGTCGACGGCCTCGTGACCTGGGCGGATCCTGACGCCGTCAACGTGCAGAACGATGTCGCGAGCGTGCTCGCCGCCCGCACCCCGCTGGCCAGGAGCAAGGCCGCCGCCGCCCTGCATCAGGCGCTGCGGACGCTGGACGCGCAGCGCGCGGCCGTGGACTCCGTCCTGCAGCGCGCGATCAGGTCCCTCTCCGCGCACGCCGCACCACCCAGGCTGCCCGGATGAGCTACCTGACCGATCACTGGTCGTTCGACCCGTTCCTGATCGTCGCCGTCGTCCTGGCCGTGTGGCACGAGATCGGCCTCGCCCGGCTGGCCCGCCGCTCCCGGCCCGAGCGCACCAGGCAGCGCAGGCTGCGCTCGATCTGGTTCTACGCCGGGCTGGCGATGCTGCTGATCGCGGTGGAGTCACCGGTCGACTACTGGGCCGGCGACTACTTCTTCGTGCACATGGTCCAGCACCTGCTGCTGATGTTCGCCGCGCCGACTCTGATCGTGGCCGGGGCCCCGTGGCAGCCGCTGCTCGACGGCCTGCCCGGGCGGGCCGGCCGCACCGCCACTGCCGAGGTGCTGCGCGGCGGCTGGTCCCGGCCGCTGCGCGCGGCCGCTGGCTGGCTGCTGCGGCCCTGGGTCGCGGTGGTGGCGTTCAGCGCCGTGATGCTGGCCTGGCACGTCCCGGTGCTGTTCGACCTCGCGGAGAACAACCAGGCCGTGCACATCTGGCTGATGCACGCCAGCTTCTTCCTCGTGGGGGTGCTGTTCTGGCTGCAGTTCATCCCCTCTCCGCCGTTCCGGATGCGGATGCCCCCCCTCTCGCAGGCGGTGGCGCTGGTGGCCACGAACGTCATCATGTGGATCCTGGCCATGTCGATGAGCTTCCTCACCCAGGTCTCCTGGTATCCGGTCTACAGCCACATCCCCGGGGTCACCCTCCCGCCGTTCGCCGATCAGCAGATCGGCGCCGGGATCCTCTGGGTCTGCGGGGACTTCTGGGCCATCCCCTGCCTGATCGTGGTGGTCCGCCGGATCATCAACTCCGACGGCAGCGTGGGCTCGGCCGTAGACCGGATACTCGGCCGGCGTACCGGCGAGACCGCCCGCGCCGGGTGGGCCAGCCGCGCAGGCCGCTGAGAGCGCTCAGCGGGACCTGCCACGGCGGGCGCCCGCGTTATGGCCCTATCGTCTCCAGGGCCGAGCTGAACGCGATTTCCCAGTCGGCCAGCGACCGGGTGGGCCCGGCCGGCACCGCCTTGATCTGGTCCAGCGCGGCCAGGGCGCTGCGCACCAGGTCGGCGGGGCGCGGCGAGGTGACCCCGGCGTCGCCGAGCTCGAGCTCGTGCTGCAGGTTGTCGCGGCCGTGCCCCTGGACCACGTCGAGCAGCAGCAGCGGGCGCCCCACGATCCGCGCCTCGCTGCAGGTGTCGCCGGAACTGCTCACCACCAGGTCGGACGCGGCCATCAGCGCGGGGATGGCATCGCTGAAGCCGAACGCGCGCAGCCGGGGCTGGCGCCGCGCGGCCACGCGGAGCCTGGCCTCCAGCCTGGCGTTGTGGCCGGCCACCGCCAGCACGTGCACGCCCGCATCTCCCAGCGCCTCGGCGGCCGCGGCGACCGGTCCGAGGCCCCAGGCTCCCGACATCAGCAGCACGCAGCGCTCCGCCGACGGCACGCCCAGCTGCGCGCGGGCCTGCGCCTGGGTCGGGGGCCGGTAGAAGCCGGGCCGGACGGCCGGCGGGATGACCTGGACCCGGGCCTCCGGCTGGAACCTGCGCACCGCGGCCACCGCCGCCGACGAGGTGACCAGGTAGAGGTCGACGTGCTGGTGCACCCAGAGCCGGTGCGGGGTCACGTCGGTGCAGAACACCACGTGGCTCATGGCCGGGTAGCGGTCGGCGAGCCTGCTGACCGCGGAGGCGCCGGTCGCGAACACCGAGATCGCCAGGTCGGCGGGATTCTCGTCCAGGAAGCCACGCAGGCGCGGCACGACCCTGCGCCGGGCGGCGGCGTCCGCGAGCAGGGCCAGCCGGCTCCCGGTGCGCAGGGCCGAGAAGTGGACCGCGTCGAACAGGCCGGGGACGGCGAGCATGCCGCGGAACACGGCCTCGCCGACCGTGGCACCGCCGCGGCCGAGCAGCCGCATCGCGTCGAGGGTCTCCGTGGACCAGCCGTAGGCCGCCAGGGATGTCGCGCACGCCTCGGCCACCACGTCGTGGCCCATGCCGAGGGAGCCGGTCAGCAGCAGCGCCTTCCGCATCTAGGTCCCTTCGCCGAGCCAGTCCAGGTAGCGCCGGACGCCCTCGGCGAACGACGTGACCGGCCACCAGCCGAGCAGCTCCCTGGCGAGCGCCTCGTCATCGAAGATGTCGGCCGGCCACCAGGCGGGCCCGGGTTCCGCCACTGCTCCGACGTGATCCTGCCGCTGGCCTGGCCGACGGGCCTCCTCGCTCTACCCAGGCCCGGCTGTGACATGCTCCCAGGGATGACCGGGCAATGTCTCGGCGATTTGCGCATGCCGAGCGCCGGTTAACCGTGCTTGACAAATTCGGAACAAACCCCCGATATGGCTCAGGCAATGGACTCTACCACTGGCCCGCTCGGCCCGGCCGTGCACACCGCAATGGTGGCGGCGGCCGGGCTGGCGATCGCGCAGGCCGGGCCCGGCATCACCGCTCTGGGGCCCGTGCGGCGATCGGTGTTTCCTCGGCTGGCCGGGCGGGGCGCCGCCGACCACGTGGCCCTCACCTTCGATGACGGCCCTGACCCCGCGGCGACGCCTCACTTTCTCGACGTGCTGGACTCGCGCGGAGTTCAGGCTACGTTCTTCCTGCTCGGCTCCGGGCTCCGCGCGAGCGGCCCTCGGTGCGCTCCCGCTGCTCCTGGACGAGTGCGCCCGGCGAGATCTCCGCGTCGGCCCCCTGGCTCACCACTGAACCACCCCCGCCCGCGCCTGGCGCCGGGTCCCGAGCCCCACAACGTCAGGCCCTCGCCCCCGGCGCGCCCCTATCTAGCCCCCCGCCCCTGCCCCCGACGGCGCTAGCCGTGGGCGCTGGGGCCGCCTTTCATTGAGATCCCGGACCGAAACCCGTCATATGCCGGGTTCTGCCGCGAATTCCGTGAAGGCGACGAGGCTCGTTTCATGATCGTGGAGTCGGCCGGCCAGCAGGAGCCGGAGACTGGCCAGCAGGGGCCGGAGACCGGCCAGCGCTCCCGGGTCGGGCAGCGCGCGGGGTCCGGCCAGGAGGGGGATGACGTCGGCCAGGGCGCGGCATCGGGCCAGCAGGGCCCGGATGCCGGCGCCTGAAGCGGCCCACGCCTGGGCGCGGGCCGCGAAGCGCGGCCGCTGCGGAAACGCGTCATGTCCGGCGCCTGCGGCTGCCCGCGACGGAACCAGCCACCCCGGTCAGCCCGTAGGCGACGGCCCCATGCCACAGCGCGGTAAAGGAGCCGCCGATCAGGCCGCTGCTGCCGATTATCACCGATAGCACGAAAACGACGATCGCGGCGGCCGCACCGGGCAGCACCGCGAACCGCCACGGATTGGCGCGTGCCCAGCGCATCGCCCGGCCGGAATGCGAGCGCAATAGCGCGCCGCCCCCGGCGACGGCGAAGAAGGCCACGGCGCCGGCCGACAGCGAGCTGGTGACGCCGAGGTGGCCGCCCATGAGGTGCAGGACCAGATCGCCGCCCGTGACGACGGCGCCCGCCGCGCCGGCCATGCTCCACGGGGCGACGGACATCGCCGCGCTGGAGACCGCTAGCTCGTCTCGCCGGTTCAGTCCCGGCTCCTGGTCGCGAGGTGGTGCCGACATCGTTTCTCCCTGGGTTGCGGGGTTCGGGCACACTCAAGATATATCGCTTCTTGGCTCAATGCTAGCTCTGGCAAGCGACGCCGGGGAAGTGACCCTTGTCATCGCGGGGAATCCTCAGTGGGCATTCAGGCAACGTCCAGGCCGATGGTGCTTACTGGGGATGTGTCAGGACTCTGCCCGCGAACGGCTATCAGCCCGCGGGATGGGCAAGGACAGACGGAAAGTACGCTGGCTCTGCAGAGGTGATGGAGATGCAGGACGATCAGAGCGGCAGCGAGAGCCAGGGGCCTGGGTACGTGGGCCCCTGGTCGCCGCCCGGGGACGAGGCCGCCCATTCGGCCGAGGCCAGCCGGGTCGGCGAGCCCTCGACTGATGCGCCTTCGTTTGATGCGCCTTCGTTTGATCCGCTTTCGTCTGGTGAAGAGCCAGGTCGGACGGGTGAGACCACTCCGCTGATCATGCCTCCTGGCGCGGTGGACCCAGCCAGTCCCGCGGGCCAGCCGACCGGATCCGGCCAGCCCGGAGGGTACGGCCAGCCCGGAGGGTACGGCCAGCCCGGAGGGTACGGCCAGCCCGGAGGGTACGGCCAGGGCAGCGGATACGGCCAGCCCGGAGGGTACAGCCAGGCCGGAGGGTATGGCCCGCCGGGCGGGTACGGTGGGCCCGGCGGGTACGCCCAGGGCAGCGGATACGGCCCGCCGGGCAGATACGGCCACCCCGCGGACTACCTCCAACAGCCACCGCCACCGCCGCCGCGCCGGGGCCGGGCCAGCGGGTTCCTGGTCTACGTCGTCGTCGCGGCGCTGGCCGCCGGGCTGGGCGCGGGGGTCGTGGCGGCCGTGGAGAGCCACAGCTCGGCGCCGGTTTCGCAGGGGTCGCCGAACACCGGCCTCACTCCGAACTCGGGCAACAACGGCTCGGGCAACCCCTTTGGCAACGGCAACGGCACGGGCAACGGCCCGGGCAACGGGATCAGCAACGCCAGGCAGCGGGCCGCCGCCCATGCCGTCGAGCCCGGAGTTGTCGACATCTCGAGCAGCCTCCAGTACGTCGGCGGGAACGCCGAGGCCACCGGCATGGTGATCAGCAGCTCGGGCCTGGTGCTGACCAACAACCATGTCATCAACGAGACCACGGGCCTGCGGGCGACGCTGGTCTCGACCGGCCAGACGTTCGGCGCGAAGTGGCTGGGCTACGACAAGGCCGACGATGTGGCGCTGCTCCAGCTGCAGGGGGCGTCCGGGCTGAGGACGGTCCCGCTGGGCAACTCCTCGACGGTCAAGCTGGGTGACGGCGTCATCGCCATCGGCAATGCCCAGGGACAGGGCGGCGAGCCGACCGTCGTGACCGGCGCTATCACGCAGCTGAACCAGACAATTACCGCAAGCGACGAGCTCGGCGGCACCGAGACGCTGCACGGCATGCTGCAGACGAATGCCCAGATCATCCAGGGTGACTCTGGCGGCCCGCTGGTGAGCACTGACGGCAAGGTGATCGGCATGGACACGGCCGCATCGTCGGGAAGCTTCGGCAACCAGACCACCTCTAACGTCGGCTTCGCGATCCCGATCAACCGGGCGCTCTCGATCGCCCAGCGGATCAGGAACGGCCAGGGCAGCTCGGCGATCACGATCGGCGCTTCCGGGTTCCTGGGCGTGCTGGTGCCATCGCAGAAGGCAAGCTCGGCCAGCAGCCCGGCCCAGCAGCAGCGACTGCAGGCCGGCCAGCAGGGCGGCGCCTTCACCGGCCCGGGGGCGGGCCAGACCTGCGTGCAGAACGACCAGAGCGCCGGAGTGCCGCAGAATATCGCCCCGGTCGGCACCGGCACGCTGGTTCTCGGCGCCCTCTGCGGTACCCCGGCGTACGACCATGGCATCACCGCGGGGGACGTCATAACGGCCGTGGGCGGCCACGCGGTCGGCTCGCCCAACTCGCTGAGCGCCATCCTGCTGGGCTACCGCCCGGGCACCACCGTCTCCGTCACCTGGGTGGACACCTCCGGAGGGCAGCACGCCGCCCAAGTAGGCCTGCTTCAGCACCCGCCTGCCTAGACCCCATAGCGGAACGTCAGCCGGCCAGCCAGGCCCGCATCCTGGCCTCGCATTCCAAGATGGCCGCGATCTCGACATGCTCGTCCGCGCGGTGCGCGAGCTGGGGATCGCCCGGCCCGTAGTTGACCGCGGGCACGCCGAGCGCGTCGAACCTCGCGACGTCGGTCCAGCCGAGCTTGGCCCGCGGCGTGCCGCCCATCGCGGTCACGAACGACGCCACCGCGGGATCAGCCAGCCCCGGCCGGGCGCCCCCGGCCTGATCGGTCACCGCCACCTCCCAGCCGGCGAAGACCTCCCGCAGGTGGGCCTCGGCCTCAGCGGCCGAGCGGTCGGGCGCAAAACGGTAGTTGACCGTGACCACGCACTCGTCGGGAACCACATTGCCGGCCACGCCGCCGCTGATCCTGACCGCGTTCAGGCCCTCGTGATAGGTCAGCCCTTCCACGTCGGGCTCGCGGGCCTGGTAGTCCCGGAGCACGTCCAGGATCCGCCCGGCCTCGTGGATGGCGTTGATCCCCAGCCAGGACCTGGCGCTGTGGGCGCGCTTCCCCGTGGCCCGGATCTCGGCCCGCATCGTTCCCTGGCAGCCGCCCTCGACCACGCCGCCGGTGGGCTCCATCAGCACGGCAAAGTCTCCCGCGAGCAGCTCCGGCCGGCTGCGGCTGAGCCGGAGCAGGCCATTGCGCTCCGCCTCGACCTCCTCGCAGTCGTAGAACACGTACGTCACGTCCCGGCCCGGCTCGGTGACCAGCGCGGCGAGGCGGAGCTGGACGGCTACCCCGGCCTTCATGTCGCAGCTGCCGCAGCCGTAAAGGAGTCCCCGCTCCCTGCGGGACGGGAGATTACCCGCGACCGGGACCGTGTCGATGTGCCCGGCCAGCACCACCCGCTGGGCCCGCCCGACGCTGGTGCGGGCCACCACCGCGTGGCCGTCGCGGTCCACGGCGAGGTGCGGCAGCCGGCGCAGCGCCGCCTCGACCGCGTCGGCCAGCGGCCCCTCGGAGCCGCTGACGGACTCGATGTCGACCAGCCGCGCCGTCAGGTCGGGCGCGGCCAGCGAAAGATCTAGATCCACGGCGGCAGCCTAGTCTGGGAGGCATGTTCCGCGTGGACTCGGAGGTCGGCCGCCTGCGCCAGGTCATCCTGCACCGGCCCGACCTGGAGCTGAAGCGGCTGACCCCGGACAACGCCGCCGACCTGCTGTTCGACGACGTGCTCTGGGTGTCCGAGGCGCAGGCCGAGCACGACGCGTTCGCCGACACGCTGCGTGACCATGGGGTCGCCGTCCACTATTACGGTGACCTGTTCGCGCAGACACTGGAGATCGCCGAGGCGCGGGCCTATGTCCTGGACCGCGTCTTCGACCCGCGGCGGCACGGGCCGCTGGCCGTCGAGGCGCTGCGCGGCGCGCTGGACGGGCTCGGCGCGGCGGACCTGGCGCGGTTCCTGATCGGCGGCATCACCAAGCGCGAGATCCTGGAGCTTGGTCCCGAGCCGAAGAGCATCGCGTTCCACTCGCTGGATCCGGACGACTTCGTCCTGGCCCCGCTGCCGAACCTGCTCTACCAGCGCGACACCTCGAGCTGGATCTACGGCGGGGTGTCGGTCAACGCCATGCGGCGGCGGGCCCGGATGCGGGAGACCGTCAGCGACGAGGCGATGTACCGGTGGCATCCGATGTTCGCGTCCGGCGGGTTCGAGATCTGGCTGCACGGGTCCGACGCCGCGCCGGCCACCATCGAGGGCGGCGACATCCTGGTGCTCGGCAACGGCGCCGTCCTGGCCGGGATGAGCGAGCGGACCCAGCCGCAGGCCATCGAGATGCTCGCCCACCGGCTGTTCTCCGCGTCGGCCGCCGACCGGCTGGTGGCGATCGACATGCCGAAGGCCCGCGCGTTCATGCACCTGGACACGGTGCTGACCATGGCCGACTACGGGGTGTTCGTGAAGTACGCCGGGCTCGGGATGCTGCCCTCGTACACCGTCGAGCCGGGCAGCGGACCGCGGGAGCTCAAGGTCACCGATCATCCCCCGGAGGACATGCACTCCGCGATCGCCGGCGCACTCGGCCTCGGCAGCATCCGGGTGCTGACCGCGACCCAGGACGTGCACTCGGCGCAGCGCGAGCAGTGGGACGACGGCTGCAACGTGCTCGCGGTCGCCCCCGGCCTCGTCATCGCTTACGAGCGGAACGTCACCACCAACTCTTACCTGCGCGAGAGCGGAATCGACGTGGTGACCGTGCGGGGCAGCGAACTCGGCCGCGGGCGGGGCGGACCGCGGTGCATGACCTGCCCCATCGAGCGCGACGCCTGAGCGAGCGGGAGACACCGCCTAACGGCCCAGCCGCCCGGCGGCCGCATCCAGCGCCGCGAGCATCACGGCCACCGAGGGCCTGCGCACGCTGGAGGCCCGAGCCACCGCGTACAGCTCACGCGCCTGCGGGGCCCCGGGCAGCTCGCGCACCGCGACCCGCCGGTCCCCGGCGGCCAGGGTGAGCCGGGGCAGCGCCGCGATCCCGATGCCGCGCGCGACCAGGCTGAGGATCGTGGACAGGCCCTCGAACTCCCACGGGGCCGGAGGCATCCCGCCGGTGCTGGCCAGCAGCTTGTCCACGGCCTGCCGGGAGGGCTCGCCGACGGGCGTGGCCAGCCACGGCTCGTCGCGCAGCCGGTCCAGATCGACCGGCCGGGCCGGATCGGCCGCCGGGTGGCCGCGCGGGAGCACCAGCACCACGGGATCGCGGATCAGCGGGTAGAACCGCAGCACTCCGGGATCTGCGCTGGTCAGCCGACCGGACCAGTCGGCCACCAGGGCCACGTCGACCTCACCGGTCCGGACCAGCCGCAGGTCCTCCTCCCGCTGGGTCTCGCGCAGGAGGAGGGTCAGCCCGGGGTGCGCGCGCACCCGCCGGACCAGCGCGGGGCCGAACGCCACGGCGGCGGTGGGAAAGGCGGTGACGGTCACGCGCCCGCTCGGCACGGCCGCGGAAAGATCGGCCTCGGCCGCCTCGATCATGGCCAGGATGCGCTCGGCGTGCTCAGCCAGGCGCCGTCCCGCGTCGGTCAGCTCGGCCGCGCGGGCGGTCCGGTCCAGCAGGACCGCCCCAGCCTCCCGCTCCAGCGCGGCCAGCTGCTGCGAGACCGCGGACGGCGTGTAGCCGAGCGCTGTGGCGGTGGCCGCGATGGTCCCCCGCTGGGCGAATTCCCTGAGCAGTCGCAGGCGATGCGTATCGAGCATAAGAGAAGCTTAATCTCTGCCATAGACATGTGAGCTTGTACTGATGCTCACATGGATAGATCCTGGTAGGAACAGTTGTTATACGTGAGGATGCCAGGAGCCAGAAGCCTGGCTCGCATCGCCCCTACCCCCGCAGCTTGGAGTTTCCCCCATGCCCCTCGCCGGGACCGTGACACCGGCCTCGCTCAGCATGTCCGTGGCCGCCCCCCCGATCACCCCCCTGGCCGCCCCGCCGACCGCTGCCCCGATATCACCGCCGAGCGGTCAGCACAGGCCGGTCTCGGCCACCCTCGCGGTGAACGAGGCGATGGCCGCCAGGCGCCGCCGGGGACAGCCGGTGCTGCCGCTGGGGTTCGGAGAGGCGGGGCTGCCCGCACCAGCCGCGCTGCGCGACGCGCTGGCGGCGGCCGCCGCGAGCAACAGCTACGGTCCCGTGGCCGGGCTCGAGTCGCTGCGCTCCGCCGCCGCCGGGTACTGGCGGCGGCGCGGGCTGCCGACCAGCCCGGGCTCGGTCGTCTGCGGGCCGGGCAGCAAGCCGCTGCTGTTCGGCCTGCTACTGGCGATCGGCGCGGACGTGGCGGTGCCCCGCCCGAGCTGGGTCAGCTACGCCGCGCAGGCCAGCCTGATCGGCGTCCGTCCGCATTTCGTGCCCGCCGCGCCGGGCGAGGGCGGCATCTGCGACCCGGCCGGGCTCGCCGCGGCCGTCGCGCGGGCCAGGGCCACCGGGCGCGAGATCCGGTCGGTGGTCGTCACGCTGCCCGACAACCCGACCGGCAGGCTGCCCCGGCCTGCCACGGTGCGGGCGTTCTGTGAGGTGGCCGCCGAGCACGACCTGATCATCATCTCCGACGAGATCTACCGCGACCTGGTGCACGATCCCGCGATGCCAGTGCTCAGCCCGGCCGTCGTGGCCCCGCAGCGGACCGTCGTCACCACGGCGCTCAGCAAGAACCTCGCCCTGGGCGGCTGGCGGATCGGCGTGGCCCGGCTGCCGGAGGGCCCGCTCGGCTCCTGGCTGCAGGGCCAGCTGGTCGGCATCTGCAGCGAAATCTGGTCCGCGCCCGCCGCCCCGATCCAGCAGGCCGCGGCCCTGGCCTTCAGCGAGCCTCGGGAGCTTTCCGAACGCGTATCAAGGAGCCGGTCGCTGCACGCCGCCGTCTGCCAGGCCGTGGCCCGCATCTGCCGCGCGGCCGGGCTTGATGTTCCGTCCCCGCAGGCGGCGTTCTACGTCTATCCCGACTTCGAGCCCTGGCGCGAGCACCTGGCCCGCCGCCACGGCGTCACGACCGGCGCGGGCCTGGCCGAGCTGCTGCTTGACCGGTACGGCGCCGGGACCCTGCCGGGCAGCGCGTTCGGTGAGAGCGCGCGAGCCCTGAGGCTGCGGCTGGCCACCGGGCTGCTCTACGGCGACAGCGACGAGAAGCAGGAGGCCGCCCTGGCCGCGTCCGACCCGCTGGCGCTGCCGTGGATCGCGGCGGAGCTGGCCAGGCTGGAGGAGATCCTCACCGACCTCGCGCCCTGAGGGGGTCGTCCATCATCGGGGAGACTTTGTCCCCGTAATCGCGCATTAGTCGCCCCGATCATGGAAGGGCCGCCGTGCAGGACGGGCCGCAGCGGCGGAGGGAGCCGGGCCAGCCCCGCTGGCTGAGCACCCGGGCCAGCTCGGTAGCGGTCGAGCAGCGGCGCTCCGTCACGTCGGCCCAGGAGTAGCGCAAGATGATCAGGCCGACGGCCGCGCAGTAATTGTCCCGGTGCAGGTCGTCCCAGCGAGTCTCGGCTGGATGGTAGGCGCGGCCGTCGAGTTCGACTCCGACGGCGAACGCGGCGTACAGGTTGTCCAGGTACCGCCGTCCGGTCTGCGTGGTGAGCTGGACCTGGCGCTTGGCGGCGGGCAGTCCGTGGGCCTCCTCGACTCCGTGCACGAAGTGATACTCCAGGGGCGAATGCGCGCCTGCCGCCACATCGCCCAGGGCAATGAGGATCTCCCGCCTCCAGCGCATCTTGCGCCTCGCGGCGACGGCCGAGCGGAGCTGATCCGGCGTGGTCAGCCCGCGGCCGCAGCCGCGGCTGAGCCAGCCAAGCACGTCGTCGAAGTTGGCTGCCAGCTGGGTCAGGTCGATCACCGTTTCCGCGATACGGGTGCGCGGCGGTGTCCTGGCGGGATGGCGCGACACTGCGATCCGCCCAGACCGGTGCAGCATGATGCGCGGAGCCGAGGGTGTAGGTGCCTGCTCGTCGGGCTGAACCCTCCGGTCATGGCCGATGGTCACGTGAATGACGTTGCTGACCCGGTCGGTCAGCCTGTCTATCTCGGCCGCGGTGTAGCGGCTCAGCGCCGCGCCCTCGCCGACCCGCAGTAGCGCTGCCCACTGCCATGCGGCCCGGGACGGCTCGCCGGTAAAGGTCGCGTAGATACCGCGATAGAGCGGCTGCCACCGTCCGCCGCGCAGCTTCGCCCTGACGAGGTCCGGAGCAAGCCCCGCCGTCTCGGCCTGCCAGCGCGCGATCACGCCGCGCTGCAGTTGCAGCAGCGCGACGCAGTCCTCGGGCAGTTCGACGGGCACGCCGATCAGGATGACGGGCGGGCCGGACCCGGCACCGGGGCGGCAGAGTTGCCGTGGATAACACGGGACGAGCAGCCTTGGCTGTGGACGGTCAGGCTACGATGTCGGCCGCCGGGTGTAGGTGTCGGCTTCTTTCCAGGTGTACGCGACGCTCCGTTTGCGCTGCCGTCTCGCCCCGGCGCGGTAGGCATTTGCCTACCCGGGGAGGGGGCCCGGGCCCATGGCGGCGTCCGGGTGCCGTCGGCCACCATGGACCGCATGACGAGATGGCTATCCTCATCGCGGCCTGCGCCGCTGTGTGCGTCTGGCTTCGCGTGCGCAAGATTGAGGGCCGGCGTCCCCGGCCCCGCGACGCCGCGGGAGCTCCTGGGGGAGCTTGGCTGGGGTTTGGCCCTGCTTGTCGTCACGCTGGCCGGGTTCGCGACGTTCGACAGCCCTCTGAGCGTCCCTGCGCTCGCCGCCCTGGCAGTTAACGGGCTGTTGATCGTCTTCGTGCTGCCGCCGGCTCGACGCCTGCTGCCGTTCGCCTTGGCGGGCATCGGGCTGACCGGGCTCGGCCTCCTGCTGGCCCAGCCGAGCGGCCAGGGCTTCAGCGCTTATCCAGGCGCGATGTCGTGGCGCGCGGCGCTGCTGCTGCTGGCCTGCGGGTTCCTGGCGACCGCGGCCTGGCTGACCTGGCGCGCGATGCACCGCCGGTCCCGCCTGGCCCAGGCGGCAGCCGCGCCACCGCACCGGTGGGGACTGCTGTTGTCCGCCGTGCTGGGCGTGATGGTCGTCCTGCTCACCCCGTGGTACGGCCTGCAGTGGACGGTCGCGACCGCGGCCGCGCTCGTGGTGGGCCTCCTTGTCCTGGCCCCTCGGGCGGTAGCGGACGTGGCGTCGGCCGGGCTCATCCTCCTCGGACTGTGCGTCGTTGCCTTCGCGGTACACCCGCCGCCTATCGTCGCCGGGTCGCTCGGCCTCATCTCTCCGTACTACTACGAAACGGGGAGCATCCCGCCGCCGCTGGCCATGCTGGCCGGTGTCCAGGGCGCGGCGATCCTGGCGTTCGGCCTGTGGCTGGCGCCCCGGACGATCGGCGCCCATGCGAAGCTGCTGCTGCGGGAGGACACCGCGCTGACGGGCCGGGTAGAACAGCTGACCCAGACCCGGGCCGAGGCAGTGGATTCCGCGGCCGCCGAGCTCCGGCGGGTCGAGCGGGACCTGCACGACGGGGCGCAGGCCCGGCTGGTCGCGCTCGGCATGAGCCTGCGGGCGGCCGAGCGGATGGTGGAAACCAGCCCACGGGCTGCGCTCGCCCTGCTCGCCGAGGCCATCCAGACCTCGTCGAGGGCCCTGAACGAGCTGCGCGACCTGGTCCGCGGCATCTACCCGCCGGTGCTGGCCGACCGCGGCCTGGGCGACGCAATCCGGGCCCTGGCCCTGGACACGCCGCTGCGCACCGAGACCGACATCGACCTCCCGGGCCGGCTCGACGCGCCGGTCGAGGCCGCGTGCTACTTCGCCGTCGCCGAGGCCCTGGCCAACGCGGTCAAGCACTCCGGCGCCCGCCAGGTCCAGGTCCGGATCCGGCACTCGTCCGGCGGGCCCGCCTCCCGGGCGCGCTCCAGCGTCCTGCGCTCCCCCGGCCTGCTGCGCATCACCGTGATCGACGACGGTATCGGCGGCGCGGACCCAGCTCGGGGCACCGGTCTGCGGGGTGTCGAGCGGCGGCTGGCCACGTTCGACGGCATCCTGGCCGTGAGCAGCCCGCCCGGCGGGCCGACCATGATCATCATGGAGGTGCCGTGCGCGCTGTCCACGCAGATGGCGGCGTCGCGGTGAGCCAAGCAGGGAGCGCGGCATGGTGACGTATGCGATCGGAGTCGCGGCCTACGTCGCAGTGTGCATCTGGCTCGGCGTGCGCCGGATGGAGGCCAGCGGTACCGGCCCGAAGACCCCGCGGGGTCGCCTTCGCGAGCTCGGCTGGAGCCTGGGCCTGCTCGCCCTGGCGATCAGCATGTTCGGCCTTGGCGCGAACCGCTGGGGAACGCTCGGGGCAGTGGCGATAGCCGGGCTAGTGCTGATCCTGGGGCCGTGGCTGGCCGGCACCCTGGTGCCGGCCGCACTCGTCGCGCTCGGGCTCTACGGCTTCTGGGTGCTCCGGGCCGCTTTGCGCGGCTACTGGTTCTACACCGTGCTCTACGGCGTGGTGAAGATCGAGCCGGGATCCTGGCAGATCGTCCTCATCCTGCCCGAGGCGCACGCGTTCCTCGGGGTGGGCTTGTGGCTGCTCTGGCGCCAGGTCCGCAGGCGGTCCGGCGCCAGGGGGCTGCTCGCGTGGCCCGTGCGCTGGCGCTGGCTGCTGCTCCCGGTGACGGCCATGCTCATGGAGCTGTTCGGCCCGAACTACTGGATGAGCCAGGGCTGGGGGAGCCTCGGGTGGAACGCCGCCTTCGTGGTGATCACGCTGATCCTGGCGCTGCGCGTCCCCGCCGCCGCGGCGGACCTGGCCGCGGCCGGCCTGGTGGCGCTCGGGCTGTACGGGATCGCGGAAGCCGCGTTCTGGCCCTACGGCGCGCCGATAACCACCTTCTACACCGACCTCCGATACGGCGTCGTCCTGATCGACAGCCGGCAGATGGCGATCGTGGCCGGGGTGCAGGGCTGTTGCTGGCCTTCGGGCTCTGGCTGGCCCCGCGCACGATCGTCGCGCACGCGCGGTTGCTGCTCCAGCCGGAGCCGGACGCCGAGCTCGCGGGCCGGGTGGAGCAGCTCACCCAGACCCGGGCCGACGCGGTGGACAGCGCCGCAGCCGAGCTGCGGCGGGTCGAGCGGGACCTGCACGACGGGGCGCAGGCCCGCCTGGTCGCCCTTGGCATGAACCTGAGAGCGGTGGAACGGCTGATCCCGACCAGCCCGCAGGCTGCGATCGCCCTGGTCGGCGAGGCCAGGGAAACCTCTTCCCGGGCCCTGACCGAGCTGCGCGACCTCGTGCGCGGCATCTACCCGCCGGTGCTGGCCGACCGCGGCCTGGGCGACGCGATCCGGGCACTGGCCCTGGACACCCCGCTGCGCACCGAGACCGACATCGAGCTGCCGGGCCGGCTTGACGCGCCGGTCGAGTCCGCATGCTACTTCGCCGTGGCCGAGGCCCTGGCCAACGCGGTCAAGCACTCCGGCGCCCGCCAGGTCCAGGTCCGGATCCGGCACTCGGTCAGCCGGCCCGCCTCCCGCGCACGCTTCCGCGCCCCGCGCTCCCCCGGCCTGCTGCGGATCACCGTGACCGACGACGGAACCGGCGGCGCGGACCCGGCCCGGGGCAGCGGGCTGGCCGGGATCGAGCGGCGGCTGGGTACATTCGACGGCATCCTGGCCGTGAGCAGCCCGCCTGGCGGGCCGACCATGATCGTCATGGAGGTACCGTGCGCGCTGTCCTCGCCGAGGACCTCTTCCTGCTGAGGGACGGGCTGGTCCGGCTCCTCGAGGCGCACGACTTCGAGATCGCCGCCGCCGTCGAGGACGCCCCCGCACTGCTGCGCGCGCTGATCGAGTACCACCCCGACGTGGCGATCGTCGACGTCCGGCTCCCGCCGACGCTGACCGACGACGGCCTGCGCGCCGCGCTGGAGGCCCGGCGCCAGATTCCCGGCCTGCCGGTGCTGGTGTTGTCCCAGTACGTGGAGCAGCTGTACGCCCGGGAGCTGCTGGCCGACCAGGAGGGCGGAGTCGGATACCTGCTCAAGGACCGCGTGTTCAACGACGACCAGTTCATCGACGCGATCCGCACCGTCGCCGGCGGCGGAACGGTGATGGACCCCGAGGTAGTCGCCAAGCTTCTGGGCCGCCGCTCCCGCGACGAGCCGATGGCCCGGCTGACCGCGCGGGAGCGGGAGGTGCTCGAGCTGATGGCCGAAGGCCGCTCCAACAGCGCGATCGCGCAGCGGCTGTTCATCTCGGAGAAGGCGGTCGGCAAGCACAGCACCAGCATCTTCGCCAAGCTGGACCTGGCGCCGTCGACCGACGACAACCGCCGGGTGCTGGCCGTCCTGGCCTTCCTGAACGCCTGAGCCGACCGAATCACGCCCGGGCCCGTGACTCCCCGCGCGGGCCGGCGTAGCGTGGTGAGCGGACCCGGGCGATGTCTGACCGAAGAGCCGGCCACAGAGGGTGCGAGTCGGCCACCCTGGTGGGCAGCAGGCCCAGCGTTGAGGTTCCCTCCATGACACCCCGGGTCCGCCATGTCCGGCGCCCCGCCGGCTGGCCCAGGGCGGGCCGCCGAGCCAGGGTCGGCCTCTGGAACCGGGGGCCGCGCTCCGGCCCTAGGCGACTTCGGATCCGGGCTCGACGGGCTTGCGCCTGGCTGGTCCCGGGGAGTCGGCGGACGAGGTCGTGCGCCGGCGGATGTCCTCGAGGCTGTCCCGGAGTGCTTGCCAGACGTTGCTGAGGCTGGCGCTGGCGGGCAGGTCGCCGCGGATGGTGTCGGGCGGGCCAACCTGGTCGCCGAGTGCCTCGATCACGGCGCGGCCGAGGCGGACCATCACCTCGTCGTTGGCCTCGATCGTGAGACGGTCCTCGGCGACGCGGATCAGCATCTGGCGCCGGCCCGCTTCCTCAGGAGGCTCGTCGCTGGTGCCGGTGACGTCGGCGCCGCGCAGCGCCTCCCTGGCCTGCTCGAGATCGACGCCGAGAGCCGCCAGAGCCCGGGCCGCCGCGGTATCGGGATCGCCCAGGGCGGCGAGCAGCAGGTGATGCGACCCGACCGGATGCGATCCGGCCAGCCGCGCCGCTTCATCCAGGCTGGTGTCGGCGGCCGGCGTGGTGCGCAGCTCCGTTGTCTCTCCCGGCTCGCCCGGCTCGCCCGGCTCGCCGAAGCCAGCCGCAGCTCGGCGGCGCAGCCAGCGACGGCTCCGGGCAGCCTGGGACTGCGCCGCGGGCAGCAGGTCGAGCACTGCCATCCGGACCGCCAGGAGGTCGGCGTGGTCCTTCAGGATCTTCGCGGCGACCCCGTCGCCTTCTCGTATCAGCCCGAGCAGGATGTGCTCGGTGCCGATGTAGTTGTTGTGGCGTAGTTGCAGGGACTCGCGGAGCGCGAGCTCGAGGGTCTTCTTCGCCCGCGGGGTGAACGGGATGTGCCCGCTAATCGTCTTGTTCCCGGTGCCGACAACGGCCTTGACCTCCTCCCGGGCCCCGGCCAGCGACATGCCGAAGCGGTCTAGGGCCTGGGCAGCGATCCCGCCGGGCTCGCCGAGCAGCCCGAGCAGGATGTGCTCGGTGCCGATGTAGTTGTGCTGCAGTTGCCGGGCCTCTTCCTGGGCCAGCACGACGACGTGACGGGCGCGGTTCGTGAATCGCTCAAACATGAAGCCACAGTGCATCGGATTTTGTACCTAGTCAATACCATGCTATTAATATGGTTGCAGAGCGCAGCGGCCCGTGTTGCGGCCCGAGTGGGGAGGATCGGGGAGTCATGGACTGGGAGGACCGGCTCGACGCGTGGGAACTCGAGCTCGAGCTGAACGCCCAGCTCGAGGGCTCGGACTGGGCGACGCTCGAACAGGCAGCCGGCGACACCGGTGTTTCCCGCGCCGCCCTGCGCAGCTGGTACCGGACCGGGCAGATCCCGTCCCGGCTCGTCGACGGGCCGCACGGGCCGCAGCGGCTGGTACCGCTCGATCTCGTTGCAGCCCGCGCCGAGGCCTCACCGCGACTGCGTCACACGGCGCAGCGGCGGCTGGCTGACGAGGCACAGCTGGAGATCCTCCGGCACCGGATCGACCAGCTCGAGCTCCGGCTGGCCGCGCTCGAACGGCGGCAGCCGCCGGACCAGGAGGAGCGGGAGCCGCGGATCGCGTAAGACGCACGCGGAATGCGGAAGGCGGCGCGCACCCCGTGCGTTACGTGGTGGAAGATGGATGTCGGATACCGAGGAACGGCCCGCGACCGCAGGGCTGACAGCAAGCAGAGGTGAGGGTGACCATGGTGCCGTTTGACTCCGCGCCGAGGTTCGCGGACTATGCCCACCCGGAGATGCTCGTCACGACCGAGTGGCTGGCCGAGCACCTCGACGATCCCGGCCTGGTCGTCGCCGAGTCCGACGAGGACGTGCTGCTGTACGAGACCGGCCACATCCCCGGCGCGGTGAAGCTCGACTGGCACACCGAGCTCAACGACCCGCTCACCCGCGACTACGTCGACGGCGCGGGCTTCGCCCGGCTGATGTCGGAGAGGGGGATCACGCGCGACACCACGCTGGTCCTCTACGGCGACAAGAACAACTGGTGGGCGGCGTACGCCCTGTGGGTGTGCACGCTGTTCAGGCATCCGGACCTGCGCCTCGTCGACGGCGGGCGCGCGAAGTGGATTGCGGAGGGTCGGCCGCTTAACACCGACGTGCCGCAGCGGCCCCGGGCGGACTATCCGGTCGTCGAGCGCGACGACACCGAGATCCGCGCGTTCCGGGACGAGGTCCTGGCCCACCTGGGCCAGCCACTGATCGACGTGCGCTCCCCCGGCGAGTACACCGGCGAGCTGCTGCACATGCCCGACTACCCGCAGGAGGGAGCGGTGCGCGGCGGCCATATCCCGGGGGCCAGGAACGTCCCCTGGGCACGCGCCGCGGCCGACGACGCGACATTCCGTTCCCTCAAGGAGCTCGAGGCAATCTACGCCGGCGAGGTCGGGCTGCGCCCGGACGACGACGTCGTGGTGTACTGCCGGATCGGCGAGCGGTCCAGCCACACCTGGTTCGTGCTCCACTACCTGCTGGGCTATCCGCACGTGCGCAACTACGACGGCTCCTGGACCGAGTGGGGGAACTCCGTCCGGGTCCCCATCGCCCGGGGTGAGAATCCGTGACGGCCGAGACGCTCCATCCACGGCTGCGGGAGATCGCCGAGGACTTCAGTGCGATGCCGGACCGGGACCGGCTGCAGCTGCTGCTGGAGTTCTCCCGCGAGCTGCCTCCCCTCCCTGAGCGGTACGCCGAGCATCGCGACCTGCTCGAGCAGGTGCCGGAGTGCCAGTCGCCGCTGTTCCTGGCCGCCGAGGTGGACGACGACGGCACCGTTCACCTGTTCTTCGACGCGCCCCCGGAGGCGCCGACCACCCGCGGCTTCGCGGGCATCCTGCACGCCGGGCTGGACGGGCTGGGCGCGGACGAGATCCTGGACACGCCGGGCGAGTTCTCCAGCCAGCTCGGGCTGCGGGACCTGGTGAGCCCGCTGCGGCTGCGGGGCCTGGCCGCGATGCTGGCCCGGATCAAGCGCCAGGTACGCGAGCAGCTGGCTCGCCGCTGAGCCCGGCCGGCGGTCACTGGGCCGGCCGCTGAAGGGCGACAACCGGGCGTGGGGAGCAGTCTCGCCGCCTACGTGAGCCGCCCGGCGCGCTGCACGTCCCTGCGCGTGATCGCGAGGTAGGCGACGAGGCAGGCGATCGCGACCGTGAGGACCAGGCTGACCCGTCCGCCGCCCCACCCTAGGCCGCTCACGCTGGCGGGCTTGCCGACCCAGTCGGCGAACGAGGCGCCGAGCGGGCGGGTGATGACGTACGCGAACCAGAACGATCCGATCGGGTTCCAGCCGAGCCACCGGTACCCGACGGCGGGGATGACGATCAGCGCGGCGAACAGCACCATGGAGTAGCCGTACCCCAGGTGGAAGCTATAGGCCGTGAGGTCCCCGACCGCGGTGCCCGTCGCGAACGTCGCCACCACGGCCGCCCAGTAGAACGCCTCCCGGCGCGGGGTGTCGATGCTGTGGATCGAGAGCGTCCGCTCGGTCCGCTGCCAGGCCACGAAGACCGCGGCGAGCAGCACCGCGTACAGCACCGATGACGCGATGTAGGGGACGTGGAAGCCGACGTGGAGCACGTCCGCGCACATCGTGCCGAACACGCCGACCATGACGACGGCGAACCAGTAGGTCCAGGCCATGTAGCGGCGCATCGAGAACTGCAGCGCCAGCGCGACCACGAATCCGATGAACCCGAGACCCACCGCCGGGACGGGATGGATCTTGTGCACGAGGTAGTCAGAGGTGGACTCGCCCAGGGCCGTGGACAGGCCCTTGATGACCCAGAAGTAGACGGTAATCTCGGGAACCCTGAGTGCTCCCCGAGACACGCTGAGCGGGGTGCGGGCCTTCAGTGAAGGGCGGGCGCTCCGGGGCCGGCCGGCGGCGTGCCGCGCTACCCTCGTGGCGGAGTATGGCCTGGGCTCCGTGGACGGCATGGCTGAAGGGTACAGATTCCGGCCCTGGGCCCGCCCGCCAGGCGCCAGATAAACCTGAGCGTCAGTATCAGCCCTGGGCCCGACCGCGACGACCCCCTTCAACGGCTGCTCTCGGAGCAAGCTCCGCGAGCACATCTAGGCGGCGGCGATGGCGGCCTCGACGGCCGCCCCGGCGGCGAGCAGGCGCTCCTCGCTGCCCCACGCGGACACCAGCTGAAGGCTGGCGGGCAGTGGCCCGCGGGCCGGGATGGGAAGCGCGAGCGCGGGCACGCCGGCCAGGTTGGCCGGAAGCGTGTGCCGGGCCACCAGCAGCTCGTCCGCGCTGGCCAGCTTCGGCGGCAGGATCGCCAGCGTCGGTGCGGCCAGCAGATCGAACCGGGCGAAGAGGGCCGTCAGCTGGGTACGCCAGTGAGCCCGGGCTCCGGCCGCCGCGGTCAGTGCCGCCGGCGTAACCCGGCGGCCGGCGTCCAGGCGCCGGGCGACGTCAGCAGAGAGCCGGCCGGCGTCGTGATCGAATATCTTCCGGTTGGCCTGATAGGCCTCCGCCACGAGCAGGGACGACGCCCACCTCGTCGCGGTGAGCCACTCGCCGGGATCGAGGTCACTGATTTCCCAGGACGTGGCGCGCAGCGCCTGGGTCACGGCGTCCTCGACCTCCGGCGCGGCGGGGACCCGCAGCCGGCCCACCCGGGGCGAGCCGGCCTCCGGGACCAGGGCGAATCCGGGCTCCAGGAGCTGCATGCCGACGACCAGCCCAGCCACGTCGGCCGCCATCGGCCCCACCGTGTCCAGGCTCGGGGCCAGCGGACGAACCCCAGCGACCGGGATGCGTCCCCACGTTGTCTTCAGCCCGCAGACTCCGCAGCACGCCGCCGGAATGCGGATCGACCCGCCGGTGTCCGTCCCGTAGGCCACGGTGGCCGCCTCCGAGGCCACCGCGACCGCCGAGCCGCTGGAGGATCCCCCCGGCGCGAGCGAGGCATCCAGCGGGTTCGTCGGCGTGCCGAACCATGGGTTGATCCCGGTGACGCCGAGCGCCAGCTCGTGCAAGTTCGCCTTGCCCACGATCTGGGCACCCGCGGCTCGCAGCCCGGCCAGACAGGCCGCGTCACCCGAGGCCGGAACTCCGGCGTCGGCGAGGACCCGCGACCCCGCCGTGGTCGGCATTCCCGCCACGTCGATCAGGTCCTTCACCGCCACCCGAGGGCCAGGTCCCAGGGCGGTCAAAGACGTGATGAACGTAGCGGACACGTTGCCTCCCGGCCGACAGACCCACCGAACGCAGCAGCCTATAGCGTGCCGTGGCGCCTGCCGTTCCGCTACAGCGGGAGCAGGTCGGGGCGCTTGGGGGGCACGCCGTCTCCGGTGGAAGCGCCGCGCAGCCGCCTGCCGACCCAGGGCGCGGCATGCTCCCGGGCCCAGCGCGCGTCCACCCGCCGCGCCGCCAGCCAGGCGGCGGACCGGGACAGGACCACGGAACGGGACAGGACCGCGGACGGGGACAGGACCGCGGAACGGGACGCGGCGGCCCACGGGACCGGACCTGACGGCAGAGGCTCGCGCCAGTCCTCGTCGACGGGCAGCCCGACGACCTCGCTCGCCCGGAGCGCTACCCGGCGGTGGCCGTCCGGCGCCAGGTGCAGCCGGTCCAGGCTCCACGCGCGCGGGTCCGCGAGCGCGCGCATCGACCACAGGTCGACGAGCAGGCAGTCGCGGCGGTCGGCGATCGCCCGCAGGTGCATGTTGTAGGCGGCCGTCTTGCCGCGGATCAGGCGGATCAGCGGGAAGGTGCGCGGGTCGAACCCGGTGAACACGAGGACCCGGCAGCCGGCCTCGTTCAGGCGGGCCACGGCCTCATCGAACACCTGCGCCAGAGCGTCGGGATCCGCCCGGGGCCGGAGCAGGTCGTTGCCGCCGGCGGCGAGGCTGACCAGGTCCGGCGCCATCGCGACCGCACGGGGCACCTGATCTCCCGCGACCTCCCGCAGCATCTTGCCGCGCACCGCAAGGTTCGCGTAGCGCAGGCCCGGGCGATCCACGGCCAGCCGCTCGGCCAACCTGTCCGCCCAGCCCCGATAGCCGGTCCCGTCGGGGTACGGATCCCCGAGGCCCTCGGTGAAGCTGTCGCCCAGCGCGACGAAGGCGCCGGTTCCCGCCATCGCGTCCCACATCGAGCCAAGGCTAGCCTGACGCGGCCGTAAACGCTTACAGCCTGCCGTCGTCCAGCGCGGCGCTGAGCGCCAGCACGCCCCGGACCGTCATGTCCAGGGCCGGGCTCAGCGCGGTCGGCCACGTCGACAGCTTAGCCACCACCGTCTGCGACGGTACGTGTACGAACACGTTCTGGCCGTTGATGCCCGACGCGTGGAAGAACGGCAAGCCCGGGTCGCGGACCCACCAGCAGTTGCGGTAGTGAGCCCTCGGCGGGTATCCGGGCGGGCGGTCCGCGGCGCCGAAGGCCGCCGCCCCGTCGGGAGCACCGCGGATGGTGTCGTCCACCCATGCCTCGGGCACGACGGCCTGGTCGGCGGCCCGCCCGCGCTGCAGGTACAGCTGCCCGAAACGCGCGCCCGTCGTCCGGCCGCCACAGGTACACCCGCTCGTACGTGCGCACGTCGGCCTCCGGGGTTGTCGTAGCTCTCGTCGAACCGGGTGCCCGCCCGCATGTCCAGCAGGTCCTGCACGGACGCGCCCTGCAGCGAGGTGCCTTCCAGCTCCGGTACGTTCTCCTCGACGCGGGCCGAGACGTCCAGCAGGCCGCGGCCCGCCAGTATCCCCGCGACCGCCGAGGTCACCGACTTGGACACCGACATCAGCAGGCGCGGTACGTCCGGCGTCATGCCGTTGAAATAGTGCTCGGCCACGATCCGGCCCTGGTGCAGGACGAGGAACCCGTCGGTGTAGGTCTCCCTGAGCAGCTCGGCCACGGTCCGCTCGTGGTCCGGCCCGCGGACCTGAAAGCCGAGGATGTCGCGCTCGGCGCGTGGCAGCGTCCAGGCGGGCCCGGCTCCGCGCGCGATCCTGGCCGTGGGGATCAGCTCGCGGACGTGCTGGAACGCTCACCGGTTGAACGGCGGGTCCTGCCAGTTCGCCAGCGTTACCTGGCCCTGCGAGCCGAACGGCGGCGCCCCTGTCATCGGCCCGGGATACGCCACCGGATCCACGCTGGTTACCCTACTGGTTGTCGTTGCGCCATAGGTCGCGCAGCAGCCAGGCGACCGCTTTGGGCTGGCGGTCGCGAGTGAATACTCCCTTGTGGTTGCCGCCGGGCCGGTGCACCGCCTGGGCGGTGCTGAAGTCGGCGAAGCTCCATACGTGCTCCCCGATGATCTCGGGAATGCGACGGAAGACGCGTACCGACATCTCGATCAAGGCCGCCTGGTACTCCTCGGACCACATGACGGGAGGCACGCTGTGCAGCCCCGGGAGGGCGTCGGCGCCAAACTCGGTGACCAGGATCGGCTGACCGCGGCGCGCCCAGGCGCGGAGCTCGGCTTCCAGTTCCCGCTCAGCGGTGGACAGGTCCCCGCTCTCGGCGTACCAGCCGTAGTAGCGGTTCACGCAGATCAGGTCGAACAGGTCGGTCACCACGTCGGCGCCCGGAGGGGCGGTCGCCACGTTGGCGAAGCACACCGGGCGGGTGGCGTCCAGTTCCCGCGCCGCGGACACTAGCGGCGCAAAATAGTCCCGGGCGGCGGGCTCGGCGGTGTCCGGCTCGTTGGCGATCGACCAGGCGATGACGCTGGGATGGTTGCGGTCCCGCGCGATGAGCTCGCCGAGCGCGGCCAGGTGAGCGGCGGCGGCCGCCGTTCCAATGGCCCCTGGCCCGAACGTGCGCGCGCCGTGATCACCCATGTCGCCGAGGCTGAGGTGCAGCCCGACAGCCGGGGCCTCGTCGATGACCAGGAGGCCGTGCCGGTCGGCGTAGTCGAGGACCTCTTCGGCGTACGGGTAGTGCGAGGTCCGGAAGGAGTTCGCGCCGATCCAGTCGAGCAGCGCGAAGTCGCGAACCATCCGGGCGTCGTCATGGCCCTTGCCGCGCAGCGCGGTGTCTTCGTGCATCCCGAAGCCACGCAGCATGACCGGTTTCCCGTTCAGCAGCAGCCGCGCGCCCTCCACGGCGACCGTCCTGATGCCCACCGGCAGCTGGTACTGGTCGTCTCCGTGCGCGACATCCAGCCGGTACAGGTGCGGGTCGTCCGGGGACCACGGCAGCGCCGCGGGCACGGTGAGGTCGCCGCCGGCGCCCGTCCCCTGAGCCACCACCGTGCCTTTGGCATCCCGGAGCCGGACCGAGGTGGCCCCCGCGCCTGCCGCCTCGATCCGGTAACTCACCTGGCCGGTTCCCGTGCCGGGGTCGAAGGCGGTGCCGACCGAGATGTCGGCGACATAGCTGCGCGGCGTCGCGTACAGCCACACCGACCGGTGCAGCCCGGCGTAGTTGAAGAAGTCGTGAAAATAACGCTGTTTCTTCCGGCCGCTGGCGCTGCGGGACGCGACCCCCGGCGGGATCGTCTCCATGGTCAGCTCGTTACCTACCCGGACGGTCACCCGCAGCGGCTCGCCGCAGCACACATGCTCGGTCACCTCGGCCTCGAACGGCGTGTAGCCGCCGGCGTGCTGGGCGACCTGGACCTCGCCGGCCCACACGGCGGCGTTGTGCGTGGCCGCGCCACAGCGCAGCACGATGCGCTGCCCTGCCCACGCGGCGGGGACCCAGACATCTCGCTGATACCACACGTCTCCGACGTGCTCGCGCTCGGCCGCGTCGGTGACCAGGTCGTTGTAACTGGCCGGGACGGCCATCTCGCGCCCTCCGCGCAGCGGGCCCCGCCACCAGCGTTCCGTAATGCCCTCGCCGCCGGGATCGAACCGGAAGCGCCACAACCCGTCGAGGCGGCGGCAGTCCCGGCTACGGCTCTCCTGCGGCGTCAGCACCGCGGCGCAGTCACTTGACCGAGCCTGCGGTCATGCCGGCGACCAGGAAGCGCTGCAGCAGCAGGAAGCCGGCCGCGATCGGGACGCTTGTCGTCAGCGACGCCGCCATGATCTGGTTCCAGTACACCTGGTTCTGGGTGGCATAGCCCGCCAGCCCGACGGCCAGGGTCCGGGTCGAGTCGTTGGTGAGCACCGACGCGAAGAGCATCTCGCTCCACGAGGTCATGAAGGCGTAGATCAGGACGGCGACGATGCCGGGCACGGCCGCCGGGATGACGACCCTGATGAAGGCCCCCATGGGCCCGCTGCCGTCGACCTTCGCCGCGTCATCGAGGTCACGCGGGATCGTGTCCAGGTACGCCGCCAGCATCCAGATCGCGAACGGCAGGGTGAACGTCATGTAGGTAATGATCAGGCCGGTGCGGCTGCCGTACAGGTTGATGCCGCTCACCTGGCTGAGGTTCACGAAGATGACGAAGAGCGGCAGCAGGAAGAGGATCCCGGGGAACATCTGGGTCGACAGGACGGTGATCGAGAACACCTGCCGGCCGCGGAACCGGTAGCGGCTGACGGCGTAAGCGGCCAGCAGGGCGATGACCACGGAGGCCACGGACGCCGTCGTCGACACGATGATGCTGTTCACCAGGTACCGCCCGAGCGGGATCGTCGACCACATGTCCACGAACGGCGACACGGTGATGTGGCTGGGGAACCAGCGGAACGCCCCCTCGACGTCCGGAAGCGGCTTGAGCGACGACGTCAGCATCACATAGACGGGCGCGAGGGCGAACAGCCCGAGCAGGGTCAGGCCGATCACCCGGGCCCAGCGGAACCAGGCGGGCTCATGCACGACCTTCTGCACCTCCTCTTCGCACGACGGCCAGGTACACCCCGGTGACCAGCAGCAAGAACAGCAGCAGCAGCACCGACATCGCCGAGCCGGTGCCGAAGTTCCAGCTGACGAACGAGTTCTCGTAGATGTGGATCGAGATGATGTCCGCCTGCGTCGGCGGTGCGGAGCCGAAGAGCGTGAACGGCGTGGTGAAGTCGTTGAACGTCCACAAGAACAGCACCAGCAGCAAGACCCGGTTGACCGGGCGAAGCAGCGGCAGCGTTACGTGCCTGACCTGGCGGACGATGCCCGCGCCGTCGATCGCCGCCGCCTCGTACAGGTCGGCCGGGATGCTCTGCAGCCCGGCGGTCAAGATGAGGAAGGCGAACGGCCACGTGCGCCAGACCGCGACGATGACCAGGGAGAAGAAGCTGTTCGGCCCGATCAGCCAGAACGGCGGGCTGTGCACCAGGTGCAGCGCCAGCAGGATCCGGTTTACCGCGCCGGTCTGCTGCTGCAGCATGAAGTTCCAGGTGATGACCGAGGCGAACACCGGCAGGGCGAACGGGATCAGGAACACCGTGCGCACCAGCCCGCGGCCGCGGAAGGGCCGCTGGGTGAGCACCGCGGCCGCCATGCCGAAGGTCCACGAGAGCGCGAGGACCAGGAGCGTGTATCCGATCGTGACCGTGAACGAGTGCAGCAGGGCCTGGCCGGTCGCCCCGTTGAGGTTCAGCGCGAGCTCGTAGTTGGCGGTGCCGGCGAACGGCGCGGCGCGCCAGTTGCTCAGGTAGAACTCGGTGAGCCCGAGGAAGCTGATCCCCACGCCCGCCAGCATCGGGATGATGTGGATGAGCAGTTCGAGGGCGACGGCCGGGAGCAGGAGCAGGTACGGCAGGCGCTCGCGCCGTCGCCGCCGCTGGCGCGGCGGCGACGGCGCTGAAGCGATTACGGCTTGTTCGGCTCGGGTGGTGTCAACCACCGAGTGTCAGCCTCCAAGCTGTTGCTGGGCCTGGCTGAGCGCCTGGGCGATCATGGCGTTGGTCACAGTCTTGCCCGTGGCCGCGTCGGCGTACAGATGGATGATGGCGGTCCCGACGGCGGTCTCGAAGTTGCTCTCCTGCGGCACCTCGGGCATCGGCGCCGCGGTGCTGCTGAGGATAGACCGGAACGTGGTGACGGCCGGGGTTTGGAACGCCGGGTCGGTGTAGGCGGCCGACACCGTAGGCAGTGACCCGTAGGTCTGGTTCAGGCTCTCCTGCTCCGGCGTGCTGGTCATGAACTTCACAAACTGCTCCGCCGCGGACAGGTTCTTGGTGTTCTTGAAGATCGCGAGGTTGATGCCCGCGACCATGCTGGTGACCGCCTTACCGGCCGCCGGCATCGGCGACGGCAGCGGCAGCGGGGCGACGCCCTCGTCGGCCGCGTTCATGCCCAGCTTGGCCAGCGACCCGGAGGCGGCCTGCCAGAAGACCATGGCGGCCTTGCCGGTGGCGTAGTCGGTGAGCGCCTCGGTGCCCTTGGAGTACTGGGCGTCGCCCGGGTTGGCGATCTTGTCCACCTGCATGAAGTCGATCATCTGCATGATCGCGGTGACGTTCTGCGGGGTGTCGAACGTGGGCTGGCCGGCCGCGTTGAAGAACGATCCCCCTTGCTGCTGGCTCAGCTCGAACGCCAGGTGGACGTTCTCCGGGATCTGGCCTGCCTCAAGCGCCAGGCCCCAGTGCCCGCCCTTGGTGAGCTTCTTGGCGTCGGCGATCAGCTGCGTCCACGTGGTGGGCGGCCCGCTGATGCCGGCCGCGGCGAACTGAGCCTTGTTGTAGTACAGGCCATAGGCCGTGCTGTACAACGGAACGGCCGTCGGTGGCTTGCCGGCTGCGCCGGTGGCCGAGAGGCTGCCGACCAGGAAGCGGCTGGAGCCGCCGATCTGGTTCATGACCGACGAGGTGAAGGGCACGAACGCGCCGGTCGCCTGGAGCGATGCGGACCAGGTATTCCCGATGTTGAGCACGTCGGGGCCCTTGCCCGACACCGTCGCCGCGGTGATCTGGGTGAGCAGGGTGGTCCACGGGATCACCTGGACGTTGACCTTGATGCCGGTCTCGTTGGTGAACTTGGCGATCTGCGGGGCGAGCACCTGCTGGTCGTCCTGCAGGCTGGTGCCCTGGTTGCTGGCCCAGTAGGTCAGCGTGGAGTGGGTGGCTGAGCCGCCGCTGGAGCTGCTGCCGCAGGCCGCGAGCGGTGCGGCCGCGAGCGTGGCGACGAATGCCAAGGTCGTGAGCTTCGTCGGTCTCATGTGGTGTCCTTCCAGGCAAGATCTTTCACATCTTCCTATAAGACGTAAATTATGCTCTGCCTCGCCAGGACGGCTGTCAACGTCGCGACTGCCTCCGTTTCTGTTTCGTTACACGGCTGGCTTCGTTCACCGCGCTCGATGCTAGTCACGGCCGCCAGCCATGACTTTTTCCAGGCCCTAAAGTAAAGTGCGTTCCAAGCCGCGTCATGCGGTCCCTCCGTAAGGCAGGCAGGTCGATGCCCCGGGCCAGAACCACCACGGTACGGGATCTCCGCAAGAGCAACCGGTCCCGCGCGCTGTGGCAGGTCTTCCTCAACGGTCCGCTCACTCGGCACGAGGTCGGGGATCTGTCCGGCCTGAGCACGGCCACGGTGAGCAACCTGGTCGCCGCCCTGGAGGCGGAGGGGGTCGTCGTCGAGGTCGGCCTCGAGGACTCCAACGGAGGCCGACCGCGCGGGCTGCTTCAGGTCAACCCCGGGTATGGCTACGTCATCGGCGTCGATGTCGGAGAGACCGCGTTCCTGGTCGAGCTGTTCGACTTCCGCCTGCAGATGCGGGCGCGGCACACCTCGGTAACCGACATGGCCGTGCTGGATCCCGAGGATGCGGTGAGCCACATCACCGAGGGCATTGAGTCGGTGATCGCCGAGTCGGGCGTGGACCGGCGAGCCATCCTGGGCGTCGGAGTTGCCGTTCCCGGTCTGGTCGAGCATCGCGAGGACGCCGTCGTGCACGGCCAGAGCGTCGGCTGGCATGCCGTCCCGCTCGAGGCGATGCTGCGCAGCCGGACCGGCCTGCCCATCCTCGTGGACAACGGCGCGAAGACCCTGGGCCAGGCGGAGAAGTGGTTCGGTGCCGCTCGCGGCACCGACAACGCGGTCATCGTGCTCCTGGGGATCGGCGTGGGGACGTGCATCATCAGCAACGGCGAGGTCTACCGGGGGGCGACGAGCAGTGCCGGGGAGTGGGGCCACACCACGATGGTGGTGGGCGGCCGGACCTGCCGCTGCGGGGCGGAGGGCTGCCTCGAGGCGTACGTCGGCGCGGGAGCGATCGTGGCCAGGTACGAGCAGCTCAAGGGCAGGCGCGTCACGACCAGTCCCGGCGAGCTTGAGGCGCGGATCGCCGCGATCATCGACGCCAGAGACCGCGACCGGGCCGCCGCCCAGGTGCTCGACGAGACCGTGACCTACCTCGGCGCCGGGATTGCGGACCTGGTCAACCTGTTCAACCCCGAGCGCGTCGCCGTGGGCGGCTGGCTCGGCCAGGCGCTCAGCGACGCGCTGCTGCCCAGCGTCCGCGAGGCCGCGGGGCGCCAGGCGCTGCGCCTGCCGTTCAGCCGGGTCGAGATCGTCAAGGCCGACCTCGGCAAGGACGCGGTCGCGCTCGGCGGCGCGACGCTGCCGATCGCCCGGCTGCTCACCGCCGGGGCGGTGGTCACCGAGCACGCCGGACGCGGCCGGCGGAGCCGGTCCCTCGCGTCACCCGGCTGACCGCGGACCGGGCCGGGGCCAGGACGCTCCGGAGGGCCCCGGGGCGTCCCGAGCTTGACAAACTTTACTCAACTCTTAGCCTAAGTACTGAACTAAGCCGGCATGGTCGGCCAGAGCGGGCATGGCCGGCCAGAGCCAGCGGCTAGCCGTCGCGGAGCGCCTGCAGGCAGGGCCAGCTGAAGATGCGCAGCGAAGGAGCAGTGGTTATTGTCCATGCGCTTCCCACCGGGCTTTCACTTCGGCGCAGCGACCGCCGCCTACCAGATCGAGGGCGCAGTCGACGAAGACGGCCGCGGGCCCTCGATCTGGGACACCTTCTCACGGGTTCCCGGGGCGGTGACCCACGGTGACACGGGCGCCATCGCCTGCGATCACTATCACCGGGTCGACACCGACCTCGACCTGCTGGCAGAGATGGGCCTGACCGCTTACCGGTTCTCGATCGCGTGGCCGCGCATCGTTCCCGATGGCACCGGGTCGGTCAACCAGAAGGGGCTTGACTTCTACCGGCGACTGGTGGACGGGCTGCATGCCCGGGGCATCGAGCCGGTGGCGACGCTCTATCACTGGGACCTTCCGCAGCCGCTGCAAGATGGCGGCGGCTGGGTGAACCGCGATACCGTCCATTACTTCTGCGACTACGCCACGGTCGTGCTGGACGCTCTCGGTGACGCCGTTCCGCTGTGGGTAACCGTCAACGAGCCTTTCTGCTCGGCCATGGTGGGTCATCTCGAGGGTCGGCACGCGCCGGGAATCACCGATCTCACCTCGGCGCTGACCTCCGCGCACCACCTGCTGCTCGCGCACGGCCGGGCGGTTGACGTCGTCCGGCAGAGTGCGCCCCAGGCCCGCGTCGGCATCTCGCATCTTTTCTCCGACATCAGCCCGGCCTCGGACTCTGAGGCCGATCGGGCCGCCGCCCGGCGGCTTGACGGGTACGAGAACCGGTGGTTCCTCGACCCGGTCGTGCTCGGCCACTACCCCGAGGACATGCTCGCCTGGTACGAGCGGCAGGTGCCGATCGACTTCGTCCATGACGGCGACATGCAGGTGCTGGCGGCGCCCACCGACTTCCTGGGCGTCAACTACTACGAGACAAAGACCGTGGCTGACGATCCCGCCGAGCCCTACCACAATGCCCGCGTCCTGCCCAGGACGGGCAGGCTCACCGCCGGCAGCCTGGATGTCAGGCCCGCCGGCCTCGGCCGGATCCTGCACCGCGTCGGCGGTTACACACCCCTCCCGTTGTACATCACCGAGAACGGCGCCGCCTTCCACGATTACGTCGATCCCGAAGGCGGCGTAGATGATCTCGAGCGCGTGTCCTACCTGAACGACCACTTCGCTGAGACGCTCAGGGCGATTCAGGCTGGCGTCGACGTGCGCGGCTATTTCGTCTGGTCATTGCTGGACAACCTGGAGTGGGCCGACGGATACAGCCGCAGGTTCGGCCTGATCTTCGTTGATTTCGGCACCCAGGCCCGCATTCCGAAGGCGAGTGCCCGCTGGTATCAGCGGCTCATCGCCGCGGGCGGGTTCCCGGTGGCGGCCGGGGACTGAGCGCACCGGCGACTGTGTCCGGTGGCGCCGTGGCGCCACCGGATGCATAGGGCACCTCCCCGGCCCGGCGTCCCGGCCTGATTGACTGGCCCGAGGCATGCGGATGACATTCCGGTCGGCGTCTGGCGACGGAGCATGGGCATAGATATCGGAATCGGTCTTCCCACGCAGATCCCGAACATAACGGGCAAGGTGATCGTGGACTGGGCCGTTCGGACCGTGGATTACCCGATATGAGCTATGGGGGAAGCTTGGCTGCCCGGCCCGTGTCCAGAGCATGAGCCGTGGGCCTGGCCGTAGGCAAACGAGTATGCCTGCGCGTAATCCGCGTTCATCTGGTCGATGTAGCCGTTGGCCTGTGCGATCGCCAGGCCGATGTTGGCTCTGGCTGTCGCGATCGCGGCAGCGGGGTCTGCCCCCGAAGGCGCAGGGAGCCTCTTGTCGCTCAGAGTTCGCATGTCGCCTTCGACGACGGCGATGTCCCGCCCCACGGACGCGAGGTCGGGCCTCAGGGCCTGCGCATCGCCTTGCACCGACCGAAAGTCGCCGCGTACCGATTTCTCGTTGCCGGTGACCGTGTCTATGAGGCGGCAATAGCTATTGCTGCCGGACGCGTCCTGCTCCTCGGTGGCAAGGTCAGAATCGGCCCTCTGGATGTCGCTCGCGAAGCTCGACAGATCACTGCCCAGGTTGCCGCTGGACGCGAGGCTGGCATCCTGCTGGAGCGTGGCCAGGTCAATCCGCGCGGACTTTTCAGGCGAAGCATGCCGCTGCCGTTTGTAGGCCTGCCCTCGGGCCTTCTGCGCAAACGAGTTCGCGTGCTGGATCCCGCGGTTGAGCCCTGCGGTCGCCGCGTTGTAGTCGGTGGTATCCGACAGCGTCAGGCTGCCCTCCGGGATGGCGCCTTTGGCTTGCGGCAACTGGATGGTGAGCGCTCCCCCCTGCAGCCTCCCGCGGATCCTCGCCCTGGTGCCGGGGCCGCTGAACGTCAAGGTCACCGAGTTGCCGTGGATGGCTCCGGTGAACGGGTAGCTGTTCGCAGACATCTTCTCCCGCGGCACGGTCCCCGACGCGGATTCCACTCTGAGGGTGCCCCGCACGTTGCTGCCCGAGGTCGGCTTCCACTGGATGAAGTCAACGTGGGCGCCGTTAACAGCCAGATAGCCGGGGGCCGGTCTGGACGACCCGCCACACGCTGCGATCGCCAGCGCGGTTCCCAGGGCAGTAGCGACGACAGCCGCCGCCCTGATGATCACGAGCATTCCCCCCCGCTGCCCGAAGAACCCAGGTAAGTGAGCCGCCGGGCAAGCCTCCGAACCGCGCAAGACTCCGTAACGCAGCGCACTCGCACATATACGGACCGCGACGATCTTAGCATCGAGCCCTGGGCACCGTCTTGCGGGCAGCCTGCCACGAGCGGTCACTGCGGCCGAGCGGGCCGAGCTAAAGAGCCATCTGCGCTGCTCTGCTGGCTAGACCGGGCCATCGCCCTCAAGCGCGGTCGGCCCATTTCCCCAGCCGGGCGAGCGCGTCCTGCAAGACCTCCGGCCGCTTGCAGAACGCGAACCGCACCTGGGTCCGCCCGGCATCGGGATCGTCATACAGCACGGCGCTGGGAATCGCGACCACTCCGGCCTGGTGCGGC
>WNFJ01647625.1_pt1 | contig 50708 bp, 40 predicted proteins | sample 5400461 | NCBI WGS metagenome assembly WNFJ01 (sample SAMN13153349, study PRJNA577476) | soil metagenome | isolation source: 115 cm saprolite on Douglas fir-dominated hillslope | place: USA:California | collected 2013-09-17
GACCGGGCCGGCGGGCTGCGAAAGCTCGTGGAGCTGTTCCTGCAGGTCAAGAATTTGTTTTTGCAAATTTATGATGTCTCCGGTGCTTAGCTCCGGAAGCTTTATCTGGTTCGTCGCCACACTGAGCTGGCGGCGCAAAACGCTCTGCCGAATACCCAGCCACCATTTTTCGACCATCGCTCCAGCATTTACGGGCACCTTTTGCAGCAGCCAGGATGAAACCAACCGTTCATCTGCCGGAGAAAGCGTAACCATGAAAGCGTTGAGCGAGGCTGCGTCGCCCGGACGCAAGTCACTCTCGAGAATGCGCACGAGAATTTCTCCATCCGGCACCTGCGCGAGGGTCTCGCGCCAGTTTTGTTGGCGAAGAAACTCTCGGGCCATTTCATCGCCTAGCGCCAAAACGCAAAGCATGGAGATGTCGTGCCGCGGTGCGGGCGTCATCGCGCCGGTGCGTTCGGAATCAGGCGATTGATTTCGAGGCAAAAGCGTTTCGGTGCTTCTCTGCCTGAATACGAGCGCCTGAAAATCCTGGGCAGGCACACCGAGACGTGCACTCACTTTGGTCATGACTTCTCCTCGCATCACTGGATCGCGCACGCGCGAAACCGTCTCGGCGAAGCGTCTGGCCAGCTGTATCTTGGGTCCGAACGAAGCGAGATCGACGTTGGTTGCCTTTCAAAGGCCTCTTTGCCTTCGCGCCGGACCAGCGAGTCTGGGTCTTCGCCCACCGGCATTTCCGCCACGCGCACGATCAAATCGTTCTGGAGTAAGGCATCGAGCGAACGTTCGGCGGCTTTCTGCCCTGCTGTGTCGGCATCAAAGCAAAGCACAACTTCATTGACGAAGCGCTTCAAAATGCGTGCCTGGCCCTCTGTAAACGCCGTGCCCTGTGGCGCGACGACATTGGTGACTCCAGATTCAAACAGGCTGATCAAATCGAGCTGCCCTTCGCACACAACTGCACAGTCGGCTTCGATCAGGGCGCGCTTACTTTTGTCCAGACCAAAAAGTATGCTGCCCTTTCGAAAAAGCGCCGTTTCAGGCGAGTTCAAGTATTTCGCTGCGCCCTCTGCATCTTGCAGAAGCCGTCCACTGAAAGCGATTACTTCACCGACGTCGTTGCAGATCGGGAACATGATTCGTCCCCGAAACCGATCGTATGAAGTTTTAGCGTGCGCTATCCTCTGCGCGCTGCCTGATCGCCCAGACGCAGTCGAGTCGTTCTCGTCTTTCACTTTGATGAGTCCGCTCGCGATCAGATCGCGCATGTCATAGTCCCTTGCGCGTGCCCAACTGCCAAATGCGTCCCACTCGTCGGGCGCGTAGCCGAGTTGCCAGCGTTTCGCAATTTCCACAGCAATTCCCCGGGCCCGCAGATATTTTCGCGCCGCGTCGCCCACTTCTTTTTTGGTCAGATTTTCGTGGAACCATTGCGCAGCCTCAGCATGCAATTTGAGCAAACGGTGGCGCAATTCGCGTTGTCGCTCTTCATCGCTCGCCGCGCGCCCGCCACCTTTCTCGACAATGGTAATCCCGGCGTGCGCGGCGAGTTTGCGCACTGCTGACGGGAAATCAACGTGCTCGTAATCCATCACAAAACGGAAGACGCTGCCACCTGCGCCGCAGCCGAAGCAATGAAACGTCTGCCGGCTCGGACTCACCATGAACGACGGCGTTTTCTCCTGATGAAAGGGGCAGAGCGCCTTAAAGTTCGCTCCCGCACGTTTTAGTGGAAAATACGAACCGATTACTTCGGCAATATCGTTCGCAGCGGCGATTTGCTCGATTATCTCCGAAGGGATTGTTCCCATGCGCGCCTGATTATTTTTGCCTCGTTTGGCTTTGGAAGCGATGCCAAACTTACGCGGTGCGACTCAAACTCCAAGCTATGAGAGGGAGACTGTTGATTGCCGTTCTGGTTTGTTCGTTGGCTGGCACGGCGACAGCGCCAGGGCGCGAGGCGATTCGCAAAGGCGACGTGGCCGTAGTGCCTTTGCAAGGCGAGGTCGCGCCTCCAATGCTGGCATTCTTGCGGCGCGCGGTGAAAACAGCCGAGAGCAATGAAGCCTCCGCGATCGTTTTCGAGATGAACACATACGGTGGGCGACTCGACACAGCGGCGGATATCGTGAACGCGCTTAATCAAACCAAAATTCCCACTTACACTTTCATCAACACAAACGCCGGCTCAGCGGGCGCGTTAATCGCCATTGCCACGCAACACATTTACATGGCGCCGGTGAGCGCAATTGGCGCTGCCGCTCCGATCCTCCCGACTGGCGAAGACCTACCCGCCACCGCCAAGGAGAAGACGATTTCGTATTGGTCTGCGCTCGTCCGCGGATCGGCGATCAAGAACGCGCACAATCCAGACGTCGCAGAAGCGTTCATGAATAAAGACAAAGAAGTAAAAATCAGCGACCGCGTGGTTCATCCCAAGGGCGCGGTACTGACTCTTAATGCACAGGAAGCAACTGAAAAGATTAATGGCAGACCGCTGCTCGCGGAAGGGATCGCTGATTCGATCGCGAATCTGACCAAAAAAGCCGGACTCAAAGGCAACATCGTTACTATTGAACCAACCGGCTTTGAGCAAATCGCGTTTTGGATCACCGCGCTTGCGCCGTTGCTGCTGCTAGGAGGAATTCTTGGAGCGTATTTGGAATTCAAAATTCCCGGAGTGACTTGGCCCGGAGTCATCTCTGCAATTTGTTTCGCGCTGTTCTTCCTGGGTCACTATCTGGCCGGGCTGGCCGGCTGGGAAGTCGTCGCGCTCTTTATTCTCGGAATGGTTCTCGTGTTGATCGAGATACTTTTCTTCGCGCACAGCACCATTGTTTTCGGAGTCGTCGGCGTGTTTCTGATGCTCGCATCGCTCCTCTGGACAATGATCGATCGCTATCCAGGTCAAAACTTTTTCCCGACCGGCAAGATGCTTGCGGTGCCGTTGCTTAACATGTTCATCGCGATTATCGGATCATTCATCGTGATCGCGCTGCTCGCGCGCTATCTACCACGCACAAGTATTTACCGCCGATTTGCTTTGATGGATTCAAATCCGCCCGGTCCATCACTGGCTGGAGTACCACGACAATTCGCGACAGCACTCGCGCTCACCCCCGGAACGCAAGGCACAGCAGTCACCGTCTTACGACCCAGTGGCAAAGCGCGTTTCGCCGATCACGTTGTCGATGTTGTTACCGAAGGCGAATTCATCGCGCCACAAACATCAGTCACGATCGTCCAAACTGATGGAATGCGCGTCGTAGTGAAGAGCGCACCTCAGGCGTAACCAAAGCAATACCAAGAAATTTGGAACAGGCTACTTCGGCTATCCGCCAGCCACCACCCGGATGAATTCGACGCGGTCGCCTTCGGCCAGTGATCGCTCGGACCATTCGTGGCGATGCACCGTGAGGCCGTTATGCTCTACCAGAATCGATTGTGGCGGTAATTGATAACGATTGATCAGTTCCGCGATCGTTTCCGTTCCACGCGTTTCGACTGATTCGCCGTTGATTGAAATTTTCATCGCGCGACACCCTCGCTTCTTGTTGCTGCGACGGCTATGAAGCTGTCGCTCCTTGGAGAGCTTGGTCCCAATCTTTCCAAACCGGTTCGAGGCCGCGACGGCGTAGCACTGCCGCGATTTCGGTCGGGGAGCGTTCGTCGCTGATCTCGAATTGGCCGGTGGCGAGATGATCCTCCCCATCCTGATATTCAGGTGCGACGATGCGGCCCCGCACAGTGCGATGCAAATTTTCGCGGCCCTGCCCGGTGTAACCGCCGGGCTCGGTATGGCTGCCGGCGCTCATCATGGTTACACCAATCAAGGCCAATGAATCCCGCAGCGGCGCACGCTCGCGCGTGCTGAGCACAATACCAAGCTGCGGAAAAGTGATCCGCAACGCGCAGACCAGCTGAGCAAGTTCGCGGTCGCTCATCGAGAAGAGCGGACGAAATCCGCCAGCGGCCGGACGCAAGCGCGGCAGACTCACTGTCATTTGCGCCTGCCAGCAGTGCTTAAATAAATATTCCAGGTGCGCCGCGAGCGCGATCGCTTCGTCCTGCCAACGCGATAAACCAATCAGCGCGCCTATGCCCAGTCGGCGAAATCCAGCCACATACCCGCGCTCGGCGCAATCGAGCCGAAAATTGAAATTGCGTTTCGGCCCGGCGGTATGCTCTTCGGCATAGACGCCGCGATTATATGTTTCCTGGTAAACGACCAGCCCGTCTGCGCCAGCCTCGACAATCGGCACGTAATCCTCCGTTTCCATCGGGCCGACCTCGATCGAAATCGATGAAAAATCTGGCGCGAGCGCGCGCACGCATTCAGCGAGATAATCGCCGTTCACAAACTTTGGGTGCTCGCCCGCGACGAGAAGGATTTGGCGAAACCCCTGACGAGCGAGATGCCGCGCTTCGGCGACGACTTCATCTACCTCGAGCGTGACGCGAAGGATGGGATTATCGCGTGAGAAACCGCAATACTGGCAGTTGTTGATGCATTCGTTGGAAAGATAAAGCGGAGCAAACAGCCGCATCGTTCGTCCGAAATTTTGCAGCGTTAGCGCGTGCGAAGTTTGCGCCATCATTTCAAGATCCTGGTCGGGTTTTGGCGCGATGAGATGCTCAAATCGCTCGACCAACTCCGATTTCCGTAAAGCCAAATTGTTCAGAGTCTCAACGAATGACATCAGAATAATTTCGTGCGCCGCCCTGCATTCGCAAACGGCAATCAACTCTTTGAGTCAGCGGACCCAATCAGCAGTTCAGCAATGCGAAAGTCGCCGCTCGTTGTCGTGCACGTACAAGAAAGCGGCGTCCGGTGTTCCGGACGCCGCTAAAGCAAATGCTCTTTCGAACGGCTTAAAAGGCGAAATTTACACCTGTACGAGCCATTCCGAAATTGTTTTTCGGCCCATCGACGAAATTCCAGCTGAAATCACTTACCCAGCCGATATGCGGGGTGAGACGGATTTCCAAGCCGCCGCCCACCTGGCCGATAGCTTGCGTCTGGCTATCTGTATGACCAACTGTCTGGAAAATGTCGAAACCCTCGCCCCCTTGGTTAATAAACCCTTCGCGAACAAACCGATTGATCGGCCTTTGGCCGCCACCAAAGATGGCGCCGGCGCCGCCAAAAATGTAGGGCGAAAAGCGGGTGCAACGGATCGGATAACGCAGTGTCAGGGTGCCCAGCACAGAGCCGATCGCGTTGCTCTCGTGATGAACGCTACTCGAAAAGATTCCGTCACTGAAATCGACGAAAACATCTTGTCGCGCCTGCCGCGCATCAACCGCCCAGCCTTCAATTCCTACGCCGATGTAACGCATGAAGAAGTACTTGAGATCGATGCCACCACCCCAGGCGTGATCAGCTTCCAGGTAGCGGTCATTTTGCCAAGTGTTTCCTGTGAAAATATAAGTGCCCCAAAGCGAGACGTTAAATTCTCTGTCGGCGTACCACTCCGGACAAGGTGGCGGAGCAGCTACCTGTTTCATTTCTTTCCCGGAATACTCAGTTCCCGCAAAAGCGGCTGAAGCGATCATCCCGAACCCTAACAGGCATGATACTAATCTTTTCATTTATTTCTCCTTTTGGTTAAGTTTTCCCTTTCTACACTCCAAGCATTTTGGAGCGTCCAAGTCAATAACGAAATTCGCTCCTCTCCTGGATGTTGCGAGTCTGAGATAGGCCGCCAAAGATTGCAAGCCTTTTTTGACCTCAAGCTTTCAGTTCCGCCCCGGTATTTGCGTCCGTAATGACGAACTTCTCATGGTGAAACGTAGGGTCGCCGCGAAACATTAGACGACCTGCATAACGGCGCTCCAGCTCTACCAGCAGTTCTTCATCTTCCTCTTTCAATCGCTTTAAGACGTCAGGGTTAAGGATCACGCGAATCTCGTGGATGCTGTCCTGGTATTTGCGCATGACGGTGTTCAGAGTCCTGTGCAATTCCACGCTTGTGGTCATCGACGTCTTCACAACGCCGCGCCCGGCACAATAGGGGCAGTTTTCGTAGATGGTGTCGCTCAGGCTTTCCTGGGCTCTTTGCCTGGTCATCTCCATCAGGCCGAGTTGCGAAACGGGAAGCACATGCGTTCTGGCTTTGTCGCGGGTGAGCCGCTCCTTCATCAAATTATAGACTGCCTGCTGATCTCTGCGGCTCTTCATGTCGATGAAATCGCTTATGATCAAACCACCGATGTTGCGCAACCGAAGCTGACGGGCGATTTCATCCGCCGCCTCCAGGTTCGTTTGCAAAATTGTTTTCTCCACGTCGCGTCCACCCTTGTTGCGGCCGGTATTCACATCAATCGCTACCAGCGCTTCGGTCTCGTCGATTACAATGTATCCGCCACACTTCAACCAAACTTGCCTGTGAAAAGCATCGTCAATTTGCTTTTGCACGCCGTAAGTCTCGAAAATCGGCGTCGCACCATCGTAAAAATGGACCCGATTCCGCGCGCGCCGGGAAATCTGGCCAATCATTTCGCCCATCCTCTCAGTCGATGTGCGATCATCGCAAAGGACCTGGTCGATTTCTTCGGTCAGAAAATCACGTACGGTTCGCTCAACCAGATCGGGTTCCTCGAAGAGGCGGCAAGGAGCCGGCTGCTCCCGAATGGCCTGCTCGACTTTGGCCCACTGATCGAGCAGGAAACGTAAATCGCGTACGAAATATCTGGCGCGCTGGCCTTCGCCTACTGTGCGAATGATGACTCCAACACCTTCGGGAACATCCAGCTCGCGCAGAACCTTCCGTAGCCGCTCGCGTTCTTTTGGATTCTCGATCTTTCGTGAAATACCGCTGTGATCGCTGAACGGCATGAGAACCAGGTAGCGCCCCGGAAAACTGAGATTGGTTGTCACCCTCGGCCCCTTCGTACCGATCGGGCCTTTGGTTACCTGCACGATTACATCCGAGCCGACTGGGTAAATGCTCGGTATGTCTTTTACGGTGATTCGTTTTCGAGGCCGCTTGTTCCCCCGCCGATCGATTTCTTCAATGCCGCTGTCAAGCGCAGCCGGAATCGCATCCCAAAAATGAAGGAACGCGTTTTTTTCGAAGCCGATGTCAACAAACATCGCCTTCAGGCCCATCTCGATGTTTCTGACCTTACCCTTGTAGATGCTGCCGACGATGTTTCGCGAGCTCTTACGCTCGACGCTGTATTCCTCCAGCAGGCCGTTCTCGAGCAGGGCAACGCGAGATTCGAGTTTTTCTACGCTGAGTATCAGTTTGTTGCCGGTCTTTCGAGAGGAAAGACCCAAAATCTTTTTTACCTTGTCTATCATAAAACTGAAGTAGTTGAGCGGTCATAAGCGAACTGAGATGGTCCTGCTGCAGTGGTTCTGACCGGGAGTTCATCGTGTTGTTCCGCGCCGGCGGCTGGGCGGCGGGGGGGGCGGCGCAGGTGCCGGTTTCGGGTGCATTCCAAAGAGCCGTTGAAAGAAGTTTCGCTGCGCCGGCGGCGCCGCCGGAACGGCCCGAGCCACAGGAGCACTGGCTCGCCGTCGCACTTTCCCTTGAGAATCTGCTTCGGGTTCGACATCAGGCGACGCGTCCGAACTTGCCATTTGCGCAGTGGCGCCTTGCCCGTTATCGGCACCTTCCTCATCCTCACTTCCGAGATTTCCTCCGGCGTCGTGATAAGCCACTGATTTGATCAATTGGAGCGGATTGGCGTGGTGTGCGGGTGCGAGCCAGGCGACCTTCATATCGAACTTTCCTTCTTCCTGCGCGACCGTGCGTTCGAGAATGCGTGTAGCGATCGGGCCTGCGACCTCGCCGCCGTGCCCAGAGGCGCCCTGCACCATCACTACGACAACATATTTGGGATGGTCAAATGGCGCGAAACACGCAAACCACGCCACGTTTTCCTCGTGGCCACGGTCGGTGGCCTGCGCAGTGCCGGTTTTCCCAGCCACCACAACGTCTTTCAAACGCGCTCTGCCGCCGGTTCCTCCATCCTCGTTAACAACTTTCCAAAGGCCTTTACGCACAAGGTCAATTTTTTCAGGTGAGATTTCCTGACGTAAGTCCGTTCGCACTCGTGGCGTTTGAGGCACTGCGACGTTGCCATGCTCATCCAGCACGGGAGAGCCGTCCTGCTTCAAAACGCGATCCACCATCCGTGGGTAATAGCACACGCCGCCGTTTGCGATGGCCGCATAGGCCATCGCCAATTGCAGAGGCGAGACAAGCGTGTAGCCCTGGCCGATCGAAACATTAGCCGTTTGCGCCTGGGACCACCTCTCCTGGGGATGGTGAATTTGCATCCATTCAGGCCCCGGCATATTACCGGTTTGTTCACCTGACAGTTGCAGGCCCGATTCTTGGCCGATTCCCAACATTTTGCCAACGGCATCAATCGACTGAATGCCAGCTGCATTGCCGTACTGATAGAAAAAGGAATCGCACGAGACCTTGATCGCATCGGCGAGTCCGATATTCCCGTGCGTGTAGTGTTTTTCGGCTACCCAACATCGGAAAAAGTGATCGCCATAACTCACGCCGCCACCGCAGCTGTAATGCGCGTTCGCTAGATTTTTCGTGCCCCGCAGACCGGAAAGAGACGTGATAAGTTTGAATGTCGAGCCCGGCGGTAGGCAGCTAATCGCGCGGTTCACCAATGGATCGCCCTCGTCTTTCTGCAGCGCTTTCCAATCCTTCGCCTTGATGCTCGGAATGAAAGTATTTGGGTCGAATGATGGAACAGAAGTGATCGCCAAAACGTTGCCATTGTTTGGGTCAACCACGACCGCTCCGGCCCGGCTGACTGCACGTAGCGCTTCATCCGCAATCGCCTGAATGCGCGCGTCGATAGTCAGGAAAACGTTGGCGCCTTGTTGCGGAGGATCTTCGCGCAGCACACCCTCGATCGTTCCCTTCGCGTTCTTGCGCAAGTAACGCACGCCGGGTTTGCCGCGCAGATATTCATCCATTGATTTCTCAATGTTCGATTTTCCTTCGACGTCCTGTTGGTAGAACGTGAACTTAGTTGCTTCCTCCTTATCAATATCGTCCGGCATGCCGACATACCCGAGGATGTGCGCGGCTAACGCCCCATAGACGTAAGATCGTACCGGTTTGATCGCGATGTCCACTCCCGGTAATCCCACATCGTGTTCCGAAAATTTTGCCATCGTCGGAAAGTCAATGTCTTTGATGTAGGAGAACGGGACCTCTGTGTCGTTGCGATAGTGCCGCTGTAGCTTGGCTGCGTTATAATCCCGCGCGAGATCCAGGTCGTTCAGCCGTGGGACGATGCCGTTATTTACAATTTTGATAATGTCCGGCTCTCTTTGATCTTTAGGCATGCCGTTGATGATTGCTCGATATTCACTCAACGGCGGCGAGCCAAACCGCTCGCGATAGCCTTTAACCATTTCAGGCAAATAGAAATCGACTTCGTAGCTGGCACGGTTTTGGACGAGGGTGATGCCATTGCGATCTTTTATCTCTCCGCGCACAGACGGGATGCGCACCGTCGCTTGAGAACTGCCACGAAGCTGTGAAGTCCATTCCGTGCCGTGCGCGACTTGTATCCACCAGAGCCTGAGGCCCAGACCGCCCAAGCCGAGTAGCATTAGTAAGCCGAGAAACTGAATCCGAATGCGCGAAATGATGCGGCCTTTGTTCATTCGAATCGTGTCCTTTCAGGACCGTACTGGTAAGCCGTCATCCGTCCCATCCACTGGAGAAACCAAAACAGGATCGGTGCCACGAGCATGGCAACGATGCCAGGCCCGCCGATTTGCCACCAAGTTTCACGGGTAAAAACAACAGAACCGCGACGGAATGTGATCATCAGGTATTGCGCCAAAACTATCAACGAAGTGAAGATGCCGCTCAGGATGCAATGCACTTCCCAGTGGCCGCGGGCAAAAAGCGGTCTGAGCCCATGCATTATTCCTGCCAGCACACCGTAAAGCAGTATCGATGATCCGGTTGAGATTTCAACTTTCCCACCAATCACCTGCACGGTAAGCGCATCCAGTAAGACCCCGGCGTACAGCGCAAGTGTCAGCATGAGAGGAAATGGGAGGGCCATTGCTCCGTAAAAAACAATTACAGGCACAATATAGACATGGGCGTTGTAGAGCCACGGCAGCGCCGGGATGAAAAGCTCCGCAATCTGAGCCACCAGCACCAGGAATAGCAGAAGAAAAAAGAATATCATCTTCGCCCTGTTACTACGAACACATCCTCCAGATGCGACAGATCGACGGCCGATGTCAGTTGCGCTTGTCCGTCCAATTCCCGAACGCGATAACTCTTCACCACGCCGATGAGCAAGCCAGACGGGAAAACGCCGCCTACTCCCGAAGTATAAACTTTCTGTCCAGGTTTGAGGTCAGCCTGCTTCGATAAGAAATTCAGGTCCAAAAGTGGCGTTAGTCCCGTCGTTACTCGCTCGCCAGAGACGATTCCCTGTTCGCGGCTTCCTTCCACTGACGCCGCAAGGCGGCAGTTTTCATCGGAAACCAACAAAACAACCGAGATGCTGTCGCTTACGGTGGTCGTTTTACCGATCAGACCTTCGTCAGTTACTACAGGCATATCAGTTTCGACGCCGTCTCTTCTGCCACGATTAATTGTGACCGTTCGCCACCAGGTCGAGGAATCGCGCGCGACAATTTCTGCGGCGATCAACTTAAAGACGGAGCGCTCTCTGTAATTCAGCGCGTGACGCAGACGGTTCACTTCATGCTCCACATCGCGCAGGCTTTGGTTGGTCGCACGGAGCTCTCTATTTTCGATCTGAAGTGCAGAATTCTCGTGCTCTAGCTGGTCTAGCGACTTCAATCCGGTGCGCACCGATGTGATCTGTTTTTTCAGCCCCGAGCCGCTGGTCAAAAATGGGGCCAGCAGCTGATACACGCCAGCCTTGAACTTCTGCGTCGTGTTCGGGCCGAAGGTGAGGAAATATCCAAGGATAGCGCCAAAAATCAGCAGCGCGATGATGTTTGTACGGCTCATTCGAATTGCCAACTGCCAATTGCCAATTGTCGACTGCAGGATCGACAACTCACGGCTCCGCACGTAGCGAGCTTTTCGGTGTTCGCTTTTCGGTATCCGGGATCGTTAGCGCCACTGGCGATCCGCTGAGGCGACCTGACGCAAAAACTTAAGTTCATTGAGGCATTTGCCGGTCCCTTCCGCGACTGCACTGAGTGGATCTTCAGCTACATGCACAGGCAAACCTGTTTCTTCACTCAAAAGTTTGTCAAACCCCCGCAGCAACGCACCTCCACCTGCGAGTACTAGTCCCCGATCCACAAGGTCCGCAGAAAGCTCGGGCGGACAGCGCTCCAGGGTAATACGCACGGAATCGACAATCGTCGAGATCGGTTCAAGCAACGCTTCGCGCACCTCCTGAGAAGTAATCATGAGCGTTTTAGGTAAACCGGCGACCAGATCGCGCCCCTTAACTTCTACGCTCGTTTCCTTTTCACTCGGATACGCCGAGCCGATCTTGATTTTGATTTCCTCGGCCGTGCGTTCGCCCACCATTAAGTTGTAAGCGCGTTTCATATACTGCACGATCGCCTCGTCCAACTCGTCGCCTGCCACACGCACGCTTCGGCTAAATACAATTCCGGAAAGCGAAATAAGGGCGACTTCTGTTGTGCCTCCGCCAATATCGATGATCATGTTGCCGGCTGGGTCCTGCACCGGGAGCCCCACACCGATTGCTGCTGCCATCGGTTCTTCGATTAAATAAACTTCCCGAGCCCCGGCATGAGTCGCCGATTCCCGCACCGCGCGCTTTTCCACTTCTGTGATTCCAGAAGGGACCGCGATCACCACGCGCGGTCGCGCGCGCACCTTGCGATTATGCACTTTGCTGATGAAATGCCGCAACATCGCCTCGGTAACTTCGAAGTCGGCAATGACGCCATCTTTGAGCGGACGCACCGCGACAATGTTTGCTGGCGTGCGGCCGAGCATGCGCTTCGCTTCGTCACCTACTGCCAACACTCTGTTGGTGCCGGCTTGTACGGCCACCACCGACGGCTCACGTAGAACGATCCCCTGATCCTTTACGTAAACAAGAGTGTTCGCCGTGCCGAGATCGATCCCGATGTCGCTGGATAACCAGCCGAAGAGTCCGTTGAACATGAATTATTTATTGGCAGCACTTTCCAGTCCGAAGGAAGCGCGCTCACCCGCCTGAGTGGATCCTTTTCGAAGGACCATTCCCGCGGCGCGATTCGGCCCGGCTGAAACGCGGTAACATGAAACAGTGCGGAGCGCCGTCAAGCGCATTCTAATGGAGTAATGGAGTAGTGGAGTCGTGGAGTAGTGCTGGAATTTTCCCATTACTCCATTACTCCTTTACTCCATCACTCCATCACTCCATGAAAAAAGTGATCGTCGCCCCATCCATTCTTGCCGCCGATTTCTCCCGACTCGGCGACGAAATCCATCGTGTTGAAGCGGCAGGCGCAGATTGGATTCATTGCGACATCATGGACGGACATTTCGTCGATAACATTTCCTTCGGGCCGGAGATTGTCAGGATTGTTCGCGGTCTGACGAGTCTTCCGCTCGATGTCCATCTCATGATTGAGCACGCTGACCATTACGTGCCGCGTTTTGTCAAAGCCGGCGCAAATTCGATCACGGTTCATGTGGAACCGGAAGCAAAACACGACGTAGCGAAAACGTTGCAGCAGATTCAAGAGGCTGATTGCCGGGCTGGGCTCACTTTAAATCCCGAAACCCCATTCGATTTAATCGAGCCATATCTCAACAAAATTGAAATATTGCTGATCATGACAGTGCACCCCGGTTTCGGCGGCCAACCGTTTCGAGCTGATCAAATGCACAAAGTTAGGCGCGCAAGATCGCTGAATGACAAGATCGACATCGAAGTGGATGGCGGTATCAACGCGAAGACCGCCAAGCTCTCGATCGAAAATGGCGCAAACGTTCTGGTCGCTGGCACCTCAATTTTTCGGTCGAACGATTATGCCAAAGCCATTCGCGAATTGCGGGGCGAATGACAAGAGCATGGACTGTCGAGCTTAGTGTATTTCAGCCGCTTCGCCCGCCACCACCGGCTGGGCTTCTTCGGTCGTTTCAGCCATCACTTCGTCAGTTTGCGTGACGCGCACAACTTCTTCGATGGTTGTTTTGCCTTGGGAGACCCGTCGCCAGCCATCGTGCCGCAAAGTCTCCATACCTTCGACGATGGCGCATTGCTTAAGTTCGCCCCCATCGCGTTTTCGCATGATCAGCTTTCTCAGCGGCTCAGTAATGAGGCAAATCTCATAAATCGCGGCGCGACCCTGATAGCCGGTCTGGCGGCATTGATCACAACCGGCGCCACGCTGGAAGCGCGTGCCGAGTTCTTTCACCGGAACACCAATCTCGGCGAGATAGTCGCGTGGATAATCAACCATTTGGATACAATCGGGACAAATCGTGCGCACGAGCCGTTGGGCAATGAACGCCTTCACCACCGATGATAGCAGAAACGGTTCCACATCCATGTCGAGCAAACGCGTGATCCCACCTACGGCGTCATTCGTGTGAAGCGTGCTGAAAACAAGGTGGCCAGTCATAGCCGCGCGAATCGCGATGTCCGCAGTTTCAATATCGCGGATCTCGCCGACCATCACCACATTCGGGTCCTGTCGCAAAATGTGGCGGAGACCTTTGGCGAAAGTCAGATCAATTTCCGGTTTCACGTCGATTTGAGAAACGCCGGGAATTCGATATTCGACCGGTTCTTCGATCGTGATGATGCGGCGTTGCACTGAGTTGATGCTGCTTAGGAAGCAATAAAGCGACGTCGATTTTCCGCAGCCCGTAGGCCCCGTGAGAAGAATGATTCCATTGGGCTGGGCCAACAAATGACGAATAATTTTCTCCTGCTTCTCACTGAGATCGAGCCGGTCAAATCCGAACTGCTGCTCGCTGCGGCTGAGCAATCGCAGACTGATCGATTCACCATTCACTGTCGGGATGGTCGAAACACGCACATCGATGTTTTGATTACTCGCCTGCAAATTCATGCGTCCATCCTGTGGCAACCGGCGTTCAGCGATGTCCATGTGCGACATCACTTTCAGGCGCGAAATGATGGCCGATTGCAAGACGCGCAATTGCGGCGGCACGGCGACTTCGTGCAAAATTCCATCAATTCGATAACGAATCCGCAGATCGTTCTCGAGCGGCTCGACGTGAATGTCGGTCGCGCGTTCCAAGATCGCTTCGCGAATGATCTGGTTTACGAATTTCACCACCGACGCTTCGGGATCGTCGGCATTGAGCTCGATGGCGATCTCTGTGTCCTGCAACGCCTCGAAGGAACGATTCGTCTTGAGGATCTCATCGAAAGTCTCCGCGCCGACCCCATAAAGCGTTTTCATGGCGCGCAAAAGCTGCGCGCGCGGCACGAGCACCCACTCGACCTGCTTTTTCAAAAGCTGCGCCGCGAGCTGCCGGCCGATGGAATTGAAAAGATCGTATGTCGCCAACACGACCGAATTTTCCTTCACCTCGATCGGCAGAATCTGATGTTGAAAAACAAAACGGCTGGGTAAAACCGATAGTGTCGTGCGATCTATCTTTTTCGCCTCGATGGAGACAACGGGCACGCGGAAGAAATTCCCGATCGCGCCGAGGAACCGCTGCTCGTCCACTTTGCCGGAATCGAGCACTTGGCCGACCCACGAACCGCCGTTCAGGTTTACGGCCAACTGCTCGGCTTCTTCGTTCGAGGGCACGCCGCTTTCCAGCAGCAAATTGACCAGAGATCGACTGGGGGCTGAGTTCATTCAGGAAAACTCACGGCATGTGTAATGCGCGCCGCACGGGATCGGTAAGCGTGCCGGTGACGCGCATGGAATAATTCTTTTGCAGCCGCGCAATGGCGTCGGCTACCTCCGGCGTAAACACGCCGTCAACGGGACCGCAATAATAGCCCAGCCGGCGCAACGCCGTTTGCATTGAGCCTACGTACGCCGGTTGGAGAATTAATTGTTCGGGCGCCTTGAAGTAGTAACACCATCGCCAATGATATCTCGGCGCGAAGTCGGTGGCGTTCACACGGGGCCCTTGATGGACCAATCCCCATTCGCTTCTCTGTGCCAAAGGATCGGTCGGACGAAAAAAATCGTGAGACAAAACGTCGAACTCATCCGCGTGAGCGATGGTTGCGCAAAGCCCGAGCATAAAACCGATTATTATTCGTTTCATGAAAGAAAGAAGGAATTGTTACATATCTTTCGCCGCCGGAATATCGGGCGGCGGCAAGGCTAGCTGTTTGCCGGTTTGCGTCTTGGGGCAATCCGGACACTCGTTCTGATCGAGTTCCGGCCCAAAATGCGTGGTATCCTCATATTTTTGGCGCAGCCGATAAGCGTCCAACTTGGTCAGGGTCACCTGCGGACACATGAGAATGATCAGCTCCGTGCGCGTTTTGGCGCTTGACGTGGCACGGAACGCCGCGCCGATTATTGGAATGCGCGAGAGGTAGGGAAAGCCCTGATAATTTTTTTGCTTCTGATCTTCAACCAGCCCGCCCAGAATGATGGTCGATCCGTTCGCCACGGAAACATTCGTGCGGACATAACGTGTTGCGATGGTCGGGACTGAATTCCCACTGATATTCACGTTTCCGCCCTGCACAATGCTATCGATCTTCTGCAAGATATCTAGCGACACTTCCTTCTCAGAATTAATCAGCGGCACCACCTCGAGCTGCGTCGCCACCTTCTTGTACTCGATGCTCGCCGAAACAGCAGCTGTTTGATTTAAAACCCCAGCGTTCGCATTTGTAAGGGTACTTACCGGCACGGGAACCTCCGAACCGGAAGCGATAATCGCCTTCTTGTTGTTGCTCGTGAATACGGTCGGCCGCGTAATGACTCTGAACCGACCGGTGGACTCGAGCAGATGCACAATCGCGGCGAAGGCATTGCCAGCCGCGACATATAAGTTGGTGCCATTGCCTACGTTCTGAATAATCTGACTGAAATTGATCAGATTCGAAGGATCGATGATGTTTCCCCCGTTTCCACCGATGATTCCAGGGGTGGTCCCACCGGTGACCATTCCAGGTGAAATTGAAGGAGCGACACTCGCCCCCGGAATTGCCGGGGCGTTAGGGCCAAATATGGAGTTAAAATTCTGCGATGTTCCCACGAACCTATTCTTATACTTTGCGAACCAATCCACGCCGAATTCCTCGTTGTTGCTGAGTTGCAACTGGCCAATGACGGTGCTCAGCGCGACTTGCGGCGCCTTTACGTCCATTTCATCCAAAATCTTTTCCACTTTCACGACGACCTCGCGACTGCCGAGAACGATGATGGAATTCGCACGCTGATCAGCGATGAGCTTCGCGTTTCCTACGGTGACCGCTTGGGGGGTCGTGTCCACAGGCTGCGTGGTGAGTTCCTCTGAGATATTCAACGTGCTTCCGCCCCCAGTGCTGGTTCCCGAGGTTCCGCCCAGGCCGCCCAGCGCGCCAGCGCCCCCGTAGGAACTTGTGCCTCGCTGTTGTTGTCGCGGTTGTGGGCTTTGACCCGGGGCGCCACCGCCGGGCACCGCGCCAGCGCCGGCTCCCCCTCCCTCTGTGCCGGGTTCGGTTAAAGCTTGCACCAGCACCGGCAGAACATCGCCCGCGGAAACATATCGCAACGGACGGGTGACCGGTTTTCCAAACTCAACGTTCGCGTCAAATTCGTGGATGAGTTGACGGATGAAAGGCATGTTGATCGGCCGCGTCACGATGTGAATGCGGTTGGTCCGCACGTCCGGAGTAATTTTAATTTTACCCACGATTACCGCTTCTTCGGAGAGCACACCGGCACCACCGGCTTCGACCGGTATCGGTTGCGGTATGTTTCCCGGTACTTTCACCGAGCGAACACCCGGCTGGCCCGGCGTTTCAGTCCCCTTCTCGAAAATGTCCTTCAGCATATCCACTACTTTGCTGGCATCGGCGCGCTCGAGCTTGATAAACTCACTCACTACTTCCGCCGGGGCGACGTCGATTTGTTCAATGACACCGGCAAGCTGTCGAATGATGTCGGCGTTCTGCGTCACCAGAAGACTGGATGACTTCGGCAGGGCCAGAATATTAATTGTGCCTGAGCTCCCTTGGAAATACGCCATCAACACTTGCTGAAGTTCCTGAGGATCGGCGTACTGTAATTTAAACAAAAAGCTCACGACGGGGTTACCCTGCGGAATGTCCGCCATGTCTGAAATAATTGGCACCGGTGCCTTGCGAGGATTCTGCCCCGCTCCGACTACATCGACTATGTCGCGAGTAGCCGGAACGAGCGAAATCCCATTCAGAGCCATGCTCATCTCGATGATCTTGATTGCCTCATCGCGCGACACATCTTTGGCGATGAAAATGTTCACCTTCCCCTGCACGAAGTTATCCATCACCAGTTTCTTGCCGGTTAGCTGTTCATAAAGATGCAACACATCCACTACATCGCTGTTTGGAAACTGAAGCCGGACCGTTGCTGGAGCGTTCGCAGGAGCAGGGGCGTCCGGTGGCGGCTGATCCGCTACATTAGGAGCGGGTGTCTCGGGTGGCTGGGGTTTCGGGGCCTTGACACCTCTGGGTGTCTCGCGACGCTTCGGTGCGTCCTGAGCCGAAAGTGCCGTCGCGCTGGCAAGCACGAGCATCATCGCGATGCAGAACAGCCGGTGCACAGTCTTATCTGGGTGGATGACCGACGCTATTGGATTTATGATACCCGTCAACGTATTTCCCTCGGTTGAAACGATCCTTCACGGCTCGGGCTGGTTGAGGCAAGGGCTCGTAGCTTACTATCGATTAACGATGCTGCAAGTGATTCGCCCTTCGAATCCGGCTCTCGCTCGAGTCGCGGCGATCATTTCTTGTATTTTAATCGCGACGAACGTTTCCGCTGCGCCGGCGGCGACCCCAAATGCAGTTGCTCAGATCCGGTCCATCCTTCAAGCACAACAGGACGCTTGGAATCGCGGCGACATTGATGGATTCATGAATGGATACGCGCGCTCACCATCAACTGTTTTTATATCAGAAGACACGATTAGACGCGGATGGGAAACGGTGCGGGCTCGCTACCAACAGAAATATTCTGATCGCGCAAAAATGGGGAGACTCAGTTTTTCCGACATTGAAATCAATCTGCTGTCATCTGATGCGGCTGTCGTGGTCGGCCGCTGGAGTTTGGAGCGGGCAAAGGATCGGCCGCACGGTCGCTTCACGCTCATCTTCAAACGCCTGCCAGACGGCTGGCGAATTGTGCACGATCATACGTCGGCGGCGGCGCCGACTAAGTGATTAGTTACAACTTTTTAACCTCAAATGTTGTCGAACCCGCCGTTACTGAAAACGACTACCACATCGTTTGGCCGCAGCATCGGAACTATTCGATCAACGATGGCGTCGGCATTGCGTTCGTAAAACGCATGTCGGCCGTTCTTGGCAATCGCAGTTACAACTCTCTCCGGGTTCAATCGCTCATTTTCGGGAATCTGCTCCAGCTTTGCTACCTGTGAGATGAAAACGCCATCGGCGAATTTGAAGGCTTCAGGAAGTTGCTCTTGAAACACCGCGCGCCTGGTGGTGTTCGAGCGCGGTTCGAACACCGCCCAGAGCCGCTGCCCGCGGTAGCTATGCCGGAGCGCCTCCAATGTGTGCGCGACCGCTGTGGGATGGTGGCCAAAATCGTCAATCACCTTCACGCCCCGCACTTCGCCTCGAACTTCCAGTCGCCGCGCAACACCGGCAAAACTCTTCAACGCGCTGTTGATTTTGGCGGTAGGCACGTCATAAAAGCGCGCAGCCATCACAGCCATCGCAGCATTGTGGACATTGAATTCGCCGATCAGCGGAATTTCGAAAGTTTCTTCTCCGAGCCTGAACCTGGAGCCCGCGGACGAATAAGCGACGTCCCGGATTCGCTGCGCGCAATTTTTGGAGAAGCCGACCTCGACCATTTGCGCCAGGCAATCTTTTGCGACTTCTACGCAATTTGGATCATCGCCATTCAAGAGCACCATTCCGTTCTGAGGCACGATGTTGAGTAAACGCCTAAAGCTGAGCTTCACTTCGTCGAGATCCTTGAAGATGTCCGCATGATCGAACTCGATGTTGTTTACGATCAGCAGTTCCGGCAGATAATGAATGAATTTTGAGCGCTTGTCGAAAAACGCAGTGTCGTACTCGTCGCCTTCAATCACAAAATATTTGGAATCGTTCAGACGCGCCCCCTGACCAAAATTTTTCGGCAACCCGGCAATGAGATAACCGGGCTTGCGTCCGGCTTTCTCCATGATCCACGCAAGCAGCGCCGTGGTGGTTGTTTTGCCGTGCGTCCCTGTGACGACGAGGTTATGGCGGCCCCGCAGAAAATAATTTTTGAGCACTTCCGGTAACGAGAGATAAAACAACTTTCGGTTTAGGACCGCTTCCACTTCCGGGTTGCCGCGCTTCATCGCGTTGCCAATCACGACCACATCGGTATCGGCGGGAATATTCTCTGCGTGATAGCCTTCTTTTGCCGTGATGCCCTTCTCCCGCAGAAAGTTTGACATCGGCGGGTAAACATTTTCGTCCGAACCACTGACTTTAAAACCGCGCTCTTGCAATGCAGCCGCCACCGACGCCATGGCGGTGCCGCAAATTCCGAGGAAGTGAAATTTCTTCGGCGGTTCCTTCACGCGGATTCTTTACGCCGCGCAGCGAATTTCGCCAGCGAAACGAAAACGCGTGCCATCCCGAGCGGAGCGACGGACCTCACGAAAAACACATTCGCATTTGAGGAACATTGTGCGTGATTCGCGTGACGGCGTGCACATTTTGTGAGGTCCTTCACCGTCTCGGCGGCTCAGGATGACCTTCACTTTTTATCAAACACCTCAACAGCCTCCCATGCTTCGTCGGGCGGGGCTTGTTCATATCCGAACGTGCGCTCGAGGTACATCTTGGCCAACGGATCGTCCGGATAAAATTCCAGAAAGCGCGAAAACAGGATCTTCGCCTCAGTAAAATCGCGGACGCGAAATTTCTCCAATCCTTCTTCGTAAGTTTCCAGCCATTTCAGAAATTCCGGATCGACCTGTTCATCTCGTGCACCAACGAAAGTAAAAACGTCCGCCGGTTTGATTTTGCCTTTCACCTGCACGCGTGCAACGGAGCGCAGATAAACCTCGTCTCGTACCAGTTCGGCCGCCGAAGCGCCGACGAGAATATCGACCCCATAAATTCGGGTAAGACCTTCCAGTCGCGACGCCAGGTTCACTGCATCGCCAATAACCGTCGGGTCCATTCGCTCCTGTGATCCCACATTGCCAACAATCACCTCGCCTTGATTGATACCGATTCCCATGCCGAGGCCCATGCGGCCTTCGCCGCGCCACTTTTCGTTGAGCTGTCGCAGCTCTCGCCGCATGGCCAGTGCCGCGCGTGCGCAATTTTTCGTGTCCTGCGCCATCCCAAGACTGCGCACGTTTCCCCATACTGCCATGATCGCGTCACCGATAAATTTATCGAGTGTGCCGCCGTTTCCGAAGATGACGGATGTCATCCGGGTGAGGTGCTCATTGAGCTGCGCGACCAACGCCTCGGGATCAGCTTTTTCCGACAACGTAGTAAAACCGATCAAGTCCGAGAAGAGAATCGTCACGGGCACCCGCACGCCTTTCAGAGTGCTGTAATAACTGTCTGGGTTATCCAGAATTTCCTTAACTAAATTTTTCGAGACGTACCGTTCCAAGGTGCGCCGGGTACGCAATTTCTCGATCCGCTCGAGGGCATATTCGAAACCGAGCGAAAATAATCCGCTCAATAATAGAGCGGAGACGACAGGGACCGTAAGAAGCAGAAGTCCGCTCCTATCATAAAACAATCGCGCCGCGCCAAGATATGCACCGGCGATCACAACAAGGGCACCGAGACAAAGTAACGGGCGGCGCAAGAAGCCGACAAGCGACCAAGCGACCAGCCCTGCCGCGCCAACAAGCAGCAGGCCAATCTTCGGCGGCGTGGGCCGCAAAAACTCGTGGCCAAGCGCCGCCGCCATCGCCTGCAAGTGAAGTGCCGGACCAAGCGTCGTCGGACTGATCGGGGTGTCGACAAGATCGTGCCACACCTGTGCAGACGGTCCCACCATTACGATCTTGTCCTTGAAAAACGCGCCATCGCCGTAATTGGCGTGCCAGAATTTCGGATCGAACACTTCGTAGAGCGGGCGCGGTTCGAACGCGTCCAGCGCAGTGAATCGGATCATATGACCGTGGAAATCACGCGGCAGATCATTCGCACGGCCAAGTTTGGTTAAAGCACGGGCCGAAAGAGATTCATAAATTTCTTCGCTGGGGTCCGACGGCAAGCCCGCAAGCTGTCGGTTCGTCACACGATAAGCGACTGCGCGAACTTTTCCGTCGATTGTATCCGGCCAGAAATTCACGAACCCAACTCGATCATCCAGCAGTTGCGGCGGCGGAATTAACGCATCGTTGGGCGTGACCGCTTGCGCGCCATTTTCCATATCGAAATTCGCGCCGACGACGACTTTATCGTGGTAACGATCCAGCGCGGCGTGAAATGCTGGGTCACCATCGTTGGGCGGATTAAGAAGGAAATCAAATATGACAAGGCGCGCACCTGCCCCAAATAGACGATCGAGCAAAAGCGCCCAGACTTCGCGTGACCACGGGAACGGCCGCTCAGTCATCAGTTGAAACGCGCGGTTGCCCGCGATTTCTTCAGCCGTCAGCGGCGGCAATTGCAATGTACTTTGATCAAGTCCGAGAAAAACAAAATCGCGAGGCGCAGCGGTCTTTCGACCCTCACGCCGAAGCAAATCCTCGAAACTTTGTTCGCCGCGCCATGGCGCCGAGAGAAAGGGCGCACCCGGGAAAAAGTGTCCGAGAACAATTAGTCCGGTCCAAAAAAGACAAATTAACGTGAGGACGAATAGGCGAGCCCGACTGAACCAGTGCATCGAGAGCGCAATCTAGCACCAAAATGCTGAAGCGTTAAAGCGTGACATCGGTCGCTTTAATGGTCCAACGATCATTCCGCGAAAACCGGTTGTCATTTTCACTACGCCGACTACTTTTCCGGCCCACAATTGATCTTCCACCTGTCCCCGTCTGCGGGACGAATCAGCGAGTGAGGTCGCGAAGATCAGTAATTAAAAAACAACTCGCTGAACGAGGAGCCCCGAAGCGATTTAGGGGCAAAACAATCATGCCAAGAGCCACAAATGCCCCGGCAAGCCGGGCGCGCCGCAAACGAGTCTTAAGAAAAGCCAAAGGCTATCGCGGACGCCGTTCAAAACTTTTCCGCTACGCGAAAGACGCGATCATGAAAGGCAAGTATTGGGCCTATCGCGACCGCAAAACACGCAAACGCACATTTCGTTACCTCTGGATCCAACGGCTGAATGCAGCAGCTCGCGCAAACGGAATGACCTACAGCCGTTTTGCCGAAGGGCTCACAGCAGCAGGCATCGGCCTCGACCGCAAGATTCTCGCCGATATTGCGGTTACAGACGCGAACGCGTTCAAATCGATTGTCGAGCAAGCGAAGAGCGCGCTTGAAGACAAAGCGAAGTCGAAGAAGAAAGCCGCGTAAGATCGACATCTCAAATTCGACGTTGAGCGTTGCGCGTTGACGATTCAACGTTGCGTTTATCATGGCTCATCCGTTAGAACAACTCCGCGACGAAGCGCTGCGCGAGATCGAATCCGCGACTGACGAGCAGGCGCTCGAAACCACGCGCGTGAAATATCTCGGGCGCACCGGGAGCATTTCGGCTTGGGGCGAGCAAATGAAAACGCTCCCGAAGGAAGAGAAGCCAGTCGTCGGCAAACTGCTCAACGAAGTTCGCAACGCCCTCACCGCCGCGATCGAAACGCACACCGCACAATTCCGTTTACAAAAAGAATCGGGCGTGCTCGCCAAGATCGACATTTCCCTTCCAGGAACGCCGCATGAAATCGGTTCACTGCATCCGCTTCACCAAATGCACGAGCGCGGAATTCAAATTTTTCGACGAATGGGCTTCGCTCTCGCCGAAGGCCCAGATCTCGAAACGGAGTGGTACTGCTTTGATGCGCTAAATACGCCACCCGACCATCCTGCGCGCAATGAACAGGACACATTTTATCTCCCAGACGGACGTCTGCTTCGGACGCACACTTCAACCGTACAAATCCGGGCGATGGAATCCGCGCCGCCTCCCCTCCGCGTGATCGCGCCGGGCGCGGCTTATCGGCGCGATGAACTCGACGCCACTCACAGCCCGCAGTTCCATCAGATCGAAGGACTGTACGTCGATGAGGACGTCAGCATCGCGGATCTAAAAGGCGAGCTCGAATTTTTCATGCGGGAACTCTTTGGTTCCGAAAGCGAAGTACAATTTTGTCCGCATTACTTTCCGTTTACCGAGCCGAGTTTGGAGGTCTACGTGCGATCAAAAGCTCTGAAGGGTGGCGAGCAGTGGATCGAGGTGGCCGGGTGCGGCATGGTGCATCCGGCCGTTTTCGAAGCGGTCAACAAAGCCCGGGGCGATAAAGCTTACGATCCGGAAAAGTGGAGCGGCTACGCGTTCGGCCTCGGCATGGATCGGCTCGCGATGATTCTGTTCGAAATTCCCGACATCCGCCTGTTCGCGCAAAACGATTTGCGCTTTTTGAAACAATTCTCATGAACGCAATCCAGCCAACGGAAGATAGCCTGCCAGGCTGTCTCGGCAGGCAGGCTGCCAGCCTGCCAGGGCCCGGGGACGGTCTGGCGACAGGTCGGCAGCCCGTCGGCCAAGACAGGCAAGTTGCCTGTCCTCCAATATGAAATTCTCCATTAATTGGCTGCGCGAATTCGTTGATCTTCCAAAAAATCCGGAAGAGATCGCTGAATTGCTGACCCGCGCCGGCATTGAAACCAAAAACATCGAGACGCGCGGCGCGAAGATCGACAACGTGATCGTTTCGCAAATCACCGCGGCGTCGCGCCATCCGAACGCTGATCGGCTGACAGTTTGCGCAGTGGACGATGGCAGCGGAACGAAACGCCAAATCGTTTGCGGCGCGACGAATTACAAAGTCGGTGACAAGGTTCCGCTCGCGTTGCCGGGGGCAAAGTTACCGAACGGAACTGAAATTCGAAAAAGCAAGCTGCGCGGTGTCGAATCGGAAGGAATGCTTTGTAGCCCAATCGAGCTTGGCCTGGGTGAAGATGCGTCCGGCCTGTTGATTTTGTCGCCAGACGCAAAAATTGGCGCGCCAATTTCCGATTTGTTCCCGAGCGACACGATTCTCGATGTCGAGATCACACCAAACCGTGGCGATTTGCTGAGCCATTTCGGTCTCGCCCGCGAGATCGCGGCACTCAACGAAAACAAGCTCAAGTTAATGCCGCGCGAAGCGAAGATCGAGATCAGGAGATCGGGCGTGAGCATCGACGCAACGCGCGAATGTCCATTTTTCTCGGCGCGCAAGATCGACAATGTGAAAGTAGGTCCGAGCCCACAGTGGTTGCGCGCGAAGATCGAGAGCGTCGGCATTCGCTCCATCAATAACATTGTCGACATTTCGAATTTCGTGATGCTGGAGATCGGCCAACCGACGCACGCGTTCGATGCCGATAAGTTGAGAGGCAGCATCAATGTGCGCCTTGCACGTGACGGCGAGAAATTTCTCGCGCTCGATGGAAAGACATACTCGCTCAAGCAGGACAACTGTGTCGTCGCCGATCAAGAGCGTGCCATTGGAATCGGCGGTGTAATGGGTGGCGAAGAAACGGGTGTGACCGATTTGACCAAGAATATTTTGCTCGAAGCCGCTTATTTCCTGCCGTCAAGTATTCGTCGGACGGCGCGCAATTTAAGTTTACCAAGTGACGCCAGTTATCGCTTCGAGCGCGGCGTGGATCCGGAAGTGATTTTGCGAGCGTCGCATCGCGCGACCGAATTGATGCGCGAGATCGCTGGCGGAACACCGGCAAAAGAAATTCACGTTGCCGGCAAATTTCCGGCCAATCCAGCTGACGTTACATTGAGTTATGAGAAATGTGATCGCGTAATCGGCGTCGCAATTAAACCAAAAACCGTTGATGAAATTCTCACGCGCTTCGGGCTAAAGAAAATTGGGAGCACGAGCAACGGCGGGACGTGGAAGATTCCGAGTTATCGGCGGGATTTGCAACGCGATGTGGATCTTATCGAAGAAGTCGTCCGCGCGTATGGAATAGACAAGATTCCGGGGAGGACGCGCGGACGTTTCATGCCGATGAGTCCGGCTGATCGCTTACACGATCTCGAAACGCTTTTTCTGCGAGAGCGATTGGCTGGATGCGGGTTATCAGAAGTGCGGACGTCAAAGCTAGTTTCGCGAAGCGCCTCCGCTTTCAGCGAAGGTGCAATCGAGCTGCGCAATCCGTTGAGCGAAGATCACGTCGCGCTGCGGCCAAGTTTGATCAGCGGTTTGATCGGAGTGCTCGAACGAAATGTTCGTGGCGGAGCCGAAGGTGTTTCCATTTTTGAAATTGGGCGCGCATTTATCCCGCCATCTGGAAAAGAGGAACGCCATCTCGCAATTTTGCTCTGGGGAACTGCAGCAAGCGCGCCGAATTGGCGAGCGCAGACAAAACGCAGCCTCGATTTGTTCGACCTCAAGGGCGCGCTCGAATGCATTGTTCCAAATCTGTCGTTTCGGCCGCGAAAATTCGCCGATCTCGCGCTCGCGGTCGAAGTTTGGTCCGGCGATCAGCTGATCGGGTTTGGCGGGCAACTCTCGGCGAGCAAATCGAGCGCGCCGGGTTCGGTGCTTGTTGCCGAGCTGCATGCCGATCTTCTTTTGGCCAGAGGCGAATCAGCGAAAAAATTTCGAGACCTGGATCGCTTTCCGTCGGTCACGCGCGATATCGCGATAATTGTGCCTAACGAAATTTCGCACGAGAAAATTTTGCGCACCATTGAAGAACCGCGCGAGCCGCTTTTGGAACGCGTGGATCTGTTCGACTTATTCACCGAACAAATCGGAGCGGCACGAAAGTCGCTCGCATATAGATTGACATATCGAGACCGAGGTCGCACACTCACAAACGAGGAAGTGAACGAAGTGCACGCCAGGATTCGCGAAAGACTGAAACGCGAACTGGTCGTCACACTTCGGGAGTAGTTCTTTGAAACTGTGAGAGTCGTTTGTTGAGGGTTGGGAAGAAAACCAGTGCTTTTCGCTCAACTCTCAACTGACGGCTCTCATTCATCGCGAGAGGTTGTGCGACGCAAACTTTTACCCTGTGATGTTCGAGACTACAGGTGAGATTCCCGAACCGATAATTGAGGAACCTCAGGAGGCTGAGTCGCTCGGAGAACATGGCACGCCTTCATTGGAAGTCAGACGCTGCGGCGACGGTCATCCACCCGTTACGAAAGGGAACGGGAGATCCGCCTAAACGGCATCGGCGGGGTAAATATCTTAAAAACCCGGATCGATTTTCGATCCGGGTTTTTTACGCCGAACTAATTCGATCGCAATTTGAAAATGGCGCTCGAAGATCGACAGTCCGCAGTGACATGCGCGCTCTCCTAGCTCTCGAAGACGGTCGATATTTCGAGGGCGAATCCTTTGGCGCAACCGGCACTCGGGTCGGCGAAGTTTGTTTCAACACCGCCATGACTGGTTATCAGGAAGTGCTGACAGATCCATCGTATCGCGGACAGATCGTGGCGATGACCTATCCATTGATCGGAAATTACGGGGTAAATTCGCTCGACCAGGAAAGCTCTTCGCCGCATGTGCGCGGATTCGTCATAGAAGAATTGACAGAGGTCCCGAGCAACTGGCGCTCCGAAATGTCCCTCGATGAATATTTGCGCAAATGGAATATCTCCGGCGCGAGGGGAATCGACACGCGTGCGCTTACGCGGCATCTACGCACCCGCGGCGCGATGAAGGCCTGCCTCACGACCGACCAGATTTCGCCGCAAGAAGCAACACAAAGGGCGATCGATAGCCAAGGCGTGATCGGGATGGATTATGTACGCGAAGTCTCGACAAAAAAAATTTATCGCTGGGACCCAGAGGACAAGCTCAGCGCGCCATGGTCGATCGCGCAGCCACGAGACGGCGAAGGCACACGAGCCTTGCCACCGATTCGATTTCGCATCGCCGCCTACGACTTTGGAATGAAGGAAAATATTTTGCGTCTGCTGCGCCAGAAAGGTTTCGAAGTGACCGTTGTGCCGGCGACAACATCGGCAGGCGAAGTGCTCACGCTTGATCCCGACGGGATTTTTCTCTCCAATGGCCCAGGTGATCCCACGGCGCTTCCATACGCACACAAAACCGTGCACGATTTGATGGGCAAAAAGCCGATCTTCGGGATCTGTCTCGGCCATCAAATTCTCGGCTTCGCGTTCGGTGGCTCGACATTCAAATTGAAATTCGGCCATCGCGGCGCCAACCAGCCGGTAAAGGATTTGCACACCGGCAAAGTGGCCATCACTGCACAAAATCACGGATTCGCCGTGAACGCGGAGTCGCTCCCCTCCGATGTAGAGGTAACGCACATCAATTTGAATGACGGCACAGTGGAGGGAATGCGCCACAAGAAGTTGCCGATCTTCAGCGTGCAATACCATCCCGAAGCTGCGCCCGGCCCGCATGATGCCTCGTATTTTTTCGATCAGTTCGCAGAGTTGATTGAGAAGCAGCGGTAGCCGCCGTATGGACGGTGCAGCGCGCGTTCCAAGCTCACCGGCGGCTTCGCCCAGCGAAGCGGCTACAATTGACCAAAGCGCTGAGCAGCCCAGATTAGTCTTATGTTTAATTCAACAAATAAACCTACCATCTTGAGAGTTGCCGTAACTGCGACCTTCATTGCAGGTCTGGCGTGCGCACCGCTGGCGATCGCGGAAGAACACGAGCACGGCAGCGACACGGCTGCTTCCAAAGAGGTGACCGGCGAAGTGGTCGACATGATGTGCTATGTCGATCATAACGCAGTCGGTGAGAAACACGGCCAATCCTGCGGCGCCAAGTGCATTCGCAGCGGTGGGCCTGTCGGCATTGTTAGCGACGGCAAAGCCTATCTTGTGGTTGGCGAACACAAGCCAATCAACGATCAGCTCGCCGAGTACTGCGGTAAAAACATCACCGTAAAAGGGAAACTGGCGGAACGCGGCGGTGTCGCAATGATCGAGAACGCCGAGATCGTTAAGAAATAACTGTAGCCGCGGCTCTGCCTGCCGCGCCGCAGCCGCCCGCGAAGGCGGGTGAGATGCGTGGCGCCCGCATGCCAAACAATTCAGTGCCGCGCTTCGCACAGCGAAGCGGCCACAGGGGAAGCCGCGTCGGTTTGCTATTTGTAATATGGCCGCAATGACGCCCGCAGCTTCCCGACCTTAAGAGCTGTTTCAATTTGGGAATCAGCAACGGACGTTTCGGAGATTTTGCGAACGTCGCCTGCCTCGAGCGCCGCGACCGGCAAGCCATCGCGAAACAAAATTCGGCTTGCAGTAAGCGCGGGAATTCGTGGTCCCGGCGTCAGAATGCCTTGCAAATTCAGCGGGTCTGCAGCGCTAAGCGCGATTAGTTCGCCATTTTCCGGCGCTTTGCGTATCGATCGCAACAAGCCAATGGCTTCGGGCAGGGCGAATTGTTCGCCACTGATCCCGCCCACAAAATAGCCGCCGCGAATCTCGCCGCGCGCTTCCCAGCGGCGGTAAATTCGCCCCAGTTCGTACCACGCAATTCGAAAACTCTCTCGCTCGAGCAGACGGCGAAACACGATGCCGTAGCGACGCAGCAAGGTCCGCGCAAATTTTTGGATGGCAGCGTCGCGCGCAATGTTTTCCGCGCCATTTCCCGATGGTTTCAAGGCGATCTCTGTTCTCAGCAGCGACCAACGCCCTGCAAACTCGATGCTCGCAAGGTTCGTTTTGCGCCGGCGTTTTCCAATGTTTCGGCCAAATGTCGGGCGCTTGTCTGACGGTACCAGAAGCGCTCGCAAGCCATCGAAACTATCCGACGTCACGAGACCAAGCGCCGCGAGTTGTGACAAAGCGTCTTCAACTTGCGAGGGCAGCAGTCCGCTACGGCGCACCAACTCGGTGAAGAAGAGCGCGCCACCTTCTGCCAGCGTATCGGACAACGTTCGACTCGCGACCGAGAGCTCGACGGTCGAATTCGCACGCCTCAGGATCAACCAGTCCTGCAGGTGCTCTCGTTGGTAGAACGCGATCGGGCTGGTTCGAAGCGGAGCGCTGGTACGCGCGTTCGGATTTTGCGGCGCGCTCAAACGTCCCCAGCCGATGCGACCAGAGAAACAAAGGCGATCAAGCCACTCAGGATCATAGTCGGCAACACGCGCAGCGAGCACTGCCGATTCCCATGCTGCTAATGGCAACTCGCAGGCGTCGAGTTGTTCCAACACGGACTGCAGACCCTCCGGTCCTTCGACACGATGATCGGCGTCGACCCGGTGCCACGCGAACAAAAACCGATAAAAATCCTGAATCGAGACCGGTTGAATTTCCGCGCGCAGCCGATCGATCGTCAGCCGATGAATTCGCGCCAGCAATCGCCGATCGCACCATTCCTGTTCCGTTGCGTTCGGATGAAATTTGCCGCGCAGAACAAAACCTTCGCTTTCGAGTCCAAGCAGACCAGCGTCGATTTCTGACCGCGGCAAACCGAGAATATTTTTCAACTCGGTGACGGCCATCGGTCCCGACACTTCCATTCGGCCGCGAAGCAATTCGCGAATCGCGTTTGATCCTTCCCAAGGTTGTCTCTGCGTCGTTTCGGGCGCGATGACCCGAGGATCGACAACGGCGTGCGGATAAATTGTTTGCAGCATCGGCAAACGCTCGGCACACACCCAAAATCTTTTCTCGCCGACGCGCAATTGCGTCGCGCGCTTCGCTGCGACGAGTTCGTTGAGCAATTGCTTGGCAGCGGTGCCGTTGCCTTCGTGATGAACCGTTCGCTGCACTTCATCATGCGTCATGGCCGCGAGGAGCATTAGCGCGTCATGCAGTTCATCCGCGTTTGTTGCGTCAGGCCACGCTTCTTTTTCGACTTTTTCAATTGCGGCGACGTCGAGGATTCCGAGTCCATCGCTACTATTGCGCTCGGAAGCGCGCCGCGTGTAAACCGCCTGGGTGCGGCGTTCTTCCAGCGGCGCATTATCCAAAAATGCGTACGGCCGCGCATTTAGAATCTCTGACGCGAGCGGCGATGGTTCCGGCAAATCTCGCGCAATGCAGCGAACGTCGCCGTTCTCAATCCTGCGCAGAACTTCTTCGAGACCATCGATGTCCATCGCCTCCGTCAGGCAATCGTCGATTGTCTGTTTCACCAACGGGTGATCCGGAATCTCGCGGTCGCCAACGATGTGTTCCAGACACGCGAGCTGGTCTGGAAAAACTGCAGCCAAAAGATTTTCCGATTCCATGCGCTGCAATGGCGCTGCGATTTTTGCCCCGCCGCGAAATCGGGGCACTGCGAGCGAGCGGGTCGCGTTCCAGCGCCACCGAATCGCGAACATCGGCGCATCAAGCAACGCTTGAACGAGCAGGTCGCGAACCGTTTTTGAATTGAGATAACGAAAAACTTCCTCCAGCGGAAATGAATGCTGCGTACCGAGCGAAATCACAATGGCGTCGTCGGTCGCCGCTGCTTGCAGCTCGAAGTTGAACGAACGACAAAAACGTTTTCTCAGCGCAAGTCCCCAGGCTCGATTGATTCGACTGCCAAAAGGCGCGTGCAAAACGAGTTGCATACCGCCCGATTCATCGAAGAAACGCTCCATCACGAGCGTCTGCTGTGAGGGAAGCGCACCGAGCGCTCGATAAGTATCGGCGAAGTAATCGGCGATTTGCTGAGCAGCTTCTGTCGGGAGCATCATTTCAGAGACGATCCACTCACGAACGTCTCTGCCGTCGCTGAGCAATTTCTCGACCTCCACGCGGAAATTCGAAACGGCTTGCGAAAGCTCAGCGGTGCGCGCCGGCGCCTCACCCAGCCAAAATGGAATTCCCGGGGGTTGACCTTTAGCGTCTTCTACACGAACCACGCCTGAGTTCACGCGTAGGATTCGCCATGACGCGTTGCCGAGCTGGAAGATGTCGCCAGCCAAGCTTTCCACAGCGAAATCTTCGTTGACCGTGCCAACGAAAGTTTCCGATGGCTCAAGAATTACTCGGTAATCGGCGTTGTCGGGAATCGCGCCGCCGGAGGTCAGCGCAACGAGACGTGCACCGCGTCGGCCGCGCAAGCGGTGATTGACCGCATCGTGATGAATCAACGCTGAACGCCTGCCGCGTTTGGTGCTGAAACCTTCGGAAAGCATCTTGATGACACTATCGAACTCCCCGCGAGTGAGATTGCGATACGGCCAGGCTGAACAGACCAGTTCGAAGAAGTCATTTTCATCCCAATCTTCGGTGGAAGCGGCAGCGACGATTTGTTGTGCCAGCACATCCAGCGGTTTTTCTGGGATACTGAGGCGATCGAGCTCACCGCGATGCACACAACGAAGTAGCGCCGCGCATTCGATGAGTTCATCGCGGCTCAAGGGAAAGATCCGCCCTTTCGGCAAGCCGGCGCGTTTGTGCTCGGCGCGGCCGACGCGTTGCAGCAGGGTGGCGATGGAGCGCGTCGTCCCAAGCTGCCAAACGAGATCAACCGAACCGATATCGATGCCTAACTCCAGTGAAGCCGTGGCGACAAGCGCTTTCAATTCGCCACGCTTTAATCGATCTTCCGCATCCAACCGCAGCTTTGCGGAGAGGCTTCCGTGATGGGAGGTCACCGCATCCGCTCCGAGCAGTTCGCTCAGGTGATGCGTCACTCGTTCGGCCATCCGACGCGTGTTGACGAAAACCAAGGTCGTCCGGTGCGTCTGAATCAGCTCCGCCAGGCGATGATAAACTTCCTCCCAAACTTCATTCGACATCACTGCTTCAAGCGGTGATCTGGGCATTTCAATCGCAATATCCAACTCACGGCGATGACCTATGTCGATGATGTCGCAATCCGGATTACCAGTGTCATCCACAGCGCGAGCGCCAACGAAGAAACGTGCGACTTCTTCAATCGGTTTCTGTGTTGCAGATAAACCGATTCGTTGCAGCGGATTTTTCGTTAGCGCTGCCAAACGTTCGACGCTCAACGAGAGATGCGCTCCACGCCGGTCGTCGACGACAGCGTGAATCTCATCCAGGATCAGCGTTCGTACGGCGCTCAACATCCGCCGGCCTGATTCGGAAGTAAGCAGCAGGTAAAGTGACTCCGGCGTCGTAACGAGGATGTGCGGCGGCTTTTTGATCAGCGCCTGCCGTTGCGCGGCTGTCGTATCGCCAGTGCGCACTTCAGCGCGTACATCAATCTCGCGGCCATTTGTTTCGTGCAACAACGCGCGAATTCCAGCGAGCGGCTCTTGCAGATTCTTTCGGATATCGTTGCTCAACGCTTTGAGCGGGGAGACGTAAACCACCTGCGTTTCATCCGGCAAATCGACGTCGACGCCTTCGCGGAACAGCACGTCCAGTGAAGCAAGGAACGCCGCCAGCGTCTTGCCGGAACCCGTCGGCGCAGAAATCAGGACGTGCCGACCGGATTGTATTGCCGGCCAACCGCGCACTTGCGGTTCAGTCGGTGAGCCGAACGTTTGCTCGAACCACCGCGTAACCGCGGGATGAAATTGAAATGACAGCATTAGCTTAAAAGTAGAACAATCAATTTAGTCGGCGACGCGACAAAGAAAAGTTGTAGCGTTTCTGTAGCCGCGTCTCTGTGAGACGCGTGCCGCGCGGCTTCGAAGCAGCCAGCGCGGCGCTTCACACAGCGAAGCGGCTACACGCTCGCATAGCGATCACTTCGCGCAGCATCCGCAGGCTGTCGCGAAAAAAACTAACTTTGCTTCCTTCAGCGTGGTTCCAGCGGACCGGAATCTCCCGAATGCGCAATCCGGCGCGATGCGCGAGAAAAAGCAGCTCAACATCGAACGCAAAACCATTCACATGCGCCGCCTCCAGAATTGGCCGGCAAACATCGAGCTGAAACGCTTTGAACCCACATTGGGTATCCCAAAATGGCAGGCCGGTTGCGATGCGCACAAGAAGATTAAAAACACGACCGCCTTGTTCTCGCGGCCAAGGTTGATGGACTCCAATCAAACTGCGATCCAGAGCGCGCGAACCAAAAGCAATATCAACTTCGCCGTGTGCAATCGGTTCGATTAGTTTCGACGTCTCTTCAAGTGGCGTGGAAAGGTCGGCATCAAAAAAGAGCCCGATCGGTTCTCGCGCGGCAAGTAATCCCGAGCGGACCGCGGCGCCCTTGCCACGATTTGGAAAATTTTCGAGCAATCGCGTTTGGATCCTCGCCCCATCCAACCTTTCGCGTGCGATGGTTGCAGTTGCATCCGTTGATCCATCATTCACCACGATCAACTCGCTGTCTGGGGCGTTCGCGGTAAGATAATCGAGCGTAACGCGGAGAGTGTCACCAATCCGCGCTTCTTCGTTGAAGCAGGGAATAACGGCAGTGAAAGGCGGGAGCATGTGACGTTGAAAACTTGAAGGTTTGAAGCGTTACAACGTCATCTTGTCATGTTGAGCGAAGCGCCTGGCAAGCCATAGCTTTATGCGAAGGCTGCAAACATCTCCGATTATCATTTTTCAGCGCTGCCGGAAAAACAATCAGAGATTCTTCTCCCGCGTCTGCGGGATCAGAATGACAATGCTCTTGCGCTTCAACGGTTCAACGCTTCAACGAATCACGAAATCATTTATAAATCTCGATGACGAACTTGCCGTTTGGATCGACATACCCACGATACATTCCCGAGGTATTGAACGGTAAAGTGACGTTGCCCTGCCGATCGATTGCGATCAATCCACCAGTGCCACCGAGTTTGGCGACTTTATCGAGCACCGCTTGCGCCGCTTCCTCAAGGGACATTCCCCGATATTCCATAAGTGCCGAGACGTCGTGCCCGACCGTCGCCCGAATGAAATACTCGCCGTCGCCCGTCGCGGAGACGGCGCAGGTCGCATTGTTGGCATAAGTTCCTGCGCCAATAATCGGCGTATCACCCACGCGCCCGGGCCGCTTGTTGGTGGTGCCGCCGGTTGAGGTCGCCGCGGCAAGATTGCCATTCTTGTCCAGCGCGACAGCGCCCACGGTTCCATGTCGATCTTGATCGGTAATGAGAAAGGCTTTGCCTGCATCGCCAGTTCGATGTTTCTCCGCGGCTTTAATTTTCTGCAAAGCGTCCCATCGCTCCTGGGTGAAAAAGTATTTCTGGTCTACGAGTTCTATCCCGTTCTCTTTGGCGAACGCCTCCGCGCCTTCGCCATCCATCATTACGTGGCCGGATTTCTCCATGACGAGCCGCGCGAGACTTATGGGATTCTTCACATGCTTCAGAGCAGCGACGGCACCGGCGGCGAGCGTTTTGCCGTCCATGATCGCAGCGTCCATTTCGTTTGTGCCAGCGCTTGTAAACACTGAACCTTTGCCCGCATTGAAATGTGGATCGTCCTCCAGCACATGCACGGCCGCTTCTGTCGCGTCGAGGCTCGATCCGCCGCGTTTCAGAATGTCATAACCAGCCCTAAGTGCGCGTTCCAGTCCGGCGCGATATTCACGCTCCTTTTCCGGCGTCATGTTGGCGCGCTCGATGGTTCCGGCGCCTCCGTGGATCACGATTCCAAATTTCCTTATTTCCATGTCTGGCTGATTCTCGGGACGCTTTTCCGCTGCAGCTGTAAGAGACCGGGTGGGTTCCTGCGCGAGCGTCCCGAAAGCTTTCGGGACTGCACTAAAGAGCATGAAAGCAAAGAAGCAATTCGCTCCGAAAGCTTCCGAGCGTCTCATGAAACGCATTGTAATGGGTGGCGGCTGGTAATGTCGAAGGGTTTCCAAGCGGCGATGGCTTCCTACCATCGAAGGACAAACAACGGGTGGGAAACCGCCATTCCTTGATGCGCCAGCGAAGTAAGGGAAGGTTCCCAGCCATGGCAAACGCTCATCCACCAGTCTTAGTTGCCCAGGGAATAGGGCATCTCTCGCGTAATTTTCTCCGCGAGGTGGGCAGCTTGTTCTGGTTCATCATAAACACGTTCGAGGAAACGTTCGAGCGTCTCCAGCAAGGGCGGGTGCCGTTTCGCGCCACGAGTTTTTTCCGGCACACACAACGCGCCGGCGTGGACTCCGTGCCATTGGTAGGGCTCGTCTCGTTTTTCCTCGGGCTAACCATGGCGCTGCTCACGGGTTATCAGTTGCAACGCTTCGGAACGGAGCGACTGATCCCCGGTCTGGTTGCAATTGCGTTTACGCGCGAGCTTGGTCCGCTGATGACGGGCATCATGCTCGCCGCGCGCATCGGCGCGGCTTTCACCGCCGAGCTCGGCACTATGCAAGTTTCCGAAGAAGTCGAAGCCATTGAGGCGATGGGAATCGGCCCGCTGCGTTTTCTCGTTGCGCCGCGAATGCTCGCTCTTTTTTTCCTGATGCCGTGCCTCTCCACGGTCTCAAATATCGCGGCTGTGTTCGCGAGCAGCCTGATCTGCAAGGCGTATTTCAGTATCGCCTTCCCTTATTTTCTCGACTTGGTGAAAGATTCATTGCTGATTCGCGATATCATCACCGGCATTTTAAAGAGTTTTCTCTTTGGGCTGCTCATCGCCGCGATCGCCTGTTATCGGGGAATGACCGTTAAAGGCGGTGCAGCCGGGGTTGGCACATCGACAACGTCCAGCGTTGTGACTGCGATCACGACGGTGATCGGGTTCGATACGTTATACAACGTCATTTACACGACATTTTACCCGACATGACCACCCCCACGCACATGGTCGAGTTGCGCGACGTGTGCATGCAATTTGAAGAAAAAAAAGTGCTCGACGGTTGTTCGCTCAAAGTTGAGCCGGAAGAACGTCTGGTGGTCATGGGCCAATCCGGCAGTGGTAAGAGCACACTTTTACGGTTGATTCTCGGGATCCTCCGGCCAAATTCCGGTTCGATTTTTTTCAAGCAATTTGAAATCACAAAGCTCTCGCGCCGCAAGCTTCAGCGTATCCGGCAGCACATAGGCATGGTCTACCAGTATTCAGCGCTGCTGAGCTCGCGTACCGTGCGCGACAACGTCGCCCTGCCGCTCGAAGAGATCACGGACAAATCGCGCGCAGAGATTGATAAGATCGTCGACGAAAAGCTGGACCTCGTTGGCATGAAGGATTCCAAGGACCTGTTGCCAGACGAACTGAGCGGCGGAATGCGGAAACGCGTGGCCCTGGCGCGCGCGCTCGTGCTCGAGCCCGAATTGCTCCTGCTGGACGAGCCGTCGGCCGGCCTCGACCCGGTCATTGCCTCTGTGATCGACGAATTGATCATTAGCCTCAGCGAAGAATCGAAGGTCACCTCAATCACCGTCACCCACGAAATGGAGAGCGCCTTTCGCATCGCCACGCGAATGGCTATGTTGTATCAGGGAAGAATCATTGAAGAAGCCGAACCCGAAGAATTCAAGCAATCCAAGAACCCGGTGGTCGCTCAGTTTATAAGCGGCAGCACCGAAGGTCCGATTCTGGAAGGCAGCGTCGATGCAATTACAAAGAAATGAAATCATGACCGGTCTGCTCGTGATCGGAACGATCGCGGTGGTCGCCTTCCTTTTGGTCCTGCTTGGCGCACCGGGATTGTTCCGGCCGCTGGTCACCTACAAGATCTATTTCGATAACGCGGCCGGAATTAAACAGGGCGCGCCAGTGATGTTGGCGGGCCGCAAGATTGGTCAGGTGCAGAAATTATTTTCGCCGGTGTCGCCGCAAGAAGAGAAACAGGCGGAGGAAGCAGACGCAACAATTCATGTGACCGAACCGAATGCGAGCCCAAGCCCAAGTGGCACGTCGGGCAAACTCCGATTCGAAGTGCGCGTGGATGTGCAAGTGGACAAGAGTGCCAAAGTTTATCGCGACGCCAAGACGCGGTTGATGCAGATTTTACCCAGGGAACCGAAGCCTCCGGCCGCGCTAAAGACGGCGAGATTTGCGCTGGCGAACGCACTCCCGACCTGGGTGATGCCGCGGCGAAGATGCTGGAAGTGATCAAGCCGGTCGCAGCCGAGGCGACTACAACGATGAAAGACCTTCAGCAGACCGCGCAGAATCTCAATCGTCTCACTGACAAAAATTCCGAGTTGAACCTCGCGCTCACCCAATTCAAAACGTTCGGCGAACATCTTACCGATCTGACCGCTCCCAACAGCGCTCTCTCGCATTCGCTCACCAACATTGAAAAAATCAGCACGAGTCTCACCGAGAACGACAACATCAAAGTGACTCTGCAGAATCTGCGGACGTCGTCAGAGAAACTAAAGGTGGCAACTACCGAGCTCCAGCCAGCCGGCGAGAACATCAAGCAATTCAGCGAGACAATTAAAACCCAGCCGTGGCGGTTGATTTGGCCTTCGACAAAAAAATACGCCGAAGCATCACCAACTCCCGCTCCGGCCCGTGGGACAATCACCGTGCGCAAAAGCGCGAGAGCTAGATCACGTCCAAGCGCGACGCCCAGCTCGCGAACGAGCAGCCGGTAGAGCTAGCGGTTGCGTCTCGCGTGCTTGTAATCGCGTCCGCGACCACGGACTTTTGTCATGGCCGATGAACCTGAACGTAATTGTTGACGATGCGATCGGTAGGGGGCGTATCGTACGCGAGCTAATAATTACGAATGGCTCGGTCAATCAGGTCCTGGGCTTCAAATTCAAAATCAGCGGTGACCCACTCGTGATCTCCGCTCTCATTGTGCTTGAGTTGGTTACGGATTCGATTGTGTGCGTCTACAATTTTCTTCCTTCCCGGGGGTGGCTTGCCGACCATGTCCGCCACCTGTGACCAGAAGTGCATATCACTGTCCAATGCTGTGGTGTCTGTCCGCTTCCGAGCCATGCGTCCAAGAATCTCCTCGGCGGCACCAGCAAGCGTCGCTGCGCAGACGAAATCAGCTTGGTTGAATAATTGCACAGCCAGCCGGAGCGGCTTTATCGCAAGCTCGCGCTTCTCGAAACCGCTTGCTACTGACTTCCTCGGCTTCATTTTGAGGCCTTTCATAACGAGATGGCCTTTGCCGAAGCGATGCCCTAAGGCCCGTAGCTCTTAGTGAATTTCTTTTTCGACTCTGCCTCGTGCTCGGTCGATGTGATCGGCGCTGATGGCTCCGGCGTACGTCCCGATGGCTGTTCCGCCGCTTGTTGTGACGTCTCGGGTTGCTCCGGTTGTTGCGCGGTGGGTTCCGGCGCGCCCTCTCCACGTCGAGCAGCCTGTGGTTGCTCGCTACCAGATGCTTCCACGTACGCCATCTGCAAATTCGAGAGCGCGTTGCGCAACACCGTGGCTTCTTCGTTCGTCAGGTTTCCTCGCGTTTTTTCCTGAATCATGGCCAGTTGATCGATGAACATTCTGGCGAGGTCGAGGTTCACTTCGGCTTCGCCGCTTTTTGGATTTGGAATTTGACCAAGAAACAGCGCGGCGTTTTGCGCGTGCATGATGACGAACTCAATGAAGCGCTGGGAAAGCTCGCCGCTCTGTGTGGTTCTTTGGACTTCAGCCATGGCTCATTTCTGTTTCGCGGCTGCGGAACCTTCCGGTGGTCGCACCGTTGCTAAAACATACGGTTGATCGCGGAAATACTTTGCCGCCACGTTTTTAGTATCATTGAGAGTCACGGCGTTCACGTCTTGTTCAAGTCGCTTGTAATAATCAAAGCCCAAACCGTAAAGCTCGTCGAGCGCGCAATGGTAACCAAAAGCGTCATTGCTTTGATTGGCGATCTCTTGCTGGCCAATAAGCTTCTTTTTCGCTCGTGCTAATTCCTCGGGGGTAAGACCCTCGTTGGCGAGCTTGTGAATCTCATCTAGCAACGCGGTTTTCACCGGCTCAATCTTTTGCGGGTCGGTGCCGAGGTAAAATGCAAAGAGTCCCGGGACGAGGCCCTGCATCTGGCTTGCACCGACGTAATAGGCTAATCCCATTTGCTCGCGAATACGGACGAAGAAACGCGATCCGAGGTCGCTGCTTGCCTCATCAATCAATTCCAGTGCGTAGCGATCTGGACTCGACAGACTGGCGCCACGAAATCCGACCATGATCACGCCTTGTGCTTTGTCTTTGCGGCTCTCGACAGTTTCAGGTTTGCCAAGCGGCATCGAAGCCTTTGCGTCAGTCAGCGCAAGCGCACCCGGTTTCATGTTGCCGAGTGTTTGCTCGACGAGTTGTTTCACCTCGGAGGCTTTAACGTCCCCAAAGACGTAGATGACGCCGTTTTCGGCGACAACGTACCGATCACGAAATTCTAGCAAATCCTTTTCCGTTAACTTCTGAACGGACTCGATCGAGCCATTTGAGCGCAGGGCGTACGGATGCTGGGGAAAGAGCGCCTGCCGCATGATGTTGCGGGCAACGGAGGTCAACTGCTCTTCCTCCTGCTTGATCGCGGCCATCTGAATTTCTTTCTCGCGCGCGACGGCTTTCTCCGGAAACGTCGCGTTGAGCAATACGTCCGAGAGCAGGTCCACGCCCAATTTCACGTCGGGCTTCATGACGTCCACCGACACGCTGAAGCTGTTGTTACCAGCGTCGCTCGAAATGGAGCCGCCTACTGCTTCGATCTCGTTGGCGATTTGCTCGGCAGTCCGCGTCTTGGTTCCTTTCAACAGCACCTTGGCCATCAAACGCGTGATACCGTTTGTCTGCGGCGTCTCGGCGAGAAGACCGCCGCGAAAAACCGCGCCCATCCCCACAAGTGGCAATCGAGGATCTTCACGCACGAGCAGTCGCAATCCATTCGAGAGCTCAAACTTTTGAATCTCACCCGCGGCGACTGGTTTTTCGGTTTCGGCTTTGCCCGTCAGCGAACCCTTTGGATTCAACGAAATGACGGTCAGATTGTTCTCGGTCAGATAACTCGCGGCGACGCGTTTGATGTCGTCGAGCGTCACTTTCTGGACAGCATCTAGATAATGCCGACTGAAATTCAGATCGCGCGTGAGCAACCAATTCGAACCAACGTCCGAGGCCTGGCCACGCATGGTCGTCAACGCGCCGAGATGATGACTGAGCGTAATCTTCCTCGCCTTTTCCAGTTCTTCTGCCGCGACGCCGGTCTGTTTCACTTCGTCAACGATCCGCAAGGCTAATTGCTCTGCCGCTTCGCGTTTCCTTGGATCGACAGTGGCATCGATTCCAAATAAACCCGGATCACCCGGCGTGTAAGAGAATGCCGATATGCCGAACGCCAGACCAGCTTCTTCGCGCACGCGGCGATACAAGCGCGAACTGCGGCCGTCGCCCAGGATGGTCGAGAGAAGATCGAGAGCGGGAACGTCTGGGTTTGTGACCTCCGGAATGTGCCAGGCTAGCGAGAGGTGCGTCAGTTCCGTAGCGAATTCCTGGTGCACTTCGCGCCGGCCAAGTTGCGGCGGCTCCGCTGGAATGAATACCGGCTTGAGCGACTTCTCCGGATATGGTTTGAACAATTCTGTTAACTGTTGTCGCACTTTTTGCGCATCGACATCCCCGACTACGAGGAACGTGAGATTGTTCGGGACATAGCGCGTTTTGTAGTATTGCATCACCTGCTCCTGGGTGAGCTGATTGTAGATTTCGAGTTCACCGATCACCGGAAAACGATAGGGATGCCGCTGATAAGCGGTCGCAAAAAGAAGCAATCCAGCCACGCGATCGGGATCATCCATGCCCATGGCAAACTCGCGTCGGATCACTTCCTGCTCTTTTTGATATTCTTCAGGCGGCAGAGTGGAGTTCATCATCGCGTCGGCCAAAATGTCGAGCGCAGTTGAGACGCCGTCTTTCGGCGCGTCGATCCAAAAAACCGTACGATCGAAGGATGTGTAGGCGTTGATATACCCGCCCACGTCCTGGATTTTCTGCGCGATCTCATTGGTCGATCGGGTTTTTGTGCCCTTAAAGAGCATGTGCTCGAGAATGTGTGACAACCCCGCGCCCAGGTGATGGTCTTCGTAGATACTTCCCGTCGCGCACCAAGCCTGCACGCTTGCCACGGGCGCGCTCCGATCTTCCTGGACGATGATCGTGAGCCCGTTCGGGAGAATCCATTTCTGCGCCGTGCTCAGCGGAAAGTTGATCACAGATGAAGGATCAGTCGGCGCAGCTTTCAAATTAACCATGCTGAACAATAGACCCGCGCAGAGAAACTTCGCCACTGGGATACGATTCATCATGATTAACTCGGCGGCGGCGATCGCAGTGATCAGCGATTTGTGATCAGCGATCGGCGGTCAACATTCACTTGCTCGACGGAGGGGCCTTCGCGCCGCCAAATGCGCCGGCGGTTTCGCAGTCGCCGGTTTTTCCGGGGCGAAGGGTTTCACAAAAACCTCTTCAAAATCGTAAACATTCTTGAAATCTTCGATCGAATCTTCCTCCGTTTTCCCGAACACGCCTGCGCCGATCAAATTAAAGACGATGTTTCCAATGTCCTCGCAGGAATGGATTCCCCAGTTATCGAAGACCGTCATCACCATAGGTCCGAATTCTTTGAGAGCGTACCGCCGCGCTCCGTCGAGCAATTCCGGCCCAGTCACGTGACGCACGCTCACGCCTTTGATTTTCTTCTGTTGCTTGGTCGTGAAATCGAGGGCGTCACGCAAAAAGCCGTAGGCCTCCCGCTGATAACGCGGATCGCTGGCAACAATGGAATCGAGAGCCTCGGCAAACCCAATCTTTTGCATTAGGAGATATGCGCGTTCAGAGCGCTGCTCAAGATAGTCGCCAAGCTGGAAAGCAGCAACTGATCTGCAAGTTCAAGGATTGACGGCTGCCCAAGCCGTCGCTCCTTGCAGGATATGATCTCAACGTTCAAACTCGTCTTCCAGCGCATCGACATAAACCGCGAGCGGATCGTGTCGCTTTGAAGCTGAGAGCTGCGATTGATCGACCGCTTTGAGATAATCAGTGAAATCACCGCTGCCCTTCCTAATTTGAGTCGCTTCGAACCAGTTCAGGTAGTCGTCAATATCGCTCATTCGAGCTGCAAGTTGTTTGCGAGTAGCGTCCAAATGCGACAGACGCTTCGCAATTCCCCTCCTTTTCGCTCGTGCAAGCAGCGCTGCGATCTGCTGGTATTCACGCGCGATAGGGCGCAAAACCGGATTGGCTTCGGCGACAAACACGAGCAAATCACGGCTCAATTGATTCAGGGCCATTTTCTCACTTGGCGAAATCTTGCGTTTCGTAAAATCGTCAAGGCCTGCCGGCTTGTCCGGCTTTTTTGCTTCGGAGACTTTGATTTGCAACAATTCAGCAAGGCGTCGCTCGCTTTCGGCGAACGTAAGGAGCTGGTACGCTTGGAAATTCCTCAACTGCCGTAGGCTCAGCTGCCAGCTTCCCTCCGCATCACTAACAAGGAACGGGAAGTGCGCACTCAAATTTGCGAGCGGCTCGTTTGACGCATCAGGTAGATGACCGATGTACTTCGCCAGACGAGCAGGGCCATCTCTTCCGTCTACAAGCATTTGCACGAGCGCAAAAGAGTACGCGCGATAAAGCGTGCGCCCTGCCGAATCGAGAAGTTCGGGGCGCTGGCGGAGAAACGTCTCAAGCGGCACAGTCTTATTCGCCGTCGTAAGCGCTTCGACCAGGTATCCGCGATCGCGTCCAGGTGCAAGCGTTAGCACCCCGTCAAGCAACCAATCGGGTGGCTCGACGAATACCGTGCCGGCAGCGACATGCGATTCTTTTCGATAAATCATCTCCAGTAAGATTGCGCGCAGGAGTTCGCGCTCGATTAATGAAGTATCGAGCTTTTCCGAAAGCGTCAGGTTGAGCTGGAGCTTGAGACCGAAACCTGTCTGACCAAATCGCACGTCAGCAGGCGGAACTTCGGGCAGGTTTGCCTGTTGCGGTTGCAGATTCACCACGACCGGGATGGTCCAGTTGTCTCGCTGCCGCAACAGCACGAGGAGATCGGCCTTGGTCCGCTCTGCCAAGTCTGACGCTGCGCCGCGCACTGCCGCGTCAGCTCCGTAGATAACGAATTGGCGGGACGGACTCACGCTGCGCTCGGTCGGCGCGGCGTAAAGCACGTGCCATGCAAACAGAGCTGATACGAGGATCGCGGCACGCTGCGTCGTCATTAAGCGTGGACGATAAGTTCGCTGGCTACACGGTGACGAGCGAAAAAACAATGCGAAACTCGAGTCGGTTCGCGGTTTTTAATTAAACAAAGCGATCTCAGAGGCGGGGCGTGTGAGCAGTAGCGCAATACGCGGCTTCTGGCCCGAATGGGCCTCGCCTAATATGTGATCCGACCCAACATCGGATTTCGGTTAGATTTGACCGGCGGTTTCGCAGGGCAAAAGGGGCGAGCCGTCGGTCATCTCATTTCAGGTGGGAACAATCGGGCACTGGTACCAAGCGCACGGGCGTCTCATGCGTTTTTACGCAAAAAAAGCGAGACTTTGAGCAGTGCCCGGTGTCTAATCAATCAGAAACCCATCTACTATGAATACTTCAAAGGTTTTATTTTTTCCGATTTGCCTTGTTGCGCTGACGCTAACTGCACCATTGGTCACGGCTGCTCCGCGCGGCGGTGGCGGCCATTCTAGCGGTGGCCAGCATTTCGCTGGGCGCCCCGGAATGGGCAGCGGTCAGCGCTGGAGTGGAGGCAACTGGAGTGGCCAACGCTGGAGTGGCAACAACTGGCGTGGCGGCAACAACTGGCGCGGCGGGAACAACTGGCACGGCCGCAATTGGCGCGGTGGCAACTGGGACGGCAACTGGAACCATCACCATAACGGTAACGATGTCATTTTTATTGGTGGCTTCGGCTTTCCATGGTGGTGGGGTTGGGGCTCGTCCTGGGGCTGGGGGGGTTATCCGTACGGGTACGGATATTATGGTTATGGCGACCCGTATGGCTACGGCTACGGTTCCCCGTACGGTTACGGTTATGGCTACGGCTATGGAGGCTCCCAATACGGCGACTACGGCTACGGTAATGGATACGGCAACAATGGATACGGCAACAATGGATACGGCAATAGTAGATACGGCAATACCAGCCGATCCAGAGTGGCTGAGCTACAGCGCCGGCTCGCTCGCGCCGGCTATTACCACGGGTCCATCGATGGAGTTTTGGGTCCGCAAACTCGCCGAGCTATTCGCGCATACGAGGCTGACCACGATTACGCAAGCTGAGCAAGTTTCCTTCGGCTACAGGTGAGACGACTCTGTCTGTCTTAATTTATCGACCGGCGGATTTCGTAAGGGGGTAGAGGAGGGCGAGCCGCCGGTCGTTTTATTTTCAGGCTTGTCGCTCGGTTGTTCGGTAACTCAGATTAACCGGCCGTTCAGGTCAGTCGAACTAGGATAATCTTGCGGGAGCTCCCGCGCAGAGCGACAAACTCAGCTGCCAACACTTCGTACAACGGCAGTGCAGGCACTGGCCCGATGAGGCCTCTTTATCAAGTCTGGGGGAAATCCGGTCAATCTTCTCGGCGAATGAACCGAGCACGCAGCAAATACGTTTTGCTTGCGCAGCCTTTGCAATCGTCATCATTTCCAAAATAAGCGCATGACTCAATCAACAGAGAAGGTATCGGCATCGGACAGCGAAGAGCACATGCTCGGTCACGGTTTTTACAACAAGCATTCGCATGAACAGGCGAAAGCAAATACGTGTGCGCTGCCGCTGATCGTTGAAGCCATCAATCGGATCGATCTCGCACAGATCGGGAGTGAATTCGGAATCGCTGATTACGGCTCGGCGCAGGGACAAAATTCGCTTTTGCCAATGAAAACTGCGATTGCGCAGATCAGGACGCTCGCCCCGAAATCAGGCAGAGCGACGATTCCGATTTCCGTTACACACACCGATTTACCAACAAACGATTGGAGTACGCTCTTTCAAACGGTTCTCTTTTCGCCCGACAGTTATCTGGCTGGCGAAAGCGATGTGTTTTGTTTCGCGAGCGGTACGTCCGTTTATCAGCAGATTTTTCCGCCGAACCACATCGCGTTCGGCTACTCGGCGATCACTGAACATTGGCTAAGCCGGAAGCCGTGCAATATCCCAAACGAAATCTGGTCGACCCGTGCCACCGAAGGAGTGCGCAACACCTGGGCGGCACAAGCGAAAGCAGACTGGCATTCATTTTTGCAATATCGCGCGCTGGAGATGCAACCATCAGCTCAGCTGCTCATTGTTGGCAGCGGGGCGGACACGGAAGGCAACAGCGGCGCGGAAGGCTTAATCGATCTTGCGAATCATATTCTCCAGCAGTTGGTCAAAGCCGGGACGCTATACCCGACTGAGTACGAAGAAATGGCGATTCCTACCTATTATCGAACAGCCCAGGAATGGAAAGAACCCTTCACGTCCAAATCGAATCTCCTTCAAGGGACGGTGCTATCACTCGATCATTTTCAAGAGGTCACGCTACCCGATGTTTATTTAGAGCAGTTTCGACAAGACGGTCACGCCCAAGCTTTCGCAGAAGCGTACACTGGTTTTTTCAAAGCGGCATACGAACCGTGTCTGTTTGTGAATCTGAGCGACACTCGCACGCCAGAGAGCAGGCAGCAGGTGATTGATTTATTCTCGCAAAGACTGCAGTCCGCGCTCGCGCAAGATCCGGCAAAATATTCCTGCCGCTGGGTCTTGCATCTGATGCTCATCTCGAAGGAGCAACGGTAAGACGTCTTTCTATTAGTGCGAAACGCGCGATGCTGGGTAGAGCAAGGAATTTCTAATCCGTTATTTCTAATCCGTTCTGGCCAAAAGCCGAACCACGCGCTCACACATACACACCTTCGCCTGAGTCCTTTCTCGAACGCAGATCGGCGAGCATATCTCGCTCGCTCATATCGGATGCCCATTTTGGTCGAAGCTGAAAATGCGGTTCGTCCTGAATGGTTTTCCAATTGCCACCCCACTCAAGCCCCAGATCCGTTCCAAGAACACCAACCGCTTTGTATTTGGGCGATTCGTCGAGATATCTGCTTCCTTCGAACACGCCGATGTCGAAGGCGATTCCAAAATTGTGGTTGGAATAACCGCCACGCGCGTTAGTCACGATCTCGCCTGGTTTCGTGCGCCCTTGCGCGTAGAGATCGTTCTGCTCGTCGTAGGTACGAAGGCCACTGATCACTTTGATGGCGATGCCGCTGCCAGCCGCCTTTGTGACGAGTGCCCGGGCGTATGGCTGCACTTCCGGGAGCAGTGTTTCAATCACTCCTTCACTTCGATCATCCAGCTTGTCCTCCAGCGGTTCTGGCATCGGCGCGTTTGGACAAATGCGATTGTAAATCGCTTGCCACGTTTCGGGACCCGGCTTCCCATCTGCGTTGACGCCAAGTGCTTTCTGAACTGCGCTAATAATTTGGTCAAGATTCATAACAATGATCTACTCGGCTAACCGCCGAAATGCTTGCGGATGCTTCAATAATGATTTTTCAACCTCTTATCGCTCCATTTTTAGTCCACTCATCATAATTCAGCAAGCTTCTACTGTTTGAAGATCGAAAACCTGAATCACACAGCATCGTGCACCCGGCTGTAAGGCGTTGCATAGCTGATTGCGTTTAGCTGGTCGTCCCGCGGCTGTTGCAATCTTGTAAGCGTCCTTCTTTGGACACCAATAAGTGGCCAAGTAGAAGAGATTTGCAATCGGAATGCCAAATGCGTTTATCGTCACAATTGTTTTGAAATGAGTATCTTAATACTGGAGCCGGCAGTCGGATTCGAACCGACGACCTGCTGATTACAAAGTGCTAGCCCGCTAAGCACTTATCTTAAATTGAGAATACCCGAACGAATACAATTCCGTTTTGATCGGGATTGCATGCGCAATGCCCGATAACAAACTCTGCCGCTCACTGCGCTATACTTCCGGTGATGGTATCGGGTCCCACCACGTACCACGTGCCTTCATTATCGTCGGTGTACAGATGGCCCTTTGCCGTGTAAAGAATGTCGAATACCAACGATGGTGCCAGTGGAACTGCGATGCCTTTCGAACCCGTGGTCCAGACCTTCGTTGAATCGGTACTACCCTCCGCTAACAGATCAAATGTGTGGCGGCCGACGTCGCTTGAATGGATCGGGCGCCACCGAATAGACACAGTGTCGATAGCGGGCACGGTCGAGATTTTTACCTGAAACTGACCTGATTGGCCTGAGTCGCGAGCTGATGTGATTTCAGCATGATCTACGTGCAGATCGTTCAGCGGAAAGCGGATCCAAAAGTTTTTGCCGTAATCGCTATCCCAGACTTTGCGTCTGGCTCGTGATTCGTACGAAAACCAGAATTCCAATTCATCGCATTTGTCTGGAAGGGGCACCCATTGGTTGACGGTTAGTCTCTGTCCCGCCGGATCCCAGAGATTAGCGCGGAGTGGATAGGGAATATCGTACACGTATCTTTTCGCCGCATCGGCCACAGGATGAAACACGACGTACATGGTCAGCGGCGTCGGCCTAGCGTAATCGCTAGCGGGCACGATTCGGAATGGATCGTAACGAACCCTGCACCGACCATTCAGCGGCCTACCGCTCACAATCTCATGAAAGTCTGCGGTGAAAGAGATACGAGCTCCTTGTCCTTCCCCGCGGCGTATCAGGCTGGCCATACTCTTTCCTAATAGTTAAAGACTAAAGTCGTATCCGCTCGATTATCAAAAAGCTTCGCGAAAGCAATCTGGATGCTTTCGTTCCAGTACCAGGCGTCGACTGGCGAGTCCTTTAGAGCTTCGGGGCTGCCGAGCTCAGGAACCACGACACTATCACGCGTCGCCTCCCTCGGCTTGGTCACGCTACCAAGAGCCGCGAGATAAAAAAAGTTCGCCACAGGTTGGTATTTCCCATCAACGCGCGCAATTCGAATGTGTCGCTTTGTTCCGGTGTTCGTGGTAGTGCGGTGATACACTCGCGACACTCGATACTCCCCGTCAGTCCACGCTTTAGTCGTGATCCCGTCGTCTTGATACATCGTGTATGCCAGGTCATCGGTCCACCGATCCGGCCCAGGATAACAGTTGATGGTTAATGGATTTGCAGGCAGCTGACCCACCCATTGCTCCAACTCGCAAAACGGCAGTATCGCACCATTTCGGATATAAATCGGCACGCGATCGAGTCCGGCAAAATAGTCGCCAATAAGAGTTCCACCCGCCACGGGCGCAGCCAGAGGAGCCGAGTTATCCATAAACGCGAACCAGTCGCTCCCCGATGGCAAGTACACGGATCGGAGCGGCGGGGAAGGCGGATTTGCGGTTTCATGAGGATCTAAAATCGGGGCAATCAAAAAATCATTTCCGATGAAGAATTGGTCATCGAGATGTTGGTAAACGGCAGGGTCATGGCCATCGTTTAAGAACAGCGCACGGGCGATCGGCATTCCGCTTTTTGTCCACACGTACATCGCATCGTAGTACAGCTGAAGCATTCGATAACGGAGTTCTACATATCGCCGACAGTTTGTCGGGACGGGCTCACCGTATCTATACGGCTCTTGGAAAGCTTTGAGGTAGCCGTCATAGTGGTTGCGGAACCACGGCATGAACGAAGCCAACTGCATCCAGCGGGTGAGAAGTTCGTAATTAGCAATCGCTCCAGTTACAACTGTGCCCGGTGCAAAAGGTGGTCCTGATAAACTCGTGTCAGGCAACGTGGTATTGAGTCCGTCTACTTTTCCTTTGGCGAAACCGCCCACGTCACAACCAGAAATTGGCACGCCCGAAAGCCCAAGATTCAGCACCTCCGGAATATTGATCCGCAAAAAATTCCAGGTGGATGCTGAATCACCCGTCCACAATCCCGCATATCGCTGCATCCCGGCATAACCACCACGCGATATGATAAAATTGCGCTGAGCAGGTCTTAATTGATTTATGCCCTCCCACGTTGCCCGTAGCAGATTGAGGGCATAAGCATTATGTACTTTAGCGTTAGGCAGATACTGAATGTGTACCGCGCCAGTTGAATCCACTTCCTCTTGCGCCATCGTCAGATCGCCGGGGAAGCTCTTATTCTGACTCGATCGATTCGGGTCGATCGCAGGACAGGTCATATCCTGCCAAATGAAATCTAAATCTAGGTCGGCGATGAGGTGACGGTATTGCTGGCCCCAAAGTTTACGGGAGTTCGCGAGCCCTAGGTCTGGGTAATTGCCCGGCGCTGTTAATGGTATCTTATTCCACCGGTTAGGGAAAAGAGGCGGGTACGCATCTTTGTAAGGATTGGAGCCGAGATTTGCGCCATAGTTCACTCCCCCTTCATAGAGCACTGGGTTGGGTCCTCCACCGGCCCGTGTGTCATAAAGAAGGGCATTCCCGCTCAGCAAAGCTTGTCGTTCCAGATATGCGGCAAAGTTCCCGTTTTCATCCAGCTGATTATCTGAAAAAATCGGAGTGACGTTGGTGCTCAGTTTGAATCCTTGTGCGTGCAGATCATCGAAAAATTGCTTGCAGTTTGGAAACTTAATCTCGCTGTGGGTGAACGTTCGATAGTTGTCCTGAAAATCGACGTCGATGTGTAAACCGTCGCAAGGGATTGACGCTTGACGATATGCGTTGGCGACACCTTGAAGCTTGTTCCGATCGAAATAGCCGTATGCTCCCTGGTGAAACCCGAATGCATAACGAGGAGGCATTGAACCGCGGCCGGTTAGAGTGGTGTACTGCCCCAGAACATCCGCGACTGTGTCGCCGGCAAAGAAATAATAATCGAGTTCGTTGTAAAGGGCACCCAAGTAGTATTTGCCGGACATTGTCGAATAGTCATCGGCTTCGATGTTTAGGAACGTTTGAGCAACGTTGTCCAAGAAGATGCCGTAGGCGTAGGGTGCTCCGCTAAAGCTCCCCTGAGGAAAGGGATTCGTTTCGATTAGAAAAGGAATCGAGCAGTAGAGCGGTTCGGTTGGATTGAGCGGACCCTCCTCTCCAAGGCACGGACCTGTCGAGTAACTGTAGTTGTCAAAGTTCAGGAATGTGGAGGTGAAACCGTTTTTCAGTAGACGTGAGCCGGCCTTTTCCCCGCATCCGACATAACTCGCACCGGGCGGGACAGATTTCATCACAGCGATCACTTCTGCGCCTGGAATGAAGAGGATCCCGCGCCCTGGATAATCTTGATGAATGAGTTGGTTCCCGCGAAAGACACTGAGTTCGAAGGAACTGAGATTGATCTTTAGCCGTAAGGAACCGGTCGATATTTCAAGAACTCCTGGGAGCAGTTGGGCCGCGTTTACTCGGAGGCCGTTCAGGCCAATGTCGCGCGTGATGACTGCAATCGACCTCTCACGATCGTAATCGGGGGCGACCGGGTTGAACCGTACGCGGAAACATCGGGGACCCAAAATTTGCAGAACCACAGCTTGGCCGCCGAAGTTAAACGTAAATTGTCTACCGGACGCGTCGGGTGCCCAAGAAACAACCCGACCGAGTGAACTCCACCCAGCATTGTTGGGCGTGAAATCGTTTACGGCGACAAAAGGGAAGTACATGGTGTGGGAAATAGCTGCGTCAGGATTTAAACCGCCGGTGCTTTCTGCCTTCTACCCATAAACAAGATCTGGAAGCCGTTGCAACCAAATTACTCGCGCTCAAAGGGAACTCGCTTGAGCAACAATGGAACGTGCCTGGTCCTGCGCCGCACCGCGAT